>ENA-ORDP01000197-ORDP01000197.1-marine-sediment-metagenome-genome-assembly--contig:-NODE-197-length-40659-cov-9.256059_pt1 | contig 40659 bp, 41 predicted proteins | sample MGYA00248627_ERZ508539 | MGnify/ENA primary metagenome ERZ508539 (study PRJEB26208, sample SAMN05571518) | marine sediment metagenome | biome: deep sea; feature: Hydrothermal vent; material... | reverse complement strand
GATAAACAACACTTGAGAGATAGAGCCATTTATTACCGGGTTTAAGAGGAGCAACTGCTGTTACTACTTGTGCAGATATAAAAACTTGTGAGAAAAATAAAAACAATAATATTTTTAATTTCACTTGTTACCCCGTAATTAGATTTTGTGACTAATCTTTTTTAATAGACATAATGTATTTAATAAAATAAGGGAAAATAAATTAAAAGCAAATTTTAAGAATTCGTCATTCCAGCCAGTTTTCAAATTAGTCACTTTCTTTTTATCATATTCAATTCAAAACCTGTCCGACGTCTTGTCCCCTATAGTTTTAACGTAGGGGGAATTTTTAACGTAGACGGTTTCAATATTCAAAATTTATAATTTAAAAATTTTTTGATTGCATAATTTCATCCTTGCCTGCGGTAGGCAAGTCCGTTATTATAATTTGTTTTATAATAAATTAGGATAGTAATCCTTAAAAATGTATTGTTTAATTTTTAATAAGAAACTACTAAAATACAATGTGGCTGATTATTCCTTTTTTGCATCCGGAGTATAATTCTTTAAGAACCTAATAAGAAATAGGAATACGAAACCTATTATTGACAGTTCTGCATCTCCGATATTGATATTAAATTGAGGTATGCTGCCTACTAATGTTCCCAATCCTTTAGCAAAAATTACAGTGGAAAAGAATAATGCGAACCCGTAGAAGCCGGAAAGAATTGGTGAAAGAAAATAATTTTGTAATACATCTTTAAGATGAGAGGAATAGAAATTGTGTTTTAGCTTCCCATTAATAATTTTATGTTCTGCTTTAATTACATGCATAATCTATTTCCCCATATTTATTAATAAAATCTATATGCCTGGCTTTTTGTGTCTGCCCGTCATCCATACCTTTATAAATAATACCCACAGGTTCGAGCAATAAAATTGATTCGTTTTGATTTATGCAAAATACACCTGCCCCACTAAATCCTTCGCGTTTAGTTAATTCACTGTTCTTTCTGTAACTCAAATAGTTTCTGTAATTCGCGTCATTCAAAGAAAACTTGAACCCCATTTCATCCACACTTTGTACTTCCTCCATAAAAACTGTTGAATCCAAATAAACCGAATTTGATTTTATTTTTTTATGTAATATCTCAGCGTATCCGGCAAATACTATGTATTCACCTTTTTCAATTCTCTTAGGATCCCAGTGCTTTATATAACAGAATTGAGAATTTAACCTGTTTACTTCATAAGTTTTAACTTCAAAAGTGGCTAAATCATAATTTGAATTGGCATCAATTATTCTATTTTCAATATCGATTACAAATGGACCTAAATGAAATTTTATCCGTTCGTCCGTGTTAAATATCCTAATATATTCTTCTATTACACGTTCATTTGTGACTGCAAATTTCCTTTCCCCTGTATTAATAAATGTAACACCTGCACTGGAATATACTCTCTCACCAGGTTTTGAAGTAGGGTCAACAAAAAAAACATAAGAGATATAATTCAAAATCCACTTTTTATATTTAGCAGTTACTTTTTCCTCTAAGTCTATATCTGTTTTTTCCATTTTATTCAATATTATAATTAAATTTATTTTTTAATATTCACACTAACTGAAAAAACAATTAATAATCAATTTTTGAAACCCATATTTTGGTTTCTATCTTAAATTGGTAAAACAAATTCAATGCTCTTACCCTTATTTTTACCCCCAGGAAAGATTACCCCCGATAAGAGCAAAGAATTCTCCGCTGAGACCCACTATATAATTATCATTTTCACAAATAATGATTAATAGAACCCCATAGTACGTACTCCCAAAACTTTACAAACAACATAAAAATATGGATTAAGCCATTTTTGATTTTAATATATTTGAAATATTTTAAATGCGAATCAGTAATTGTACTGATTTTTATATGTTTTATATACGTATAAGTACGTAGTTGGTTTAATGCTTTTTTAATAATTATAATTATTTTTGCTTTATTTAATCTCAATTAAAACTTTTTCAGTAACTAAGTATGTATACTGATTCATTTGATGTTCTATGTTTTTATATTGTAAAAAATACTTTAATAATAAATTAATTAGAGAAAAAAATGAATGTTACAAGTTTTAATAAAGAACTAGAAGAATACATCGAGGATAATGTTGTAAATTATAAAGAGTATCAAAATAAATATTTCTTGAAAAAAAAGATTAAGGAAATACTCCCCCATAAATCGGATGATTTTATTTACCAGGCAATTGAACACGCTAACAGGAATCTAAAATCAACAAAGAAAAAGGATTACATAAAACTTCTATTAGAAAAAATAAATAAATATAATATTGATAGTTACCAAATATGAATTTAGACAATTATCTGAAATTTCTATTCAATTTAAATAATCCTATTTACTATGCTATAATATTTACTGTCCTAATAATCTTTGCCTTTTATATTTTCCAAAAATATATACTATCCCCAAAAGTTAAAAAGCACAATATCCAATTAAAGGAAATAGAGTTAAAGAATGCAAAATTAATGGCTTTATTTTCTGAATTAGATCCGGAACCTTTAATAAGAATAGACATTAAGGGCATAATAATTTTAACCAATGAAGCTGCAAAAGAAATTATTAAAACTCCATCGTTAATAGGACTTTCTATTAAAAATATAATTCCGGAAATCAATTTTTCTATTGAAAATATTATAAGGAATAATAAAACAAAGGTTATATTTCGTACTTTTAATAAAAAATATTTTTCAATCACGTTTAAGGGAATATCATTCTTAAATATTGTTCAGCTCTATTTTACGGATTTAACAAAGAGAAGATTATTTGAAGAAAAACTAAATTCCTCTCAAAAACAATTAAAGGAATTAATGCAGCACGAACAGCTAATGGTTGAGGGAGAAAAAAACAGAATTGCAAACGAACTACACGATGGGATTGGACAGAATTTACTATTTATAAAAGCAAGTTTACAAAGATATTCCAATAAGCTTAAATTAGATTTGGGAGAAGAAACATTTGAGCAACTTTTATCATCTTTTGACGGAACGATAACAGATTTAAAATCTATTATTTATAATTTGAAACCAAGTATTTTAGAAGAACTTGGTTTAGGAGCCGCAATTACTACTTTGTGTCAAACATTCACGGATAAAAGTGATATTAAAAGCAACGTTGATATTATAGGGTTTGAAGCAAGAATTGATTCAAAGCAAGAGATAACTATTTATAGAATTATACAAGAATCCTTGAATAACATAATAAAACATTCAAAAGCTAAAGAGTTTACTGTTACTATGATAGAAGAAAACAGAAATATTAAAATACTAATATCTGATGACGGAACCGGGTTTGAAACTTCCAATAAAAATTATCTGCTACCGGGAATGGGTTTAAGAAGCATTAAAGAAAGAGTTGAAAGTTATTCCGGCACTTTTAAAATCGAATCTCAATTAAATTCCGGTACATTATTAATAATTGATATGCCTAAAAAAGTGGTGGAAAATGTTTGACAATAATCAAAAAATCAGAATACTCATAGGTGATGACCATTCTCTTTTCCGGTCTGGAATTGCCAGGCTTTTAAATGATGACGATGATATATTCTTGGTAGGTGAGGCTGAAAACGGTGAAGAACTTATAGAAAAATATTTTGAACTAAAACCGGACATTATACTTGCCGATATCTCAATGCCGAAACTGTCAGGAACCGATGCAATTTCTAAAATAAAATTAAAGGATAAAAATGCAAAGGCATTATTTTTATCGATGCACGACGGTGAAGAATATATATATTATTCCATAAAAGCCGGTGGGTTGGGATTGGTAAATAAAAACATAATGCAGGGAGAACTTCTGTTTGCAATTAAACAGGTCCATTCGGGTAATTTTTATTTTGGTCCCGGTGTTACCCAATCACATTTAGATGAGATAATTAAGAAGTATGATAAGAAAGAAATTGTTGAAATTGACAACGTTGAAGCAATCCTAACGGATCGTGAAAAGGATGTATTGTTTTTAATCGGTAAAGCTTTAACAAGCAGGGAGATTGCATCAAAATTACATTTAAGTAAAAGAACTATTGACACACACAGAAATCATATAATGCAAAAGCTAAACATAGAAAACCTTCCGAAATTAATCAGATATGCTGTTCAGTTTTCTAATAAACCTGTCCACCGATAGGTGAATTAAATTGAAATTAGATCTCGGAAATATTTAATTAATTTAATTATTAATAAAACAGAGGACAAAAATCATGTATAAAACAAATTTTTTATTTACATTTTTTATTGTGCTTTTTTTGATGATGATTGGTGAAAGCAGTTATGGACAGACTTATGGAAAACTATTCCTAAAAGCCGATGCTGAACAGTATTACGGAACCGTGGCTATATCATTTCCATTTTCAACAAAGGAAGTTTTTTCTTTTTTAAAACAAACCGACAAAGCTTTGATGTTTAATATTAATGATAATAAATTATTTATATTGGGTGACGGTAGAAAATTAATTTATCCGGATAGTGCAGTTGTTTCAAAAAAGGAAGTATTTAGAGTTTTTAGTACTTCATTAATACGGGAATTAATAAGCAAAGGTAAATCGAAAACAATCAATTTTGAAAAAAGGAAGAGTGTATTTACAATTTCCAATGGAGCTTATTTGCTTGAGTTGTCGGAATTATGTCCACCTATTTGTCCTTAAAATATATTAATGGCATATATAATTTATTATACAAGTGTCTTCGTGTGGTTATTACCGCCGTTTAGACAATATAAAGGAAAATTATTTTTATATTTTCTTGTGTTTGCTATAGCAGACCCTCTGACTCGTATTTCAACAACAAGTTTTCATGCAAATGCTTACCAAATACATAGTCTCATTTCATTTGCTGCTATTTTAGCAGTTTTCGTTAACAAAATATATAGTAAAAGTATTGTCTTTATTCTAACGGGTTTCATATTAACATTATTTATAATTATTACACAAGACAGGGATATAATATATCTTTATTTAATTTTAATGCATTTAGCCATTACATGGTATTTTATTAAAGAAACTTTGATTTCATTCTCAAAGAATAATTTTCTCACTTTAGGGTTGGTTATATTAATCTTGTATGAAATTTCTATCGTATTAAAGTTGATTGTTGTACTTCAAGTAACTCATGTTAGTGTAATATACTATTATTTAACAACGGGCTTTGAAATTTTTATTGCGCTGTTTTTTACAATTTACAAAGTTGAAAATTCTCCAAAAATAAATTTAGGTGTTAAAGATATGGATATGTCATAGTAGTAAATTAGATTGGAAATGAAGTTCGGCGATTGCCGGGTAAGTTTAAACTAATAAGAGTTAAAAGTCTTTCATAAAAAGCATTTCACACATCATCTATCACAATTCGGGTTGCTATAAATCTGCTGCGAACTTAGATTTTTACCACTCATCCTTGTATTAATCTTCTTGAATAGTTACTATTTACTCTGTTAACAAAATCTATTATTATATATCGTTAAGAAATTTTTTTTACTATTCCATCTTTTTAGTGGGAAAAATGAGCGATAATAATTATTCCAAGAATAATGAACCCCGCGTGAGGAAAACTTTCCGTGATGATATCCATCAAGTAAAAATTAAAGATGATTTTAGCGGGGAGTACGAAGAACTAAAAGAGTATTTCCTTACAGAGGATAGAAAAGAACAACTTAAATTGATGAGTAGATTTAAAAAAATATACATCATTCCATGGTGGCTACTCAAATCATTATACTTTAGACTTACTCCATTCCGAAGGTTACTCTTAATCTTGGGTATAATTCTCCTAATAATTTCTTCACCTTCCAATTCAGATTCCAATACGCAATTTACAACACTTCTAAGCGGACTTACTTTTCTATTTATTATCGCTCTTGAGCTGAAAGATAAATTACTTGCTAAAACAGAATTAGAAGAAGGCAGAGCTGTACAAAAAGCACTTATGCCGGAAGCTAATCCTGATGTAGCCGGTTGGGATATCTGGCTTTATACAAAACCTGCAAATGATGTTGGCGGCGATCTGCTTGATTTCTTAAAACTATCTGAAAATAAAATTTGTATTTCAGTCGGTGATGTTGCAGGTAAAGGATTAAGTGCTGCATTATTAATGGCAAAGCTCCAGTCAACAATCCGGGCGATAGTCCCCGATTATAATTCCTTAATGGAACTTGGAGAAAAAATAAACAGGATATTTTGCCGTGATAGTCTTCCAAAACTTTTTGCTTCTTTAGTTTATATTGAACTCGATATAACTTCGGGTAACATTAAGATGTTAAATGCCGGTCACCTTCCCCCGTTAATAATCCGGAATGATGTAATTGAAAAACTTAAAAAAACTTCGCCGGCTCTTGGACTGATTCCCGATGCAATATTTAATGAACAAACTGCCGATATACATTCCGGGGAATATCTGATTATCTACTCTGATGGATTGACTGAAGCCTTAGATGAAGAAGGGAACTTTTTTGAAGAAAAGAAATTAATGGAATTACTCTCTAAAAATTCAAACCTATCATCGGAAAATTTAGGAGAAAAAATACTTGCCGAAATCAGTGCCTTTATCGGAAAAGCAAAGACCTATGATGATCTTACTATTGCCATTATTAAACGCATTGCAGTATAAAAGATTTAAAATAAAAAGTCCCAATCCGTCAACTAACGGATCGGGACTTTTTCCGCCCCGTGAATTAAATGAACTTATTACTTATTTCATTGAGAATCCTAAAAGTAAATTGGATTATTAATATTACATAAGAAAACTCTTCCTATGGTCTTCTGATACTATTTGAGAATTATCATTTTCTTGCTATCGGTAAAATTATCTGATACAATATTATAAATATATATACCGCTAGATACATATTTGCCTAAACTGTTTTTACCGTTCCATAAATAGGTATGTAATTTTCTACTTTCTTTCATGTTTCTTATTTTCTTATTAACTTGAAATAATTGATTTAATCAAGGGGTAATTAAATGATAAAAACCAGTACAAAATTTCTAAGATACGGATATGTATTTTTTATATTCTTTATTTATCTGAACCAGCCAGTTACATTTTCTCAGTTGAACACCCAAAACAAACAGGAAGTCATTCCATTCTCATACTGGAAACCTTATAACAATACAATTCAAAAACCAATCGAAAATTCTTTTGATAAATTTCTAAGTAATTCTGATTTCGTGGTAGATAATAAAACATTTCAAATTACAAGGAGAAATACTAAAACTAGTTTACAGGTTAAAAAACTAAATTCTACCTTACAAAACGCTTGGAAAAGACTTGATGGTCCTACTGGAGGAAGTGTAAGAAGATTTTATAAGTTTAATAACATATTATATGCTACTACTGATCGTGATTTGTTTAGGTATAAAAATCAGAAATGGAATTCTCTTGGAATAAATAGGTGGAGTAATGTTAATCTAAGTTTGTACATTAACCATTTAGGCTGGTTACTTCTTGGCACTGATTGGGGTCTTTATTATAGTGATGACGATGGTGCAAGCTGGAAAGTACTACAAGATAACTTATATGGAATAACAATTTGGGATATTATAAAATCAGGTAATGGCGAAATATTATTAGCTTCATCTAAAGGGCTATATAAATCTAAAGATGATGGAGCTAGTTTTACTCTTTCGACCCTGGTAAATGTACCAGTGTTAGGTATTAATTTTGATAATTCAGGTAATATTTGGGCCGCCACAAATGGAGGTGTTTACAAGGCAAAATATGATTCTATTCTAAATTGGAAGAAAATGGAGTTAGACACTAATTACTATTATAAAAAGGTAATCTTTGATTCAAAAGGAGTGGTCTATACATATAACAATTATTATGTTTATCAAAGTACTGATTCAGGTTTAACCTGGAATTACTTAGGGGGATCATTTATAAATGATATAATGCTTGATGATTCTGATAATTTATTCATTACAGGAATGTATCATATTTACATTGCAAATATGCTGGGTGTGCAATTTACAAGTGTTACTTCCAATATATTCTTACTTAATACATTTTTATTAAATAATAATGAAATTTTGGTGGGAAGTTTAGGAGCAGGAGCCTTAAAGTATAATGTGAAGGACAATTATTTTAGCAATTTCAGTAATGGTATGAATGCTGCAACTATAAGAACCATATTACCTATGAACAATGGTGAATTACTTGTTTCTACTGATAATAATGCTGTTTATGTTTCTAAAGATAATGGAACAACTTGGAAAAAAATTCAAAATTTTAGAACATTATTAATGAAAGTAGGGAATGATAATACTATTTACGCTGCGTTAAATGGAGGAATCAGTAAATCAACAGATTATGGAAGAACCTGGAAGAATCTAAACCTTAATGTATTGCCTTATTTTATTTCTGCGTTTGATATAAGCGATGATAACAAAACCATCTATGCTGGATCTTCAACGGGTGAGCTTTTTGTGTCTACCGATGGAGGTGAAAATTTTATTAAAACTAAAAATTCAAACTATGTTTTTGTTTATTTTATAAAATCCTTAAAAGACGGTAAATTTTTAGTTTCTAATGATTCATTGTATATCACAAAGAATGGCGGAATAAATTTAACATCGGTAAAAGATGATAGGTTAAGAAATATCAAGGACATTGTGTTAGATAATGATGGATATATTTACTTAGCAACATTTAACAAATTATTTAGATCACTGAATGGCACAAAATGGTATGAGTTAAATTTTAATAAAGGAAATATATATTATCTGAGAACGGATAAGTTTGATAAGCTTTACGTTGTTACTTCATATGGCGAGTTTGATATATCCTCGGATAGAGGAAAAACCTGGTTAAATTATGGTAATATAGTGGGGTTTTATTTTTTATGGAGTTTTGCAATAAGTAATAATGGTTATTTATTTACCGGAACACAGGATCACGGTTTATACAGGCAAAAAATTAAATTTAAGGAAAAAGAAATTCCTTCCTTTTCAGTTACACAAAATTTCCCTAATCCATTTAATTCCCGTACTAGAATTGAATATGAAATACCAGAAGCCTCTTTTATATCAATAAAAATCTATGATATACTTGGGAGAGAAATTACTACGTTAGTATCTGACTACAAAGAAAAAGGAAGTTATTTTACATATTGGGATGCAACAAATTATTCAAGCGGTATTTATTTTTATAGAATAAGTGCTAATGGTTTTAATTCAGTTCAAAAAATGATTCTACTGCGTTAGAAACTCCGGCGGACAGGCTTGAAACTGTTCAATTCCCTATAAAAAAAGGGGCTTACAGTGATTGTGCTACCATAAATCCTTTCTGCTCCGCGAGTAAGACTCGAACTTACTACCCTTCGGTTAACAGTCAAAAGTCTGATTTGCAAATCCGTCGACTGACGAACTCTACCACTTCTTTATTCATTCCCGATAATATTCCAAATAAATTCCCTACCTTTCTGAGATTTTAATTCTTTTTCTCTTTGCATCGCTTCTGCTCTTGTGTTAAATTTTTCAGTATAAATTACCGACCAAGGAATGTATCTTTTTGTATATCGGTGGTTACCGGAATTGTGTTCTGTTAATCTTCGTTCAACATCATTAGTTTGACCAATATAAATTTTATTAAACTTTTTAGAATATAATACATAAGTAGAATACATAATTAAAAATATAATATTTAAAATAAAAAATCCGTCGGCTGACGGATTTTTCTCTGCTCCGCGAGTAAGACTCGAACTTACAACCCTTCGGTTAATCCGTCAGCTGACGGACTCTACCATCCGCCAAAGGCGGACAAGTTGAGCTATCGCGGAATCAATTTTTCTTTTATGAACTAATAACTTCTTCGCTTAATCCGCGAGTAAGACTTGAACTTACAACCCTTCGGTTAATCCGTCAGCTGACGGACTCTTCCATCCGCCAAAGGCGGACAAGTTGAGCTATCGCGGAATCAATTTCTTTAAGAACTATATCTAAAAAAAGGAAGAACAAAGTTAAGCACGCAAATATTTTTTGTCAAGATTAATTTATATTATTTAATAGCTAAAATTCTATACCAAAGATTCTCTCAGATTGTGTTAGGCTGACACAAAGGTCCTATTACAACAATAAGAATAAATCCGTCAAAGAAATATTTATTCTTCATTTTTATCTTCCTCAACTTCCTTTTCAATTTCTTTTTCAATTCCTTTTAATCTTTTATCTAAATTGAATAAGTATGCAAAAATACCAATCCAGACTATAAGGACAATTATCATTACTATGAAAATCGAATTATTTTCTAAGAACTTATAAAATCCTTCCAATTTTATCCTCGTATTAACTTTTTGTTTAGTTTTTCTTTATAAAGCAATGATTTGTAACCTATTTTCCACATCCAATAATAGAGAATTGTAAAACCGATTAGCGACAAAAAGAATATTACTAACATACTGTCGTTCATTCTAAAATCTACAATCGGACCACCGCCTGGTGTAACTTTATCATCAGCTGAACCCGGATGTAAACCGTCCATTATTCTCGGCATTATAAAAACAAAAAATGGAACTGTTACAAAGGCAATAATTGAATAAACAGCAGAAAGAGTTGCTCTTTTATCCTCAGATTCAATTGAAGAACGAAGCGCAAACCAAGCACCATAAATCAGTAATAGAGCAAATATACTTGTCTGGCGTGGATCCCAGCTCCAAAAAGAACCCCACGCAAATTTTGCCCAAACTGCGCCGGTAATAGTTGCCAAAATGCAGAAAATAAGTCCCAATTGTGCAGCAGAGTATGATTTTGCGTCATCATCTAAATTTTTCTTTCTTAAATATTTTATACTGTAAATAGTGGACATCAAAAATCCAATTACTGCTAACCATGCAGAAGGAACATGAAAGAAAATAATTTTTGCATTTTCTTTCAAACCGGGTATTAAGGGAAATTGATACCATACTTTAGGATTCTCAACAATCGGAAAAGAAATTCCGGCAATTAAAACGAAAGTAAGTAAGATAAATAAGAATATTTTCCAAGCCATAAGTGTTTATTTTTTTATTTATAAAATTACTAATCTTTCCATATAAAATCGAATAACATATATGAAACTGTGAGCATTATAACATCATAACTAACTAAAACGGCTAACCCCATTTTAGCATCTGCAAATGATGCGCCGATCATAGAATATGATGTTAACATAACAGATATTAATATCAAAGGAAGCAGAATGGGAAATGATAGCACAGGGTATAATGTTCCTTTTGCTCCAGCTTTAGATATTATAGCTGCAATAATTGTTGAAGCAATTGCAAGACCAATATTAGAAAGAATAAATGTAAGAAAAAAGAGCAAGAAATTTCTTATTATAAATTCTTCAAATAAAGCCGAATAAAGTATTGTAATTACAATATTCATTAGAAAAACTAATATTAAATTAAAAAGAAGTTTTCCGTTAAATATTGTTGTAGGAGCAGCAATTAAATGAAGGATTAAAGAAGTACCTCGTTCTTCCTCGGAAACAAAAGCCCGGGATAACCCCGACATTGCAGAGAAAAATATAACAACCCAAAGAAGTCCCCCTGTTAAATTTTGCGGAACTTTTTCATTCCCGATAGAAAAAAGAATTACACTTAAGGCTACAATAATAAACATTGTAAGTGAATTTATTGCATAACGCGTTCGTAATTCAGAATGATAATCTTTTTTAAATAATGCGTAAGGTTTCAATATCTAATCTGTCTTTATTTTTTATAATCCTCTAATTCTATTTTAGTACTGCACATATCCAAATCTGTTCTTTCGTTTGAAGCAATAACAATAATTTTATTTTTTCCCTCTCTATTTACAATCCTATAAACTGTTTCCTTTCCTTCGTCGTCAAGATTGGATGTCGGTTCATCCATAAGTAATATTTTGGGTGAATGCATCAAGGCAAAAATAAATTTAAGCCTTTGTTTCATACCCGAAGAGTATGTCTTCACTAAATCATTCTTTCTCTTTATTAAAAGGAAATCATTAAGTAATGAATTAAATAACTCTTTGTTAAATTCTATTCCTCTTATTTTAGAAATATGAGTTAGATTTTCCCAAGCAGAAAATTCTTCATACATAATTAGATAAGGTGCAACAAAACCAACATAATTATGCAGCTTTTCTTCCTCTATAACTTTGTCATCTAATTTATGAATAACTTTTCCGGAAGAAGGTGAAATAATTCCCGCAATTATTTTTATTAGTGTTGATTTTCCGGAACCGTTTATGCCGGCAATTCCATAAATTCCGTTATGGTTATATTCAAAATTTAAACCGTTAAAAATTAATCGCCTACCGAATTTCTTTGAAATATCTTCAGCAAGTAGGTAATATTTATTCATTAAAAATAACCAGTTTCCCTTTTAGTATATTATCACCAACTTTAGTAATATAAACGTAAACACCGGACGGAAGTTTGTTATTATTTGTTTGTCTCCCATTCCATAAAACAAAATTCTTACCATTAATATTTATAACATTTATCGAATTTGAGTACATTAAATTTAAGCTGGCTGAATAAATATTGAGTGTTGCCGTTGTCGGTTTTCCAATTGAAACAGGTAAATAAATGGCAGAACCATCCCTATAGTTGTAAGGATTTGGGTAAGCAAATATTTCTGAGGTGGGGAGCGGAAGCGTGGTAGGAACAACCAACTTTCCATTTACAAATTCAGAAATTTGCCAAATACCAGGATTCTTTACATTTAGCTTTGAGTAATACTTATCGTTTAACCTAACTGCCCCGGTTACAGGTGTTGAAAATAAAATATATTGAGCTGAAAAGTTTTTCCTCAAACTATCTACCCCTGATTGAACATCCGTATTTGAAACAATAACATCAACAGTGTCGGAAACATTGGTAAATTTTAAAAAATTATTAGATAATGCTTTAGCCGTTAAATTGACTGTGTCAACTGTTGAATTAAAAAACATGGTAGAAACAGGTCTTGCAATTGGATAATTTAAACCATCCTTAAAATACTTTCCTGAAACACTTCTATAGTTTGTATAGAATGTCCATAAGCCAAATTCTTTTAATGAATTAGAAAAAGTAGATTTATTTTCAACCAAACTTTTATTGATTGCGATAATAGATCTATTGGTTGGCATAAGTTCCCATTGTCTTTTAATAATACCGGGTCCAAATTTAGCATGCAGATAAAGGTCCCAAATTGAAAAATCGTACCCTTGTGTTGATGCAAAGCTAACTTGTGTATTATTAAAATAAGAGGATAAATATTGAAAATAATCGTTGATAGAAGGATAAACAAATTCCTCGAATGCAGTAGATGTTAATTCATAAAAATACAGATCATCAGAGCGAAATATGTAATCTCCAACTTGTATGGCGTGATGAAATTCGTGTGCTGCCGTTACTCTTGCCGCATCAATCCCCTCTGTAAAATAACCCGAAAAATCATTATCCATTAAAATGTAAGTTGTGTATTTGCTGCTGCCGGGAGTTATCTCAACAGAGAAATCAGTTTCACCGTATAAAATTCCTAAATTCAAAACGTAAATATCATATAAATTATCACCACCCTCGTTATTATCAGTTGGAGGTGCAGGATAACCAAGGAATGTAACTTCATAATTATATGATGAATCCATAGCTATCGCCAAATCGTTTATGCTGTAACCGGGTTTGTCTGTCCCTGTTGTATCGTAATGAATTCTAAATTTACCTGATGGTGAAACAATGCTTGTGTCTAAAATTGGTCTTGCCAAAATCTTTTTTAATTCTTCCTGTTGTCCGGGAGAAAATGAGTTAAAATTTAATCTCAACTGGTTAGATAATCCAAACCCGCATTTAATATATCCGCCCCGTTTTATATCTGCACTTGAGGCAACTTGACCTTGCTGAAAACGTGACCCGGTGCGTAGACCCATATATAAATTATATAACGAATCAAGTTTTGGTTGTCTAACTGTCTGCGAGAAAACAAACATAGGAGTAATTATAAATAATATTGCTAAAACTTTAATTATTTTCATACGAGTTTATACGTTTAATAGAAATTGTCTTATTTTTTTTATCAATATAAAAAAGGTTATTATAAAAAGATGCATTATAATCAGTAAAAAAATTATCACCATTTATATTTTCTAATACAGATTCAAATGTAAATGTTTGTGCCGTTGAATCAATGTCTAATTTGAAAAGTTCCTTTTGACTTTTAGAAAACATATAAATATTATCTCTTTTTTCTGATTGCCATTGACCTGTAAAGAAAATATCGTTTCTTGAAATATTCAAATTATCAAAACTTTTATCCTTTAGTATCCTTGTTGAATCTTTAGAAGTTTCAAGTAAATAATATTTTCCATCTTTCTTTATTATACTTATAAATTCAAACTGTTTGTTATCAGTTAAAAAATTATCGGAATTTAGATATACCACTGTGTTATTAGCTTTAGTTTGATATTTTATTGTAGGCAAGGGTGACAAATTCTTCATCGAAATTTCTTTCAAGTTTAGGTTGTTGTTTTTAATCTGCCAAAAATAAACACCCAATGTATCTGCAAAAGTAATCTTCGCATCAAGGACACTATCGGCTAAATCCGGATAATCCGAGCTTAAAATTCTAATATCCTGTACAAAATTAATATTTAAACCCAAAGCCATATTTTTTAGATAAGCTATATAAATTTTTTCATTACCAAAGTCATCTTTATTAAGTTTTAAGGAAATTATTTTGCCCGGTGAATATAGAGAGTTTCGTGTTACTCCAAATTCTTTAAAATTGATTTTTAATATTTCCACAACTTTTTTGTTATAAGAATAGGTATAAAAAGTTTTAATATACGGATCTGAATCATCAACAAGAATTTTATCGTGTCTTTCAAATAACGGGTATGAATAAAACGACACAGGTTGTTTTGAATTTCCTCTTATTAAAAAATTAAGGTTGTTATTTGTACTGTCTATAAAAACTATATCCAATATTCCGTCATTTTTATAATCAAAATGAGTAAGTGAAACCGGTGTCCCTCCGATTAGAATATTTGTTTCTTCATTTAGAGAAAAAAGTGTGGATAAATAAAACAACGTGCCTTTATCGGTTAATGCAATTATTCCATTATTAATCTTATTGCTAAAATTAATTAAATCACTTATACTTTCTCTTTTCAGATAAAGTATCTCCGAATGAAATTTCCTGTTTCCTTTTGAAAATAAAATTGAGATTTTAGAGTTGTCGGAATTTAAGTAAGCTATATCAACTTTACCGTCTAAATTATAATCACTTAAAATAAAATTAATGGATCTGTTAGAAGTTTCAAATTCTGTAGTTGAATTATAAGAAGAAACGGAATCACCCCACATCACTTTGATCGAATTACCTTTATTAAATATAATATCGGCAAATCCATCCGAATCGATATCACTACTTTTAAGAGAGGTTATATTATCTGTTAATGGAATTGTTCTAACTAAATTCAACCTCCCGTTACCGTCATTAAAGAAGAAATAAATTGAACGTTCAACTGAATTGAAAGCCGCTACATCAGGATTACCATCATTGTTAAGATCAGCAAAAATTGCTTCATTAAAACTATTTTTACTTAAAATCTTCTTCTCGTCTAAACCGTGCCAATTTTGTGATATTATAGACAACCCCTCAAATGCGCTACCGGAAATCAGTAATTCTGATTTACCGTTGTTGTTTATATCCGCTACATCCAGATTTTCAGGATACGAATTAAACTTAAGTAATTTATCAATTTCAATTTTTCCATACTTATTAAAACTAATTATCCCTACCGATCTATTTTTTCTTGATACATAAGCGTAATATTTTTCTCTAAAATTATTTGTTGATATACTTTTAAATTTTGATATTTCAAAGGGAATTTTATAAACTCTTATATTTGAAAAGCCTTCTTCAGTTCCTTCAATACTTAAATATTTCTTAGTGGAATTATTAAAAATTATTAAATCGTTAAATGCATCTTTGTTAAAATTAACGGATTGGACTGAAGTATATTCGGGGGGGATTTTAAAACTCTGGTATTTACAGAAGCCATTAATAGGTATTTGTGCAGAAGCATTAAATGAAATAAACACAACAATAAGAAGCAGAATTCTAATTACTTGTCCTGTTTTTAAGCATATTTTCTCTCCTTTGCAAGGCTTCTTCATACCCTTTTTTCTCTTCATCTGTTTCCGGTATTACTTCAACTGCTTTTATAGGTTTTCCATTATCATCAACACTTACAAAGGTAAGGATGGCTGTATTAGTGTGAATTCTTTGCCCTTCTTTGAAAGATTCGGAATAAACTTTTACACCAACATCCAGCGAAGTGTTGAATACTCTGTTTACGGTTGCTGTTAAAATAACTGCATCACCTAATTTTATTGAATGAATAAAATCAATTCTATCTACCGAAGCTGTAACACATACATGCTGCGTATGTTTAGCAGCTGAAAGTGCTGCACAAATATCTATCCAATGCATTAACTGACCGCCGAGTAGTTTACCCAATTGATTAGTGTGATGAGGTAACACCAATTCGGTCATTGTAATAATTGATTCTTTTACTGTTTTGGGTCTTATCATTTATCTATGTTTGAAAACTTATCATCTAATGTTGCTTTTATTTTTTTTACTTGCTGAACCAAAGAATTTTGTGGATAACGACTGATAAATTTATTTGCCTCTGCCAGGGCTTCTTTATTTCTATCTCTTTCAGTTAAAAGAGAGATTTTATTATACATTGCTTGCGGGGCATATTTCGTTTCGTGATAAATTTCAATAAGATTTGTATAATAGTATAAAGCAGCATCGTAATAGCCTAAATCATTATAAATTTTCGCACTATGAAGCTCTTTTCTTGCCAATTTATCGGTAAGCTGTGTAATTTTAGTTTCTGCTTCTTTTACTTTTTTGTTTGAAGGAAAGAAATCGATAAAAGCCTGAAATTCCTCAATAGCTTTTTTTGTGTATTTCTGTTCTAAAGTATAATTAGGTGATAGTTCATAATAACATTCAGCAAGCATAAATTGAGAAGTCGGAACAAATTCACTTGCAGGCATATTTTTTATTAGTTTGCTAAACTCAAACGCAGCTAATATATATTCTCCTCTTTGAAACCTGGTCATTGCCAAATAATATGAAGCATCATCTACAATTGCACTGCCCGGATACTCAAGAACTATAGCATTAAATTCCTGAAGAGCTTCAAAATAATCTTCTTCATTATATAGTTTCTTTGCATAATCAAATTTCTGCTGGGCAGTATAATTGCTGGTATCTATTGTGGAAGAACAACCGGCAAGGAATATTGCAAATAAAAATAGTATTGTGAATTGTGTAATATTTTTCATAAAGTATTCTTTAATTTTAGAACTACAATTATAATCAAAAAGTTAAATGCTTTAAAGTCAAATATAACTATTTACTTCGAATGGTGAAGAATAAAATCACAGCCAACGCCGCGCTCCCAATTGCTATCACAGGTTCTGTTATACTTGAAAAAAACGGTTCAGTTGGGACTTCCCCTTTTGTAAATGGATATGATTCATTTTCCAGACTTTTAACAGCCTTCACATTTACCGTATCAAGAAATGTGTAATTAAAATTTTTTGTGAAAATATTTTTTTTATCTATACTGTAACTTCCTTTTAGTGATAGTTTACGCGGCATTAAAAAATCACCGAACATTCCATCTCTGTCAATCTCCGAATAATCAACATTCATTTCTTCAACAGCATAATTAATTTTAGCAGCATTTTCTTTAAATGAAGGATAAACCGTTACTTTGATTCCCTTTAGGGTTAAATCATTTAATATTCTATTTTTGAAAAATGAATAAGACACGCCTAATTCCAATTTTAAATTTATTTGATTTTCATTCTTCGGTAAATTATTAACAAAAGACGTTACAGAAGAGTCTACCAATTCTTTAAATATATTTAAGTTGGTTTTGGTTTGTCCAAAAACAAAAGGCGGTAATAAAAGAAATATTAGTATAAATATTCGTTTGTGATTTTTCATTCTAAGTAAATTTATTGTCCGTCAGCTGACGGATAATTCTTCGATATTTCTCTTAATCTTTTTATCCTTTCTTCAATTGCAGGATGTGTGGAAAATAATTTTCTAAAACCGCCGCCTCTTAAGGGATTTACAATAAACATATGGGCAGTAGCCGGTCCCGAATGAGATACAGGTTTTAACTGGTTTGCTTTGGATATTTTTTCCAATGCAGAAGCCAAGGCTAAGGGTTTACCTGAGATATGTGCACTTCCTTGATCGGCAGCGAATTCCCTTGAACGTGAAACAGCCAATTGAAGCAAAGTTGCAGCTATTGGTGCAAGAATTATTAGGAACAAAGATGAAAGCCCGTCTCTATCATCTCTACCGCCTCCCCTTCCGGAGAATATCATTGCCCAACCCGCTATTTGTGCTAAAAATGTAATCGTACCTACTACAGTTGCTGCAATAGTACCGATTAAAATATCTCTGTGTTTAATATGTGCTAATTCGTGCGCAATAACACCTGATAGTTCATCATTGTCCAACCCGTTCAATATTCCCGTAGTAGCAGCAACAGCAGCGTGTTCCGGGTTTCTACCGGTAGCAAAAGCATTGGGAGTCGGATCATTAATAACATATAACTTGGGCATTGGTAAACCGGCATTTTGAGAAAGTTGTTTGACAAGAGTAAAAAATTTGGGACTGTTTTCACTTGTTATTTCTTTTGCCTTGTACATTTTAAGAACAATTTTATCGGAATACCAGTAAGAGCCGAAATTTATTGCTAATGCAAACACAAATGCAATTGTCATTCCCGATGAGCCGCCCAATAAATTTCCTACAAAGAGGAAAAGGACTATCATCATTGTCATTAAAAATGTGGTCTTAAGTGTGTTCAACTTTTATCTCCGATAATTTATATTAAGAAATAATGAAAGCTTATTGGCTTATCAATAAAAATAGTAAATATAACTTTTTTCACTTACCTAAACTAAAACTTGTTTCAATTATTTAAATTAAATAATATCTGTTAATTCTACTCCATCAATATCTGTAATTAAATCAGTACCAAATAACATTGCCGGGGTAAAATAACCGGGTTTTACATTTCCGCTGAGCACCCTGTTTGCAATTTCGAGTGCCGTCATGCAAGTTAATTTATACCCCTCAGGCGTAATAAGTTTTGAAACAACTTTTTCTCCCGTTGAATTTACAGCTTCCGCAAAAATAATAGCTTTTGCAGTTTCGCGTTCAGTTTTATCCGGTCCTTTAAATTTTTTCTCAATTCCAGATTTTAATTTTTTTTGTATCGGCGGAAGAGATAAAAACCATTTTGTCAATCTATTCATCATAACCATTTTCTTTGTTTGAGAAGTTAATTGAAAAAATACAGAAATATTCGGTATTCCAGTAGAATAATAAGCGGTTGCAATATCACCCCAGGTAACCGAAACTGTTTCTACTTCACCCTTGCCAAAATCAGCTTTCCCGTAAAGAGGTTTTTTTAACTGAATAATTTTCCCATTCCGTCTTACTGTAAAACTCCTATCGATATTTTCAATTGCGGTTTTCGCCGTACCGGCAGAAATCTTACTTAATCCTCCTATACTAATTTTTAATTGTTCGGCGTCAGGCATTCTTTTTTTTATATGTGCCGATAGACAGTCTGTTGGGACAACATCAAATCCTACTCCGGACATAATTAATATACCTGCGTCTTTAGCCTTGCTATCTAAACTTTTGTGTCTTTCAAACACACTAATCTCCCCTGTTATATCCAGGTAATTTGTTTTTGTTTTCAAGCAGGCATCAACCATAGGTTTTGCAGTACCCGAAAATGGGCCGGCAGTGTGAATTACCAAATCAATTTTGCTTAACAAATTTATCATTCCCTGTTCATCGTTTAATGAAACTGCTTCATACTCAAAGCCAAGCGGTTCTGCTACTTGTTTTAATTTTTCAGGATTTCTTCCGGAAAGCAGGGGAGATAAACCGATTTTTTTTGCTCTTTCAGCCATCAGTTTACCCGTGTACCCGGTAGCACCGTATATTAGAAATTTCATATATTTTAATTCTATTTTCTAAAAAATAATTGATTAAGAATGCTTGGTGTTACAAATTAACTTGCCTTTATTTTATAATATAGTTAAATAAGAAATTAATATTTTGGATTTTTATGAAAACAAAAACATTTTTTACTACCGTAATATTTTTTTTAGTTTCTGTTTCCATTTTCGGACAAAGGACTTATGATTTCCTCCGCTTGGATATGAGTCCCAGAGCCGGTGCCCTGGGCGGCAGTTTCGTATCAAATAGTGATGATCCAAATGTTATCTTTTATAATCCGTCCGGATTAAAACTCATAAAAGACAAAAAAATCTCTTTCTCCTATGTAAATCATTTACTTGATATAAATCTTGCTAGTGTTTCATATACACAAGATGTGGGAGACTGGGGAAGATTCGGTGCTGCGGTTGAATATATCAATTATGGTAATTTTACAAGAGCAGATCAGTTCGGGAATAAAATCGGGAAATTTGATGCAGGTGAATTAGCACTAATAATTGGTTACGCAAATAATTTAGATAAGAATTTATACTACGGCGTTAATGTAAAATTTATTAATTCCTCAATTGCCAATCAGTCCTCGTCGGCACTTGCTTTTGATTTTGGACTTCACTACTCAATTCCATCGCAAGGTTTGAATTTTGGAATTTCACTTTTAAATGCAGGCTTTCAACTTTCTAAATATTTTAATACAAAAGAAACTCTACCACTTAATTTTGTAATAGGTGTATCAAAGAAGATAGCGCATTTACCTTTAACTTTATCTGTTGATTTTCGCAAACTTAATGAAGGCAATGATTCTTATACCCGTAGGTTTGAAGCTTTTAGTGTTGGTGCTGAGTTTGAACTAAGTAAATCCTTGTCCGTCAGGTTTGGTTACAATAACCAAAAGAGGAAGGAATTAAAGATTGGCGATTTCGGCGGACTGGCTGGATTTAATTTGGGTGTAGGTTTGTTGATTTCAAAATATCGTTTTGACTACAGCTATTCTTCAATGGGTGATATCGGATCGTTACACAGGATTGGTATTTCTACTTCGCTTTAAGCTATATTAAACTAACTCTTTATTGTTTATGGCTAAATTTCTTATTTGAACTTTTTTCCTTTTTGTATTCTCAATATTGAAATTAAATTTATCAATTTTATTATCTTCTTTTTTGATATACTTTCCATTACCATTTATTGGAATTAATTTTTTATCGATTAATATAGTTTTATGATTGTCAATGGACCTTATTGGTTTTGGAATTAAAAAATACTTCTTCAAAGAATTCCAATCCTTATTACGTAAAGTAATAACTTCGTTCAAATAAAAACTCACCCAACTTTTTCCAAGTTTAAAATTAGATTCTGTCTTAAGTAATTTCTCTTTTGCTATGTTGACATAAAATGGATCTAATTCAAAGCCAATATAATTTCGTCCCAATCTTTTTGCTGAAATAGCTGTTGTACCTGTTCCTATAAAAGGATCTAAAACAATATCATTTTCATCTGTGGAAAGAAGAATAAGTCGGTCTAATAAATGAATGGGTAATTGACAAGGATGTGCATCTCTATTTTTATTATGTTTTATTCGATGAATATCTTTCCAAACATCAGAAATAAGTGGCCCGAATGGATGAAGCTTATCTTTTTTTCCCCCGTAATCTTTTATTAAATATCCTTGCTTCCTATCTCGTTTATGCTGACAACGAAGCTCATTTATTTTAGTCCCTTTTTGTTCTTTACCGTAAAAGAGAATACCATAATGCGCCGGTTGTAAAGATTTTCCCATTGGTGATGTAGATGCATCCCAAGAAATCCAATGTTTAAAAAAAGCTATCTCATTTAGAAAAGACGCGTAGTAGGTTAACCATTTAGGTATGTTATGTAAAAAGATTGTACCTGTGGGTTTTGTAACTCTAACCATTTCTGAAATCCATTGATGACACCAATTTAAATACTCTTGGAACTCTAAACTATCTTTATAGCTCTTATAATTTTTTTTCAAATTAAAAGGAGGATCTGCAAAAGTCATATCGATAGAATTATCTGGTATGCGTTTAAATAATTCCAAGCAGTCGCCTTGGATAATTTTATCAGAGTATCTCGGCTTTGCCGGATTTAAGTAATTATCTAACATTATCAAACTTCTCATTTAATAATTCTTCAAAACGTTTTAATTCATCTTTATGAAAAGTAAATACATCTTCATAAGCTGTCACCATTCTCTTTAAATCTCCCTTCCTAACATACCACCCAATTCCGTCAACAAAACCAATAAATTTAGCTTTAGGATAATGTTCTTTTATTAAATTGTCAATAGAAATTTCAGTCTTAGATTTGTCTCCTTGTCCTGAAGAAGTTGTAGCTAAAAAAGAACACTCAATAATAATTCTTGGGTCTTTCTTATTTGGAATAATAAAATCCATCGTTCTTTTATTATCGGGTGCATTATCAATTAATTCTTTCAAATCACCTTTTTCAAATGTAATATTTAAACTGTTTAGAATCTCTTCAATGACAGTTTCGGGATTATTCCTTTTCTTTCCTGAATAACTACCTTTTTCTTTGTAACGAATTAAAGTATCTATCATTTCAGGAATATCAAATTTTAATTTTGATATACTGAGTTTCTTTAATTCAAATAGTGGAATAGTTTCAGCAAGAAATGGAATTGAGGCTCCTTCAAAGAAAATGTTTACCAACCCTTTCTTAAAATATTCATTATCTTTTATCAACTTTAATATTGTATTATCAGACCATTCACTTATATTTTCTGTGTTATCTTCATTGTACCACTTTTCTTTATACACAAGTTTATTTAATTCCGGGTAGTCAACTATCCTAATAATTGTAGTTAATCTTTTTAAATATTCGTTTGAAAAACCTGTTAACGCCAATAAAGCTCTGAGTCCGTTTTCTTTTTCTGATATTAATTCTTCAAATATTTCTTTTTTTAATCCTTCCGTCTCAATACGATTTTTAACATTTAATAAAATTTCTTTTAATGAGTTAACATAGCCTTCGTAATCTTCTTCAAATTTTGAATTAAAGAAATAAAAAGTGTTTTTTTGAATTACGGTTTGAAATTTATTTTCATTTGTTTCGACCATTATTATTCCTTCTTAAATATTAAAACATATTCTTCTTTCATAGTATTTCTCATTCCTTTTATTTGTTTTAAAATACTTTTAACTAAAGACAATCCATATTTTTTAGCTGAATCAATTACTGTTTGTTCCAAACGAATTCCGCCAGTTTGGTTGGTATTGGAACCAATAACTATAACAAGATATTTTCTAAACTTTAAGATTCTTGATGCTTCTTTACAAAAAACATCCATATCATTAAAATAATTTTCTAATTTATCTTTTTTTGTTTTTCCTTTTAATCCAATAAGTCTATTTTCCAATTGTTTTGTATCATACCCTAAATATTCTAACTGAGCTTTATCATTTTCAACATAATTTATAGCAAATGAATATGGCGGAGAAGTTATTATTGCGTCTACAGAATTATTTTGTAGCCCAATATTTAATGCATCTGATTTTTTTAGAATTTCAACATTCCCAATTTCAGTACTATCAAAATATGGATCTTTTAAAACATTTTTAACTGTTTCCAAATAACGAATCAATACTTTTTCAAATAACTGTTCGTGTGTTGAATTTTTTACTCTTTTTGAATAGCCCAACGCATCTAAGAAAGCTAATAATGCGAGTTGATAAATTTTTCGTTTCTCATGATTTGCATTATTTATCTTATTAAATACATCCTCCTTATTAAAAAAAGAGAATAGTTCAGAAACTTTGAATTTTGTATCTTCAAGAAGTTCTATATCAATTTTCAATGCTTCATATTTAGTCATTGTCATAAGTTGACAAAATGGACTAACATCAATTGCGTAAGAATTAATACCCATTAAAGATGCTTCAATATTTGTTGTTCCACTTCCAGTCATTGGATCAATAATTGTTTCACCTTTTTTTATTCCAAGAATATTTATTAGTCCCTTTATTAATTGAGGGTGAAATTTACCACGGTAAGGGAAAAGGCTATGAGTAGCGTAACCCGTTGAAAATAAACCGTTTTTAAAATATGCATTTGTCATGGAGGAACGACTTTCCGTAACGGCTTGTGGTATTTTTGAATATTTTAAAAAATGAAAACTATCTTTCCCCTTGAAACTTTTTGCATAAGCTGTCCTTTCTAAATATTCATTTTCAGGTAATAATTTATATTCAAGATAAGCTAATTCATATTCAAATAATTCTGTAACTGAAGGTAAAAGTTCCACATTTTTGTCAAATAAAATATTAGTCGGTGATTGTATATTGTAAAACTCTTTCATAAAAACTATTTCTATTTCTTATAAGGATTTTTCAAATATTTTTCTGCAAGTTGGTGTGATTGTTTATACTTATCCAAATCCAAAACTCTATTGTAATATTCAATCGCTGCTTTCCTATTGTTTTGAACATCATTTATCATTCCCAGGTATATTAGTGTATTAATATAAAATCCCGATTCTTTTCCTTTATCAATTACTTTTGAATATTTAAGACTCTGTTCAAAAAATATTTTTGAAGAATCAATTTTATTTTCTTTCCAATATCGATCAGCGATATAATATGACGCTTCTCTTTTTGTGATATCATCAGTATAACCCGTCATCTTTTTTTGACCTTTTAATAACACATCTTTAAAAATTTCCGAAGCTCTTAAGCTGTTCCCAATTTTAGCAGCGATTCTGCCCTCCCATTTTTCAAATATAGGGTTATCGGGAAAATCTTTAGTAAGTATTTTAGAATATTTATAAGAAACGAAGGGTTTGTTCTCATCGGTAAAGTAGATTAACATTAAAAAATAAATTGCTTCATATTTTGCATACCTTCCCTTTTCAGCCGTCCTTTTTACCTGCCGTATACCTTCGTCTTTGTTTGTTGAAGGCATAAATATCATTATTGGTTTTAATATGGGATATTTTTCAGGGAGAATAGCTGCATAATAATTATAAAGCCCCAATCCGAATATGGCATCATTACTATTTGGCTCCAATGCCATTACCTTTTCAACTATGGGTAATGCTTTCCTTCCGTCATCTGCAGCTTTGAACCAACTGAATCTAAGTGCCCTAAGCCTTCCCCTAAAACCAATTGCTCCTGCCTTGAAAAATAATGCGTCAACATTATTAGGTTCTTTTTCTAAAATAGAATCGCACTTTTCAATAATTAAATCTATCTCTTCCAAAAATTTATCGTCATATTTTTCTACGGTTGTATTTAACAGGATACGCCACCAATCTATCATTGATAAGAAAAAAATGCCTGCCGGATCATTGGGAAACTTATCCCTTAAAGTTTTGAAAGTTGAATCGGCTTTCTCAAATTTAACGTTGTAAATTTGATTTATGCCTATTGTAATTAAAGAATCTTTAACATTACTTTGAGCAAAATAAGTCCCGGTAAAAAATACAATAAGCAAAAATGATATGATTAATCTTTTACGCATTAAAGGTATTATTAAAATTTAAGTTGATAATTTCTCGTGCAAGAATGCAGATAGACTGTCACTTGATATTCTTACCTGCTCCATAGAATCCCTTTCTCTAACCGTTACGGTTTGATCTTCTATCGTTTGCGTATCGACGGTAATTGCGTAAGGAGTACCTATTTCATCCTGTCTCCTGTACCTTCTCCCGACGGCGCCTTTATCATCGTAAAATATTTTAAACTTAAAACGAAGATCATCTTCAATCTTTCTCGCTATCTCAGGCATCCCGTCTTTATTAACCAACGGAAAAATTGATGCTTTTATAGGGGCGAGTTTTTTGTGAAGCCTTAATACAACCCTTTGTTCGCCTTTTACTTCTTCCTCTGCGTAAGCTTCCGTTAAAAAAGCCATGAACGAACGGCTTGCACCGGCGGACGTTTCAATTATGAAAGGCAATATTTTTTCTTTTGTTTCTTCATCAAAATATTTTAAAGATTTACCTGAAAATTCTTCGTGTCTCCTTAAATCAAAATCTGTCCTGTTATGTATGCCCTCAACCTCTCCCCAACCAAACGGAAAATTATATTCAATATCGGTAGCTTCTTTCGCGTAGTGTGCAAGTTTGTTTTCGGGGTGATCGTGAAACCTCAGGTTGTCTAAATTCATACCCAGGTTTTTATACCAATTCATCCTTTGTTCTTTCCAGTTATCGTACCATTTTTTATCATCGGCAGGTTTTACAAAGAACTGCATTTCCATTTGTTCAAATTCTCTTGTTCTAAAAAGAAAGTTTTTTGTGTTGATTTCATTTCTAAAAGCTTTACCGATTTGTGCAATACCGAAGGGCAGCTTTTGTCTTGTTGAATTTTGCACATTCAGGAAATTAACAAAAATGCCCTGTGCTGTTTCCGGGCGTAAAAATACGGTGGAACCTGAATCTTCAACCGGTCCTATAAAAGTTTTAAACATTAAATTAAATTGCCTTGCTTGTGTAAATGACGCTTTTGTTCCGCACTGGGGACAGTTTAATTCCTGCAATAATAAACCGTTTAACCCCTCATCTTCAATAATTATATCAAACGCTTCAACTTCACTATTTTCGGAAAGTATTTTTTCTATTTTCTTTTTAGCTTCATCCTCGTTACAATTTTCATTTAATGCTCTAACAGATTTTTTCTTTCTTTTTTCATTCAAAATTCCGCTGAGTAAATCGACCCTGAATCTTGCTTTGCATTGTTTGCAATCAATCATAGGATCGGTAAAATTATCAACGTGCCCGGAAGCTTCCCATACTTTCGGATGCATAAGAATTGAGGCATCTATCCCCTCAATGTCATCACGCAATGTCATAGAATTCCACCATTCTTTTTTAATATTGTTTAATAATTCAACGCCCATCGGGCCATAGTCCCAACACCCGTTTAGTCCACCGTAAATTTCGCTTGATTGAAAAACATAACCTCTTCGCTTGGATAGAGAGACTATTTTTTCTATAACATTACCATTGCTTTTCATACTATGATTTTTTCCTCTATATAAGATTATTTTATTTAAAGATTAAATATAAAAAAATGCAACTAAAGGTTGGTCGATTCTGACTAACAGCTACTTATTAATTAAAGTTTGAAATTCATCGATTAAAAAATTATAAACTTCTTTTTGATTCTCATTCAATTTGACTTCTTTATTATCAAGCATCATAAGAATAGTAATGGATTGACAAATATAATTAAGTAAAAATATGTTTCTACCTTTAACAAGAAATTTTTCTTCGTTTATATTTTTTAATTTTTCGATATGCTTTTTTATGACTTCTAATTCACCTCTTTGAACGGGTCCTGAAAGAGAGTTTTTTAAGCCTTTCGATTTTATATTGTTCAAAGTTGTTGAAACAATGGGTAGAATCAGCTCGTTAAAATTTGGGTAATCCGTTTTATTATTCTGAAGGACCTCATCCGCACAGAGAAGATTTCCCACAAAATAATTTGAGGAATAGACTCCCGCTAAATGATAATTAACTTTGTCTTCTTTAAAAAGTTTAAATGGATGCATATCTAATCTAATTGATAGAGCAAATAAAAAATCTTCCGCTCTATTCGATCCGGTTTCAACTGCTGTAGTTAAATTATTTAATTCGACAATATCTTTTGTCGGGAAAGACTGCATAATATGAAAAGAAGCCGTGTCTGCCCCTTTGTTTTGTAGTGTATCTAAAATAGAAGAACTTAAAGCACCTGAGAAGTGCACAAATAAAGAATCGTTGAAGTTGATATTTAATTTTTCAATTTCACATGCTACAGATAAGATTTGATTATCAGGAACGGTTAACAAGAAAAGATTAGCATCTTCTTTTATTTGTGATAAATTATTTGAGTAATGTTTTACGTCAAATTTTTTTGCAAGTTGCTCCGCAGAATTAAACTTTCTGCTTAATACAGACTGTACATTGAAGGACGCATTTATCAAACCGTTTAAGATGGAAGCAGCTATTCGTCCCGCACCAATAATGACAATGTTAGCCTGTTTGTTGTACAATTATTCTCCGTAAAATACAGCCGAAAGATAACCAACAACCTGCTCATAATCACCGCTCACATTTCCGGAATGTGTTCTATTCAGAACTAAAGATTTATTTGTTTTGTTAAGTTCAGCAGTTTTCATAATTGTTAATATAGGACCGGCTCCGCAAGCTTCACAGCTTCTATTTGCCAAATCATTAGAAAGTTGTTCGTAATTAAAATCATTAATATCTTTTTCTATTACGGAATCTTTTTGATCGGCTTCGGTTGCAGAGTAATAATGTGAAAGGTCTGAGCTTGCCAATAACAATGTTCTATCGTTCACAACTTCACTCAACTTGTTTGCAAGTGCTTCTACAAAAACCAGCCCCTGGTCACCCATAACTATGGGCACAATAGAAAAATCATCCAACACACATTGTAAAAACGGAAGCTGAACTTCTATAGCATGTTCGTCTCTGTGTCCTTCAATTCCCCGAAATATATTTCCTCTTCCATCGACTAATTTATCCGCCATTTCTCGATTAACAGGGATTACACCTAAAGGCGTTTCATAACCGTCTCCGTTATAAATAGAAACACCGGGAAAATATTCTTTGTGGCTCGGTGAAATGATAATAACGGTTTCTATATTTTTATCTCTTAAGGTATTAAATCCATAAGCAGCAGTAGAACCGGAATAAACATAACCTGCGTGAGGTGAAACAATTCCGAAAATTTTTTGTGGATTTGTATGTGGAATGGAGGTATTCAAAAATTGAAGAACTTCGTCCTTTAATTTTTTTGGATTTGATGGATAAAAAAGTCCTGCAACCGCCGGCTTTCTAAGCTGAGTCATAAGTCTTTTTTCTTTTACCTACTTCCGACATTACTGTTGCTGTAAAAACTTTTATTTTTAAAGGTTTATCTTCCCAAGCGTAAGGATTTATCCCTGCCTTTTCACATAAAGCGGTTAAAAATTGTTGAATAGAGAAATTGTTTTCCGTTGCAACTTGAGGTAGTAATACTGCCCTGTTATACGGTTCCTCCAAAAGTAAACCATGTTTTCCAATTTTAATATCAGCATAACTATTCAAGTGCACAGTAGGAGATAATACAGAGACTTCAATATTTATTTTAGGCAATTCATCAGCCGTTACCGGGTTAAATCTTGGGTCATTTACAGCAGCTTGTTTTGTTGCATCTCTAATTGTATCGATCAACATATCGGGTGAACTTAAATATCCTATACATCCGCGTAAATTACCGTTATCTTTTAATGTAACAAAAGCACCTGCATTCCGTCTTGTAAGTTGTGGATAAACGTTATAGTCGATATTTGTAAAATGAGTATCTTCCATAAAAAGAGAGTTGAGAGTTTCTCTCGCTACAAGCAGAATAATACCCTGTACTTCCTTTGTTATGTCCATTTTTCCCTCTGATATTTTTAACTAATATTAATTATTAAATACTATTATTATTTTAGAATATAGCAGAAAAGTTTTTTAGTCTCAATCAATACAAATAAATAATTTTTTATCAAAAAGAACGAATCAGGTATAAAAGCCTTGATATTAAAGTTAATTATTCTTTTTAATATAATCTTTCCTGTGACAATATCAATAACATTTAATAATTTATTTAATTTCCCGTTTTTACCCTGAACGTGAAAACTTAGAAATAAAACATCGTTATAAACTAATAATTCTACTCTACCGGTAACTACGTTTTCTTCTTTTACAGCTCTTATTATATCGTGAATTTTTTCATCTAATTCCAAATCATTACTATATATTGAAGAAAAACAGAAATCTTTTAAAGCTGAATTTTGAAATTGTTCAATAGTGTTTTTGTCAGGTGCTTTTTCAAGTTTTTTAATTACATCACCTGTATTAATATTCAATTTATAAAATTCCCTGCCTTCAAATAGAGCTTTATATCCATACAAATTATCATCAGAAATTGTGAGAAATACTAAGTCATTATTTTCCCATAATATTTCTTTTTTATTCATATCAAAAGCGATAATGTCCTTGTGCGTAGGGAGATCGGGTTTTATAAACCTATGGAAGAAAATGATATCGTTGTACACGGCTTCAACACCTATCCAAAATTTATCTTTTAGTTGGTAACTTTTGAGCAGTGTTTTTCCTGTCTTTATTTGGATACAATTAAAATAAACTTCTTTCGTTTTTTTGTTTCTTTCTTCAATTAAAAGTTTATCTTCACCTGCGGGAATTACTCTCCAAATTTCCCTTGAATTACTAAAACCGTAAAGCTTTTTAATCATTTATCTTTTCAAATTTTGCAGTAAAATGTCTGAGCATAGGAGCTTGATATGTTATCTTCAAACCTTTTATTTGTTCTCTTTTTTCATATACTTCAATTATTTTTTCTGCTACATAATCAATATGACTTTGGGTATAAACCCTTCTCGGGATAGCCAACCTTACCAATTCCATAGGCGGGGGAATAAGATTTCCTTCACTATCATATTTTCCGAACATAACACTTCCGATTTCAACAGCACGAATTCCGCCATGGATGTAAAGCTCACAGGTTAAAGCCTGACCGGGAAATTGCTCAAGGGGAATAGCCGGTAGAAATCTTTTTGCATCTATGTAAATTGCGTGTCCGCCGGGCGGCTCTATAATAGGAACACCTGCACCAATTAATTTTTCTCCGAGATATTCAACACTTCTTATTCTATATTGAAGATAATGTTCATCCAAAACTTCTTCAAGTCCTTGTGCAACGGCTTCCAAATCTCTTCCAGCCAAACCGCCGTATGTGGGAAAACCTTCCGTTACAATTAATAAGTTCCTACATTTTTGTGCAAGTTCATCGTCATTTATTGATAAAAAACCACCGATGTTTACAAGTGCGTCTTTCTTGGCACTCATTGTTGCACCATCGGCATAAGAGAAAGTTTCCTGTGCAATTTCTAAAACAGATTTATCAGCGTATCCTTTTTCTCTTTTTTTAATGAAGTATGCATTCTCAGCAAAACGACAGGCATCAAGAAACATCGGGATATTATATTGTTTACAAGCTTCTTTTACTTCCCTGATGTTTTGCATTGAAACAGGCTGCCCGCCCCCGGAGTTATTAGTAATTGTAAGCATACAAACCGGAATATTTTCATGACCTATGTTTTTTATAAATTCTTTCAATTTTTCTACATCCATATTTCCTTTAAAATCCGCTCTTATTTCGGGATGTTTTCCTTCTTCGTTTAATAGGTCAACCGCTTCAGCACCGGAGAATTCAATGTTTGCTCTTGTAGTATCAAAGTGTGTATTGTTAGGAATGTATTTCCCTTTACCGCCCAATATTGAAAAAAGAATTCTTTCCGCTGCTCTTCCCTGGTGAGTTGGAATTATGTATTTCATTCCTGTTATTTTCTTCACCATTTTTTCAAATCTGTAAAAACTTCTTGAACCTGCGTAAGACTCATCACCGTTCATTATTCCCGCCCATTGCAAAGAACTCATAGCCGATGTTCCACTGTCCGTTAAAAGGTCTATTAAAACATCGTCGGCGTGAAGTAAAAATGGGTTGTTACCCACATCTTTAAGTAATTTCTCTCTTTCTTCTTTAGTTGTAAATTTTATAGGTTCAACCGATTTTATTTTAAATGGTTCAATAATTGTTTTCATTCTTATTTATCCTTAGATAATTTTATTACGTTTTAGAGTAAGAATAATTAATTTTTAATTAAATTAATTTAACATTTTCTGTGCTTCAAATTTTAAAAATTTGTTTATTATTGTTTTTTTTATTGCCTTTTCGATTTTCTATTTCTAACTTAAATTTATTAATTACAACAAATCTTTAAAGGAGAATAAAATGGACGACAATGATTCAAACGAAGTTGTTGAACAGACATCAACACCTGAAGAAGAAGAAGAGCTTAGCCATTCCGATAAAATGATCGGTATTCTGAGCGAACCCTCCAAAACATTTGAAAGTATTTCTAAATTTCCTCCTAAGACAATTGATTGGCTCCTACCGATTTTTCTCTTACTGCTGTTTGTAGCTGTATCAAGAATTATTGTTTTAAATAACGATGAAATTAAATTTGATGCAAAACAAAAACAAATTGCTAAAATTGAAGAGACTATGCAAAAGGCAGTTACCGCTGGAAAAATGACACAACAGCAAGCCGATCAGCAATTAGAAAAAATACAAGAACAAATGGATAAATTCGGCGGCGGTATCGGTACAGTAATTCAAACAGTAGGTATTTTTATAGTCGGTTTTATAATTTTCTTTATTATGACAGGTATTTATTATTTATTTATAAAATTCTTGTTAAAAGGTGAAGGCACATTTACCAGTGCTTTGGTTGCAAACGGACTTACAGCTTATATAGGAATTATTGCGGTAATTATAGCTGCAATTTTATCCCTGGTATTCAGCAGAATGTTTAATGATGTGAGCGTTGCTGCATTTATGAATACCGATAAAACAACATTTTTGGGATTCATTTTAGGTAAGTTGGATATTATTACAATTTGGGTATATATTGTACTTAGCATAGGATTTGCTAAAATGTTCAAATCAGTTACAACGGGTAAATATTATGGGCTAGTTTTCGGAATTTGGATTATCGGTTCTTTCTTACTATTTCTACTCAGTAAATCATTCCCGTTCTTAAACTTCTGATAATTTTTTTTGAAGGAAGGTCTTTTTTGACCTTCCTTTTCATATTAAACTGTTAATAAATTTTACACTTTCCTTTTTAACCGGTAAATATTACCTGTATAAAGAAATAAATGTTTTAATTACAGTAAAATATTTATATTATAATGTTGGCATTTTTCTTGTTTAGCCCATATTTATTAACTCACAAAAAAAATGCATACATACTTCAAATAACATATATCTTAAAAGGGCATGTCCCTTTTTCATAAAATACGGTACTAAATCAATAAAAATTTGGATTATTATATTTTTTTAGAATAAGAGGTTAGAATGTTCAACTTAAAAAGCGACAAAGCCGCAATGGATATTAACAAGAAAAAATTTCCCGATCTTTTTAACAGAAACGGCTTGGAAACACAAATTGATTATTATGCAGAACAATCTTTAAAGAAGATAAAATTTTCAATGATATTTAAGCCGGCAGCTTTTTCAGCATTGGCAGTAATATTATCATTATTTCTTGATATATCGCGAGTTCCGATTCTCGGAAATGTTTCAATAGATATTGCCAAATATTTATTCCCGACCTGGCAGCCTGCAGAGTTTGCAGTTGAACCTTATCAATTTTGGTGGCTTCCTTTAATTGTTTACGGCTTTTTTATTCTACTTGCCTATTTAAGTTTTCAAAAGTTGCACAAAGAGGTGGCACGTACGCCTGCAACAGAAACAATTGATAGAATTATTACTTCTTACACAAGTATAGTTGATAGTATATCAACAGCCCTACCACTTATTGGTGCAGCTATTTTATTGATAAGCATTAAGCTTGGTGAAGATGTTTTCTTAGGACTATCAGTACCGTTTGAAATTAAAGCACTTATAATTTTAGCGATCGGTAAATTATTTGAACCTGTCCTTGACAATATGAGTGTTGAGTTTCAAAATGTAGTAACCCATATACACGATATAAAAGAAAAATATTTCAGTAGAAAAAGATTTGAAAATTCAGACGGCTCACCTGCTTTACCTAATTCGCTTGAAGAAATGGAATCGTTTTCAAAAGTTCAAGAAAAAATTCTTTTAAATCTTGTAAAGTTCAAAGAATTGATGGGCGAAACAACAATGATGAGTAAGAAAATGTTAGAAAATTTTAACGCAGTAGATGTAGTAGTTGATAAAATAAGTAACACAAATGTTGTTGACCCGGAAGCAGTGATGCAGCTTAAAAGTCTCGCCGAATCAATCTCGGTTGCGGCGGATTCCTTAAACGACGAAAGAACCGTGACGGGTTTGAAGTATTTAGACTCAATGGTAACAAAGAAATAAAGAGTAGTTATGATAAGAAAAAACAGAGACGTAAAATTTATAATTTATCAAGTGCTGTATATATTTGTGCTGACCATTCTTGCTTTGAAGGGTGCCGATCTTAACCTAAAAGAAGTAGTCAGAAAAGATACTACGGTTGATAAGAGTGTGCGTGATTCGCTCGTTGTTCTTTTGGATTCACTTTACGCACAGAACCTGGATTTTAAAATCCAGATTACCCCAAATGTTAAAAAAGAAAATAAAGTTTTAAAGGCAGAGCTTAGTTCTTTAACAACCCGGATTAAAGATTTAAACAAAAGGATAAAAAAAGAAAAAATAAAGAAACCAAAAATAATAAAGAAGAAAAAGAAAGAACTAACAGTTGCTCAATCACCTATTGCAATAACACAAACATTTATACAGTACACTTGGAACCTGGCAAAAAATACAGGTAATATTCCGGCTTCTATTTATGACCCTAAAAACCCGGACAAACCAATAGTTACAATTCCTGCCGGTTCTCAAAAGAAATTCAATCTAACAGATCAAAAAGAAGTGATCCTAAAGTTTGGTTCACAAAGCACAAAAATAAGAGTGGTTAAAAATCAACCGCCAAAAGTATTGATCAAAAGAGTAACCAATAAAATGAATGCTTCAGATATATACGTAAAAGAACTACAACGTATTACCGACTTTACGGTTACTATTAAAGACGAAAGACCTGACCAGTTAAAAGTTGTTTATTCGGGACCAATCTCTGTTTCAAAGCCTAATAAAACGAAAGACGGAAACTTGGTTTATAACGTAACCCTTAATATTGCTTCTACCGAATCACGCTTTGATGATTGGGTTGACAGATATGGGGATTTACAGGAAGCAGACGGAAGATATAAAGTAAACTTCTTCTTCACGGTTATTGATTTAATCTCCAAAGATAGAGTTCAAATCGGTGATTCATTTTATTTCACGGACTTTTCAAAATAAATTTAGCAAAGGATAATATTAATGAAAAAATATAGTTATATAATAATTACTGTTCTTTTAATATTTTTATCGTTTTCAAATATCAGTAAAGCACAAGCCAACAACGAGGAACCGATAAAATATTTTCAGATGGAAACACTGGATGACAGCCTGTTTATTAAAATTCAAATGGAAGTATTTATTGATCCCCCTGATCCTAAAGCAGAAATTATAGTTGACCTTAGAGACGCAAATAATCAGACTGTTTCTATCAAAGGAACGTTGTATCCGTTCTTGGCTTTTTCTCCTACAGTTAGAGCAAAAATAATAACCTATCCCTTCAAACTTAATCTTGAAAAAACAGTAAACTTCGGTAGTGTTTTTACGAGGGTAGTAAAGAAAATGAAATTTAAAAAGATGTTTGAACCTCCCACTAAAAATCAAATCTCATCCACACTTTATTACATCAACCCGTTTTTGCAGTTGTTTGGAGGTGAGCAATTAGGAATTCCTTTTAGAAAAGATATCGGTCTTTCAATCGGAATGGGGACACCTTATTCAGGACCGTTAGAGACGAATTTTGTCCAGGCTAATTTTCACATCCTTGGTTTTTATGCAGGCGCCTTCGGACCAATTGAAGAATTTACACAGATAAAAAAGAGCAACAATCACAATAACCTTTATGTAACCAGCGGGTTTCAATTCGGTTATGTCATTCCATTCGGTAATTTTCTTGAAATAAATTTTATGAAAATCACAGTTACCCCGTCACAATCAAGATTAGATATATTCAATAAATATAATATTGATTCACTTGGTTACAGGGCAAAGATATTAGAAAAATCTTATAGCAACTGGGAATTCAGATATCCCATAAGTGTACTCGGATCAACAAGAGGTAAATTCTATATCGCAAAATATGTAAATGAATATCATTTTGGATTTACCGGCAGAGAACTTTCCCTTGCAGGCAGTGTCTTTGATCTAAGAATGGATTATATGTCGTCAAGTGATGTCAGGCAGCCGCAGTTTCTATTGGAAATAATGGTACAAAAAATTGCAGAGAGTTGGGGTAGCAGTTCGTTTGCAATAGGACCTGCCGTTATTTTCTCAAAAGATGAAAGTGGAAAAATAGGTGCGATTTCTATATTCGCTAATTTCAGGTTTAAGCTCGGCACTTCATTTTAAAGTTAAACTAAAATCACCCTATATCAATGTTTGAATGGCCTCTGTTATGAGGTCATTTTTTATTTTAAAACTATAAAACCTATATTGATTGAAAAATATTTTTTGTTATTTTTCTAATTGATAAAATAAACTCAAAAGATATCTAAACCCAAAAGGAAAATTTTTATGTCGAATGAAAACGAATTAACCGAAGCGCAAATTGCCGTTCATTGGAAAGAGGAAGAATATTTTGAGCCTGTGCAATCATTTATCGAACAGGCTAATGTTAAAGACAACACCATAATGGAAAGGTTCAAAGAAGAAAACTTTCCGGAATGTTACGTTGAATACGCTGAAATGCTTGACTGGTATAAAAAATGGGACACTGTACTTGACTCGAGTAACCCTCCTTTTTACAAATGGTTTACGGGTGGAAAATTAAACGCAAGTTATAATTGTATAGACCGACATTTGGGTAAACATAAAAATAAAACAGCTATTCATTTTGTACCGGAACCTGAGAATGAAGCTATTCAGCACATAACATATCAAGAACTTTATGTTAGAGTAAATGAATTTGCTGCAATGTTAAAAGAATACGGACTTAAAGCAGGCGACACTGTAACCTTACATTTGCCGATGATACCCGAACTACCAATTACAATGCTTGCTTGTGCAAGACTTGGAGTTATACATTCGCAAGTCTTTTCGGGATTTTCCGGCAAAGCTTGTGCAGAAAGAATAGTAGATGCAAAAAGTAAATTTTTAATCACAGCAGATGCATATTATCGTGCAGGTAAATTAATAGACCATAAGGAAAAAGCTGATATCGCTTGTAAAATCGCAGAAGAAGAAGGACAAAAAATTGAACACGTTCTTATTTGGGAAAGGTATCCAAATAAATATTCTACAGCTACACCGATTGTAGATGGAAGAGATATTCTTATAAATGATACAATTAAAAAGTATCGAAATAAAAAAGTAGAACCTGAAAAGCTTAAATCAGAAGATACTTTATTCCTAATGTACACTTCGGGAACAACCGGTAGACCTAAAGGCGCCCAGCATTCAATCGGTGGTTTTATGGCTTACGTTACAGGAACGTCAAAATACATACAAGATATTCACCCCGAAGATGTTTATTGGTGTATGGCTGACATCGGCTGGATTACAGGACACTCATACATTGTGTACGGACCTTTGGCACTCGCTGCTTCCTCGGTAATATTCGAAGGTGTGCCAACTCATCCCGATGCAGGGAGACCCTGGAGAGTTGCCGAAGAACTTGACGTAAATATATTCCACACTTCCCCGACTGCAATCCGTGCCTTACGCAGAGTAGGACCTGACGAACCTGCCAAATACAATTATCACTTTAAACATATGACAACCGTTGGTGAACCGATAGAACCTACTGTTTGGCGATGGTATCACGAATCTGTCGGTAAAAAAGAAGCAGTGGTTGTAGATACCTATTGGCAAACAGAAACAGGTGGGTTTTTATGTTCAACCGTTCCGGCTATTCATAAAATGAAACCCGGAAGTACAGGCCCAGGTGTACCTGGAATTTACCCGATTATATTTGACGATGATGGTAAAATACTACCGGCTGGTAGTGGAAAGGCAGGAAACATCTGTATTAAAAATCCATGGCCGGGAAGAATGCTTACAATATGGGGTGATGACGAAAGATTTGTCGATCAATATTACAAGCGATACAACAGCGATCCGAACAGCAAAGATTGGCACGATTGGCCCTACTTTGCAGGCGATGGAGCTGTTGAAGCTCCTGACGGATACTTCCGCATACTTGGAAGAATTGATGACGTTATCAATGTTGCCGGTCACCGGTTAGGGACAAAAGAATTAGAATCAGCAACACTTATGGTTAGTGAGGTAGGCGAAGCTGCAGTTGTTCCCGTTCCTGATTCAATCAAAGGAATTTTGCCGCACGTGTTTGTTTCACTAAAACCCGGCTATGAACCAAGCGAAGAACTGGAAGAAAAAATTATTAAAACTTTAGAAACGGAAATTGGTCCTATAGCAAAACCAGGGAAAGTATGGGTTGTACCTGATATGCCGAAAACTCGATCAGGTAAAATAATGAGAAGGGTTTTAGGTGCAATTGCAAGTAAACAAGATGTGGGTGATATAACAACATTAGCTAATCCTGAAGTAGTAGAAAAAATTCAGGAAATGGCTAAGTAAAATTAATTATTAATTTTTGCAAACCGGTTTTAAGAATAGTAAAAGATGAAACAACAATTAATCTTATGGATTGCTGCTTTGGCAATCACTTTTATTTCCGGGTACGCAAATCGTATAACTTCTAAGGAATATCCCGTTACGGGTACGGTAAAATACAACACACACAAAATCAGTTATTTATTCGATAAGGTTTACAGAGGCAATGATGATTATAAATTTCAAGTTTTTTCTAAATTGAAGGGATTGAAAATAAAACTTCAATATAAAAAGAAAGATGATTTAAACTGGAATGAGAAGAACTTAACTCTAAACCATAATATTTATTCTGCTGTCATCCCTAATTTGGGACCTTCTAAAAATATTATTTACCGGGCGGAATTAGATTACAATAACGATAAAATTATTGTACCCAATAATGAAGGGGTTAAATTAACTTTTTGGGGAAGGACTTCTAAATCAATTATGTTGTTTTACAATCTTGCTTTGTTCTTCGGTATATTTTTAACTACCCGTATAGGATTGGAATTTTTTAATGAAAACGAAAAGATTAAAAAATTGTCTTTGTTTCCATTAATATTTTTTATTTTCTATGGAATGCTTATAGTACCCGTGAAACGTACTTATGAACTATCGGCGTTTGGAAACAAGATACCGCAGATAGATCAATTATTTGACATTAGGTCACTTGCTTTTCTTACCATCTGGATTGTTGCAATCATACTTATTTTCAATTCTAAAAGAAGAAAAATAGTTGCATTAGTTTCAGCAGTAATTTTATTGTTATTGTACGGAATTAATATTTAGTAATTTTATAACTTCGGAATGTATTGCCTGATTTGAAGCAACGATACTATTCCCTTTTACTGCGTCATTACCTTGATAATCAGTTACAACCCCACCGGCGCCTTTTATAATTGGAATAAGCGGAAGAGAATCCCAAGGCGACATAATAGGATCAACCATAATATCGGCATAACCGCTTGTTAGTAAATAATAACCGTAGCAGTCTCCCCACCCGCGGAATAATTTAACAGATTTTATTAGTGCGTTAAACGCAGAAATATTTTGATATTCTTCTATGTTTAAATAATCACCCGTAAGCAAAACAGCATTCGGAATGGAATTACATTTGCGAACTTTTACATCTTTATCATTTAATTGTGTTGATTTATTATCACCGATTATGAATTCGTTTAAAGCAGGAAAATTTACAGCACCCAAAATAGGATAACCGTTTTTCAACAGTGCAATTTGAGTTCCGAAAAGTACAGAGCCGCAGATAAAAGATTTTGTCCCGTCAATAGGGTCGATTACCCACTTATATTCCGCATCTTTGTTAACCTCGCCAAACTCCTCACCAATAATTCCGTGTGAAGGAAATTCGGTTTCAATTTCTTTTCTGATTATTTCTTCGGCGTTTTTATCCGCTATTGTTACAGGGGAGTTATCAGCTTTAGTGTCAATACTTATTTCAGTTCTGAAATATTTCAGAATTTCTTTTTGACTTAAAGAAGCTAAATGTCTTATAAATTTTTTTAGTTCAATTAAATTTTGCATAAAAAAAGTAGGGGCGTTATTCATAACGTCCCCACATATATCCAAATTTTGTAAAAAGATTAATCGGATTTAAATTTGCCGGATAACAAATTATACAGCCAGGCAAAAATAGCACCTCCTATTAGCCCGTCAAAAAATCCCCATACCAGACCTAAGAGAGCACCGGTAAAACTAATATTATAACCTCTGTAAAAAAGTCCGATAGAGGTGGTCGCACCCGTTGAGCCTTCGAAAAGCATAATCCAAAGCGTGGCAAGGAAAAGTCCGAATCCCCACACCAGCCCGGAAGTTAATGCGAGAGCTTTCACATTTAATTTCATATTGACCTCCATTGTGTTTGTTAAAAAAAAGAAGAAGAATAACAGCGATAATTTAACTTAACGAATGTAAGATATTAATCAAAATAAGATGTGATTTTACTTTGTGGAAAAAGTAACAATTGTTATATTTGCAAGGTTATTTTTTCCCGTCTACATTCGGTAAGAGCAGGACTTCCACCTACGTTCAAAGAACTACGGTGGACACGTCGCCGGATAAAGGTTGGCGACGGATTTGTTGAGCTTGATTGACTTTAGTCGATTATACGAAATCCGGCTTAAGACGGAAAAACCGTTAAGTATGAAAATTTGTTTTTTGATTTTTTTTATTCGGAGAGATTCCGTCTACGTTCAACTTACGTTGAACTTCGCCGGATAAAGTCCGAGTTCCGTCTGCGTCCGGTAAAAGCAGGACTTCCACCTACGTTCAAAGAACTACGGTGGACACGTCGCCGGATAAAG
>ENA-ORDP01000196-ORDP01000196.1-marine-sediment-metagenome-genome-assembly--contig:-NODE-196-length-40812-cov-11.247099_pt1 | contig 40812 bp, 29 predicted proteins | sample MGYA00248627_ERZ508539 | MGnify/ENA primary metagenome ERZ508539 (study PRJEB26208, sample SAMN05571518) | marine sediment metagenome | biome: deep sea; feature: Hydrothermal vent; material... | reverse complement strand
TACTGATCAGGCCGGTAATGGCCCGAAGCCCGCCTTTGATCAATTTAAAAACCGCCGCTTCTCGTTTGTTGCCGTGGGCGTAGTCTTCGACTTTAAAAACGGTATCCGGTCGTACGGTGAGTTTGGTGCCGTCAGAGAATTCCACCACGGCAAAGCTTCTTTTGCCGGTGGTGAGCGTGTCTTTTAGGTAAATCTCGGAATCGCGACCCAGGATGCGGGTAGATTGGCCCTCCACTCGGCCTGATACCACGCCTTTACTGTAAAGCAGTTTGCCGATTGCGGTGTCGGCATAGACGGCGAGTGGGCATAACCCCAGTACGAACGCCATGATGATAGATGCCAGTGTGATCGGAAAGCCTTTTTTGGAACTATCAAACATACTCGGATATCCTATCCCACACTACAGGACAATACCTTTTTTGGCGCCGATTTACTGTCAACATTTGAACCGCTAGTGGTGGTGTCGGTTTTGCCTTGGGTCTCATCTGTCGACGTACCATCACCCGTGGTGGCGTCACTTGTGGTGTCTAGTAATACCACCAGTGAGTCGGTGGACCCGTCATTTATCGCGATCGTATTGGTGGGCAGTGGATCGATCACGGGATCTGCGATGGGGTCAGCGACAGGGTCCGGGTCCGGAGGAGCCACTACCGGATCGGGGAATGGACCGGTCTCGTATATACCGGCTTCGGAGACACCATTACTACGGGGATCAAAGTTAAACACCGTGCAATTGGTGCAAGCGCCAGAGACATTGAGGATGACGTTACCGTTTATGGCGCTGAGAATGGCATCCGAATCGGTGCCACCGCCCGCATTCAGGGTGACATTGGCCGCATTGATGGTGTTGTCTCCATTAAAGGCAACAATAGCGCCAAAATTATTGGCGCCCGTGGTGCCACCGGTGATATTGATTGTCGGTGCGCTAATCGTTGCTGCGGCGCCATCAATCGACGCTTCGCTGTTCGTGCCGCTGCCACCGGTGAGTTGGACCAGGTTGGAGGCGGTTAGGTCCATGATGCTGCCTGCATGGAGGATGGCCGCTGCATCCAGTCCGGAGCCGCCGGTGAGGGTGGCGGTGCCGCCGGTGTAATTGACTCCAACCAGTGCAGTAAGGTTGTTATTCGCTCCCACATGGGCGCCAGCGGCAGCGGACGAGCCGGCCAATATACTGAGAGCGCCTACGTCGATGGAGGTGTTGCCCGCGGCCTGCACATCCGCAGAATTGGCCATGCTGGCGTTGCCCACATTGAGGGTGGGGGTGCTAATGGCAAGGGACCCGCCCGAATAGAGATAGCCATCATTGCCCGTGCCCCCGGTCCCACCGTACACAGTTATCCCTGATGACGCGGTGATGGACAAGGTTCCGCTATTGGTGGAAACACCGGCCTTCATGGATGACCCCGATGTCCCCCCGGTAACGTTAAGCGTGGTGGTGCCCAGGGTGATGCCGTTGTTGGCGCGAATCATCGCTTCGGTACCGGTGCCCGAGCTGCCACCGTTGACGGTGACAGCGTTGGCGCCTGACAGGATTAATGTATTGGAACTGTCGATACCTACCGTTTCGTTTGTGCCCAGCCCGCCATAGATCAGCACATCATTGCCATTCATGTTGATGGTCTGGTTGCCTTTTAGCAAGGAGGTGCCGGCGGCGGAGGCTGCGCCGATGAGCAGGTCACTGTTGCTGCCACCAAAGGTAACAGCTTGAGAGGTAGCGGATGTTACTAAGGCATCGCCATTGTTAGCGTTACCCAAGATCACAAAGTCACCCGAACTGCCATTGATATTGATGGTCTGTGAGCCACTGCCGGCATTATTGATCTGCGCCACATCGCCATCGGATCTTACTTTGATGGCGATGCCAGAACCATCCGTGCTATTGGTGTCAATGCTCTGGTTGCCACCAAAGTTATTGATGCGCGCCTCGCTATCAGACGAGGCAATGGCATAAATATACCGGGTATTGATGGTCTGATTGCCGCCAAAGTTTTGTAGCAGGGCGTCGGAGTTGGTGGTCCCGCCCAACACTTCGAGCCCATCTTGCAGGGTGATATTCATGCCGTTGTTGGATCGTACATCCACGTGCTCGGCGGGTGGGGAAGTCAGCCCGGCTTGCAGGGTGAATTTGTTGCCGATGACCGTGAGTAAACCACCGGATTGAACCACGGTGGCGCCACCCGAGGCGGAAACATCAATATTGCCATAGTTGGCGAAGTTGTCCCAGGCCTGTAAGTCGATGCTGCCCCCCGCCATGATCGAACCGGACACGGTGAGGTCATTGTTTCCCGCGATATTGCTAAGCAGTTTTACGATTACATCACCGTTGGTGTCGATGCCGGTGACATTTAGGTCTTTGAAATTTCGTATCAGTATGTCGCCGCCACCGGAACTGGTATCCGTGGCGTTAAAATTGTTTACTACGCTTGCCATGCCCAAGTTGGTCCCGAGCGCAGCATCGTTGGATAAAGTGGTCAGGGTGTTGGCGGTAAGCGTACCGGTATTGTGATCGATATAGGTGCCTGCAGTGTAGCTAACATCACCGGTGCCGGCGTTGACATCTTGCCCGGTGCTGATGAAGGTGCCCGCGTTGACGGTGATAGTGCCCCCATTTGAACTGATCCTGAAGTCTTGAACCGAACCACTATCGGACTGGAGGGTAATGGCCGTACCGCTGGGATTGTTGGCTCTTAGGGTGTCACCCAGATTGGCGAAGGTAATATTGCCGCCGGAATTGTCTCTAAAGGTGATGTCTGACAGGCCTGTACCAAAGTCAATTGCACCGTCGATAATCGTGCCAAACCGCATTCCTCCTCCAATATTAGCCCCGGATGATGTCAGGAATGTCCAGCTACCGGTCAGGCCCTCCAATGTTGTTTCGGCCACCTGGTTTGCGCCGGCGCTGCTGCCATTCACAAACTCGAGGTCAGGCGGATCAATCAAGGCGGAGCCGGCCTTGCCGTTGGCGGCGAGATTGTTGATTTGGCCATCGAAGTAGAGGGTTTTCTTGGCAGACACCTCTACAAAACCACCATCCCCGGATTGCGCACCGCCCTGGACGCTGATGGCGCCGTGGGCGCGGGTGGTGTCGTTGGACCACAAAACGATTTTGCCGCCATTGCCATCGGTTAATGCATCGGCCTTAAGCGTGGCGCCCTCTGCTACCGTAGTATTCGTGGCGGTGCGGGTATCGCCCTGGCCCTGGTAGTCACCACCCACGAGTATGGTGCCGCCACCACCGTCGCCAGAGGCGTCCACAGTAGCGCCATCTACGATGGCCACTTCTTCGCCCAGTATCTGGATCGTACCCCCGGTCTCACCTGATTCGGTGTTGGAAGCATCCAGTGTACCGGCGATCTCTACGCCACCGCTATCACCAGCATCGATAGTAATGTTGCCCCCATCGGTAACAATTTCTCCGGCCACGCTGATGTCAGCCTCACTGTTTGTCGTTGAGACTTCAGTCGATGTTTCTGCTATTGCCAAGGTCTCGGTGCCGGTAATGCTGGGTGTGTCGGTAACGTCCGTCGCAACTTCAACTGTGACATCAGTGCCCGACACTGTGGTGATAGTGTCAGTGATTTCCACGCCAGCGCTAACGTCATTGGAGGGTGAAGTGTTAACGGTGGTGTCGGTGCTGACGACATCGATACCGCTATCGGCAGGGGTGACGCTATCCAGACTCGTGGTGATTTCAGGCATCGGGTCCGTGGGCGCGGCCACGGTCTCCACGCCGGGTTCGATGCTGGCCACGTCAGTGGACGTTTGTTCAGTTGCGCTGTCGCTACTGGTGGCATCGCCAGCACTATCTGTCGCGGGGACTGTGGCACCGGTAATCTTGCTGCTGACACTGCCGCCGTTGGTGGAAATGGTGTTGTTGACGGCGATGCCGGTACCGGCTCGAAGGGACACATCCAATTTTCCGGAAGTGGAACTGATGGGCGCGTTGACGTCGATACGCCCATAGGCCTCGAGGCCGAGGCTGGCGTCCGTGCCCTCGGTCTTGGCGATACCCGCGCTGACGGTGATATTGCCCTCACCGTTACCGGCAGCGGACGTTTTGATTGACACGTTACTGCCCTGGTTGAGGGCGGTTTCGATGTTGACGGCCTTGCCGCTGTCGATGTCGATATTTTCCGGGTCCAGCAGCCAGGTCCCGGCCTTTCCCTTGGGGGCGCTGACGTTAGCGGCGGTGGTGAACTCCAGGGTCTTCTTGCCTGAAGTCTCGATGAAACCGCCATTGCCACCGGTGGGTCCGCCGGTGGCCTTGAGTGCGCCCTCTACGGTGGTGGTGTCGTCGGACCAGACGATGATCTTACCACCATTGCCCGTACCGGTGGCGCTGGCATGAATAGAAGACTGAGCATCAACAGTTGTGTTTTGTGCATTGGCGAGTTTACCGGCGCCCTGAAAATCTCCCCCCACCAGTACAGTACCGCCGGATTTCCCAGAGGCCAGGATCTGTGCGTTGTTCAAGGCGACCGTGCCCCCGGTCATCTGGATGTTTCCACCGGCCACGTCGCTGGTCCCGGTGGCGGTAACGATGCCGCTGACCTCGAGTGTGTCCTGGGCGATCAAGCGAATACGGCCATCGGCATCGCGGGCGAGCCGATTGGCTTGGATACGACCTCTTTGCAGAACAGAGCCCGCCAGCATGGCTGCGGCGCCTCCGTTGGCGAGCAGACTGCCCACGTTGAGGGCCTTGTTGTCCGGGGCCTGGATATCGAAGCTGATGTGATCCAGATCCAGGCTGGTGAGGGTCAGTTTTTGCCCGGCAGCCAGCAAGATGGTGCCGTCCTCAGCCTGGATAATGCCGCTGTTTTCCACATTGGAGGCGATAAGCAAGACTTCACCTCCTTTGCTCGATTTGATAAAACCTCGATTGATGACGGCGCCGGCGTCGTCCCCACCCGCAAAGTTGTATTGGTCGGCAATAAAATCCGCATCAGAAAGGTTTAAAGATGAGGCGATCAACCCGGCAGTATCCACGCGGGCGCCAGCACCGAACACGATACCGTTGGGGTTGATCAGAAAAACCCTGCCATTGGACAGCAGACTGCCCAGGATTTGCGAGGGGTCCTGGCCAACCACGCGGTTGAGTACTGCACTGGCGTTATTTTGCTGTAAAAAGCGGGTAATCTCTCCGGGATTGTTGGAAAAGTCCTGCCAATTGATAATGGCGCCGGGGGAATTGGCAATATTCAGGGTCTGGGCGTCGGGTTGGGATAGGGAGACGTCCCCCTGCACCACCGTCGCGCCTGTGGGGTTAGCTAGGGCGGTGCCGTGAAGCAGGCTAATAAGGCTGATCACTAGCAGGTTGCGGCGCGCCCCCACGCCCATATCAGTATGATCGAAAAACTTTTTGGTATGTAGTAGATTCATGCCGTATTCTCAATATGAGTCTGTGCTACTGTAATATATAGTACGCCGAGAGGGGGAAGTCTGTGAAAAAGTACACATTTTCGACTGATTGGCGGTTTGCGGTTCCAGACGGTTAGGCACTATTTGCCCATGCATTTTACATTACTCAAACAAATTTCTCTTTTCTGCGATCTCGCCGACGGTGAGATCAAGGCCATCGCCAGCCATGGGGTGCTCAAACATGTACCCCGAAACTCGGTGCTGATGCGTCAGGGTGACAATCCCAGTGCCCTGTATGTGGTCCTGTCTGGAAAGGTACGGGTCATGGTGTGCGGCGATGATGGCAAGGAATTGGTGCTGGGCAACCTGGGACCCAGGGAATATTTTGGGGAGTTGGCCCTGATCGACGGTGAGCCCCGGTCGGCGACCGTTACCGCAGTGGAAGATACTGAATTGGGAATAATCTCCAAGGCTGATTTCGTGAGTTGCATGGGCAACTCCCCTGAGATTGCCATTAGTTTGATGCGGGCCCTGAGCAAACGGATCCGGGGCCTTAATGACAACCTCAGGGACTTCGCTTTGCTGGATGTCCAGGGCCGGGTCGACCGTTTGCTACGGCGGTTGGCGTCACAGCACAACGGCGAGTTGATTACCGAACCGATTACCCAGCTGGAGATTGCTTCCATGGTGGGGGCATCGCGGGAGATGGTGAGCCGGGTGTTAAATAATCTCAAGGCTGACGAAGTTATCGATATGCGCGGCAAGATGATTGCCATTCTAAAATAGTCTTTTGCGTGTGCGGATGAATTCGCACCTACAGTATTTTGTAGGGTTGAATTTGTTCGACCATACAAAGACGTTATCCCCGGTTTTTTAGAATCGATAACCCAAGTTAAAATGCACCTTGCTGTCTCCTGATTTGGAGCCAGTTTTATTGGCCGCGTCGGTGCCGTTGAGTATACGCCCCCAATCCAGACGCAGGCTGAGGCGATTTTGCCAGGACCAGCGCAATCCGAGGCCGACACTCGCCACTTTCTCGGTCGCAATTTCACCAGGTAGGGGGTTTTTCAGGGTGATCCGGCCCCCTTCAAAAAAACTCAGGGCGCGTAATCCGGTTTTCTTCAGGGTTGGTGACCACAGTTCCATGCCGACACGATAACCGCGATCACCGGATATCTCTCTTTCTTCCAGGCCACGCACCGAATTGGCGCCGCCCAGACCCAATTGTTCGCCAGCGACCAGGGGCACGGAGGCATATTGGGCGTCAAAGCGTCCTAGTACATTCCAGCCCTGTAGCGCTCGATTTAGCTTGCCGCCAATATGCAGCACTGACCAGTTATTGTCACTACCGCTACGGGAGGCTGCATAGGCTTTAGCGTTATTATTTGAGCCTCCGGGGAGGTTGCGGGCATAACCCATATAGACACCGGCGTTGGTGAGGTCACCTTGCCATCGACCACTGTAACGCAGTTCCATGGGCCGGGTACGCACGTCCACACCTACTGGCACACCTTGAAAATCTACATCATTTTCAAACAATTTGTCAGTAACAGAGAGCGCCATCTCATGGGAGTAGCGTTTTTGCTTGGAGAAGAAGTGTGTGTAGCGAGCGCCGAGTACAGTACCCTTGCCTGCAACCTCAAACACTTCGGCCACGGTGCCGCTATCTATCTCCGATTTGGCGGCAAATATATCCAACAGCCCACCGGCGCCATAAAATGGAATCTGGTATTGGCCGCCGAATTGACTGACTTTATCCACACCCTCCGGCGAGGTGGTATAGGTCAGGGTCGCAATCTGATCCCGTCCGAACAGGTTGCTATGCTGCATCCCCGCGCCCAGCCGGGTGTTGCCGGTCTCTTTATTGCCGGTATTGTCCAGCCAGCTAAAAACCCGCAGGGGGTTTTGGTCCTTGACCCGAATGCGTGCATCGACGGTTCCCGGCTGGGTGCCTGCGGCAAAGTTCAGGCGCACTTTTTTGCCCGGATGGCGGTTGGCCAGGGCCAGGCTGCGCCCCAGACTTTGGGTATTGATGTTGCGGATCTCGGGTTTGAGTTGTGGCAGACTGGCGCGAATATTTTCGTCTGAAAAATGCTCATTGCCTTCAACGATGATGGCGCCGAGTTCTACCGCCACCACCTCGAGTCGAACAGTCCCCTGATCCAGAGATTGGGGTGGCAGGTTGACCTGATGGAAGGCGAAGCCCGATGAACGTAGCGCCTGCTCAAAGGCATCGGTAGCCGCCTGGAGGCCCTCGAGTCCGGCATGTTCCCCCAAGAAAGGGTCTAGTACCGCATGTACTTGCCTGGCTGTCAGAGGGTTGTCACCCTGGATCTCAAAACGGGTTACCTTAAACTGCAGGTCGTGACTATTTTCGGCGTGGGCCAGGGAGTGGACCAGCGTTCCGGCGATAATCAACAATATGATATAGAGAGGCTTCACGAATATGATCTTGGGTGTATCGAGGGCATTACGCCTGAATAATCAATGGGTTTTGTGATAATATTACATTAGATTCTAGAAAAATAGTCATAAATTCATTAAGAATATGGGCCCAAATCACGATTGGGTAGGTAAAAATGGGGCCGAGCGGCGGTGCTGGTTCCTAAGTTCAAACAGGTTCCGTTTCGAGAGCGGGGGCTCCACTGCTCAATTTTTAGGCCGGTGCGGCCAACTGGGGTGTGCAATGAAGGCGTGGATTAGCAAGTGGAGGCGTCATCTGACCCGCATCGGGATCAGTCTGGCGGTCATCGTGTTTTTTCTCACCCACCTCGTAGGTTGGGTCGATATTAGTTTCATTCGCCAATTAGAGGCCTGGACCTACGATGCGCGTCTGAACTTCACCTTGCCGAATACCGTCGACAAGCGCATCGTCATTATTGATGTCGATGAAGCCAGTCTGGCAGCAGAGGGACGCTGGCCTTGGAATCGTGACAAGCTGCGCAAGCTGGTGGACACCCTGTTCGACCACTATCAAATTCGTGTGTTGGGCTTTGATGTGGTGTTTGCAGAAAAAGATGAGAACCCAGTCCTGAAACAATTAGAGAGATTGGTTTCAGACCCGGCCTATCGAGTCCTGGCCCCGGCCCTGGATCGTATTCGACCGTTACTCAACCGTGACAAGACCTTCGCCGAAGGATTGAAGGGGCGCCCGGTGGTCCTGGGCTATTACTTTAACCAGGATCCCAAGCGCACTGTGAGCTCTGGCACCTTGCCGCTACCAGTATTTCCCGTGGGCAGTTTTCCTGAAAAGACCCTGAGTTTTAAAACGGCTTCGAGCTACGGTGGTAACATTCCTATGCTGCAAGAGGCCGCAGCGACGGCGGGGTTCTTTGATAATCCCACCACCAGTGTGGATGGTGTGTTTCGGCGTGTGCCCATGCTTCAGGAATACCAGGGCGCAATCTACGAATCGCTTTCCTTGGCGGTGGCGCGCCTGTATCTACGTCAACCGGTGCGCACAATATTCGCCCAAGGATACGGGGTGGGTGCTCGCTATCACGGTATGGAGTGGATCGGGTTGGGCCCCCACAAGATACCCGTGGATGCCGATGTGGCTACTCTGGTGCCCTACCGTGGACGCCAGGGCAGCTTCCCCTATGTCTCGGCTACAAAGGTTTTGAGCCAGACCGTGCCGAGCGATATTAATTTAAAAGACACCATTGCCTTTGTGGGTACTACCGCTCCTGGTCTGCTCGACTTACGCAACACACCGGTACAAAAGATATATCCGGGAGTGGAGATTCATGCCAATCTGGTGTCGGCTATTCTCGATGATCGCTTTCAGCATCGACCCGCCTATACTCTGGGAGCCGAACTTGTCATTCTGGTGGTGATAGGTTTGATGCTGGCGTTGGTGCTGCCATTGCTTAACCCCGTCTGGAGCGTCTTGTTTACGTTCGCTGTTTTCGCTGCCACGGTCATCCTTAACCTGATGGTATGGCAGTACTCCAATTTTGTATTGCCTCTGGCATCGCCACTGCTGCTGGCGATGGTTTTGTTTGTTCACAATATGTCTTACGGTTATTTTGTGGAGTCACGGAGCAAGCGTCAGCTCGGCGGTTTGTTCGGGCAATACGTACCGCCGGAACTGGTGGAAGAGATGAGCAAAGACCCACAGAGCTATTCATTGGAAGGGGAACGGCGGGACATGACGGTGTTGTTCTCTGATGTGCGCGGATTTACCACAATTTCTGAGGGCCTGAATCCAGAAGAGTTATCAGATCTAATGAATGCTTATTTGACGCCCATGACGGAGGTCATACACCAGCACCGTGGCACCATTGATAAGTATATAGGTGACGCCATTATGGCCTTTTGGGGGGCGCCGGTGCGCAACCCGGATCATGCAAGGCATGCCCTTGAGGCCGCCATGGCCATGGATGCCCGCTTGCGGGACTTGCAGGAGCATTTTGCCGAGCGTGGTTGGCCACCCATCAAGGTGGGCATCGGTCTAAACACCGGAGAGATGAGTGTGGGCAATATGGGCTCGGCCTTCCGCATGGCCTACACGGTACTGGGTGACGCCGTGAATCTGGGTTCCAGGCTGGAAAGTCTGACAAAAAAATACGGTGTATCGATTATTATCAGCGAATTTACCCGTAACGCCGTTCCGGAGTTTGTCTACCGCGAGTTGGATCGGGTCAGGGTCGTGGGCAGGGAAAAACCGGTGGTAATATACGAGCCTATCGGTCAAAAATTGGATGTTTCCCAGGACGCTTTGGATGAGTTGACACTGTATCGAAATGGTTTGAAGCACTATCGCGCCCAGCGATGGGATCAGGCCGAGCTACAGTTTTTAAATTTACAGAAGGCCCATCCACAACGGTCGATCTACAAGATCTATTGTGACCGCATAGCCGTTTATCATGTCCACCCACCCGGCCCCGAATGGGACGGTGTCTATACCCATGAGAGGAAATAGTTGTCTTTGCAGGGGACTGAAAACGGCCGTGGATTTCTGGCTGTCTGTTTCGCCTTTGTATACCCAGACACGTTGCGCTATCGGTGTTCGCTGCTGGGACTCTCGCCAAGGCGCCAAGCACGCCAAGGGAAAGGCGCTCAATGTGACCAGCGCTTTGACGCACATGGAAGAGCTAATGCTGCGGTAGGCACGGCTGTCGACAGCGATACCAGGGGCGAAGGCCGTTCTCTGCGTGCTTGGCGGCTTGGCGAGAGTTATCGTCGAGTAAGTGCCATACTACTGGCGTTGTTGCCCCTGGCCTAACAGCCATAAAAATATAGGGACACCCATGAGTGCGGTGACCACACCCACTGGCAATTGTTGGGGTGCCATCATGGTACGGGCCAGGGTGTCGGCAACCACCAAAAAACTACCACCCAACAAGACACAATGGGGCAACAGTCTGCGATGATCGTTACCCGAGATCAGTCTGAGCATGTGTGGAATGATAAGCCCTACAAAACCGACACCCCCGGCCAGAGTAACGGCAGCGGCGGTAAACACCGAGGAAAGTACGTAGATCGCCAAGCGTAGTTGACCGACTTGAATGCCCAGAGATGCGGCAGTCAATTTACCGCAGATCAAAAGATTGAGGGAGCGCGCCATGGGTAGGCACAGTATGAGCCCCACCCACAATACCACATGTCCCAGCAGGGGATGGCGGGCGTAGCTCATGTCTCCCATTAACCAGAACAGCATTCCACGCACATGGGTGTCGGGCGACAGGCTCAGGAGTAGACTGATCAGGGCGCCCCAACCGGCAGCGACAATCACCCCAGTGAGCAGTAGTCGTGTGGGTGTCCAGGATCCTCGTGACCGGCTCAGACCAAATACCAGGGCCATGGAGAAGAGTGCGCCCAGGAACGCGCCGGTGCTGACCCATACGGTCCCCCAACCCAGTAGCAAGGCAGTCAGCGCGGCCACCGATGCGCCCCCCGACACACCTAATACGTACGGATCGGCCAGTGGGTTGCGCAGTAGCACTTGCAACAGCGCCCCCGCCAAGGCGAGAAGGCCCCCTACGGCAAAGGCGCTGAGTGCACGGGGTAGTCGCAGATCAAAGACGATGGTGTGTTCAAGCGGGGTGCCGGCGCCGGTCAGGAGATTGAATAAGGAATCAGAATCTATAGCAACACTGCCCAGGCTAAGGGATAGAAACACGGCGGTGAGGGAGATCAATATGAGGCTAAGGCTTAAACCAAACCGGTGTGTGATCATGATTTAGTCCAGGTCAATGATCGGCCAGCCCCGTTCGCGGGCATGGGCGGCAAGTATGCCATCCGGGTTGACTGCCACCGGGTGCTCGACCAAATCTAAAAGCGGCAGGTCGTTGTGAGAATCACTGTAGAACCAACTGTGAGTGAGGTTCTCACCATGCTCGGCCATCCACTGGTTGAGGCGTTCCACCTTTCCTTCCCGATAACTGGGTATGCCAACGACCTTGCCGGTGAACTGACCCTGCTTTTCTTCCGGATCGGTGCCGATAAGGTGATTAATGCCAAACGCGTCGGCAATGGGCCGGGTGAGAAAACTATTGGTGGCAGTGATGATCAATAGGGTGTCACCTTTTTTTCGATGATCGTCGACGAGTTGTTGGGCCGCCGCAGTGATGAGTTCGAGTATGTGGCGGTCGATAAACTCCCGTCGCCATACCTCCAGGGTCGAACGGTCATTTTCTGCCAGGGGTTTTAGTTGAAAGTCGAGGAAAGCATAGATGTCCAGATTCCCCGCCAGATAGTCTGCATAGTAGCGATCGTGTTCGCGCTTGGCATAGCCTGGATCGACCACCCCCTTGGCGATCAGAAATTGTCCCCATTGGTAATCGCTATCACCCCGAATCAAGGTGTTGTCGAGGTCAAATATGGCAAGGCTCAATACGGGTGACCCCATGAAATTGTTTTGGATGCGGCATTCTAGCAGGATATTTAAAAACCGGCTTGTCAGCATAGATAGGAGCGCCTTCCAGGCGCGATACAATGTTTGGGTGTCCACCTCGCGGCAAGATGCCGCTCTTACCGGGGTTGGGCATCCCTGCCGGGCGGCTTGAATTTCCCATATGAATAACAGAAGATAAGTGAGTCCTGGTGCTACCCACGAGTATGGTGATGATTGAAGTTTGCCCAGAAGATCAAATCCTGGATGCTGACGGTTATCGGCGTAATGTGGGTATTGTGCTCTCCAATTCCCAGGGCCAGGTGTTTTGGGCGCGCCGGATTCGGCACGATGGTTGGCAGTTTCCTCAGGGTGGCATTCAAACAAATGAGACTTCGGAGCAAGCTATGTTTCGGGAGCTGCAGGAGGAGACGGGTCTCAATGAAATGAAAGTTCACATTATTGGACACACTCGTGACTGGTTGCGATACGACCTGCCGGAACGATATTTACGCAGTGGTTCCAAGCAGACGTTTCGTGGCCAGAAGCAACGCTGGTATTTACTCAAATTGACTGCCGATGAATCGGCGATTCACCTGGATGCCAGTAAGCGCCCAGAGTTTGATCAGTGGTGTTGGGTAAACTATTGGTATCCACTGGACGAGATTGTTGCCTTCAAGCGTCAAGTCTATCAGCGTGCGCTCCTGGAACTCGCGCCTTTGCTTTTTAATGGTGGATCTGGCCGTCAGAGTTAGCCCGTCAGGGCGTCTATGATTTCTACGGCCCAGAAGTGATACACATTTGGTTGTGTACCGTCGCGGCAAGATGCCGCGCCTACAGGGGGGATGGGATAGACCACAACAGGGTTTACGGGCGGAGAAAATGATCCATCCATGTAGGAGCGGCATCTTGCCGCGATACACCTAGAGTGAGCAGGATTTCATTCGTGCGCAGAGGGCTGAGTAAATTTGGTCCTACAACCTTAAGGAGTGGCTTAGAAATTCCGGCGCACGACACCGTACAGGGTTCGGTTTGCGCTGCTATCTTTGAGGTTTAGAGGTTCATTCTGATACAGGAAGTAGGTGGCCAGGTGGGTTTTCTTGCCCACGGTCCAGTTATAAGACGCTTCCAAATCGAGTTCATTGCCATCCGATCTTAGACTGACACGATCAGTCTCTGAGAGTATGTTACCTGTGATGTCTCGGGACTGGGGTACGGTGAAGTCGACTTTGCCACCGGTGATCCGTAACGGTCGGGATATCGCAAGCCCGAACCGATCATCCTGTCGCCACACATTACTGGCGACCAGGCCCATGCCGTAGGCCTGACTTTGGACCGAAGAAAAATTGTGCAACAGACTGTTTTTGGCATCGGTCACCTTAGTATAGCCTTGGGTGTAGCTGCCGATGATGGCCACATTATCTGTTATCTGGTAGCGGCCATTGATCCCTACTGCGGAGGTGTTGGTATTGTCGACACCGAATATACCACCTGATGACCCTCCGAATAGGCTGCCTTGCTCGGATAACTGTCCCAGTTGCAGGGCAACAGTGGCGGTATCGGATAACTGAAAAGAACCTTCCAGCATCATCGCCGAGCTTTGTAGCCCGTTGTCAAGTCCGTCGTTGATGTTGGCCAGACCCAGTTTCAGACGCGTACGAGAGCCGAGATTGTAATTCATGTGCATGCTGTTGCCGCGACTAGCGAATCCCATGTAGGGGGCGGTAAAAGTTCGTTCAGACAAAAATTGAGTGTAGGTTTTGGACTGAATACCTAGAGCACCATAACCCTTACGTGGGTCTTGATTTAGATCCAGCCGGTATTGCAGGTTTTCAGAGGGTTTGGCGCTTATCGACATGGCCACGTCTGGCCGTTTCTCTTCCTGTTTGGCCCGGTTCTCAAAATAGTCAAAGGCGTTTAAGACCCTGAGGTCTTTCTCGCTGGCGGCGCGGATGCTCAAGGTATATTTGTTTCCCATTGGAATATCCATCCATGCGTTTTCATAGCGAAATGAATTCATCAGGGCGTTTAATCCGGGTTTGTCATTCCGGGCCGTGGTGACTTTACCCAGGTCAACCACATAGGGCCTTTCGTATTGATCCAGGACAAGTGCTGATTTGGCTTTAGGGTTGCGCTGTAAGAAGGCATAGGCTGCGGCGCCGACCAGCAGTGCGGAAGCGACAACAGGCACGCCCCCACCATCGGTCTTGCTTGTAGTGGGGGCGGCCAATCCACCGACAGGCGCCAGGGCGGCGGTGAGGTTAAGCGCCCCTTGGCCATAGACACTATCCACGCCTGCCGCACCGAGGTCGGTCGCAGTAGAAAACAGGATTTCCACCACTTGGTCTCCACGCAGATGGGGTGCGGCATTGAGAATGGCCAGTGCCGCCCCGGAAATCCGCGGCGCGGCAAAGGATGTCCCTTGGGATCCAATTGTTGAGTCTGATGGGTCATTTGGGGCAAAGCCTTCGAATGTGCCGTTGGCCACCATAAAAACATCTTTGGAATCCCCGGCGCGGTTACTGTAGCTCGCTATTGATCCAGTCGAATCGGTTGCGCCAGCAATGATCCCGAACCCTCCGAGGTTAACAGCATGCTGGGCTGGAAACTCAGGAAACGGCAGGCTCAGGTTACCGGCGGCCATGACGACGACCTGACCCGCCTGGGCTGAAGCGAGTACAGCCCTGGCGATGCCAGGATCTGAGAGGGAGCTACCCAGACTAAGATTTAATACCCTGACGACTGGTCGCTCTGCGGCGAGGCGGATACCGGTATTGACATCAACAGCGGTGCCTCCGAGTGAGCCCAGCACTCTGATAGGCAGGATATCTGCATAGCCGGCGGTGCGCAGGGCGATGGTGGCGACGATGGTGCCATGGCCGTCGAGGTCGGTGGGATCAAAATCGCCGTCGACAAAATCATACCCGCCACTCACCACAGAGCCTGACAGTTCCTGGGTAATAGACACACCGGTGTCGATAACGGCAAGTTGCGGGGCACCCTGGGCGCTGCCAACGGACAGGCACAACGCCCATAGGGTGACCCAAGTGGATTTAGCCAAAATTCGTATCGATTTGCCCCCAAGCATCTTCAGCTACCCCTTGTTGTCTATCAGGCCCAAATACCCTATATACTGCCTAAAATAATTTATTTAACATAAATAGCGGCTTGTCGGCCAAATGTAAAGTGGTTTCACCTTTTGGGCAAGGGCTTGGCGGTCCTTGTGGCTGGACGGTAGGGGTTCGGGGCCTGACGGGACTCCATTGTTCTCTCCCATGACCCGCCAGTTTCCTGAAGAGTCACAATCAATAGAAGCGCCCAGGTGACCCTTGTCATGTTTGGGCGCATCCTGGGTGAGCCCCGTTTAGCAATCGACACCGAGGTCTCAAATAATGGACGATGAACAACTGTTGCGTTACAGCCGCCAGATCATGTTGCCTCAATGCGGTATTGAGGGGCAGGAGCGTCTGCGCCAGGCATCAGTGCTTATCGTGGGCATGGGGGGTCTGGGTGCTCCGCTGGCTATGTATCTGGCCGCCAGCGGCGTGGGCAAATTGATACTGACCGATGATGACCAGGTGGATCTCAGTAACTTGCAAAGGCAAATACTGTTTGCCACCACCGATGTGGGCCAGCCCAAGGTGGATGCAGCACGCCGCCATCTTGAGGCGCTGAATCCTGAGGTGCGATTTGAAACCTACAATAAAAGACTCAATGGCGATAAGCTCGCAGAGGTAGTGCGCGGCGTGGATGCGGTGGTGGATGCCAGCGACAATTTTGTCACCCGGTTCCTACTCAATCGCGTCTGTCAACTGCAAGCCAAACCCCTTATCTCGGCGGCGGTAATTCGTATGGAAGGGCAGGTGTCTGTGTTTCGCCTCGACCAGGCCGAGAGTCCCTGCTATCGCTGCCTTTACGAAGACACTAAAGAGTTGGCCGAAAGCTGTTCCGAGTCCGGAGTGATCGGATCGGTGGTGGGAATCATGGGCTCCATTCAAGCTACCGAGACCATCAAGGTCTTGCTCGATATTGGGACAACTTTAGTGGGCCGTGTCATGTTGTTAGATGCCGAACGAATGGAATGGCATACCGTAAAACTTTCAAAGGACCCCAACTGCCCGGTGTGTTCTTGACTGCCGATAGCATTCATTTGCCCACGACCATTGTCGATGTGCTTTGCGATTACGCACGGGCATCACCGCAAAGAGAAATCTGTGGGATTCTGGCTATTCGGGGCGGGGCTGTGGTCGGCCACTATCCGGTTAGAAATACAGCGAGGGAATCCCAGCACCGTTTTGAGATGGACCCCCGTCAACAGATCGGTGCCTTTCGAAGTATGCGGAAGCGAGGTGAGGAATTATTTGCGATATACCACTCCCACCCGAATGGTTCAGCGCAGCCTTCAGAACACGATGTCAGTCGGCACGAATACCCGGAAGCCTATTGTTTCATTATCTCTTTGCAGCGTCAGAGTGACCCTGTATTGGGGGCATATCGGATTGCCAATGGTATTTTCACCCGGGTGGGTCTTGAGGTTGAACCCTCGTAGTTGCCGGATATCCATGGGGCGATAGTTGATTGATTTAGTCAACGATCAGATTTTTTGCAGTGATGATTGCTAATAATCTACGCTGAATGTCCTATAATAATATAGCTTATTTGCTGATAGCGCTTAACTTACCAATGAGTACGTTAGTAAGCAGAAAACACTCGTCATTCCGAACGACTCCATGGATGGACAGGTAGAGCGATGCAGGATGCCAAAACCGAGGCCGGAATCCAGGAAAAGGGCGCTAAGTGAATAGGCCTGGATAAAGCCAGGACTCACCCGTTGAACCTCGGGAACCGATAGTTTCTTCTCTCCAAGAAGGATTGCTTAATGCAAGATAACATCGCCAAACGTAAACAGGTCGAGCATAAAGAAGGTGACAACGAGGGGCTTTTTCGCCACTTATTTGAGGTTATGTTTAGCTCTATACCGGATGCGGTGATATTTGCCGATACCGAACGCCGTATCGTTATGAACAATCCTGCGGTCCAGGAGATGTTTGGCTACAGCGATGAAGAGTTGATTGGCCAGACCACTGAAATGCTGTATGCCGATAAACAGGACTCTGAAAATCAGGGTCACCGCTGTTTTCGTGCCGACTCAGGTGTTGACATCGTCCCCTATGAGGTCCGATACAGACGCAAGGATGGCACGGTGTTCTGGACTGAAACCCTTGGTACCCAGGTTAAGGACATCAACGGTGTTGTAATCGGTTTCATCGGCATGCTCCGCGACATCACCGAGCGCAAACAGACGCAAGCGGTGTTACGGGATAAAGAGGCCCGCATCCGCATGCTCTTCGAATTTTCCCTCGATGCCGTTATTGTCATTGATGAGAAAAGCGTTATCAGCGAATGGAACCATCAAGCCGAGGCCATCTTCGGCTGGAAAAAATCCGAGATTATTGGCCGGACGCTGATGGAAACGATTATCCCATCTCACAGCCGGGAGGCGCATCAACGGGGCATGGAGACCGTGATGGCCACAGGAGAGGGGCTGCTTCTCAATCGTCGCATGGAACTCATTGCTTTGCATCGGGAGGGCAATGAATTTCCCATTGAACTTACCGTATCACCTTTGCGTTACGACAAGACATGGACATTCTGTGCCTTTGTGCGGGATCTGACGGAACACAAGCGGACGCAAAGGGAGTTACAAAGAACGGAGGAGAGTTTCAAGGCATTGGCGGAAGAGTCTCCGAATATGATCTTCATTAACCAGGGCGGGCAAGTGGTCTATGCCAATAAGGCCTGTGAAGATCAAACCGGCTACAAAAAAGAAGAGTTCTATTGTGAAGATTTTGATTTCATGTGCCTGATCGCTCCAGAGTCAAAAGAGCTCATTAAGACAAAATTTCAGCACCATCTACGGGGTGAGGAGGTTCCCCCTCATGAATATAAAATTCTGACGAAGGACAACAGGGAGCTCACTGTTATTCAAGCCACCCGGCTCATTGAATTTAAGGGGCAAACATCAATATTGGGGATTATAACAGATATCACCGAGCGCAAGCAGTCAGAGGAGGCTTTAAGAGAGAGCGAGAATAGATTCCGTCAGGCCTTTGAGAATGCCGCATTGGGTATATCCATCGTTGGGTTGAAGGGACAATTTATTAAAGTCAATCGCTATTTGTGTCAGATGTTGGGTTATTCCGAGGCGGAACTGTTGTCCATGTCCTTTCCCGACGTCACACATCCTGATGACATACAAATCGGATTGGATAAAATGCATCAAATGATGTCCGGCGAGACTCAATATGCGTGGTTTGAAAAACGATACGTTCACAAACTGGGGCAAACGGTGTGTGCGATGTTAAGTGTATCCTTGCTGCGTGATGAGCGCGGCGAACCATTGTACTTTGTAGCGCAGACCCAAAACATTACCAAGCGCAAACAGGCGGAAGAAAAGGTCAAGGCATCGGAACAAGAACTCAGCGCTATTCTAAACAGTCTCCAGGATGTTTATTGCCGCACGGACTTAGAAGGACGTATTGTCCGGCTGTCACCTTCGGTACAGTCCTTGCTCGGTTATGCCCCACAAGAGTTGCTGGGCACAATGCTGGCTGATTTGTATGCGGACCCTCAGGGCCGGGAGAATATGTTGCGGGGGCTCTCGAAACAAGGTGGCGTCATGCAAAATCATGAAGTCCAACTCAAACGCAAGGATGGTTCCATCGTTTGGGTATCTTTCAATGTGCACTATATTCGAGATGAGCATAAAAATATCATCGGTGCTGAAGGTACCGGTCGCGATATAGGCCAACTTAAATCTGCCGAAGACCTGCGCAGCCGCTTTGGCCGGGTGCTCGATAATTCCTCCAACGAGATATATGTATTTGATGCCGATACTCTGCATTTTGCCCAGGTAAATCGAGGCGCTCGCCAAAATATCGGCTATTCCACGCAAGAACTGGGGCAATTGACGCCTCTGGATATAAAACCCGATTATACGATGGAATCGTTTTTAGAATTGATACAGCCTCTGTGTCGGGATGAAAAGGAGATGGTGGTTTTTCAGACCCGGCATCTGCGTAAGGACGGTACCCTATATCCCGTCGAGGTACGCTTGCAGCTTTTCCGAGAAGAGTCGCCACCCGTGTTTGTCGCCATTATTCAGGATATCAGCGAACGCATGCAAAACGAGGAACGGCTGCAGTATCTGGCGCATCATGATGCCTTAACCACACTACCCAACCGGGTTCTGTTCACGGATCGCCTGGACCAATCTTTGGCACGTACACGTTGGCATGGGCGTGCTGTCGCCGTCCTGTTTTTGGATCTTGATCGTTTCAAGATTATCAATGACACCCTGGGGCATGATGTTGGTGATCGTGCCCTGCAAGCTTTGGCCGAGCGACTGAGTAGTTGCGTGCGGGATGGTGACACGGTGTCGCGTCTGGGTGGCGATGAATTTGCTATTGTGCTGGAGGATATTGCCTCGGCGGACGATGTGGCGCCTACCGCACGTAAGATACTGGATGTCTTATCACAACCATTCCAGTTGGATAATCATGAATTTATCATTACCACCAGTATTGGTATCAGTCTATGCCCCTTCGATGGCAAAGATACCCAGACCTTGTTAAAACATGCCGACACAGCCATGTACCGCGCCAAGGAACTGGGTCGAAACACGTATCAATTCTATTCTGCGGATATGAGTGCTAAGGCCTTTGAGCGTCTTAATCTGGAGACGAATCTTCGACATGCCCTGGAACGTGACGAGTTCGTGCTCCACTATCAGCCTCAGTTTAACCTCACGGATGGGAGGATGGTAGGTGTTGAGGCCTTGTTACGTTGGCAGCATCCTGATCTGGGACTGGTATCACCCATAGAGTTTATTCCCTTGCTTGAGGAGACAGGATTAATTGTACCGGTGGGTGAGTGGGTACTTCATGCCGCCTGTCTGCAGGCATGCGCATGGAACGATGATGGCCTTAAACCGTTACGCATGTCAGTGAATCTATCCGGCAGACAAATAAATAGTCCAAATTTCATTGCCACCGTCGAGCAAGTACTTGAAGAAAGTAAACTTGATCCAGCACTTTTGGAGTTGGAAATGACCGAGAGTATCCTGATGCACAACATACAGTCAACGATCAAGACCCTGGAAACTATAAGCGAGATGGGTGTCAGGTTTTCCATTGATGATTTTGGTACCGGTTATTCTTCTTTGAGTTACCTTAAACGATTCCCCATTGATACCTTAAAGATTGATCGCTCTTTTATACATGATCTTACTCAGGATCCAGACGATGCTACCTTGGTGGAGGCCATTATCGCCATGGGACGGGCGCTGAATCTAAATATAGTTGCAGAAGGCGTGGAAACCGAAATGCAGGTTAAATTTTTACGTGCACACAACTGTAGCGTCATCCAGGGATTTTTCATTAGCCAGCCGTTGCCAGAAAAAGAACTCACCATTTTTTTGTACGAAAAGCTTTCCTTGGCTGGCAAGGGGATTTGAGCCCCCGCGTCGAAAAATTAATAAATCTGAGTTGAATTTAATCTGTCCCGGGTAGCTTTTGCACCACGTCCAATTGTCGACCGATGAAGGTGACTACCCCCCGGTGACGATCAACACCGGAAACGGTGTAGTCAAAGTAGTACAGGCGACATAAGACTAAGCGCATGCCCCTTCGCTTGATACCCCACCAGTTCAGTACTACGGTGGCATCCAGTAGCTGGACATCTGCGTTCTGACACATTTGGCGGGCACTCGTTATCGCCAATTCTCTGGCGCGCAGATTGTTGTGCCACAGCCACAATAGGGCGCCAAAAATGATCAGTCCGAGTAGGGGGTCCATAGTATTTTTATGATAACGGTGATCCAGTCGGATATCACGACTTTGCAGGTTGATGCCATCGTTAACGCGGCCAATAGTAGCCTGTTGGGGGGTGGCGGTGTGGATGGGGCCATCCATCGCGCCGCCGGACCCAAGCTGCTTGAGTACTGTCGCCGCTTGGGGGGATGTCCGACTGGCCAGGTACGTTTGTCCCCTGGTTTTAGTTTAGCTGCCCAGTGGGTGATTCATACCGTAGGACCGATTTGGCAGGGCGGGGGCCAGGGTGAGCCTCAATTATTGAAAACCTGTTATGAGCAATCCCTCAAGTTGTCTCTGGACCGGGAACTTCGGAGTATCGCCTTTCCAGGTATCAGTACGGGGGTCTTTGGGTATCCTAAAGACCAAGCTGCAGCTATTGCGATTAATATGGTGAAGCGATATCAAGAAAAAATTGAAGAGATTGTGTTGTGCTGTTACAGCACTGAGGACAAGGTGCGATACCAATCACTCCTATAAACCTAGGGGGCCCTGGCTAGCCCCTTTGGCGAATGAGGTTGTGTGAAAAGCCGTTGTCACTCCGGCGCAGGCCGGAGTTCAGACAACATAATTAAAGGCTCAGAGTTCCCATTCCAGCAGACTCTTGAACACCAGATCGTCGCTGGCGTCGGTCAGGCCAAAGGCCGCGCCGATATTCCACTTCAAGTGTTTGCTGAGCTTGTAGGTCATGGCCGGTACAATGTAATGCTTCTGTTTGTCCCAGGGCTTGGTGTTCGATAGTTCCCCCAGGCTGCCATAAAGCTCCAGCCCCCATTGCAACTTTGATGTCCACGGCCCATAAAGGCTGGCGCCATACTCGAACTCCAGCCCCTCATCCACATCAGGTCCGCTGGTGACTTTCTCCAGTTTGGGGTTGATACGCAGGGTCTTGCCGTTGATCTTCTTCTCCAGAATGAGGCGGGCCTCTATTTTTTCTTTGGCCTCGCCCTGGTAATTTTGGTTCGGGAAGTAGTATTCCACGTACAGGGCTGTATCAAAGAAACGTTTACCAGCCTCACCAAAACGATAGCGCGCCGCCACTACACGGGTCTGGATATATTTGAGGTCTTCACCGGACGGTTGCTCGAAATCCGCATAGGCGGCGACGGTCAAGCGGTCGGTCAAGCCGTACTCAAGTTCCAGAGTGTGGCTCCACAACCCCTCGCGCTTCACGCCGGTCTTACCGAAATAGTTCATGGTATTGTCCGATTTGGCCACATAGTCGGTCCAATACACCAACTCCACTTCGTCGGCTTCCAGTGTGTTGTAGCCGTAGACCTTGAAGTGACGGGCCTCGGCCAAGTTAGCGGTTAGGGACAGAATCAGCGCAGTGAATATCGCTTTTTTCATCGGGTTTCCCCCTGGGCAGCGAAAAGCAGGGCCATATTGAATAGAAAAGTCTTGCAAGCCAACATTACGGTTTCTCCTTCATTAAAAATTGCGCCTGATTGCACGGGCAAACAGCCATCCCATCGCGCCGCCAGACATGAGCGGTTGCCAAATAAATACTTTGGACCAGAATTCGGTAAAAACAAACCGAACAAGGCCCATAGTACCCAATATAGAAATGAGAATCAATCTCATTATCAATTAGAATGTCTGCTTAATGGAAGAGGTGCTGTTAAACGTTTTCGTGCGTGGTTTTGGCACTTTGAAACCACTACGCCGGAGTTCCTTAATAGAAAAGGCGAGGATGAAGAGATATTAAAATCAATAACTTATCCTTGTTTTATTCCCTTATCTCGCCTTTTTATGCCATAGAGGCGCTCCCATATAGGGTAGAGGGTATTAATAAAATGCTCAGTAGGTCTGTTTAGGCCAATTTTCTTTGTCGGTCAGGTTTTTCCCGGTATCCGATGGCATTGAGGAATAACACAATTAGATGATGGACCAGGTTTTCAAGATCAAAGTCCCGGTACTGTTCTGATTTGTAGATACATTTGGCGTAGAGTGCCTCGCGTAGCATACCCTGGAACATGAGGCTTGCCGCCTTCGGATTCACGGCATTGACTTTGCCGTCTTTACCCAGTTCGGCGAGGTTAAATTCGATGTAATCAGAGAAGGATTTCCACCGGTTTTCAAAGAATTGCTTGGCCACTGTGGAGCCTTCGAGGACACTGTGCATCTCCATGATCAGATAGTCGGGGTCACGGGCAACACTGTTCACGTAGATGCGAGCCATGCGGACGAGCACACTGGCAAAGTCAACGGGTTCCTGGACCACTGCCTCGACGTAGCTTTCCCTTTTACCGGCAATGTCGGTGAGTACGGCCTCGAACAGAGCCTCTTTTGAGACGAAGTGTTGGTACAGGATAGCGGGGCTGACCCCCAGGCGGGAGGCGATCTGGTCAACCGAGACCCCGTGATAGCCCTTATCGGCAAATAGTATTTTGGCCACTGCCAATATGGTGGCCCTGCGTTCGGTTGCCTTGAGTCGCTTGGTCACTCGTCATCCCGGCCTGCGCCGGGATGACAGATAGAGTGCCATTCGGGTCTTAACCCTTTTTGATGGAGAAGACGAATTCACCACCGGTTTCTTCAGAGGACAATAGATCATTTCCGGTTTGCTTGCAGAAGGCCTCGAAATCTTTTACCGCACCTGGATCGGTGGCGATGATCTTTAGGATCTGGCCTGCGTTGAGTGCGTTAATCGCTTTTTTTGCGCGCAGGATGGGTAGGGGGCAGTTCAGACCGCGGGCATCAAGTTCGGCATCAAATTCGGCCATGGATAGATTCTCCTGTAGGTGAATGTTACAAGGGTGAAATAGCCTGGATGTCTACACTTAGGGCCAAAATCATGGATACCCTCTCAGGGATATACCCCAGGACGGCCAAAGCTTTCCGGCTATGTTAGTGAACGTTCACTAACATAGTGCAACCAAGAAGGTGTGTCAAGCCCACGCTCAGGAGGCGCAATCCCCTCTGCCCAACCTCTAACCGGTGTTACGCATGCCCGCAGATATGGCGTTGATGGAGCGCAGTAGGGGATGGAGCCAAGGGGATGTTTTGCTTTCGGATGCTTTTTGCCGTACCCGTTCCAGCAAGGTGATTTGAATGTGGTTTATGGGGTCCAGGTAGGGATCGCGCCGTTTCAAGGACAGGGCCAGGGCAGGGGTCTCGTCCAAAAGCCGGTCAACCTCCGCCACATCCTGTACTTGGGTTATGGTGCGCTGGTATTCCTGGCGTATCAGTGAATAGACGCGATCTCGGGTGTCGTCATCTACACACAGCCCGGCATAGGCACGGGCAATATCCATCTCTGCCTTAAATAACGCCATTTGTGTGTTGGCAAGCAATGAATGAAAGAAAGGCCATTCTCGATACATTGTTTGTAGTAGGGCCAGGCGATCGGGGTCCTCACCGCGCCATTGCTCCAATGCGCTACCGATACCATACCAGGCCGGCAGGGTGTGACGGGATTGCGCCCAACCAAAGACCCAAGGGATGGCGCGTATAGAGGCCTTGGAGCGGTCTTGCTTGGCGCGGTGGCTTGGCCGCGAGCCAATATTGAGCAATCCTATTTCGGATACCGGGTTGGCCTCATAAAAGTAGTCCTGGAAACCTCCAGTGCCATCGGTGAGTTCGCGGTAGGCCTGCTCGCCGAATCCGGCAAGTTTATTCAGTATATCCAGATAAGGACCGCGATCATTGGGCAGAGTTTTGACGATACCGCAACTGGCCTTGAGTAATCCGGTGACACCCATGGTCAGTTCGAATATGGAGGTCTCGCGGTTGCTGTACTTGTAGGACAACACCTCACCCTGTTCAGTAAACTTGATCTGCCCCTGGACGGTGTTGGGGGGTTGGGCGAGGATGGATTCATGGGTAGGACCGCCGCCGCGTCCGATGGTACCGCCGCGTCCATGAAATAGCCTGCAGTCGATGCCGTGTTGTTTGGCAAGGGTAATGATCTTCTTTTGGGCTTCATAGAGGTTCCAGCTTGAGGCCAAAATGCCGCCGTCCTTACAGGAGTCGGAATAGCCCAGCATGATCTCCTGGGTATTGCCTGAGACCTTTAATAACGCGGCATAGGTTGGGTTGCCCAACAGTGATGACAGTACCGCATCAATGTGCGCCAGGTCTTCAATGGTTTCAAACAAGGGTGAAATGTTGATATTGCAATGCCATTGACCCCCTTGGCGTCCGGCAAGTCCGGCGAATCGAGCTAACCACATGACTTCCAGAATGTGGCTGGCGGCATGGGTCATGGAGATGACATAACTGCCAAAGGCCTGTGGGCTGATTTCGGTGCGCATGGCCTTTATAACGTCAAAAACGGCCAGGGTCTCCTGGCTCGCTTCAACCAGTGATTCCCTGTCCAGGCTGGGCACTGCCTCTTCACGTAAACCTGAGTCCAGGAGTTGAAGTCGCTCCGTTTCCGGGAGTGATCGATAATCGCCGCTTAGCCCTAGCTGGGCGAGGATCTCGTTGACGGCGTCAGTATGTCGGCTGGACTCCTGGCGGATGTCCAGCCTGGCCAGGTAAAAACCAAAAGTCTCAACCGAGCGAATTAAATCCTTTAGTTCTCTATCGGCAATGTTGCCATCGCCATGGGAGCTAAGTGACTCGCTTATCAGGATCAGGTCATTGAGAAAATTTTGCTCTGCGGCGTAGGCGTTTGAAGATGGCGTGATGATCTTGCCCTCCAGCCGATTTTGACAGTCTTGCCGATTGTGCTCCAGGCGATAGCGCATGACATACAATTTGCGTCGATAGGGCTCGTGGCTGTACATATTAGGCCGATCTTCAAAAATTTCCGCACAGGCCTGTTCATCCGAGTTCAGACTGTTTAGCAGGGCCTGGGAAGGTGTTACCAGTTGACTGGAGTAAGTCAGGATATGGCCGAGTTCGGTAACACGTTTTATGTATTCGTTAAGGATCTCACGGGACTGCAGGCGTAGCGCCAGCTCTGTAGTTTTGGGTTTTACATTAGGATTGCCGTCGCGATCACCACCAATCCAGGAGCCAAAGCGCAGAAAGCTGGGTACCGAAATTACGGGCTTGCCGGCTTCATCTTTCCCATAATAACGATGAATCGCACGATCCAGGTTTCTATAGATCTCCGGTACGGCATGAAACAAGCACTCACGAAAGAAATACAGACCATTGCGGATTTCATCTCGCACCTCAGGCCGGTGTACCCGCACTTCATCGGTTTTCCATAATATTTGGATCTGATTTTTCAGGTTTTGGGTAATCTCAGCGCGGCGGGTCTTGTTGAGACCGGGTTCCTCAAGCATCTGGCCGGTGAGAAAAATACGTCGCAATGCTTCAAGTATGGTGCGGCGTTTTGCTTCGGTGGGGTGGGCCGTGAACACCGGAATGTAGGCCGTGTTGTTTAACAGGGTCTGTAATTGTTCTGCAGTGATACCCTGATTTTTGAATTCTTCGATGGTGTGGTGAAAAGAGCCGGTCCATAAAGACCGGCCTTGGCGTATCTGGCGTCGGCGTTGTTGATGATGGTGGGCTTCTTCGGCCGTATTCACCAGGCTAAAGTAGATATTAAATGATCGTAAAACATGGGTCAGGGTCTCGGGGTCCAGCTTGGCGATCAGTCTATCGAGTTTTAAGCGTAGGCCAGGATGCTCCTCCTTGCGCAGGCGAATATAGCCTTTGCGCAGGGCTTCTACTGCGGCTAACACATCGGCGCCTGCATGGGTGCGTAGCACCTGACCCAGCAGATTGCCGAATAATTTGACCCGTGAGCGTAGCTGATGATCATTGGCCGACGCCGGGTAGTGGGGTGATGAAGAGGGGGTCATGACGGTGCGAAGTTATGGTGCCGAGCGGCCGGGTTGCGAAGATACCATAAATTGCCCCGTAATGGGTGAGGATTTTATCCGGGTAACTTTCGTGCCCATTAGTAATAACCTTTGTAGAAACTGTAGGGTGGACACGGGCGCCCACCACGTGCCGGTCAAATATCCCGGCAATGTCATTGCGCATTTTAGTTGCGTGGGTATGAATGCCCGCCCTACACGGGGCGCAGAGATCAAATTGGTGACGATTAACCCTTTTATATAGCCGTTCAGCGATTTAGACTACCTGATTATCGTTTACTGCCGGTATCGTGATTGTAGTGAGTACTGTTAACAAGCCCCAACTCAGGGTCAGCGTGTTTTCTGACTACATTTGCCCATTTTGCTATGTTGGAAGCCTTCGCCTACTTCGCCTGAGTGAGGATTACGATCTCAATATTAATTGGTGTGGTGTTGAGATTCACCCACAGACCCCCCCGGAGGGCATGCCCATAAGGGCGTTGGGTTACTCTCCAAGTCGCTGGAGGGACATGATGGTGGGTCTGAAGATCATGGCTGAAGAAGAAGGCATCAATCTAAGCAAGCATGATTTTACAACAAATTCACAACAGGCCTTGTTGTTGGCAGAAGCGTCCAAAGAGGCAGGTCATGAACTATTTTACCGTCTGCATAATGCTCTGTTTCAGTCATTCCTGATTACTGGCCGAAATATTGGCGATGAAAAGGTGTTGCGGGATATTGCCAACCAAGTCGGTGTGCCCGGAGAAATTGTTGCTCGGGCATGGACAGATCCCCGTTATGCAAGACGTTTGGCCACAAACCAAAAGGCGGCTCGAGAGATGCACCTGCAGGGTGTACCGACCTATGCGGTGGGTAGCAAGATCCTGATCGGGACCGTGTCTATGGAGAGACTGCGCGAGGCAGCCCATACCAGTGTTCACGGCGTTCGGCCTTTTGCGCCACAAAATAATCCACTTCCAAGTTCTACTCTCTAAACGTCCAACCTCATTTCCTTGAGGTTAAGGGTTATCTGGATGTCATCTCTCAGGGTAACGAGTTTTAGATATCTGTCGAGTTCCGATCCATGTGATAGCAACGCGCTCCGCGTCTTTGCAGGCAGTGTCTCACTTGCATCCAGGATTGCGTTGATAGAGCCATATTTTATAAGCAAGTTTGCTGCGGTTTTGATGCCGATCCCCGGTATCCCGTGGATATTATCGGAGGCGCTGCCTGCCAGGGCTATGAGTGCCGTATACAAGTTTACTGGAACTTTAAAATGTTCATTGACCCAATGGTCGTTGCGGAACTCTTTTTTTACATGGTTGTAGAGGTTGATGTGTTTTGTCAGGAGTTGGCAGTAACCTTGGTCCGTGGAGGCAATGACCGTGTCGATGTTATTGATGTCTAATTTGCGTGCGATAGTGGCGATGGCGTCATCCGCTTCGGTATTGGCGACGCCAAGGTGAGCCATCCCTGCCCGGGTTAAAGCCGGACCCAATTTCGTGGCGGCATCTTTCACGCCCTGGGGAGTGGGGGGGCGATTCGCCTTATACTGCGGGTAGAGGTCGTGACGCCAGGTAGGAGGCTCACCATCAAATACCCACAACAAGTGAGTCGGCTCAACAGCAGACCTTATTTTACGGATAATGCCAAGACTGCCATCAACGCTGTGGTCACTGGAGGCAGGGCTGCCCTTATCCGGTTGCGCCTCATACACCCGGCGCAATACGTTCAGGCCGTCTATGAGCAATACCCGTATGTCCATTACCAACCTTTGGTGTTCCGATCAAGTCTTGTCGGATTCAGGGTGGTCGGCCCATTCCAGCTTTCGATAGTCAAATCCATCTTCTATCGTGGGTTTTATGGTGCGAAAGTAAGGTGAAATATCAAAATCCCTGGGTGTAAACAAACTGTAATGTCGTGCGTGCAAAATTTCCAGGTCTGCATGTCGACACTTCTCTTGATCGCAGGGCCTTCGCTTCTCAATGCTCGGCAAGATGGGGTAGTGTATGGATTGGAAGGCCTGGGCAATGAGGGTCGAGCATATCGCGCGGGTGGGGTCACCGCTTCCCATGGTTAGCATACATCGCCGCCAATAAATGGGTACGGGTGGGTTGGGGAACAGGTAGCGGACAAGATCGAATATATTCTTGAGATCATATTTTTTGCCGATACTATTCAGGGCGAATTGTACGAGTTTGTCTCTATCCTCATCGGTTAGTCCCACTGGCCGGCAGATACGGGTATTAAACTGTGCGTATTTGGACAGGGGGACGGCCACAACACCCGTGGATGCCAGGGCTTCAACCAGGCTGTTATCCTCACTGTTGGGTGGTGTGTGGAGACCCTGTGGATTGCCTATGTACAACGCTGCATGGGACCAGGTGGACTGTGTCAGATACTTGATGGCTATGCTGATGCGGTGGTTGCCTTCCACCAACAGCACATCCCCCGGTTGCAGGAACCTCTGTAAGGTGGCGGTGTCATTGGTAGAGAAGGCCTGGTAGACCCGTAAAGGCTTTTCCAGATAGTGGGCTATCCAGCTACCTATTTTTTTGGCACACCATTCCAGCACGATATGGGTCACTCAATGGGTTTATCTAAACCCTACCACAGGGTTCATTTCAGTGCAGCCTATCGCAGCTTGGCTATGGCCTGTCGGTTTCATGCGTGCCCATACGAACCTGGACGTGACCCGCATAGCCTACTACAGATATAATGTATGTTGATGAACACGATCGATAAATCCCAAGACCGGCAAAGGAGGATATATGTGTAAAATCATATCTGTTGGAGTGATGATCGGCTGGCTATGTTTGCTCCCTCTAGCTGCCATGAGCGATGAGAAAACGAATGAAGCAGACACCTACGATCAGGAAACCGTGCTAAAAGAGGCTGAAGCCTTTTTCGGTAAAGGCGCCCAGGGTCTGGCAAAGATTATTGAGAAGGCGTTCAAGGATCATGGCCGACCAGACGGGTATATTAGAGGTGAAGAGGCTGGTGGTGCGGTGGTAGTGGGCGTCCGATACGGGGACGGTACTTTGGTGCTCAAGCGCGGTGTGAGGCGTAAGGTGCATTGGAAGGGTCCCTCGGTGGGTTTCGAGATAGGGGGTAGTGCGGCCAAGGTTTTTATGTTGGTCTACAATTTGCCGAAGCTAAGCGGCCTGTTTCATCGGTACCCAGGCGTGGAGGGCAGTTTGTATTTTATAGGTGGCTTGGGAATAAGCTATGTAAAGCGAGACGATACGGTGTTAGCACCTATCCGCTTGGGAGTGGGTTGGCGCTACGGCGCTAATGTGGGTTATCTGCACTTTACCCGAAAGAAGTCCTGGGTTCCGTTTTGACTTACAATCGTATGAATGGATTTGGTATGAATAGATTGGATACACATTGGCTCGTCACGCTTTTAGGTCTGGCCTTGGCAGCGCTTATTCCTGGCGCAGCGGTTGCTGATCTAAAGCCGTTAAAAGAACATATTTATACCAATGACGCAGTGGTAAGCTATCTCAGTCAGGCGCACTACTTGCGTGTTCCCATCAATAATGCCCTGTCCAGCAGAATGTTTGACCGCTATGTCAAAAATCTAGACGCTGCGCGGATCTATTTTACAGAATCTGACATTGCCGAGTTTGAGGCTTACCGTTATACCCTGGATGAGGCCTTAAAGCGGGGCGATCTCAAGCCTGCTTTTGCGATGTTTAATCGCTATCAAACACGACTTATAGAACGGCTGGAATATGTCAGCAACTTAGTGGATCAAGGTATTAATACCCTTGATTTTAGTATCGACGAGACCTTGCTAATTGAGCGGAAGGATGTGGATTGGGCAAGGGACCGTGAAGCACTCGATAACTTGTGGCGAAAACGCCTTAAGAACGATGTCTTGGTTTTAAAGTTGGCCGCTAAGAAGCCGAAGGAAATCAGTAAACTGCTAAAGGCCAGGTTTCGTAGTCGTTTGAGTCACGCCCGAAAGATAACCAGTGAGGATGCCTTTCAAACCTATATTAATGCGTTTGCGCAAACCTACGACCCCCATACCGAGTACTTCTCTCCTCTGGGGTCCGAAAATTTCAATATAAATATGAGTTTGTCTCTGGAGGGCATCGGTGCCGTCTTGCAAAGTGACAACGAGTACACGAAAGTGGTGCGTCTGGTGCCGGCAGGCCCCGCTGACAAATCCAAATTACTACGGCCGACCGACCGCATCGTGGCCGTGGGTCAGGGTAAGGACGGCGAGATGGTCGATATTATCGGCTGGCGTCTGGATGATGTTGTGCAGTTAATTCGTGGTCCCAAGCGTAGTCTGGTCAAACTCGGTGTTATTCGAGGTGATGTGTCGTCTGGTGAAAGTCCCAGAATCATCAGCATTACCCGCGATACAGTCAAACTGGAAGAGCAATCTGCCCAGAAGCAGACCTTTGAGCTAAAAAGGGGCGATAAAAGTTACAAGCTTGGTGTTATCACCGTTCCTACTTTTTATCTCGATTTTAAGGCGATGCAGAATAAAGCCCCCAACTATAAAAGTACCACGCGAGATGTGAATCGACTGGTCAGTGAGCTAACCAAAAGTGGGATAGATGGGTTGTTAATAGATTTACGGAATAATAGTGGAGGCTCTCTACAAGAGGCCAATTCCTTGTTGGGGCTGTTTATAGACAAAGGACCCACCGTTCAGATTCGTGATAGTGAGGGCAAGATAGAGGTTTTAGACGATCCTCACCCGGGAGTGGTCTATGCCGGGCCGTTGGCGGTAATGGTCAATCGGTTGAGTGCTTCGGCATCAGAAATCTTTGCCGGTGCGATACAAGATTACCGTCGCGGCATTATCATAGGGAGCCGGACCTTCGGAAAGGGTACGGTTCAGTCCTTGTACCCACTAAAACACGGCCAATTGAAATTGACCCAAGGAAAATTTTATCGGATTTCCGGGGCCAGCACCCAGCACCACGGCGTCATGCCGGACATCATGTATCCCCCTATCTATGATCATGATGATGTGGGTGAAAGCGCATTAAAAAATGCCTTGAAATGGGACACCGTGGGGGGTGTGAAATTTGCGACTTATTACCAAATGGACCCCATGCGGGATTTGCTGCGCAAGGCGCATTATCAGCGTATTGCGCAAAATCCAGATTTCACATTTCTTGTCGATAGATTGGCCTTCTTTAAGGAAATGCAGGCGATAAAACGGGTATCTTTGAATGAAAATACCCGTAAGCTGGCAAATCGTGAGCGTGACCAGCGGCGGCTCGGGTTGGAAAACAAGCGTCGCTTGGCCAAGGGAGAAAAGGCCTTGAAAAAACTTTCTGATCTGGACGAGGATCATGCGGGCAAAGCAGACACCACCGTTAAGAAGGTAGATTCTTTAATGAAAGAGGGCGGGCAAATCCTGATAGATTTTGTAACACTCACAGACAAGCGTTTGGCTGCTTCAGGCAAGAGTGCGGGTAGCTGATGGTGATGTAAGCGCCATTCGGTTCAGCGACCCTGACTAGTGCTGTTTAAAAACACCTGTGGACCCGTTGCTGTTAAAGGTCAATACAGCGTATTTGTCCCTACCCATACCCTTCATTCCTGGGGAACCCATGGGCATCCCTGGCACCGCAATACCCTTGGTCTTGGGTCGTTCCGACAGCAGGCGTTTGATGTCCGCCGCAGGTACATGACCCTCGATGACGTAGCCATCCACCAGTGCGGTGTGGCAGGAGGCCAGTTGTCCAGGCACGCCTTGTTTGGTTTTTATGGTTTTGATGTCGGCTACATTGATGGCTATTACTTTATATCCATTGTCTTGCAGATGGCGCACCCATTTTTTACAACAGCCGCAGGTAGCGCTTTTGTATACAGTGATTTCCTGGGCCTGGGTTTGGGGCTGGCACGCCGCCAACCCTGTTACCAAGATCATGACAGCGAGTAACCTGAAGATTGAATACAGGGTTGTTTTTGATTCGGACATGGGCCTAAAACTCCAGGAAGATATAAGTTATAGTGGTATTATACATGCGGTAACCGGTGTTAAGAAATAAAAGAAAATGGGGCCTTGTTTTTGCTTTTTTCATGTTACTAATGGGCACTTATATTAATTGATAATACCTTCTCCCTTCCGGGAGAAGGTTAGGATGAGGGGATATTAAAATCAATAAGTTACCTTTGTTTTATTCCCTCACCCTCGCCCTCTCCCGGAGGGAGAGGGTATTAATAGAAGTGCCCTAATGTCTTCTTACTTTGTTTCGTCTTAGTAAACCCGATTAATGGCAAGGCCCTTGTCTATTGTTCGCTAAAGTCATTTTTCCCCAGTCGCTAAGCTATTACAGGTGTGCGGCTTTCCCGGGGTCTCGGTGTGGCGCGCTCGGGCCTTGCGTCGGCCACTGTTTTAGCTAGAATCAGCTGTAGCGGACGTTTTAACCCTGAATGATCCTTGTTGAAGGGGACCAGGAATGATTAGATGAGTAGCTCAGAGGCGCCTTTGCAAGGGGCCGGTTCACCGGGTAGCAATCTGGCGTCCAACCTGCTTCTTGGGCTCAATGGTTTTTACGTTTTGACCGGCAAAGGTCAACTCAGCCTCCTTGACAGTACCCAAGGTGTGGTAGCTGATCCCCAGCGTAGCAAACAATTTCAAGACATCATCGCCCAGTTTCTTAAGCTGCGCGCCGCAGGCGCGGAGGATAGTGGTGTATTGTTGGGCATTGTGTACCAGGCTTCCGGTAAACAGGCATGGCGCTCCCCTACATTGGCCTTTGATCTTTCGGTGTTACATCTGCTCTATCCGCAACCGGGGCGCCATAGTGAGGGTTTGACGGCATTTCAAAAACGCAATCGGTTCAAAAGCATTTACCAAGGCGCGGAGCTACTGTTGAACCACCGCAATGAAGGTGATCCAGACGTCCCGATTTATTGTCCACTCCTGATGAATCCGGGCAGGAATCTTGCTGCATACTCCAAGTGGTTAGGTGCCGAAACCCAAGACGAGGTTTCCCAGGCCCCAGTGCTGGAGATGGTCAATCTTCTGGCGCCAATGTCTCAGGCGCAGCGACGCGATACCCAATTCAAGTCGTTGGTTCACAGTATTCACACCAACGTAGTCAAATTAGATGTGCGTCGTGAATCAGATCTGGCGCTGGTCGATGATTTCTTTGCGGCATCTGATGGTGGCGTGGATGTAGACGTGGACTGGGGGGTAGACAAGCGAGTAGACAGTGAAGGCGGAATCAAGGATACCGGTAAGGGTGGGTCGAACACTGTAAAGTCCGAGACTGATCACGCGCCAAAAACGAAACCTTTTATTCGGGTCAAGCCCATTAAGCAGGGCCCAGACGAAGTGACTATCGTGCTCACTGTGGGTACGCACCTTGATGCAGAGGTGCTTAGACAGTTTGACGATTTTCACACCCTGTCCGAGAGGCAGATGGATCTATTGACGGCTAAGGCATCGGTACGTCAAACCCGAGTGGGCCAACATATTATTGAGATGAACTCCAGTGACCGTTGGAATTACTACTTGATCGAGGGTGAGCTGGAGTTGGAATCCGATGATAATGACAATGTTACTGTGTCGGCTGGGTCGCTGACGTCCCGGCATGGTATCGCACACCTGGTCCCCAGGCTCTATGATGTATACACCCTAACCACCGTCATTATTCTTCGAGTACACGATGCCCTGTTACATCGACTGCGGGCTGACGATCTATCAAACGCCGCAGCACCTATTAATATTGGTGATTTAGGCCGACTGCAAGATACTGGGCTGGTGCGTGAACTTTTAGTCGACATTGAGAATGAGCGGCTCGTATTACCCAGTTGCCCCGATATTGCCATGCGTGTCAGGCGAAGCGCGGCACAGGAGACGTCCGATGCCGCGACCATCGCGCGCGTGGTTCAGGCGGACCCCGCCATTGCTGTCAAGATTGTACGCGCAGCAAACAGCGCGTTTTATCGAGGCAATTCACCGGTGGAATCCTGTAGTGCGGCAATTGTACGTTTGGGAACAGAGACCACGCGCAAGTTGGTGACGACCTTTGCTATGCGGGAGGTATTCCAAACAGATAATCCATTGTTGATGAAACATATGAAATCACTTCTGCAACACAGTACTGAAGTGGCAGCCATCTGTCAGGTGCTTGCCCGTTTAACACCTGGGCTAGATTCTGAAGAGGCCTTGTTGGCGGGACTACTCCACGATATTGGTGTTGCTCCGATCCTGGGTTATGCCGCCCGTCATCAAGAGGTGGGACGGGACGAAAAACACGTTACTGCAATTCTTGAGCACATGCGTGGACAGATTGGAGGGACAATACTCAGCCGCTGGGGCTTTGCCGATGATTTTGTGACCTGTGCGCTGGAGGCAGATGAGTGGTACCGGGATCCCAGTGAGCATCCTGACTACTGCGATCTGGTCATTATTGCGCAATTGCACAGTGCAGTCGGCACACCGGGGGATGCGAGCTACCCCAAAATGCACGATTTACCGGCCTTTGAAAAACTTGCTCTTGGCAAGCTGACGCCCGGTCTTAGCCTAGAAATACTGCACGAGGCCCGGGATCAAATCGCTGAGACCCAGCGTTTGTTGTTGAGTTGAATCTTTAATACCCCAGTGGTGCTGGCCTTGCAAAGATACACGGTTGCGCGTGTGCTGCCCCTGTGACTAATCTGGCCTTTACGGGGAAAACAGCATTTAATTTTTATACTATCCCTCGTCGGGGTTGATCCATATCATATCCCTGTGTGCCAGTTTCGGTATACATTGCGGCTCAGTGTTAAGGACACAACCCGCCGGGCCCTGTACCTGGTCTGGAACAAGCTGCGGAGTCACAGCCCATGTATCGAATGTTTTTGCTCGTTGCCATGATTGGTTTGGCACATCCTGTTTATGCCGCTGTAGACGGTGCCGGGCTTTATGTCCAGAACTGCGCTGCCTGCCATGGCGCCCAGGGTGGCGGTGGTGTGGGCGTGCCCTTGTCTCTGCACGATTTTCTGGACAGTGTGTCGAACGAGTACCTGCGCAAGACCATTCGTCTGGGACGTCAGGGCCGGGTCATGCCTTCATTTCGCAAGCTCAGTGATGATGACGTCAACGCTATCGTCCAGCACATTCGCGGTTGGAGTCACAAGCAGGAGGGCTCCCATGCCGCGCCGGTGTTCTCTGCTCAACCCATAAAAGGCGACGCCATTCGTGGTAAGGCCCTTTTTGATAAAAATTGCGCGACCTGTCACGGTGTCAACGGTGAAGGCGGCGCGGGTACCGGCGTCACCATGTCGCGGCCGCGTAACTGGCCGATATTGGCACCGGCCCTTAATAATCCCGGATTCCTTGCCTCTGCCAGCGACGAAATGATCAAGGCTACATTGATGAAGGGTCGCAATGGTACGCCCATGGTGTCCTTCCTAAAACAGGGCCTGAGTAAGAAAGATATTAACGATGTGGTAGCCTATGTACGGGCCTTTGAGAAAAGTTCGGGCGCTAAAACTGCCGAGGTCCTGAGCAGCGAGTCCGCTGTTATTGTTCGAGAATCGCCCTACAGTGTAGAGCAGACTGTGGCGAGCCTGAAGTCCACTATTCTTGGCAACAACTTTCGTCTTATCCGTATTCAGCCCCTGGATCAGGGTTTCGTCGAGAGAGGGAAAGAAAACAAGAAACGTGTGTTGGTTTATTCCTGCAATTTTAATTTTCTCAACGAAGCGCTCAAGGTAGATCCCCGGGTGGGCCTGTTCCTGCCGTGCCGGGTCACGGTTATGGAGCACAAGGGCAAGGTGTTGGTGATGACGATTAACCCCAAACGCTTAAGCGCTATTTTTAACAACTCGGAGCTCAATCGGTTGTGCGAAGAAATGAGCAAGATATATGTGGAAATGATAGAGGAGGCGATCCTGTGAACACTACAAGTTTCAAGTGTTGTGGCCTTAGGCGTGCCCTTATTTACACTCTTGTTTTTGGCTTGCTGTGGGTCCTGCCCGCAGACGCCGATGAGTTAATTATGGTAAGGGTACACTCCGCCTTTCCCGAGACCATGACGACGCTGCAAGAGGTCATTCGCAAACAAGACTATACCGTATCCAGGATTCAACGAGTGGACGTTGGATTGACCAAGACCGGTTATCAGACTGCCGAATATCGGGTGGTGTTTTTTGGCAAGCCCCGGGAGATCAAGGACCTACCTTCGCGCTATCCCGAGCTCACCACTTACCTACCACTCAAGATCACCATATTTGCTGAACAGGGTGAGACCCTGTTGATGGCTTTAAATCCTATACTGTTGGGAGATTTTTTCCCGCAACCAGAATTAAAGAAGACCTTCGCTGTATGGGAAAAGGCAGTGCGTGATATTTTTGACCGGGTACGGACAGAAGAAGAGGGCTCGGCTAAGTAGCCACCAATGTTGCCCTGGTCCACGCTATTTTTTGATCAGTTTGCCACCCTTGATTAACCCCGCTCATTTTACACTAAAATTTATTCGTGGCGTATGGACTGGATTTGCGTCTGCCGTAGCCCATACTCGAGCGTTGGCGTGATGTTGACCCCGCTTGAGTGGCCACAGGAAACTATTTTCCCCGTTATTCACGGTTCCGATAACTTCGTTGTCCACAATCCATTCCACTCGGAAAGGCTGGGAGTTGTTTGCCAGCCGAAACAAGAAGCGTTCGGCGTGGTCGGGGATGCGGGGGTCCATGGCCAGTTGAAGTCCAGGGGTGGGCTGTTCCAGGCGGGGTGCTTGTGCGGTTTGGGTATTGGGAGTGCCGGGTTGATCGTGTGACGCCCCATGGATCGGGCAAACCGTGTTGGGCACAAGCTTCGGGCGGAACCACTCGTTCATGCTGGGACAATCTTGGGTGGCAAGTTGGCCGCTGATCCGACAGATGCGTACAGATCGGAGTGCACGGCTAAGATAAAGAGGCTTGTTCTCGGTATAACGGTCAAGTTCGGCAAAAATAGAACGCATAACCAAAGCAGGACCCGCTGATCCACTTACTTCGCGCATGGGCCTCTGATCCAGATTGCCCATCCACACCCCCACGGTATAGCGATGGGAAAAGCCCACAATCCAGGCGTCGCGGTAGTTGGTGGAGGTGCCGGTCTTGACCGCCACTTGCGTAGGAAAGCGTAACAACTGGCCCTGGCCGAATTCCAGTCGGCGAGCGTCGGGATCGGAGAGTATGTCCGCGATCAAGGAGCTGACTTCGGGGCTGAAGACTCTTGAGCTGGTGTGCGGTTGTTCGTTATCACCATAAATATACTGTAATGGTTGCTGGATACCGCCCCGAGCCAAAACTGCAAAGGCGTTGACCAGCTCCAACAAGGTGACTTCACCGTTGCCCAGGGCGAGACCGTCGCCATAAAAATCCGGGTGTTGCTTGAGACTGGCAAAGCCAAGTTGATGCAGGCGTTGTAAAAAGAGGTGGCGATCGACGAAGGCCACGCTGCGCACTGCGGGGATATTGAGCGAATTGGCCAGCGCATCGCGCAGACGCAGGGGGCCGTAGTAGTGTTGGCTGTAGTTGCGAAATCGATGTAGGCCATGGCCCACCGGTTGGCTCAGTGGAGAGTCATTGATCAGGGTGGCGGCGGTCCATCCCTTCTCCAGGGCCATGGCGTAAAGAAACGGTTTTAGTGTTGATCCCGGCTGCCGGGGGGTGGTGATGGCATCGATGAGGCCGCCTTGCCGGGAACGGTTGTAGCCGCCACCGTTGACCCAGGCCAGGACATGATCGTCAAGATGGTCCACGACCAATACGGCGCCGTCGCTAACGTTTTGTTTGGCCAAATGTTGAAGGCGATTGTCTAAAAGGGCCTGGACCCGGTTTTGCAGGGTGGCATCCAGCGTGGTTCGGATCTTGGGCTGATCCTGGATTATTTCTAGCTGGTGCTTTATATGGCTCACGTAGTGGGCTGCGTCCACTAGTGATTCCCCGTCGTTAAGTTTTAGTCGGGTATTGGCGAGTGTCTGGCGTTCTTGTTCACTGAGCAGCCCCAAAGCCTGCATGCGTTGGGTTAGGTGAAGCATGGACCTGGCTATGGGTGTTGTCGATTTTTTCAGATCGAGTCGGCTGGGGGCGCGAATCAATATCGCCAGGGCCAGGGTTTCGGCGAAGTTCAGGGTATCCAGGTCGCGGTCAAAATAGTCCAGACTCGCCTGGGCCACGCCTCGGCGTTGCCGGGCGTAGGGCACTTGGTTGAGATAGAACTCTAGGATGTCGGCTTTGGTAAATCTTGTTTCCAGCCACGCGGCCTCCAGGCCTTCTATCCATCTGGACCAGAAATGCCGTGGTCGTGGGTGGAGGATACGGACTGCTTGCTCGGTGATGGTGCTGGCGCCACGCACGATATGACCGACCTTGATGTTCTGCCACAGGGCGCTCAGCCGTGCCCACCAATCTACCCCGGTGTGCTCGTAAAAGCGTTTGTCTTCCGCCAGGATGATGGCCTGTTGCAGGCGGACGGGCATGTTGTGGAGCGGGACGACGTTGTGAATGTTCCAGCGGTTCTGGCGGGTGACGGTGAGACGCGTGCCATGCCGATCCAGATATTGAGCCTGAAGTACTGCTGAAGACTGTGGGGGTAAAGATTTGGGAGGCGGTTGCAGGTCGAGCAGCGTAGCCATCAAGACACTGCCCAACAGCACCAGTATACCGATAAATATAGGGTGCAGAACGCCGTAGCCCTGCCAATATTGTTTAAGTATATGCAGCATTGCCGACTCTCTTGTTCGCTTGCCTAAAAATTAATCACTCCGTCCCCTTTTGCTCGCGATAAGAATTAAGATTAGATTGGTCTAGGTTGCGAGTTCGATCCGGATGCTTTTGCCCAGCGCCTTGGCGGCACGCTCCAGAGTCAAAAGGGTAGTGGACGGATTGTCGGGATCAAGCAATCGTTCCAGAGCGGAACGGCTGGTCTTCATCCGTTTGGCCAATTGCATCTTGCTCAGCTTTTGCTCCTTCATCAATTCCCGGAGTTGGGATGCGATCACACGCTTGGTGGCCAAGGCCTCAGCTTCTGCAAGCAGGCCTTCTTCATCGAGAAAATCATCGAAACGGCTGCCAATGTGTTTATTGGGTTTATCCGGATTTCCCAACGAATTTACCAGCGATTTGCGTTGACACAATGACTTGAATTTCCAATAAGCCCGGTAGTAGAAAACAGCTATCAGGTCGTCCCTGCTTTTGCGGTATTCGTGCATCCTGCGCGCCCGGTATCTCTGGTTCCCACGCTCCCGCGTAGGAACGAGGTGCTACGCGGGAACGAGAGGCTACGCACAAACCAACAGTTTTGCCGACACGATACCTGACCGCCGACGACCTCGATATCCCTGCGCATATTACCAGCGATTTGTGTACACTGTGAGAGAAGCCAAAATCCCTATGAAACAGCTACAGTACCGCAATTCATGGTTGGGAAATCCGGATATAGCCTGTTTATTCATGTCACTTCTCCAGGTAGCTTTGCGGTCCTCTTGCGGCGTCTTCAGTGATTTCTTGATGAAGCCATGCAGTAAAACTATCTGCTCGCAATCCCTTCAACCATTCACGGACCGGCTCATTACCCGATTCCGTTCGGTAGAAAACCACGCCAAGATGAATATCCATATTCACACAGAAAGTGTACCATAATTGGTACGTATTACAAGTTGTGTATTAGTGCTTGAAGGGAGAAGAAGAGTAACGGTACCGCATTCCTGTGCTCTATCCGGTAGCAAAGCAATTTATGGGTGTCCCGGAATCTAACGGAGGGGGTTGTGGGCTTTCTTGTGTACGCCCAGCATGGGAATGAAAAATACCAAATTATGGATGTCCTGGTATCTGTTGCCGGTATTACTTTTCCAAAGTTATGGATGCCCCGGTGCTATGGAAAGGCAAAAACAAGATCCTGTTTTTTACTGTTGACTATTCATGTTAAGTCAAGATTTGACCCCCTTATTAATTATATTGGTTTTTGAAGAAAAGCATGGAAATACTTTCCATGCACCACTTTACAAGGCTTTGAACAGACCTTGCAAAATTA
>ENA-ORDP01000195-ORDP01000195.1-marine-sediment-metagenome-genome-assembly--contig:-NODE-195-length-40829-cov-9.903223_pt1 | contig 40829 bp, 37 predicted proteins | sample MGYA00248627_ERZ508539 | MGnify/ENA primary metagenome ERZ508539 (study PRJEB26208, sample SAMN05571518) | marine sediment metagenome | biome: deep sea; feature: Hydrothermal vent; material... | reverse complement strand
TATAATTTCCGTTTATTGAAAAAGCTTCCGTTATTCCCAGATCAATTCTGTTTTTTGAAGATTTTAATTCCTGTTCAATTATCCATTGTACGTTTTCAAATTCATTTATGTCAATACTTTTTTCCGGTAAATCATTTTCAGTATCAACAGTAATTATAATATCTTCTTCTGTCTTATTTTCAACATCAAAAGGAAGGGATTCAAGGTCTGTTGTTTTTTTTGTTTCTTGTTCCTGATTTGCGTCAAACAAATTAATTTTTTTACTTCCTATATTTTTGATATCATATTCCGAACATAAAACAACGGGCGAAGTTAGATAGTCGAAAATAGTTGAGTTTTTTTGATTTGGTAATTCGTTTTTTCCGTTTGGTCTTCCGTCGGACTTTCCGTCAGACTCCGTCTCCGAGACGAGCGTTTCCGGAACAAGATTGTCGGTGAAAACACCGGCAAGAGTAGCTTCTTTTATAACTTCAATAGAGCGCTGGCTGTCCGGATCGAAATAACGGATTGATTCTAAAAAATCTCCGTCAAATTCAAGCCGGACAGGGTTGTGTTCACTGTACGACCAAAAATCAATAATAGAACCTCTTTGAGCATAACTTCCCTGCGCTTCAACAAATTTATCTTTTTGATAATTGAGCAGATTTAAATATTCAATAAGATCATCGAAAGAAAGATCAGCACCAACTTGAATTTGTGTTGTAGAGCGTTCTATGGATTCCTTTGCCGGTAGTTCCAATCTTAAAATATCGTAAGAAGAGAGAATAATAAAAGAATCGTTTTTTATTATTTGGGTAAGTTTTTCCTGGATTGCTTCCGATGTAAATTCGGTTATTATAATTATTCTTTTTGAAACACCAAGCACATTCAATTCTACATTTAGTTCTTTTACACTTTTGCTGTCCGGTAGAAGAACCATTACCTGGTTTATCTTTTTAGAAATTTGTGAAATGAATAGTGCCTTAGTAGAGCCAAACAAAGGAGAAATAAAGAGGTTCTCTTTTTGAACGGTTTTATTTTCTACTCTTTTTAATAGCAGTGATATAAAGCTTGTGTTTAAATAAATTGGATCTAAATTATTAGAGGACATCACATTTGGAAGTTAATAACTAATTAAAATGAATAACCAAAATTTAAATAATATATTGGTTGATTGTTATAGTATTTTAAACCTAACGAATAAGTCGGTTTATTCTTTTTTGTTTCTGTTAAACTTTTATCATCTTGGTTATTGAGGACAAACCTACCGACAAAATAACCGATAGCGCTTCCCAAAACAATATCCGAGACCCAGTGTTTATCGCGGTAAACTCTTGAAACACTTACCAAAGAGGCAGCGCCGTACCATCCCACCTTCCAAAAAATATTATCAATTTGATGAGCCATAACGGTTGAAAATGCAAAAGCTAAAGTTGAATGTCCGGAAGGTAAAGAAGTTTTATTAGATGAAAATTGAATTGGATTAAAGTCTTTATGCCCCTTATTTACCAGGGGTCTGGTACGACCGAACAAGGATTTAAAAATAACATTTACACCGCCTGCATAAAAAGTAGCTTCTGCCAACTGAAGTCCTATATTTCTAATTTTATTATTCTTATAAATATATCCATACCCATAAATGCCTATAACACCAATTGCTATAAATGGATTAGAGTTTTTATCTGCGCTAAACACATTATCATTAAAACTGCTTCTGTTGTGAAGCGCCCACTGCCTGCCTGTATTATCAAGAAAAAAAGAACCGGCAGTTGCGGCAGTAACAAATGTAAGATTTAAGATATCTCCGGAATCAAAATTTGTAGGAGCAGAAATTATTTTTCCACCCATATTTATAAACTTTGATATATCATTAATTATTTGAGCTTGAGAATTTAAAGTGAAGATATTTAATGCTAAGAGAAGAGATAAAACGATTTTTTTCATTTGGTAAGAAATAAATATGTTTAAAAAAATATGCTATAAATGAGTCTGCTCTAAAAAGGTATGTTTAACAAAATTATGTTTTGTTTTTGTTCAAAAATTTGACCCGATTTTCTCATAATTAACTTTTTTAGATTCGACTCATAAATGTAATGAAAATTTCTTATTCAAAATTATCGTTCAAAAGACACTAATTTTTTATTGTTCCCCTAACAAAACCGTCGGCTTTTTCTAATCTTTGTTTTGCTTCTTTATAATTTACTTTTGCCAATATCATAACCAACGCAGTTTTAACGTGACCATCAGCTTTTTGTAAATATTCTTCAGCTTCTTTGTAGCTTATACCGGTAATTGTCATTACTATTTTTTTTGATCTTTCAACAAGTTTTTGGTTCGTCATTTGAAGATCGATCATCATATTTTCATATACCTTTCCCAACTTTATCATTGAGGCGGTTGTCAGCATATTTAAAATTAGCTTTTGTGCCGTACCGCTTTTCATCCTTGTTGAGCCCATAATAACTTCGGGTCCAACGTAAGGGCAAATAGCAACATCAACTTCCTTTATGTTAAACTGATCTCTTGGATTACATGTAATAAAAATAGTTGAAGCTCCTAATTCTTTTCCTCTTTTAACAGCACCTATTGCATAGGGTGTTCTTCTGCTTGCCGCGATTCCGCAGACAACATCTTTATTTGTTACGGAAGCCTTATCTACAGCGAGGCTACCGTTTTCTTCAAAGTCTTCTGCTCCTTCCTGAGCTTTAAACATAGCTTCTTTTCCACCTGCAATAAAACCTTCGATTAAGCCATCCGGTGTTCCGAAAGTTGGCGGACATTCAACAGCATCCAGCACACCCAGTCTTCCGCTTGTTCCTGCACCAAAATACAAAAGGCGACCGCCGTTTTTTAGTGAGTGAACAATTATATCAACGGTTTTTTCAATGTAAGGCAATTCTTTTTCGATTGCGAAAGGAATGGTTTTATCTTCTTCGTTTATAATCTTTAATATCTCCGAAGTCGAAGCCACATCGATATTCATTGAATTATTATTTCTTTTTTCGGTGGGTAAATTTTTCAGTTCATCAAACAAATTTTTTGATTTATTATCAGAACTCATTTATGAAGCTCCAGCAGAACCAGCTTTTTCCCTTTTTGATTTCTTACGTTAGATGGTTTGTAAGATAGATCGTAAACAGTAGATTTCTTTATGTACGATTTATATTTCATTCCTGCTTTTTTGAATTCATCATCCAGGTTTCCACCCTTAATACAAACAATAAAAGCTTTTTCTTTTATAAGCGGCAGGGAATATCTAAAGAGAATAATTAAAGGTACACTGGAACGACTAACAACCAAATCAAATTTGTCTGAGTATTTTGCAATAAACTCCTGGCTTTCAACCCGGTCGTTTTCAACTTTAACGTTACTTAATTTAAGCTTGTTGACAAATTCTCTAACGGCATCAATTTTTTTACCGGTGGAATCAACAAGCACACCTCTTAATTCAGGTCTTGTAATAGCCAAAGGAATACCTGGGAAACCACCACCTGTTCCAATATCAATAAAATTTTTACATTTTTCAGGAACATACTTTGCGATAAAAGATGAAATGAAAACATGGTTTTCTATAATGTTATCAATGTCTTTACGCGATATTAAATTGATTTGTTTGTTTTTTTCGACAACTAATTCAGCAAAGTAGGAGAGCTGCTGAATTTTCATTACATCGCCGTTTATCTCGTTTTCCCAATAAAAATTTAATAATTCTTTTTGGTATTTATTTTGAACGTCAATCATAATAAAATTAAATTTTTACTTTTTTAAATATACTAATAATATAGAAATATCTGAAGGCGTTACTCCCGAAATACGTGACGCCTGCCCTATAGAGCGGGGTTTTATTCTATTTAATTTTTCTTTTCCTTCAGCCGACAAAGCATTTAATGTTAAATAGTTTAAGCTTAAAGGAATAACGGCAGACTCAAATTTTTCAAATTTCTTTATAAGTTCATACTGCCTTTTAATATAACCCTCGTATTTTAATTCTATTTCAACCTGATCAAATGCAATTTTGTCGTCTAATAAATTTTTAACTATTTTATATTTGTCAAGATCCACAAACTGTATAAGATCTTTTAAATCTATTTCTGCACGCTTACTTAATTTAGCTATCGTTCCGGTTGAATCTATTAAAGGCGAATTCTTTTTTTCCAATAGTTTGTTAACATCTCTTGCATGAATTTTTATGTTATGAAATAATTCAATACATTTATTAATTAATTTTTCACGTTCGGCAATTTTTTTATTTTTATTTTCATCAATTAAATTAAAATTAAATCCATAATTTGATAATCTTCTATCGGCGTTATCCTGTCGTAGCAGCAACCTGTATTCTGCTCTTGATGTAAACATTCTGTAAGGCTCTTCGGTTGATTTGTTAACAAGGTCATCAATTAAAACACCAATATACGCTTCACTTCTTTTTAAGATAAAAGCATGTTTATTTTGAATTTTACGACCAGCATTAATACCTGCGATAATTCCTTGTGCCGCGGCTTCCTCGTAACCTGAAGTTCCGTTTATTTGTCCTGCAAAATATAGTCCCTTAATCAATTTTGTTTCTAAAGTAAGATCAACCTGGTGGGGTGGGAAAAAATCATATTCTACGGCATAACCGGGTCTTACCATTTCACATTCTTCCAAACCTTTGATATTCCTCAGTGCTTCAAATTGGATTTCCGCAGGCAAAGAAGAAGAAAATCCGTTTACATAAATTTGTTCGCTGTTTAATCCTTCCGGCTCCAAAAAAAGCTGGTGTTTTTCTTTATCTGCAAACCTTACAATTTTATCTTCAATAGATGGACAGTATCTTGGACCGATTCCTTTAATTCTTCCTGTAAACATCGGCGATTGTTCGAATCCCTTTTCCAAAATTTTGTGGACATTCACGTCGGTATAGGTGATATGACAACTTAATTGTGGTAAAAACGGGAATTTTGAAATATCTGTTGAATAAGAAAAAGGCTGGGGATTTTCATCTCCCGGTTGTACTTCCAAAACATCCCAATTAATCGAATCACCCTTTAACCTTGGCGGAGTTCCGGTTTTAAGCCTGCCTGATTCAAAACCAAGGTCAATTAAAGATTGAGTGATACCGGTTGCGGGTTGTTCACCGAATCTTCCCCCTGTTGTTGTGGATAAACCGATGTGCATTTTACCGTTAAGGAAGGTTCCGGAAGAAAGAATTAAGGCTGAACAAGTAAATTCTTTATTGTCAATCGTACAAACCCCCTTTACTTTTTTATTTTCGACCAAAATCCCCGTAACATTGGCTTCAACAATTGACAAATTATTTGTAGAGCTTGCTATATTATAAGCTTCCTCGGAATATAATTTTCTATCCGATTGACACCTTGGTGACCAAACCGCAGGTCCTTTCGATTTATTCAGCATTCTGAATTGAATACCTGTCTTATCTGCAATCTTACCCATTACACCACCCAAAGCGTCAATTTCTCTCACCAAATGTCCTTTTGCCGTACCACCAATTGCCGGGTTACACGACATTCTTCCTATTGCGTATTTGTCCATTGTAAGCAATCCAACAGAACAACCCATATTTGACGAAGCAACCGCAGCTTCCAACCCGGCGTGTCCACCACCAATAACAATTATATCAAAGTGATTCATATTTAAGTTTTTTATTTAGTTTCACGTGAAACGGACCTACCCAAAACTGAGAGATCAAAAGTTGTTTTTTCACGTGAAACATTTCATTTTTCTTTAGTTGATTTTATAGTTAGAGAAAAAAAACTGTTTGTTTCTTCAACATCAGTTAGATATTTAGTTAGAGTAATTTCGGTTACTTTCCGATACAAAATTTGCTGAAAATATTGTTGAGAATATCATCGGAAGTAACCTCTCCTATTATTTCGCCCAAATTATTTTCAGCATTTCGCAGATCTACGGATATAAACTCTCCGCTCATTTTTGATGAAATGGAATTATTAGCATCTATTAAAGATTCTTTTGCTTTTTTTAAACAATTATAATGTCTTAGGTTTGAAACTACAGCATTCTTTTCACTGTAATTTGAGCCTTCAAAAACTTTTGTTTTCATTAGATTAAATAGATTGTTTATTCCTTCGCCGGTTAAAGCCGACACTTTAATACCGGATTTTATTTTTGCTTCTCTGTTCAGGTCTATTTTATTCAGCACATTAATAATATTGTCTTGTTTATTAAGTGTTTTTAACTCTTCAAACAAATCATCCGGATAATTCTGTTCAACATCATTTATAAAAAGAATTAAATCTGAATTTTTTATTACCTCCCTGCTTCTCATTACACCTTCTTTTTCAATTTCATTCTCTGAAACACGAATACCTGCGGTATCATAAAGTCTGAATAATATTCCGTCAATTGAAACTTCTTCCCTTATTACATCACGCGTGGTTCCGGGAATTTTACTTACAATCGCCCTGGCTTCTTTTAGAATGTAGTTCAACAATGAAGATTTGCCGACATTCGGTAAACCTACCAAAGCAACGTTTACGCCGTCTCTAATAACTTTTCCGAATGAATATGAACTTAAAAGCAGATCGATTTCTTTAATAATAGAACCGGTTCGTTTTTGTAATTCATCATATTGAATAAACTCAACATCTTCTTCTGCAAAATCTAACTCTAATTCCACAAGCGATGATGTGTTTATAAGCATTTCTCTTAGGCTTTGAACCTTTTGTGAAAGAAGACCATTTAGTTGATTGCGAGCACCCTTAAGTGAAGCCTCTGTCCTTGAGTTTATTACATCGGCAACAGCTTCAGCCTGGGCAAGGTCTATTCTGTTGTTTAAAAATGCTCTCTTTGTAAATTCTCCAGGTTCAGCAAGACGAACATTATTTTCCACCAAAAGTTTAATAATTTTTTGTGTAATAAAAGAACTTCCGTGAGTGCTTATTTCTACACTGTCTTCTCCCGTGTATGAATTAGGGGCTTTAAATACAGAAACAAGTACATCATCAACAATGTTATTATTCGGGTCTAAAATATTACCATAATGAATAGTATGAGTATGTGAATCAATCAATTTCGATTTGCCGGAGAAAATTGTGTCGGTTGCAGAAACAGCAATTGGACCGCTAACTCTAATTATTGAAATTGCTCCAACACCTGTCGGGGTAGCAATTGCTGCAATTGTGTCGTCTGTTTGGATTTTATTCATTACAAAAAAATGAAATTATAAACTTGCAAAAATATTCAATTTACATCGGAAAAACAAGAAATTATTGGGTTCTTAAAATCGTATTTTAAATAAATAAGCCTTCATTGTAAATATGTCATACGAAAAGGAACATCTGCATATATAAATGCAAAAAATAGTTATTATTATGACATAATGACTACAGGGTCTTTTGTTTTTATAATCCACCTAACTAATTATGATTAAAGAGGTTATAGGTTTATTTGCAATTTGGCACACAAATTGGATATTGTTAAGGGAGGGGAAAATTGATATAAAAATTATTATAATAATAAAAACAAGGAGGTCAGCCATGACACTAGTAAAATGGAACCCAACAAGAGACTTATTTAATCTTGAAAGAGAATTTAATAAATTGTTTAGCACTTATGGTGACAAATTCGGAATAAGCAGAGCAGAAGAAGATGCATACGAAAATGCAATTTGGTCACCACTTGCAGATATTTCTGAAGATGAAGACAAATATGTCGTAAATCTTGATTTGCCGGGAATAGACAAAAAGGATGTTAAGCTTTCCTTTACTGACGGTCAAATAACAATCAGTGGTGAAAGAAAACAAGAGAACAAGGAAGAAAACACCAAGTATCATAGGGTTGAAAGAATGTTCGGAAAATATTATCGTTCTTTTGCACTACCTACTAAAATTAAAGAAGACAAAATTGATGCACAATTTAAAAACGGTCAGTTAACTATTATTATACCTAAAGCTGATGAAGTTAAACCGAAAGAAATTGAAATAAAGGTTAACTAAGTTGTCTTGGATAAATAAAAACTAATAAAGGGTAACTATTATAGTTGCCCTTTATTGTATTCTATAAAAAATGGAGAATTAAAAAATGAGTTCAGTAGAAACAAAAGCAAAAAAATATAATTTTAAAGCGGAGGTTAAACAACTTCTTGATATTCTGGTTCATTCACTTTATACAAGTAGAGATATATTCTTACGTGAATTAATTTCAAACGCTTCCGATGCTTTGGATAAACTTAGTTTTGAATCGACAAAAGGCACTGATTTTATTGATAAAGAAGCACCGTTGGAAATAAGAATTAATTTTGATGAAAAGGAAAATACATTAACAATATCAGATACCGGTATTGGTATGAACAAAGAAGAAATTATGAAGAATATTGGAACCATCGCAAAATCAGGTTCTGCTGAATTCTTAAAACAATTAACCGAAAGTAAAAACGATGTAAATAATATAATCGGAAAATTCGGCGTGGGCTTTTATTCCGTGTTTATGGTTGCTGATGAAGTTATAATTAAAACAAGATCATTCAGAAAAGAAGATGCGCCCGTTGAATGGAGTTCAAACGGATTGGGAACATATCAAGTAAAAGAAATTGATGAAAAATTAAAAAGAGGAACATCAATTGAAATTCATTTGAAAGATGATGCAAAAGAATTTGCCGAAAAGTACAGGCTTGAATCCGTAATAAAGAAACATTCTAACTTTATTCAGTTTCCTATTTACGTTGATAAAGAAAAAATAAATACGATGACTGCAGTTTGGAGAGAAAGAAAAAGCAATGTTAAACCAAAACAATACAATGAGTTTTATAAATATTTAACTTATGATAATGATGAACCCTGGGGTATAATTCATAATAATGTAGACGCTCCCATTCAGTATAACAGCCTGCTTTTCATCCCTAAAAAGAACTCGGATTTTTTCGGATATAACCGTGAAAATTATGGGCTTGACCTTTATGTTAAAAGGGTTTTGATTCAACATCAAAACAAAGAACTGCTGCCCGAATACCTAAGTTTTGTTAAAGGTGTTGTTGATTCGGAAGACCTGCCGTTAAATATTTCTAGAGAAACACTTCAGGAAAATGTCGTCTTTAATAAAATAGCAAACAATATAACCGCACAAATTTTAAGTTTTCTTATTAAAAAAGCTGAGAAAAAACCTGAAGAATATGCCGAGTTTTGGAATGAGCATAATAGAATTTTCAAAATGGGTTATGCTGATTTTACCAACCAGGAAAAATACCTAAAATTATTAAGGTTCAATTCATCAAATGATAAAGACGAAAAGGGATTAACATCAATTGAAGATTATGTCGGAAGGTTAAAAGAAGGTCAAAAAGAAATTTATTATGTGATAGGTAATAGCAGGGATTCTATCGAGGTTGATCCGCATTTGGAAATATTTAAGAATAAAGATTTGGAAGTTTTATACCTGTATGATCCGATTGATGAATTTGTAATAAATTCTATTAGAAAATATAAAGACTTTGAATTTAAATCTGTTGACGGCACAGACTTAAACAAGTTAAATGATTTTAAAGATGTTGAAGAGAAAAAAGAAAAGGTAAAAGAACTAAGCAAGGATGATGAAAAACATTTTGACAGCTTACTTGCAAGAATAAAAGATATACTCGGTGATAAAGTAACCGAAGTAAAGGAATCGAAAAGATTATTAAACAGCCCTTCTTTATTGGTTAATCCTGATGATGCTATGTCGGCACAAATGCAAAAACTATTACGAATGACTAATCAGGAAGTTGGAAAACAAAAGAAAATTTTTGAAATAAACAAAGACCATGCTTTAATAAGAAATTTACTTACAGCATTTAAAGTAAATTCAAAAGATGAATTTATAACAAACGTAGTTGAAGAAATGTTTGAGTCAGCGTTATTATTGGAAGGTAACTTGGTTGATCCCCACCAACTTGTAAAAAATATAAACAAGCTGCTTGTGGATTCAAGTGAGTGGTATATTAAAACAAAAGGTATAAAAGAATAAAAGGTAAATAAAATGGGATTTAATTTTAACAGGTTAACGGTAAAAGCACAAGAGATTGTCCAATCGGCAATTGAAATTGCACAGAACTATAACAATCAAATTATCGAACCTGAACATTTACTCGCTTCATTGTTGCAGGAAAAAGGGAACATTTCTTTTTCTATTCTGCAAAAAACAGGCGGCAATGTTGATAATGTAAAAATTAAAATAAATGAATTACTTGAAAAGTTAACAAAGGTTAGTGGTTCGGGAATCGGCAGCCAGCAAATGTCACCGGCAACGGCAAAACTTTTTGATGCAGCCGTGGAAGAAGCAACGGCTTTAAAAGATGAATATGTTTCAACCGAACATATTTTGCTTGCTCTATCTGCAGACAAAGGGAAAGCAGGACAATTGTTAAGAGATAACGGCATTTCAAGAGATATAATTTTAAGCGCATTAAAAGATGTAAGAGGAAATCAAAGAGTAACATCTCAAAATCCCGAAGACACTTATAAAGCTTTGGAAAAATACGGACGAAATCTTAACGATGCCGTACTCAACGGGAAGTTAGATCCTGTAATCGGTAGAGATGAAGAGATCAGGAGAGTGCTGCAGGTTTTATCGAGAAGAACAAAAAACAATCCTGTTTTAATCGGTGAACCCGGTGTGGGTAAAACGGCTATTGCAGAAGGCATTGCTCATAGAATAGTATCCGGGGATATACCTGAAAATTTAAAGACAAAACAGATTGTGGCATTGGATATGGGTACTCTTGTTGCAGGCACACAGTTCAGGGGACAGTTTGAAGAAAGAATGAAAGCTGTTTTAAAAGAAGTACAATCATCAAACGGAGAAATAATATTATTTATTGATGAGCTTCACACGTTGGTCGGTGCCGGCGCAGTTTCCGGCTCAATGGATGCAGCAAATATTTTAAAACCGGCGCTTGCAAGAGGTGAACTTCATGCAATAGGTGCAACAACACTCGACGAATACAGAAAATACATTGAAAAAGATAAAGCATTGGAAAGAAGGTTTCAACCGGTGCTTGTCAGTGAACCGTCGGAAGAAGATACGGTTTCTATTTTAAGAGGACTAAAGGAAAGATACGAAGTTCATCACGGTGTTAGAATTACCGACTCGGCAATTATTGCTGCGGCTCATCTTTCACAAAGGTATATAGCCGATAGATTTTTGCCGGACAAAGCAATTGATCTTGTTGATGAAGCGGCTTCCAAATTACGAATTGAAATAAATTCAATGCCGGAAGAGTTGGATAATATAGAAAGATTGATCCAAAAGTTGGAAATTGAACGCGAAGCATTGAAAAGAGAAAAAGATGAAACGTCTTCAAAAAGACTTAAAGATTTATCGAAAGAATTGAGCGAATACGAAGAGAAAAGAAACAAACTAAGAATGCACTGGAAACTGGAAAAGGAAAAAATTCAGAATATTAGAAAAATGAAAAGCGAAATTGAAAATGCAAAAATCGAAGCGGAAAAATATGAAAGAGAGGGTAATCTTGGAAAAGTTGCTGAGATCAGGTACGGAATAATAACGGAACTTGAAAAGAAGTTAAAAGAGGAAACTGAGAATCTTACCAAAGTACAGAAAGATAAAAAGATGTTAAAGGAAGAAGTAGATGCTGAGGATATTGCCGAAGTAGTTGCAAAATGGACAGGAATTCCTGTAAGCAAAATGCTTGAAGGCGAAAAAACAAAGTTGCTTAAATTGGAAGACGAACTTCATAAAAGAATAATAGGACAGGATGATGCGGTTTCTGCAGTTGCAAATGCAATTAGAAGATCGAGAACCGGGCTGCAGGATGCAAGCAAGCCTATCGGTTCTTTTATATTTTTAGGAACAACAGGGGTTGGTAAAACGGAGCTTGCACGGGCACTTGCAGAGTTTTTGTTCGATGATGAACATGCGATGATAAGAATTGATATGTCGGAATATATGGAAAAAATTTCCGTTTCAAGACTCATTGGTGCGCCTCCCGGTTACGTCGGTTACGAAGAAGGCGGGCAATTAACCGAAGCGGTAAGACGGCGTCCGTACTCCGTGGTTTTATTGGACGAAATAGAGAAAGCACACTCTGATGTGTTTAATGTTCTGCTTCAGGTTTTAGACGATGGAAGATTAACGGATAATCAGGGTAGAACGGTTAACTTTAAAAACACAATAATCATAATGACCTCAAATCTCGGTTCAAATTTAATTCAGGAGAAACTACAAACTGTTGATGAAGATAAATTTGAGGATGTTGTAAATGATCTAAGGGAAGATCTTACTCTTCTTTTAAGAAGAACAATACGTCCTGAATTTTTAAATAGAATTGACGAAGTTGTACTTTTCAAACCGTTGACAAAGGATGAAATAAAACAGATAGTTGATATTCAATTAAAAGATTTACAAAAAATGCTGGATGAAAAGGACATTAAACTTAATGTAAATGAAGAAACAAAAGATTGGCTTGTTAAGTTAGGCTACGATGTAACATTCGGTGCAAGACCTTTGAAAAGAACAATTCAAAAACATTTGATTAATCCTTTATCTCAGGAATTGTTAGCAGGTAATTTTATTAACGGTGATACAATAAATGTAAATCTTGGATTGAAAGGAAAATTAACTTTTAATAAAAATTAAACTTTAAAAACGTTAAAGCCCATATAGTTAATTATTTATTAAACCTTTTTACTTTTCCGAAATCCCAGAACCATAACCTCGTTTATATTATCTGTAAATCGTCCACCCAATGGATGATAATCATCCATCAAATGGTTGATTATCATCCACAACTTCACTAAGTTAGCGTTATGATTCAAAGAAAAATTAAACAAAGGATTCTTGAGGCGCTGACGGATTCTCCGGTTGTGCTGATACACGGTGCAAGACAAACCGGTAAAAGCACACTTGTAAAGCATATTGCCGAAACAGATTACCCGGCAAAATATTTAACTTTTGATGATTTGAACCTTTTATCCGCAGCTCAGAATAACCCGTATGATTTTATCGAGGGGTATAAAGATAATCTTGTAATTGATGAGGTACAAAGAGTTCCCGAAATTTTTTTGGCAATAAAGAACTTGGTAGATAAAAACCGAAAAGCTGGAAAATTTATTTTGACCGGCTCTGCAAATGTTTTACTGCTTCCAAAAATCTCTGAGTCGCTGGCAGGTCGTATTGAAATACTTACCCTATTTCCATTATCCCAAAGTGAAATAAGCAGCGCCAAGATTAATTTCATTGATGAATTATTTGTGAATAAATTTAGTTCTGGCAGTCAATCACGAAAGAAAAATAACCTGGTAAATAAAGTGTTAACCGGGGGATTTCCGGAAATGCTCTCAAGAAAAAATCGTAAAAGACAAAATGCATGGTTTAAATCATATATCACAACAATTTTACAAAGAGATGTAAGAGATATAGCGAATATTGAAAAATTAAGTGATTTGCCCAGGCTGTTAAGTTTATTCGCAGCGCGGGCAGGAACATTGCTTAACTTCGCAGAATTATCACGCTCTTCCGCTATACCGCAAACAACCTTAAAACGTTATGTTGCCTTATTCGAAGCAATTTTTATGGTTCATCTTTTGCCTGCATGGTCAGGTAATCTTTCTAAAAGACTTATTAAAACGCCAAAAATTTACCTGAACGACACAGGACTTTTGTCCTACCTTATCGGCTTTGAGGCAAATAAAATATTATCGGATTCTCCTTCCTGGGGAAGATTACTTGAAAACTTTGTGTTAATGGAACTTATCAAACAAGCTTCCTGGAGTAAATTTGATTTATCTCTTTATCATTTTCGTTCCGCGTCAGGACAGGAAGTTGATTTTATAATTGAGAAAAGTGACAGTAGACTGGTCGCCGTTGAGGTTAAAGCAACGACTAAAGTTACGGCGGCAGATTTCAATCACATAAGGGCTTTTGAAGATGATACAGGAAATAAATTTTTAAGAGGGATTGTTTTTTATACAGGTAAAGAGATAATTCCGTTTGCAAAAAATTTGTTTGCCATACCTGTTGATTTGCTTTGGTGATGAAAAGTAAATATCCCTTCTATTGTAGGCAAATTTGAAAAGAGTAGGAACTACTGGGAAATTTTATTAATGGTGGTTCAGTAAACGTTAAATTGGGATTGAAAGGAAAACTTGTGTTAAAAAAAAACAAACTTTAATAAAAAAGACAGATAATTTTTATCCAGCAAAAACAATGTCTCAAAAATCAGCAAACTTTTACTTACCGTGCCAAATAACTGTTTTTTGTGGCCAGCCTGTAAGAGGCTGTTCTACTATAAATGCCTCCGTTCCGTTCGTCCATACTCCGGTATATAAAGAAGTTCTATTATTACTTAATTTTCCTGTGATGTCCTTCCAATCCTTTCCGTTGTAATGATATACCACCCTATTGCCTGTTACAAATATATTATTATCACTTGTACCATATATGTCTATAATTGGATTATTAGCCTGTAAAATATTTGTCCAGGTTGAACCATTGTACTTACTTATACCAATATCACCTCCATATAAATTACCTTCAGGGCTGCCCCAAAGTACAAGACCATAATCACTTCTTGCAGTATTTATAGCTGAATCTATTGCAGAAAAATTACTGTTTATTTGTTTGAAGAAATAATGATTCTCCGATAAGCCATTATTTATTATTGTAAAACCTACTGCATAAAGACCGGTATTATATTTAGCAAATGATGTAAACTGGAAAAAACTATTCAATGGGATAGAAACCAAAACTGAATCTCTCTGCCACTTAGTACCGTTAAAATGATAAAGCGTATTAACACCACCCGCCCAAACACTATTACTACTTGTGCCGTAAATAGAGGTTAAGAGACCTCCTACACTTGGTAAAGATACTCTTTTCCAATTTGAACCATCAAAATGTATCATAGCCGATGAATGATCGCTGTTTTGACCTACAGCATAAATATCATTTGCTGAAAAACCGTAAATTGACCAAAGTCCTATAAAACCGGACACTAAGCCACCGTCCAAAGGATTGAGTTTTACAAAAGTCCATTTGTTACCGTCATAGTGCCACATAGGGCCATTTCTATCAGCCCAACCAACTGCATAAACATCTTTTGGTGAACTTCCCCAAATTCTTCGCATAAGTGTTTGCGCGTTACCAACCAAGTACAATGTATCCGCAGTCCAGGTATAAGTTCTCGGGTCTTTGGGTGGCTGCGGCTGTATGGGTGAAGAGCCGTTGCTGCAGCTTTGAATTATAAAGGAAAGTGAAATAAGGACATAGGTGATGTGTTTAATTCTTATTTTATTGTTTTTTACAATATTGTTCATTGTAATTTCCGTTAATTTTATTCAATGTTATTTTTATAATCAATCTCACCCCGTTTTTATTTACGTAAAATAAATATTAGCGAAGTGAGATAGCGTAACTCTAACCTAACGAAGCAGAACCCGTCCTCCGAAGCCAACCTTGCACTTTGCTTCGGTTGATAAACTTTATCGCAGGAGGACCTGTCTTACGTAGCTTTAGCGAAGCAAGAACTGTCCTCCGAAGATTTATCGTAGGAGGATCATTTTCTTTACTTTGTTAAAATTATTAGTGTTTATTGTATATAAATAAACTCCGCTTGATAAATTGGATGCATCAAATCTTACCGAGTATCTGCCGGAAGGCTGCTGTTTATTTACAAGCACTGCAACTTCTCTTCCGAGATAATCATACACCTTTATACTTACAAACCCACCTTCCTTTATCTGGTACTGTATAATTGTAGAGGGATTAAAAGGATTTGGATAATTATCTAATGAATTTTTCTTTATTATATTTGTAAATAATTCACCCTCATTACCTTTATTAGCTATCGGTGCTATTATACCTTGTTTACCAAATATACTCAGATAACTTGGGTCTGTATAAGTTTGGTCAATAGAATAAAAAGCTCTAACGTCATAGTAAAGTAAATCATCCGTATAACCGGAAGTAATAACATAATCCAGATCTATATAGCTTGTAGTTGTACTGCTCACGGTAGATATATTAACCGCAGCACCCATAACACCGTTATGTTTTACCTTTCTCCAAATTTTATAACTTGTTATATATTGGTTCGGGTTTAGTGTCCAGTAGAGTGTTACATTCTGACCGGCTATACTATTAAATTGAAGATTTCGGTTAACATTGTTCGGTTTGCCGGTAAAGTATGCCGCATAAACCCTATTGCTATCGGGTGTAAATTGTCTGCTGCTTGTAGTGTTGCCGTCAAACCAGTGGTCGAATGTCCAGTCCATTCCGCTTGTTGTGTTTGGTACTGCCGTTATGGAAATAGATTGATATTGCTCAACTGTTGTATAAAAAACAGAATTTTTAGAAACACTGTTTACCGTAATAACACCGCCTGTGCCTCCATCGGAGAATTGATTCTTAACTGTAATATTGTATTCATTAAGGAAATTAGCTGTGTAGGTATCGTTACCGGTGACTGTAACTGAGGTTTGGTTTGAAGAGCTATAGAAGCTTGAATTTCTACTCCAATCATTGAACCTTCTCGTAAAGTTACCCGAAGCATCTGTAAATGTTTGGTCAATTGCTAACAAAATATGGTCGGAACTTTCTATCCAGGTAAAAGGTTTTCCATTCACACCTATATTATTATACTGTTTTCCGTCGACTATTACATTTCCGCCGCCAAAACTATTTTTAACAGTAATTGTGTGTTCAATCCAGTTATATGTCGGACCTAAATAAATCTGTCTACCTGGCGGTGAACTATCTATACGTGCAAAAGTACCAGGAGTGCCGATATAAGAAATATCAAAATCTGCATTGTAGGAAGAATTGAAAGCCGATATATCTAAGCGGGCATATCTATTGTCTATTCTTATATAGTAATTTCCAGGCGCTACTGGTTCCATAGAAGGATTACTAGTAAAAGAATTCAATCCGTCTGTCATATCTGCATAAAAATTAATTGGCGGATTGCCTACAAGTAAAACAGTAGATGATGACGCTCCAGTATATTTAAGCACAAAATTAAGATCATAAAGACGCACCGTCTTATTAAAAACATCAGCACCATTTCCGACGTGCATTCTAAATTCTGAAGAGTGTGAATAAATATTTGAAGTTGTAAAAAACAGCAACAGGAAGAAAGGTATTATAAAATTGAAATGTTTGCTGCGGGGGGGGGATAGTAAATTAATGCTGGTATTCATTTTGCGCCTCCTTTGTTAAATGAATAATTATTAATGTAATAAAAAAATATTATAGAAACAAAATTTATTATATTTACTTCCGATAAATTTAACAGGTAAAATGTATTCCGTATTCGAATCTGAAATAGCAATACGTCCCGACGATATTGATTTAAACAATCACGTGCATAACACAAAATATTTGGATTATGTACTTGCGGCAAGATTTGACCAAATGATCAAGTATTATAAAATGACATTTAAGGATTTTGAGGAACTCGGATATGGCTGGGTTGTAAGCATAACTTATATAGAGTATAAACGTGCTCTTACTCTTTACGATAAAATTCTTGTTCGTACGCAAATGGACTCGGTGAACGGCGCACAATGTAAGGTTAATTTTTGGATCGTAAAAAAAGAAAATGAAAAAATGGCTGCTCAGGGTTATTTAACCTACACAATGGTATCAATTAAGAATGGCAGACCTGTAAGAATACCGGAAGAAATAATAAAAAAATATTCAATTTAACTTTGTAAGAATTATGGAAAAAATATTTAAGCAATCTTTTTTTGGTAATACTGTTGAACAGTACCTGATAACCTTGGGTATATTTTTAACCGCATTAATAATTATAACGATATTTAAAAAAGTAATATTATCCAGATTAGAAAAATGGGCTGATAAAACAAAAACGGATTTAGATGATTTCTTAATCAAAGAGATTGAAAAATCATTAATGCCTGTAATTTACTTCGTATCCTTTTTACTTGCTATTTATTCACTTACACTTGATCCTAAAATTTCAAATGCAGTTAAAATGATAACGGCTATTGTTATAACCTTTTACGTTATAAAGGCAATTGTCTCGGTGCTTAAATATGCATTTAATATTTATATGACAAAAAGAGAGTATGCTGTAGAAAGAAAGAAGCAGTTAAGGGGAATAACATCAATAGTAACTTTTTTGATCTGGTCTTTAGGTCTCCTTTTTTTACTCGATAATCTTGGGTTTGAAATTTCAACCGTAATTGCGGGTTTGGGTGTGGGTGGAATTGCCATTGCACTTGCAGCACAGGCGGTGCTCGGAGATTTGTTCAGTTACTTTGTAATATTTTTCGATCGTCCTTTTGAAATTGGTGATTACATAGTTGTCGGTGATAAAAGAGGTGTGGTAGAATATATCGGTGTGAAAACAACAAAGGTCAGGTCTTTAGGAGGAGAGCTGTTGGTTTTCCGCAATACCGATTTAACGGATTCGCGAATTCACAACTTTAAAAAAATGGCTAAAAGAAGAGTTGTTTTTAATTTGGGAGTTGTATATCAAACTAAAGCGGAAACCTTAAAAAAGATTCCGGGGATAGTTAAAAAAATAATTGATGAGCAGCATTCTGCTTATCATGATAGGGGACACTTTGCTTCTTACGGCGATTCGAGTCTTAATTTTGAATTTGTTTATTATGTTGAAAGTTCCGACTATGTAAAATATATGGATATCCAACAATGTATAAACCTGAAGATATTTGAAGAATTTGAAAAGAGAGGAATTGAATTTGCCTATCCTTCACAGACACTTTATATAGAAAAAAGCAATTAAATTCTTCTTTTATAAGGCACAAAATTTTTTGCTTTAAAGCAAATTTATTAGCTGTTATTTTTGCTTAGAGGCAAATATTTCCGTACATTCTTTCGTCTTTAATTTATAAATAAAACAATGAAAAGAGAAAGATATTTATCGTCAAATGTTCTTGAAGACTTGAAAGAAAAAATGGTTTTTATAGGCGGTGCCAGACAGGTGGGAAAAACTACATTGGCTAAAGATATTATTTCAAAAGGGTTTTCATATTCTTCATATTTTAACTGGGATTTCAAACCCGATAGAAAAAAAATAATGAATTATGAATATCCCGGTGAGACCGAGCTGTTGATTTTTGATGAAATTCATAAATACAAAAAATGGAAACAGTTGATCAAAGGAATTTATGATAAGAACAAAGACAAATTCAGTATATTAATTACCGGAAGTGCAAGGATGAATTTGTACAGAAAAGGGGGAGATTCTCTTCAAGGCAGATATCATTATTATACCCTGCATCCTTTCTCGTTGGCAGAGATGACGAACTTAAAAAATAAATTTTCTCCTTTTTCAGAGCTTCAATTTCATAAACAAAATTTTGCCGGTTACTTCGACTCTCTTTTTTTATTCGGCGGTTTTCCCGAAGTGATAATTAAACAAAGTATGAGAACCATGAGACGCTGGCACAACGAAAGATTGGAGAGATTGTTTCGCGAAGATATACGCGATGTTGAAAACATAAGAGATATAGGAAGTATGCAGCTTCTAAGTGATTTGCTGCCTTCAAAAGTTGCGTCACCGTTATCTATAAATGCAGTTAGAGAAAACTTGGAAGTAAGTCATAGGGCTGTAACAAGCTGGTTGTCTATTCTTGAAGTTTTTTATTATTGTTTTAGAATTTACCCGTTCCATTCAAGAAAAATACGCTCCATTAAAAAAGCACCAAAGATTTATTTAACCGATTGGTCCGAAGTAGAAAACGAAGGAGCAAAGTTTGAAAATATTATAGCTTCTCACCTGTTGAAATTAGTTCAATTCCTTAACGAGTATGAAGGTTATAAAATTACACTGAATTACTTAAGAAATGTTGACAAAAAGGAAGTGGATTTTTTGGTAAGTATTAATAATAAACCCTGGTTTGCCGTTGAGACAAAATTAAGTGATACTAAAATTTCTCCCAATTTATTATACTTTAGAGAAAGACTGAATATACCATTTGTTTATCAAGTTGTTAAAAAGAAGGAAACGGATATCTTAAAAGACGGTATTAGGGTAATATCCGCCGATAAATTTTTATCGGGATTGATTTAAATCTTTAACGTTTATATTATACCGGTTAATTCAAATTAATTTTGCTTCAAAAAACATTGATAAAAAAATTAAATCTTATGGATGGAAAATCATTAAATATCACCGAAGAAAAATTAAACGAACTAAAAGAAATTGTTCCCGAAGCATTTACGGAAAATAAAGAAGATGTTTCGACAGGCTCAGCACAAGTAGGCAACCGTAAATTTATACTTGTACAGCTTCCGGAAAAAACCGATGAACAATCGGAAGCATACACAGCGGGTTTTAAAACTATCACAGCAAAGATTAAAAAGAAAGACGATGTGTATCTTGTAAATGAAAGTGAAATTGCTTTACTTTTAAATAAAGTAAATGAAAAAATCATTAAATTAGTTATAAATCAAAATCCGAAAAAAGTAATTACACTCGACAGATTATTTAACAACAACGACCAATTAAAAACCAACACCGCATTGCAGATGAAAGATGCGGGGATAGAGTTTAAGGTGGTGTAGATATGAAACCATTTATTCCTCACGAATTACCAATAAAAAACTTGGATTGGTCTAAGTTTGTTTCTTTAATTGGAGAAGCAAACCGAGAACTTGCAAAATTTGATTCTTTATTAAACAACATTCCGAACCCTAATATTTTACTTTCTCCTTTAACAACAAATGAAGCTGTTCTTTCTTCAAGAATCGAAGGAACACAAGCTACACTTGAAGATGTTTATAAATTTGAAGCTTCTCCTAAAGAAATGACAGCAAAGTATGATGATATTATTGAAATTATTAATTACAGACAAGCAATCTATGAAGCAACTGAAAAATTAAAAAAACTTCCTTTAAGTAGCCGTCTTATAAAGGGGATTCATAAAACTTTGCTTTCAGGTGCAAGAGGTAAAAATAAAACTCCCGGTCAATTTAGAACAGGACAAGTTTACATCGGACAAATGGGAACAGATATTGGAAGTGCTACTTTTGTTCCTCCTGAACCGCAAACCATTCCTGAACATTTTAGCAATCTTGAAAAATATATTCATTTTGATGAAAAAGATGTTCTCGTGCAATTGGCTATTGTTCATGCACAATTTGAAATTATTCACCCGTTTTGGGACGGCAACGGAAGAACAGGCAGAATTATTATGCCTTTGTTTCTGTATTATAAAAAAATAATAAGCTCACCTAATTTTTATTTAAGTGAGTATTTTGAAAAGAATCGAGATTCATATAATTCGGGTCTAAATAGTATTTCTGAAACAGGCGAATGGGAAAAATGGATCAATTATTTTTTAAATGTTATAATTGTTCAATCTGCAATTAATAGAAAAAAAGTTGAATCAATTTTAAAACTTAATCATGATATGATGGATAATATTCAAAATATTACACATTCTCAATACACACACAAAGTTGTTGAATTTATTTTTTCAAATCCTTGGTTTAATACTATAAAGTTCCGAGAACGTTCTGATATTCCCAAACCTGCTGCTGCAAGGATTTTACGAGTTCTCACGGAGAATAACATTCTTAAAATATTAACAAAAGGAAGTGGAAGAAAACCGTCAATGTATATTTTTCCTAAATTATTTAAAATTATTAAGTAGCACTGTAGCGTATCATATATGATACGCAAAGTAATTAGCGTCTCATAAAAACGAAAATATGGAACGCAAACCAATTAGCGTCTCACAGACGGAACGCTAATAATAGTTATTTAAGTACAAATGAAGTTACAAATAGAAAAAAACATGTCAACCATTTATACTTCCGTTCACAGTATTTTGGAAAACTCACACAAACGTGTAATCCAAAATATAAATTTCGAAATGATTCAAGCTTATTGGAAAATCGGTGAAATAATTATTGAGGAAGAACAGCAAGGGAAAGCAAGAGCCGAACACGGTACTTTTTTAATAAAAGAACTGTCAAATAAATTGAGTTAGGACGGAATTATCGTGGACTCATTACAGATCTTTATTAAAAGTAATAAAGAAACTTTATATTGAAAATAACACGGAAATTGCTTTAATTATTTAGAAAACAAATAAAGAAATTGTAAAGACGATTATTAATGAAAAACATAAAAGTTAATTACATTTAGACCGTTAATTTTAAAATAATGACCAATTAAAAACCAATACCGCACTTCAAATGAAGGATGCGGGGATTGAAATTAAGGTGGTGTAAATTATGGATAAAACAAATAACATTTTTAAAAATGGTTCTGTTTGGCTTAAAGCAGATTTTCATTTACATACAAAAGCAGATTGTGAATTCAAATACACAGGAAATCCTAATGAATTTGTGAGAAAATACATTGCTCGGTTAGAAGCACAAAATATTCGGTTTGGTATTATAACCAATCACAATAAATTTGACCTGTCTGAATTCAAATTGTTAAGGAAAGCCGCCAACAAGCAAGAAATATTCCTGTTGCCCGGCATTGAGTTTTCCTGCAAAGATGGAGCTAAAGGAATTCACTTGCTGATAGTGTTCTGTTATGAATGGATAGATAATACTGAAAACCGAAATTATATAACAGACTTCGTTACAACAGCTTTTGCAGGTATCAAAAATTATGATTCACCTCCATATCCTAATTCAAAATTTGATCTGAATGAAGCTGTTGAGAACCTTGATTCTTACAAAAAGGATTATTTTATCATTATGGCTCATATTGATGACAATAATGGCATCTTTAAAGAATTGCAAGGACGTAATTTGGAGGGATTCATCAAAAGTGTTGCGTTTCAGAGAAAGGTACTTGGTCTTCAAAAATCAAGAAACCATGATAACAAGAGAAAACTAATTGGAATAATAGGGGAAAATGTACCAACATTTGTTGAAGGTTCCGACCCTAAAAAAATTGACGAAGTCGGTGTTTGCGGAAAACAGAAAGACGAAAACGGAATAGAAGTTAGAAAAGAAAATTATATAAAAATCGGAGATTTTAATTTTGAAGCAATTAAATATGCTTTAACCGATAAAATCTATCGATTTGCATCCAAAAAACCGAAAATTAATAATGCATATATTAAATCTATAAGTTTTGAAGGCGGATTACTTGGTAGTAAAGAAACAAATTTTTCTCCAGAACTGAATAATTTTATTGGAATTAGGGGCAGCGGTAAATCTTCTGTTTTAGAAATACTGCGCTATACTCTTGGAATTTCTCTTGGAAATCAGGCAAGTGATAAGGATTACAAAAACGGTCTGATTCAGCACGTGCTAAAAAGTGGCGGGAAAGTTATTGTTACTGTTGTTAATGAGCATAAAAAAGAATATCGAATAGAAAAGATATATGGGCAAAAAGAAGATATTTATGATGATAATAGACGTGTTGATGCCCCTTCGGTAGATACTGTATTTCAAAAGCCAGTTTATTTTGGGCAAAAAGATCTTTCAAATAAAAATATTGATTTTGAAGCAGACCTTGTAAAAAAACTTATTGGTAATAAACTTGAAAATATTCAATCACAAATAAATCAAAAAATTGATGAAATCGAGAATATTGTCTCTGCTTTCAAAAAACTGGATAATTTGGACGAATTAAAAAGAGAGATAATAGCTTCTAAAGATAAAGCGGAATTTCAATTAAAAATTTACAAAGAAAAAGGCATTGAAGACAAGCTCCACCAACAAAGGACATTCGACCTAGATGAAACAAAACTCAAAGAATCATTAAATAAAATTTTAAAATTTAAAAATGAACTTGAATTACTAATAAATGATTACACTATCTTCTTTAATAAAACAGTTTTCAAATCGCAAGAAAACAAGAAAATATTTTCAGAAGCCGATAATTTGTTTAAACAAATATCGCTTGAGTTCAATAAGCTAAATAAGATTGAGTCAAATATAGCAGAATATGTTATTGTGTTTACTAGTATTTCCAATAAATTAAAAGAAAAAAAAGAAAGTTTAAAAGAAGAGTTTGCTAAAATAAAGCGAGAGATAAATATACCTAATCTTAATCCCGATGATTTTTTGAAATTAAATAAACAAATTGAAACATCCAAATTAAAACTTGTAGAAATAGATAAATCTGAAAATAAGAGAAATGAGTATAAAATATCATTAAACAATAAAATATCTGAATTAAATAATTTATGGCATAAGGAATTTCATATTTTGGAGAAAGAGGTAAAAAGAATTAATGAATACGATAGTTCACTTTCAATTTCAGTAGAATACAAAGGTAGAAAAGATAAATTTTTAGAAAAACTACAACAAATTTTTAAAGGCAGCGGAATAAGAGGAGCAACGTATGCAACAATAGAGTCCCTCTATAAAGATTTTGTTGAAATTTATCGAGACTTAGTAAACCTTGATTCAAAACTAAATATAAGCGAAAGCTTATTAACTGAATTTAAAAAACGATTTACTGATAATATGCTTGATCTAATAACATATAGAGTTGAAGATAAATTTACTATAAAATATAATGGTAAACCACTCAAAGATCATTCACTCGGACAAAGGGCAACCGCTTTAATACTTTTTCTCCTGGCTCAAAAAGAAACGAATGTATTAATAATTGATCAACCTGAAGACGACTTGGATAATCAAACTATTTACGAAGATGTAATTAAAGCAATTAAATCTTTAAAAGGTGAAATGCAGTTTATATTTGCAACACATAATGCAAATATTCCGGTACTTGGCGATAGTGAAAAGATAATATCTTGTAAATATTTTGAAGATAAAATAGAATTGCAAAGCGGAACTATTGATAATCCGGAAACACAAAAACAAATTGTAACCATCATGGAGGGTGGTGAAGAAGCATTTAATAAACGAAAAGGAATATATGAATTATGGAAGCATTTGAAGTAATAGAAATATTAGAAAAAGGTGAAGACAGTCAGCATCAATTTAAAAGGGACATTACTAATGCTGAATCTCTTGCGGGAGAAATGGTCGCGTTTTCTAACACAAATGGCGGTATAATTATCATTGGTGTTAATGATAATGGAGAACTGATTGGATTATCAAATGATGATATAAAAAGAATAAACCAATTAGTTAGTAACACTGCAACAAATAATGTGAAAAACCCCATAAATCCAATAACGGAAAATATAAAAATTAGTGATGCTCTATTAATAATTGTTCATATTGAGGATGGGATTGATAAACCATATATGGACAATAATGGTGTGACTTGGGTAAAAAGCGGTTCGGATAAAAGACGCGTAACATCCAGAGAAGAATTAAGGAGATTATTTCAAAGTTCCGACCTTATTCACGCTGATGAAATTCCTGTTATCGGTTCAAGTGAAAACGATATTGATCTGAAGTATTTCAAAAAATTCTATAAAAATCAATACGAAGAAGAATTGGACGAGTCCAATTTATCTTTAATCCAATTATTAAATAATCTTAATCTCGCTAAAGATAACACACTCAATCTTGCGGGATTATTGTTATTTGGAAAAGCGCCTGAAAAATTTAAACCTTCTTTAATCGTAAAGGCAATCTGTTTCATTGGGAACGATCCAGCGGGTGACAAATATAGGGATAGTATAGATATAAAAGGTAAATTGAAAGTACAATATAGTGGTTCGATAGAGTTCCTAAAAAGAAATCTAAAATATGTTCAGAAGAATAATGGAATTAATACTTTAGGTGAGCCTGAAATTCCAATAATTGTTTTGGAAGAATTAATTGTAAACGCACTAATACATAGAGATTATTTTATTAATGCCCCTATAAGATTGTTTGTCTTTGATGATAGAATAGAAATTATTAGCCCTGGAAGATTACCTAATAATCTAACAATTGAAAATATCAAAAGTGGTAATTCTAATATTAGGAATGATGTTCTTACATCATTTGCTACAAAAGAATTACCTTATAGAGGAATAGGCACGGGCATAAGAAGGGCAATTAAAAATTATAGTGATATTGATTTTGTGAATGATATCGAAGGAGAAAAATTTATAGTTATTATTCAAAGATCTGATAATAAATAAATGAAATTCCACTTCGACCCCAACCAACAATTTCAGCTCGATGCAATAAATTCTATTGTTGATATATTTGAAGGACAACAGTTAAATCAAAGAATCAGGAATTAAGAATAAGCGAAAAGCAAAAGATAAAATGCGGCTACGCTCACTTTAATGAATTTGATGATGTTGAATATAAACAAGTATCAACTGTCGGCGATTTATAGACAGTTTTTTCGCTTTTAAAACTTATTCGGTCCCGCATTTCTTATCGGCTCATCAACATCGGCTTCAAATTCTTTAAAGTTTTCGTGAAACATATTTGCAAGTTTTTTTGCATCCGAATCATATTTATCTTTGTCTTGCCAGGTATTTCTTGGATTTAACACTTCGGAAGGAACACCGACAACTTCATTGGGAATGTGTAACCCGAAAAAAGGATCCGTTTCTGTTTCAACATTGTCCAATTTTCCTTCGAGTGCTGCATTGAGCATTGCTCTTGTATACTCAATTTTCATTCTTTTTCCAACTCCGTAAGCACCACCGCTCCAACCGGTGTTTATTAACCAGCATTGGGAACCATGTTTTTTTATTTTTTCTCCCAACAGGTTGGCATATACAGAAGGATTCAAAGGCATAAAAGGTGCGCCGAAACAAGTACTAAAAGTAGCTGTCGGTTCTGAAATACCTTTTTCGGTTCCGGCTACTTTTGCAGTATATCCCGAAATAAAATGATATAAAGCCTGTTCGGTTGTTAATTTTGAAATAGGCGGAAGCACGCCGAATGCATCGGCTGTAAGCATAATAATGTTTTTGGGATGTGGACCCATTCCGCTAGGCTCTATGTTTTTAATATGTGTTATGGGATAAGACGCTCTCGTGTTTTCGGTAAGCGTGTCGTCAAACAAATCTATGGCTCTACTTGTAACATCCATTTCCACGTTTTCTAAAATAGTCCCGAATTTCCTTGTACATTCGTAAATGTCGGGTTCTGCTTCTTTTGAAAGTCTGATTACTTTTGCATAACAACCGCCCTCAAAATTGAAAACGCCTTTGTCGCTCCAGCCATGTTCGTCATCGCCGATAAGTCTTCTTTTGGGATCAGCCGAAAGTGTTGTTTTCCCGGTTCCGGATAATCCAAATAGTACTGCAGCATCATCGCTCTCACCAATATTAGCCGAGCAGTGCATAGCCATTACATTTTTTAAAGGAAGCAAATAATTCATCACGGTAAAAATTGATTTTTTTATTTCACCGGCGTAACTTGTACCGCCAATAAGTGCAAGTTTCTTTCCGAGATTAAGAATAATAAAAACAGGGGAGTTAGTTCCGTCGGTATCCGTATCTGCCTGGAAATATGGAAAATCAATAACAGTATATCTTTCTTCTTTAATATCTATTTCATTTTTGTCTTTTGGTATTATAAACATGTTTCTTGCAAACAAACTGTGCCATGCAGTTTCTGTTATTACCCTAATAGGTAAACGATAATCAAGGTCTGTGCCGGCATAACAATCCTGTAGATAAAGGTCTTTGCTTTCGGCATAAGAAAGCATCTTTTTAAATATTTTATCAAAATATTTTTCATCAATCGGTCTGTTTACCTTACCCCACCAAATATTATTTTCACTGGTTGGTTCTTTTACAATAAATTTATCGTTGGCGCTCCTTCCTGTATGCTGACCTGTTCTTGTTACCAAAGGTCCGTGGTGTGAAAGTCTTGCTTCCCTTCTCCTTATTGCTTGTTCGTAAAGCGAAGGTGTTGATTGATTATAAAAAACATTGTTCAGGTTGTGAAACCCTAAATCAATTAATTGGTTCCAAATTTCTATTTTTGTCTTCATATTTTTCTTTAAGCCTAATTAATAATTAATGAATAAGATAATAAAGAATATAATAAAATTTTAGAAAAACTTTACTGAAGCAGCAAAGTCATTCTAAAAACTTCTCTTTCATAATTTGATTTTACCTCTTCAGGTTCAATTTCAAACCCTAATTGTTTGTAAAGATTTATAGCGGCAAACAATTTTTTGTTTGTGAGAAGAGTAACGAATTTTGCTCCTTTGGAAAAAGCAAAACCTATAACGGATAATGCGAGTTTTTTTCCGGCTTGTTTTCCCTGTGCTTTTTCAGTCACAGCCATTTTTGAAAGTTCGTAAGTATACTTATCAATTTTGATAGCGGCACATGTTCCGATAATTTCATTATTAAGCCTCGCAAAAAATATTTGTCCTCCTTTTTTGATTATAAATTTATCAGGGTTGCTCAATAGTTTTTCATCTTCCGGTTCAACAACAAAATATTGCTTCAGCCATTCATAGTTTAACTGCTTAAAGTCTTCTCTGTATTTTTTGTTATAAGTAATTATTTCAACTTGCTGCATTATTCTATCTTTAATTTTTTCATCCAATCTTTGTTTATAATTTTTTTGTTTTAAAAGATTATTTATAGAATTAATCATATTAAAAACATCGTAACCTGATTCTTCAATTATTTCTTTATTAACACTTTCAATGTCGGAATAAAGTTCCTGCCAATTGTTTAATAACTCTTTTCCCTCTTCCGTCAGTTTTGAATAAGTCTGCCTTTTATCCTGCAAACCCGGGCTTGTTTCAATTAAGTTTAATTCTTTCAATTTATTTAATATTTGTATAACGGCGGGATGAGTAATTTGTAAGTTGTCGGCAAGTTTTTGAACAGTACTTTTTTCAACTTTTTGAAGAAAATAAAGAACAGGAAATAATTTCGGATCGAATCTTGAATCTCTATTTTTGCAAACCTCTGTAATCTCTCTTTGAATAGATTCCCCTAATTTTTTTAATAAATTACCGAAAGAAAATAATTTTAATTCCGAGAATGTTTCGTTTTTCATAGTTTAATCAAGTTTTGTGTAAATACAAACGTAAGCACTTACATAAAAATAAATAATCTATTCCTTTAAAACAAATAATGGAATTTACTTTAAGTGTCTAATTCCGATAAAAGTTCCAGTAGATTAAATTGTTTGGTTTCGAATACGATATTTCCTTTTTCATCCCGGGGCCAATCGTATTCGGGACGGTCGGCATAAAGCTCAACACCGTTTCCATCAGGATCGGAAATATAAACCGACTCGGAAATGCCGCTGTCTGTTGCGCCTTGAACCGGGTATTTTTGTTCCCAAATTTTCTTAAATGCTTTAGCTAATTCTTTACGACTTGGGTACAATATGGCAAAGTGGTACAACCCAATTTGATTTGAATCCTTGGGGTTTGCATTTTCAGCATCCCAAGTATTAAGAGCAATATGGTGATGATAATCATTGGCAGATAGAAAAACCGCCGAATCACCGTACCAGGTTTTAATTTGAAAACCTAATAAATCACGGTAGAATTTTATTGATCGATTTAAATTTTTAACTGTTAGATGGATGTGTCCAATAGCAGCATCGGGGGAAATTTTATAATCCATAAAAGAGGTCTCTATATTTTAACTGAATATTTGTTCCGGTTAAGTTAATAAATTAATTTTGTAAAAAAGCTGTTGCCTCAATTTCTACAAGTAATTCAGGTAAAACCAAAGCCTTAACTTCAACCATAGACGTTGCAGGTTTTATTTCTCTAAAAGATTCGGCATGTGCACGACCGACTTCATTTTGCAGACTAATATCGGTAACGTAAATTCTTGTTCTAATTACATCTGTAAGTTTTGCCCCGGCTTCATTTAAAGCTTTTTTAATTTTTTTTATAATAAATTTAGTTTGTACATAAACATCATTCAAACCCACAACCCTACCACCGTCTACAGATGCAGTTCCTGAAACTTCAATTAAGTTACCAATTCTAACGGCTCTGGAATAACCGAACATCTCTTCCCATTTAGCATTAGAAGAAATATTTTGTCTATTTGTTGACATAAAGTTCCCCTTTGTAAATAAAATTAATCAATACTTTGTAAATCTATCAAATCAAAATAATTAAAACCTTGGGGAACAATAAAATCAGAACCACCAAGCATTATTTGAATACTATCACTCGGAGAAGAATTTAGTTGAAAATCAATTATAAATTTAGACCACTTATTTTTAGTAATAAATTGATCTTTTATAAGTGTTTTTGAATTGTCACTTAATTTATAAATAGCGATACTTCCCGGGTCCTCGGTCGATTTAGACCAAAAAGTTAAACGATAATTATGTTTGCCTGTTAAAGCTTTTATGTTTTTGCTTACATAAGCACCCAAGCTTCTTGCTTTTAGAAATATTGAAAAGTTACCGCCATTTAGTGGAACGGCTTTTGAAAATTTAACAATCGGGGGTCCCGGACTTATCCAACCATCAAGCGATGCCTTTCCATTCAATTCAAAAGAAGTTAAGAGCAACGTGTTGGGTTTATTTTGTACATCAGGTGCTACGGGATCAATATTTTTAGTGCAGCCGCTTATCAACATTAAAAAAAAGAAAATGATAAATAATTTAGGTTTCATAAGATTTCTCCACTATATCTTATTTTAAACAGAACAATCATTTTTCAATATTTCACAATTAATGATGCAGTATTATTTAATTGATATATATTTTAATTAAACAGATATTTTTAATTATTAAACATAAAATAAAAAGATAAAAACACAATAGAAATTGTAACAATTTTTAAACTGATTTCGTCTATATATAAACACAATGCTTAAGCAGATTAAATATAATTCGTTAATAAGTCAACTAAAAGATAAAATATTTAATTATGCCTTATATATGGTTAATAACCAAATGGATGCAGAAGACATTACGCAGGATGTATTCATTAAATTGTGGAATAATTTTGAGAAGATAAAACTTATAAAGGCTAAACCGTGGCTTCTTAAAACAACTCATAATTTGTGTATAGATTATTTGAGAAAAAGGAAAAATCAAATGAATAGATCAGTAGAAATTCAAGAAAACACTATTTCTAACGGAAGAGATATTTTAAGTGACCCGGAAATTAATTACAGAAGAAATATGCTGAAAGAAAGAATTAATAATTCAATAAAGAAATTACCTGATAATATGAAAAGCGTTTTTGTCTTATATGAAATTGAAGGTTTCAAATATAGAGAAATCAGCAAGGCATTGGATGTTCCATTAAACAGTGTTAAGGTTTATTTATTAAGGGCAAGAAAAAAACTACAAGAAGATTTAAGAGAATTTAAATATGAAAACGGATAATCAAATAAAAGAAAAAACTCTCAATAAAATAATAAGATGTGCTTACGGTGATGCATATTTTACAGAGAAATTAGAAATGTTCATTCGAAAGTTATTCAGCAGGCAAATTAAAAACATTTATTCGGAATATAAGTTTACTGCAAAAGAAGTTCATTCAATAAAATTAAAGAATATAGATTTAAATAACTTACCCGGCAAAGGAAAAAAAAGAACAAATACTTTTTCAAAAATCATTTCTTTTATTTCGTTAAAACCCATTGGTATATCTTATGCATCGGTAGCTTTAGTTCTAAGTGTAATTGCTTTGTTTCTACTAATAGATAAAAATAGTGAAACACGTTATACACAAGCAGAAATATTACAAGCCAACCGGAATGTTAAATATTCGCTTGCCATAATCGGGCAAGTATTTAATGAAACCGAGAAAAAACTAAACGAAGAGATTGTTAATAATAAAATTAGAGAACCAATTAAAAAAGGATTTGAAACAATTAATACATTATATAAATAAAGGAGAAATAGATGAAATATTTAATGAAAACATCAATGCTTGCAGTTTTTTTATTTGCATTAACTGTAAACGCACAAGATGATGGAAATTATGTCAATGAACCGGGGTATGTCGATTTTGGAAAATTAACGTCGTTTTATAAAGGCGATGATATAACGGAAGTTTTTATGGATGCGCCACTGTTAAGAATGGTTTCAAAATTATCGGGTGAAAATGATCCGGAGCTGAAAAACTTACTAACCGGTTTGAAACTTATAAAAGTATATTCTTTTATAGTTCCTGAAAATGAGAGGAAAAACTTGGTAAAAAGGATAAAGGAAATTGATAAGAAATTATTAAGTAAAAAATGGTACAGGATAATCAAAGTAAAAGAAAAAAATAAATACACCAATGTTTATCTAAAGTCATCTAATGATGAAAACAATATTGTAGGATTAGCTGTTGTATCGATTGATGATAACGGGAAAGCGTCTTTCGTAAACATAGTGGGCAATATAAATATGGATAATCTCGGAAAATTAAGTGATAAATTTAATATACCCAAGATGTTTAGCAAAAAACATAAAAAGAAAGTCACTGAAGAAAAAAAGAAATAATGTTTAACAAAATAATTAAGGGAAAAGGGATTAAAGTAAACTTAATCCCTTTTCAGTTTTTAATCGTATAGTCTGTGGAATGTTTTCTCGTTTTTATTGTGTATGTTCTTTAAGGACAGGGAATGGGCTAAAAACTTAATATTGTAACTTTCTTCCTTTTCACCTTTTAATTTTAGTTTTAAAGTAAAACCATTTACTCTGAATGTTCCTCTTTGTGTCGTTAAAGGTATTCTTAAAAACAATGTATGATCGCTTTTAAATTTATAATATGATTTTTGTCCGGCGATGTTCTTTGTTACCCAAGTCCCGACTTCGGGCATATTTTTCCTTTTTCTTTTTCCAACCCTTATCATAACTCGCGAATGTTCTTTTCCTTTGATTTTGTACTTCTGAAACAAAGAGTCTCCTCTTATTTCCACAAAGCTTGTATCCAAAGATGTTTCGCCGGTTAAATGGTTGAATAGGGCGGAGATTAATTCATTTCCTTTAAAGATGTAAACATAGTATACAATAGCACCTGAAGTAATATCAACAGTCCCGTTTTCATTAAACTGCCAGATGGTTCCAACTTTAGAGTTTCTAATTACATCAGATTCCCATTTGCCGATTAACCCTTTTCTCACATCTTGTGCAAAGGATGAGGAATAAATTATTATAAACGCGCCGATTAAAAATATTTTTGCTAAATTTTTCATAATTCAATTAATTTTGTTTTAATGAAACACTTATTTGCTCAATTTGTTTTAAATGATGTTTTAAATGAAAAACTAAAAAGTCCAAAGTCTGGTTTAAATTAATAAATCCAATATAAGGATGCTTAAAAACTCCTTTGTTAAGTTTATCTTTTGGTATAGTTAAACACACTTCATTTATGCCTGTTCTTATTTCATTCCACTTGCTTAAGAGTTCATTTACGTTTACTGATTCAGGTACTTTCCGTGCTATGGGCGGTGCTTTAAACTTAATGTTTGTTTTTAATGCGGACTTTAAAATAAAAAATTTAAATGAAGCGCTTAATCCCAAATTTTTTAATTCAGTATCTGGTTTTAAGGAATTTGACATTGATATAAAAGCATATTGCTCGCCCTTTATAATATGAAATAATATTTGAGCCAATGACCACTTATCTTTACCGGGCTTCATATGCAGCGCATCATTATTAAGGTTTTCAATATAATTTAAAATGTTAGCCTTATCGAGTTGGAGTGTGTTGTACTTTTGTAAAAGTATTTTATTCATAATATTTAATGTACAAGTTTTACCAGGGTTAAATCTTTACCGTTTTCAAGATTGTGAAGGGTCATAATATTTTTTGTTATTTTATAATTCATTCTCATTCTATATATCGTCGGTGAAAAAATTGTAATCATATTTTTTTTTACAACATAAGTACCTTTAATAGATTTTACCTGGAGCAATACATTAATACCATTGTAAGCATTAAATTTAGTTATAGCATGATAGCCGTTATAATCATCAGATTTCCATTTTCCAATTATCTGTTTACTATTTCTTCCGACTTTATCCAGTCTAATCATTTTAATTTGATTACCGCTAACAGTTGATTTTTGTATTAAAGTATTTCCATTAAATTCAATAATAGAGGTATCTACTTCCACTTTGTTTGTTTTTATATCTTTAAAAAAAGAAACAAGCTTATTTCCTTTTAGTAAATAATTGCCCACTAAATTAACACCTACATCATATTTAACAGAACCGTCAAGGTTAAATTTAATATTTATTTCAACATTCTTATCTTTATTTCTTATTGATCTCCATTTACCGGCTAATTGCTTTATTTGTGGATTTGACGATTGAGCATAATAATAGTTTGGTATAGCTATTGACAAACAAAGGAAAAATAATAGAAAGTTAAATTTTTTCATTTTGGGTGTATTATTAGTTTTGAATAACTGTTTTAATACAAACATATTTTAAAAACTGTTCCCACAAATTAAAAAATATATTTGCAAATAATGAATTATAAGGGAAGTAATTTTTTAAAAGAAAAAGCTGTTATAATAAACTTAATTCTTATTTACTGATCAAGATTAGGTCTTCCTGTAATATATCTTTCAAGTTGATCTATAACAAAAACCTTTTCGTCAATTATGGCTTTTACAACGTCACCAATTGAGATAACACCAATTAAATTTTCATCTTCCATTACAGGTAAGTGTCTTACTCGTTTATCTATCATAACCGCCATACACTCTTCGGCAGTAAGATTAGGAGAAGCATAAAACACGGTAGAAGACATAATTTCTTTTACTAAGGTTTCCTTTGAGGACTTACCAAGCAGGATTATTTTTCTGGCATAGTCTCTTTCAGAAATAATACCGCACATTTTTTCTCCTTCTAAAACCACAAGTGCACCGCATTTTTTTTCCGCCATTAAGGTCAGTGCATCAAAGACAGTATCGTCTGGAGAAACCGACCAAATATCAAACCCCTTTCCTTTAAGTATTGAACTGACTGTTTTTATCATTGTGTTACCTCGTAATAAGGAAAAAATTTCATTTATCTAAAACAATAGAAATATTGGTAAACCAAAGTTTAAGATCTCTTGCTTTGTTAATATGTTTTGATGAAGTAATAATTTCATTATAATTTTCTACTAATTGAGCTGTACTTTAAACACGTTAAAATATAATTAAAACATTGATAAATAAACAACCGGATAGTAAGATAAACAATTATTTAAAAATTGCAATGTTTCCCCTGATAAAACAAGAGTTGTTTTTACTTCCAGATATGATAATGGATTTGTAAAGCAAGCAGGTTTGCCTTGGCGGTAGATAGATTGCTTGCTTAAAAAACAATAAAAACAGTGAGCGAAGAAACTCTTCGCTCTACAAAAAAAGTCTTTAATAAATTATTAGGGACAAAAGTTTATTTTACGATTACAACAGCCTTCATTTGTGTAGGATGTGTACCGCAATAATACCTGTAAATTCCCTTTTTCTTAAAAGTAAATTCGAATGTGCTGCCCAAGCCTAAATTATTACTCTCGAATAAATCGGTTGTTTTTTTAGTCGTCCCGCTTAAAACTGTATGCATTGCAGTGTCTTTATTTATCCACTTAACCTTTGTTCCGGGTTTAATAGTTATTACTTTCGGCACGAATGCAATATTCTTTAGAAGAACAATTTTTACAACTTCTTTTTTGTGTTTTTTTCCTTTCTTTGTTTGAATATTATTTGTTGCCGTATAAGGGTTTGAATTAACAAAGCCGAATGTGCTTAGCATAATAATCAACGATAATAATTTTAAAGAATTATTTTTCTTTTTTAACATTTTATTTCCTCCTTTTGTATTGTGTATAAAACACTCCCTTAAAAGATTTTAAGGGAGTTGAGAAGATTACTAAACAGAGGTTCTTTTATTCTCTTTCTGCTTTGACTTGTATTGCTTCAAACATTACGTGCCAAAAAGGTAATGACATTCCATTTGGTAATTTAAAACCTGTTTTTACAGGAGACTTATCAAATGCCATAGTTTTCATGTTGGGTTTTAAAGGAGGCACCATTAAATGAAAGTGCATAGCGGTCGGTGTAACCTGATCATCAAAAGCTAATTTAAAACCTTTTGTCCTTACGTATTCAGTTAACATGCCGTGTACAATTCTCATTTTATCTATCAGTTTTCCGTTCTTATAAATATTGCCCATTGCCCAAAAAGCAAAGTAAGTATATTCCGAAGGCATCAGCGGTGTACCAAGCCCTGTAAATCCATGGAGTATAATATTTGTAGCAACCCCGCCGAAAGTTGGAGATTCTAATCCATGCGTGACTAATTTTTTAGCTTTAACAGTATAAGTGTTACCTGCTTTGTCTTTCCAACTTGCTTCAAATTGAAGTTTATCCTTAGTAACGGCAGCATCAGTTGCAGTTGCATCAACAGCCTTAATGGTTAAACGAGCATTACCCGCGGTTATATATTTATCACCGAAAGGTGATTTCATTTTCATTTTAGTATAGTGACCGTTTTCAACTCCTCTTGCAACCGGTGGGAGACCTGTGATACCTGGAGTTCCCTCAAATGCTCTCGGCATTTTGGGTGATCCGAAAACAGTTGGATCAATTCTCCTGTTATCAGGTAATGCTAAATATGCTGTTCCGCCGTTCTGTGAAATATTTATTGAAATCGGTCCGCCGAGTAAACCCAAAGGATTTTTTAACATTGCATGTGCTTTAAGATATCCTTTTGCAGGCGCTTTTTTCTGTAACATTCTAATCTTTTTCATCATTTGTTTTTTATTCATCATCGTACCTTTATGCTGCATGTTTTGTGCGTAAACACTTGTTACCGACGAAGAAAGTAAAAACGTGAGAATAAGTAAAATTGTGTTTAATGTTTTTGATATGTTATAAACACTTTTCTGGTTTAAAATTTTTCCGAACATTTTTTGCTCCTTTTGTTAATAAATAAATTCTAAGCAATTCAAACTTAACAAGGGAGTAGAAAATTATATGTAAATTACAAGACAAAATTATAGTGGGAGATGGGGTTTGTGATAATTATCACGAATCAATAACATCTAAAATTTTTAATCTATCTTTTATTCTTTTTTTCAGGAACTAAACTTCAAGCTTAGCAATTGCTTTATCGGAAATGTAATCGCCTATACTTAGCGAGGCAGTTGCTGCGGGTGATGGAGCATTTAAAACGTGAATCATTCTTTTAGTTTCTTTAATAAAAAAATCATCTATTAAGTTTCCGTTTTTGTCCAATGCTTGTGCCCGTACACCCGCACCGGAACGGAAGATATCATCTTCGGTAATTGAAGGTATTAATTTATTAAGTGCTTTGACAAAAGCTTTTTTACTGAAGGATCTGTACAATTCGTATAATTCCATTTTGTAATGTTTAGCTGCCATTTTCCAAAAACCATTATAGGTAAACATTTCAGATACGTCTCTAATGGAAATATCTTTTAGTGAATACCCCACGCGTTTTAGAGCGAGCACAGCATTCGGTCCTGCTTCAACGCCGCCATTAATCATTCGAGTGAAATGAACACCCAAGAAAGGAAATTGCGGATCGGGAACCGGGTAAATTAAATTTTTAACAAGTGCTCTTTTATCTTTTTTTAATTCGTAGTATTCACCGCGGAACGGGATTATTTTTATCTCAGGATCAACACCACAAATTGACGCAACTCTATCGGAGTATAACCCTCCGCAATTAATTAAAATTTTAGTAGTAATTTCTTTGTGGTTTGTTCTTACAATTAACTCATTTTTTTTGTTAACAAGAGATTGAAATTCATTATTAGTAAAAAGGACACCACCTCTTGAAATAATGTTTTCAACGTATTTATCTGTAACCTGCTTATAATTTACAATGCCTGTTTCCGGAACGTACAACCCGTCAATTCCTTTAACGTTTGGTTCGTATTCTTCGATTTCATTTTTAGTTAATCTTTTTACTCCGGTTAAACCGTTAGCTTTTCCTCTTCGTTCAAGTTCATTTAGTGCGGCAATTTCTTTTCTGTTTGTAGCTACAACTAATTTTCCACATTGGTCATAATTTAAATCGTTCTCTTTACAGAATTGATACAACTTGTTTCTTCCATCGATACAATTTTTTGCTTTTAAAGAGCCGGGTTTATAATATAACCCGGAGTGTATTACACCACTGTTGTTACCGGTTTGGTGAAGTGCAGGTTCTTTTTCGGTTTCAATTATTGCTATTGACAGGTTCTTTTTGTTCAATATAGACATTGCCGTTGCAGTTCCAACAATGCCTGCACCAATAATAATTATGTCGAAGTGTTCCATCAATTAGGTCTGTTTTTTTTATCTTTATTCTTTTTCCCAAAAGAAATTTCAACTAACTATTTAATTTACATCTAATTCTCACAATTTATTTGTAAAATTAGAAACTAAAAAAAACAAAATTTGTAATAATTTGTCTAAAACCTTTTAAAAATAGAGAAGTATCAAAATTGTTGAAAACAAACATTCTATTTATGTTATTTCTTGCGGTTTTATCCTCAAATTTTATTTCCGCACAAAGCGAACAATCTTTAATAAAAAACCAGGCAATAAATGTTTTTGTTGATTTTCAAAATGTTGATTTGAATTTCCTAAAAGAAAACTTACAATTTGCTAATATTGTACGAGCACGGCAGTATGCCGATGTTCACATTCTTTTTACAAGACAACGCACCGGGGGACAAGGTAATGAGTACACATTAATATTTATCGGGAAAAATAAATTTCCGGGAATGCGTGATACCCTTAGATATTTCGTTAATAAAACCGATACCAAAGATTCCAAAAGAGATAAAATGTTAAAAACAATTAAGTTGGGTTTAATAAGATTTGTTGCTAAAACACCACTTGCAAAGGATATTAAAATATCGTTTAACGCAAAAAGAGATGCTAATGGATTAAATGTCGCAGATGTTGATAAATGGAATTATTGGGTATATAAAATTAAATTACGAAGTTTCCTTACAGGTCAAAGATCAACAAAGTTTATTAATTTTAGAGGAATGTTATCTGCCGGTCGTGTTACAAAAGATTGGAAATTCAGAATACTAATAGGCGGTTCATACAATGAAAGTAATTTTAAATTTCAGAAGAGTACAATTACAAATATTACCCGTAGTCAATATTTTAGTACATATTTAGTTAAATCTTTATCAAAACATTGGTCTTTGGGAGCTTGGCTTGGGGCATGGTCTTCTACATATAAAAATATAAATATCAGAACGTCTTTTACACCGGGCATCGAATATAATTTTTTTCCTTATTCTGAATCCAATAGCAGACAACTTAGATTCGACTATAAAATTGGTGGTAATTTTAATAATTATGCCGAAGAAACAATCTATTATAAAACCCGTGAATTTTTATGGGAACAAAAAATTGAATTTACTTTAGTACTAATTCAACCCTGGGGAAATGTCAGCACAACATTAGATGCGTCAAATTATTTACACGATTTTTCGAAAAACTCTTTTAAAATTAGCGGTAATTTATCTATTAATTTAATAAAAGGACTTTCGCTTGATCTTAGTGGCAGCTATCAAGCAGTACACAATCAACTTTCGCTACCTTTAAGCAGCGTCAATTTAGAAGAAGTTTTACTACAAAGAAGAGAATTAGCAACTCAATATCAATATTACGGTTCCATTGGTTTTACATATACGTTCGGCTCAATTTACAATAATATTGTAAATCCAAGATTCGGAAATTAATAATTTATTATTGAGTTCTCTATATAGAGGTTCTTATAATGACTTTGGCGTAGCCATTCCCCATGGTAAGTAGTTGATTAAAGTTTTGATATAATAGCTGTTTCGGTTTCTTTTACTTTTATTCTTTTCAACAATCTTTTTTCATTTATATCACCGTAAGCATAAAGTTCATCTTCAATATAAAGAGCCGGTACAATTAAAAGATTCTTTTTGGGGTAATCATTTATGTTTTCAATTTGCAGGTTCAGATCATTACTTTTTTTAGTAATATCAGCAACCTGTTTTTTAACTCTGGCGCAAGCCGGACATTTATCCGTTATAAAAAGTGTAAGGGTCATAATATTTTACGTAAGGTGAGTTGCTAATATAATTTTCGGATGGTAAGAAGATTGTCGTTTTATTGACAGTTAAAAATTTTAACCCATTAATTTTAACAGCGATTCTTTATTGTGGATAATTAATTTTCTTCTGTCAAAATCAATAATCTTTTTTTCCCTTAAGTCAGTTAGAACAGAATTTACGGTTTGTCTTGAACAGGCAGTTAAATCAGCAATGTCCTGATGTTTTAAAAATGGTTTTACAAAAATATCATTACTAAGTTGTTTCCCGTTGTCATTGGCTAATCTAATGAGGAAAGAAGTGATTCTTTGTGCCGCATCTTTAAAAACCAGTTCTTCAATTCTTTCCGTGTATTTTTTTATTCTTAATCCGATAAGTTTTGTAATGCGTAAGTTCAATTCGTTATTTTCTGAAATGAATTTTTTAAATTCATCTTTGTTTATTGCACAAATTAAAGCAGGCTCCATAGCAATAGCAAAGTCGGTTCTTTCTTCTTCATCCAGAAACGACATTTCACCAAACACCTCTCCCGGGTTAACAAGACCGAGTATCATTTCTTTTCCATCGTTAGAAGTTCTTGTTAATTTTACCCGACCTTTTTTTAGAAAGAAAATAGAACTTGATGGTTCCTGTGCAAAATAAACCGGTTGGTTCTTTTCAAAATCTTTCATCTTTGAAATTTTACTAAGACGATCTAACTTTTCGGAATTTAATCCTTTGAAAAGATTAAAGTTTTCTAGATACCATAATTTTGACTTTTCTGCCATAGCAATATTTTTTATTTATCTTTAAAATAATATTTCTTTTAAATTTAACCGATGTTTAAGTGTAAGTCAATTTATTAAATTGTTTTAAAATGCTAATGTGATAAATGACCGTTAAAAGGTGAGAGATTCCCGATATCTTTGGCTATGCCATCCCCACGGGAAAAGATATCGGGAATCTGTTAAATCTTTATGAGAAATTGAATATCTTTTTATCCGTTAGTTAACGGATTAGTAGAATATTATTTAGAATTAAAAAAAGAGTGATTAAAATGTTAATGAAAAAATTTTCAAAGTCA
>ENA-ORDP01000194-ORDP01000194.1-marine-sediment-metagenome-genome-assembly--contig:-NODE-194-length-40868-cov-10.327518_pt1 | contig 40868 bp, 35 predicted proteins | sample MGYA00248627_ERZ508539 | MGnify/ENA primary metagenome ERZ508539 (study PRJEB26208, sample SAMN05571518) | marine sediment metagenome | biome: deep sea; feature: Hydrothermal vent; material... | reverse complement strand
ATAGCTTTATAAAATAATATATTAACAATTATTAATGTTGTTGTAAAAGCAATTCCTATAGTTAAAAATATATTCATAAGTCGAATCTAAAAAGGTCAATAATAGAAAATTAAATCCGGATTATAAGCTGAAATTAAATGATATTTTTAATCCGTTAGCTAACGGATACTTTTTTAGAGTAGACTCATTCATCATTTATTTTTTTTTCTATTTATGAAGTCCTTTTTTTTTATTATTTTAGTAAAAAATTAGGATTAATTATGTTACAACCTGTAAAAGAAATAAACAAAATTATTGCAAATATACCCCCGAAATTTGTAAACTCTATTCTTGAGTATGCAATATCAATTAAAAAGCGTGTTGATAATGGAGAATTAAGTGATACTGAATATTTAAACAAAATCCCCGGGATGAGCGATTCAATAATTAAAGAATCTTCAAAAGATAAAGGTGAATATTCTGATAAGCTTGATTGGTAATGTATAAAATAATTTATTCGCCTCAAGCTCAAAAAGATGCTAAGAAAATTGCTCATTCAAATTTAAAAATTAAAGTTGAAAAATTACTGGAACTAATCTCTAATGATCCGTATTTCTTTCCCCCAAATTTTGAATTTCTCTCGGGTAAACTACAAGGATTTATTTCGAGAAGAATAAATAAACAACATCGTTTAGTTTATCAAGTTGTAGAAAAAGAAAAACTTATAAAAGTACTCCGTATGTGGACACATTATGAATAAACGAATTAACTAATATTCTTCCTCAAGCAGCCAATTTTCCGCGAGACTTGAATCTAACTCTGAGATAAATCTTGACGGTTTTGAAAGTGTAATCCCTCTTTCCCTGTCGTACATATTCATCGGGTATGTGACAAACAAATTTTGCTTAGCCCTTGTTGAGGCTACATACATCAGCCTTCTTTCTTCCTCCAAAGATTCTATATTATCAGCAGATCTTGCGGAAGGGAAGTAACCGTCAACCGAATGTATAATAAAAACAGAATGCCATTCCAATCCTTTAGCGGAATGGATTGTTGACAAAGTTAATGTTTCATCCTCTTTGTCCTCTCCTTCAATATCTACAACGCTATCAATAATTGGTTCAATTGCCATATCAGCTAAAAGTGAATCAAGTGAACGGTAGTTCCCGACGATATTCTGAAAAATTTCCAGGTCCTTTTTTCTTTTGTTAAAATCATCATATTTTGATTTAAAAAATTTGTCATAATAGTTCAAAACTAATTCAACTTTTTCCGATGGAGTAGTTTCTTCTGTGTGGAGCTTGTACAAAACCCTGAATAAATCAATTATTTTTTGATTCTTAAATGTAGTTTGATTATCCGGACTTTGTCCGATTGTTAATCTGTCCAAAGATAATTCATCTAAAACCAATTGAGCTGTTTTTGTACCGACTCCTTCGTGTAAAAGTAAAACCCTGTACCAACTTACGATATCTTTTGGATTTGCTGCAATTCTTAAAAAGGCTAAAACATCTTTAATGTGTGCGGCTTCAATAAATTTCATCCCGCCAAATTTTTGATATGGAACATTTGCCTTGTTCAATTCAATTTCCAAATCGAAAGAAAAAAAAGAAGAACGAAATAGAACGGCGATATCATTAAGAGGCACTCCTTCTTCGCGCAGCTCTAAAATTTTTTCTACTATAAATTGTGATTCTAAATTTTCATTAACAGCAGCAATTATGTTGGGAAGTTTGCCGCCGGTTTTTTTCGTGTAAAGATTCTTATCATATTTTTCAATTGAGGAATCGATTATTTTATTTGTAAAATCCAAAATGGGTTGAATGCTGCGGTAGTTTTCCTCGAGCTTAATAATTTTTACATTTTTGTACAACTTTGGAAATTCAATTATGTTTTTAAAATTAGCACCCCTGAACGAATAAATTGATTGAGAATCATCACCGACAACTATAAGGTTATTTGAGAGTCTTGTTAATCCCTGAACGATTTCAGCCTGAAGTTTATTGGTATCCTGGTACTCGTCAACCATCACAAATTTAATATCGGATACTAAATTTTTTGCAGAAGGTCCGAATTCTTTAAGAAAATTATTCAAATAAATTAATAGATCATCATAATCAAGAAGGTTGTTTTTTCTTTTGTAGGAGATAAAGATTTTATTAATCTCTAATATTTGAGGAAGCAGATTTCTATAGTGAGGATATTCTTGTTCAACAATTTCTGAAATAGGTTTATCCTTATTAATGCTTAAGCTATATATTTTTAGTAGTGTCGTTTTTTTGGGGAATCTTTTTTTATCCGTTACCAAACCGGATTGAGTGCGGATTAAATTTATTACATCGCCTGTATCTCCTTGGTCTAAGATTGTAAAGTTAGATGCTAACCCGGCTGCTTTAGCGTATTTCCTTAATGTTAAATTTGCAAAGGAATGGAAAGTACCGCCTCTAATTTTTGAGCATCTTTTGTCAAGCAGAACCGATGCCCTGTTCATCATTTCGTTTGCTGCTTTGCGCGTAAAAGTTAAAAGTAAGATTGATTTCGGATCATAACCGAGTTCAACAAGTCTTGCAACCCTGTAAACAAGTGTCCTGGTTTTACCTGTACCGGCACCGGCTATAATTAAATAAGCGCCTTCAACGGCCGAAGCAGCTTCATACTGAGATTCGTTTAATTCATTTTTATAATTAATTACAAAACGGGCTTCATCAAATGTTTGATGTATTAAGCCCGTTTTATTTAATCTTTTTAGCCTATATTTCTTTTGTGTCATCTACGCAGTGCTTTGGGTTTCCCTAATATTTCTGATATAACAATAAATCTTTTTAATGAGTCTCTATGTCTCATTTCATCTTTCAGTTGAGAAAGAGAAATGTTTGGCATACATGTTTGATAATCAATTCTTTGATCATCCGAATTATTTAACAGCCTGGTTACAACTATATCTTTGGGTTTTTCAACTTCTAATAATCCACGCTCGCTTAAAGTAACGGAATGTTCCCCGGGAACCATTTCGTGTTCGGATTTAGTAGGTTGGTGATAATCATCTTTTTTGTAATGCTCTTTATAAGATTCGGTCTTCCATAATTCACCAAAAGCCTCTTGATCATCTTCTTTGGGTTTATTAATAGGAGGATTGAACAAGGTTTGAATTTCCTCTAATATATCTTTCCCTGAAGGTTCTTCTTTTTTTACATCAAAATCAGTTTCTTTTGTTTGGTTTTGATAAACCGGTGTTTCATTAGCTTTCTGATTCTTTTGTTCCTTCTTCTTCTTTTTCTTTAAAAAAGAATTGATGAAGCTGACAATAATAAACAAATAGATTAATACTTCGAAAAACTTATCCATTATGTATTAGTATCTTTTTTCTTTTGTTCAGGCTTTGCAATAGATTCACGCATCTCTGTGTCTGATTGAATATTCTTCAAGTTGTAATAATCCATAACACCAAAATTACCATTTCTAAAAGCATCTGCCATAGCTTTTGGGATTTCGGCTTCTGCCTCAACTACTTTTGCTCTTTGTCTTGCAACTTCTGCCGTCATTTCTTGCTCAAGAGCAACAGCAGAAGCTCTTCTTTCTTCTGCTTTGGCACGGGCTACTTTTAAATCCGCTTCTGCTTGGTCGGTTTGCAGTTTTGCTCCAATATTTTCACCTATATCAACATCTGCAATATCAATTGATAATATCTCGTATGCTGTTCCGGAATCCAAACCTTTTGCCAAAACGGTTTTTGAAATTGCATCTGGATTTTCTAAAACTTCTTTGTGAGTTAAACTTGAACCGATAGTAGAAACAATTCCTTCACCGACTCTTGCCAATATAGTTGCTTCGCCTGCACCGCCGACAAGTCTTTCAATATTTGTTCTAACGGTAATTCTTGCTATAGCTTTTAATTGGATACCGTCTTTTGCAATAGCTGAAACAAGAGGTGTTTCAATAACTTTAGGAATAACAGACATTTTTACTGCTTCCAAAACATCTCTTCCTGCAAGGTCTATTGCAGTCGCTCTCTCAAAAGGAAGGTGTATGTTTGCTTTATCAGCGGAAACCAGTGCATTTATTACGGTAACAACACTACCGCCTGCTAAAAAATGCGCTTCAAGTTTGCCTTCCTCAACTATAATTCCTGCTTTTGCTGCAGTAATCATACTTCTTACAATGATTACAGGAGGAACTTTACGTAAACGCATTCCTACCAAATCTTGAAATATTCTTATTTTTACACCTGAAAAATAAGCTGTTATAAATAAGCCTATCGGTACAAAGTACAAGAAAACAAACAAAAATAGTACAATTGCAATGATTAAAATTATTGAGAGTCCTGTTAGTGCTTCCATATTTAGCCTTGATATTTATGTTATTAAAATTCTGTAGATATTCTAAACTTTGAGTAGAACTAATTTAACAAGGTTACTAGTTAAATCATAGTAAAAGAAACATTTTAAGAAAGATAATGTACAATTTTAATACAGTATTAATATTACAGAGATGCTAACTTTTTTTCATGGTAAAATATTTATTATACTTATATAGATTTTTTTTTAAAAACAACGATAATAATATTATGATAAGTTGGTATATTTATTGATTATTATTTAAGATAACGATTATTTATACTAATTACATTAGCAATATTAAACGTTTGCTTGTTTGATGAATTTTGTATATTTATAGTGTAATAAATAATCTGTTAGTAATATTAATTATCGCTAAATAAATTAGGAAAGATTAATGGAAGGAAATTTTTCAGATAGACTTCAGGATGTAATAAGACTAAGTCGTGAAGAGGCACTGCGTTTAGGTCATGATTATATCGGGACCGAGCATCTTCTTCTTGGCATTATCCGGGAAGGACAGGGTGTAGCCGTTCAAATTCTGAGAAATCTTGATTGTGATTTAATGAAACTAAAAAAAGCAATCGAAGATACGGTTAGAACTTCCGGCGGTACCTTAACGATCGGGAATATCCCCCTAACTAAACAAGCAGAAAAAGTTTTAAAGATTACTCAGATAGAATCCAAAATTTATAAAGCTGATGTAATAGGTACCGAACATTTATTACTTTCATTATTAAGAGATGAAGATAATATTGCAACGCAGATCCTTCATCAGTTTAATGTTACTTATGACGCTACCCGTTCTGATTTGAATGCCTTGCTTAGCGATAAGGAGTCGTCGACTCAATCAAGCTCTAAAGTAAGAGCCGATAAAAAAACAGAAAGAACAAAAACACCGGTGCTGGATAACTTCGGGAGAGATTTAACTAAAATGGCTGCAGAGGACAAACTTGATCCTGTTGTGGGCAGAGAGATGGAAATAGAAAGAGTAACTCAAATACTAAGTAGAAGAAAAAAGAATAATCCAGTACTTATTGGTGAACCGGGTGTTGGCAAAACTGCAATTGCAGAAGGCTTGGCATTAATGATTGTACAAAGGAAGGTTCCAAGAATATTACAAAATAAACGTGTGGTAACCTTAGACCTGACCGGGCTTGTTGCAGGTACAAAATACCGGGGTCAGTTTGAAGAAAGAATGAAAGCCCTGATGAATGAACTTGAGAAAGCAGAAGACGTTATTCTTTTTATCGATGAACTTCACACTATAGTTGGTGCAGGCGGTGCTTCCGGTTCATTGGATGCATCAAATATGTTTAAACCTGCTCTTTCAAGAGGAGACATTCAATGCATTGGTGCAACTACTTTGGATGAATACAGGAAACACATTGAAACCGACGGAGCTTTAGACAGACGCTTCCAAAAGGTTATGGTTGAACCTCCGAATTATAATGAAACTTTACAGATTCTTGAAAACATTAAATTCAAATATGAAGAACACCATCACGTAAAATATTCCGACGCAGCTATTGAATCCGCCGTTAAATTAAGTAATCGTTATATCTCCGACAGACACTTACCTGATAAAGCTATTGATGTAATTGACGAAGCAGGTTCAAGAGTACATATGGGTAATTTTGAAGTACCCCAGGAAGTTTTGGACCTTGAAGAAGATATTGAAGAAGTAAGAAAAGAAAAAGCTTCTGTTGTTAAAAGACAGGATTACGAAGAAGCAGCAAGATTAAGAGATAAAGAAAGAAATCTTCAATCCGACCTTGAACTTGTTAAAAATGAGTGGGAAGCTAAAACAAAGGATGTAATTCACGATGTAACTGAAGAAGATATTGCGACGGTTGTTGCTATGATGACAGGTATTCCCGTGAACAGAGTGGCTCAAACAGAATCTGAAAAACTCCTTAATATGGAAGATGCTTTGCGTAAAGAAATAATAGGACAAGAAGAAGCCATTATTAAACTTACAAAAGCAATTAGAAGAACAAGAGCAGGGTTGAAAAATCCTCACAGACCTATTGGAAGTTTTATTTTCTTGGGACCAACAGGTGTTGGTAAAACAGAATTAAGCAAAGCTCTTGCCCGTTATTTGTTCGATTCGGAAAATGCTCTTATCAGGATTGATATGAGCGAATATATGGAAAAATTTTCTCTCTCCCGATTAGTTGGTGCACCTCCGGGATACGTTGGTTACGAAGAAGGCGGACAATTAACGGAAAAAGTTAGAAGACGTCCTTATTCAGTTGTACTCTTTGATGAAATTGAAAAAGCACATCCCGATATTTATGGTATTTTGCTTCAAGTACTTGATGACGGAATATTAACCGACAGCCTCGGCAGAAAGATTGATTTTAAAAATACAATCATTATCATGACATCCAACGTAGGCGCCCGGGATATTAAATCAATTGGCTCATTTGGTTTTGGTGAAGAAAACACGGAAAACAAACACGAAAACTTAAAGAACACTTTAGAAAACGCAATGAAAAAATTATTCAATCCTGAATTCTTAAACAGGGTGGATGAAACAATTGTGTTTAGATCTCTTACCAAGAAAGATATTCTTAAAATTATAGATATTGAGTTAAGAGACTTAATGAATAATATTGCTGAACATAAAATGGAAATCAAATTAGATAAGTCTGCAAGAAATTTTTTGGTTGAAAAAGGATATGACGAAAAATTTGGTGCAAGACCATTGAGACGAGCTATACAAAAATATGTGGAAGACCCTTTGGCTGAAGAAATATTGAGAGGATCATTTAAAGAAGGGACAAAAATTACCGCTAAGTTTGTTAAAAATACTAAAGATATAATCTTTATCAACGAGAATGTTGATTTGGATATTTCTGACGAAGAAGCTGAAAAAACCGGTAAAAAAGACACTTAAATAAATTTAGCATTATTGAAAGATAAATTATAAAGCGTATTTTTGTAATACGCTTTTTTTATTTTAAAAGATTTAAGAAAGATTATGACGTTGCTTAATAAAAACGAAATTGATTCAAGTTTAGCGAACTTAGACGGCCGGCAATATGAAAATAATACTATTTTTAAAGAATTTGTTATGAAGGATTTTAATCTCGCAAATAAAATTGAGGAACTCAGATAATTGAATGACAGGTTAAACGGATTATTGGAGCTTTACAAAAAAAATCCGGATGATTCATCTGTAATTTACGGCATTGCTTTGGAGTATAAATCGAAAAAAAATTATGCAAAAGCCGAAAATTATTTTAAAATGTTGGTTGAAAAAAATCCGACCTATGTACCTGCGTATATGCAGTTCGCAATTTTAAATGAAGAAATGAATGAAATTAATAAAGCAAAACAATTGTATACCGAAGGGATAAAAATAGCAAAACTGAAGGGAGATACTCACGCAACTCAAGAAATGGAGGACTTTTTGAATGAACTCAACTGAAAATAAAATTTTAGAAATTTTTAATAAAACCGAAGCACTTCTAAGCGGGCATTTTCTTTTAACATCCGGCAGGCACAGTGATAAATATTTTCAATGTGCTAAAGTTTTACAGTACCCTCAATACAATGAAGCTATCTGTAAAAATATCGCCGACTATTTTAAAGATTATGAGTTTGATACAGTTATTTGTCCTGCGATAGGAGGAATAGTTGTCGGGCAGGAAATAGCAAGACAGTTGGGCAAGCGTTTTATTTTTGCAGAAAGAGAAAACAATAATATGACTCTTCGTAGAGGATTTAGAATCGCACCCGGTGAAAAAATTCTAGTCTGCGAAGATGTAGTAACTACAGGAGGTTCGGTTTTTGAAGTTATTGATTTAGTCAAACAAAACGAAGCAAATGTAGTAGGCGTAGGATTTATAGTTGACAGAAGTAACGGGAAAGTAAATTTCAGTTATCCGCAATATAGTGTTATTAAAATGGAAGTTATTTCCTACTCAAAAGAAGAATGTCCTTTATGTAAAAAAGGAATTGAAGTAGTAAAACCAGGTTCAAGGAAATCGTTGGACGGAAAATGATAGAAGAAAAATGCAAGAAGACAAACGGCATTTCACATTTTGAGTAAGTAAAAGTTAAACACCCTACAACATTTATAAATACTTTTTCAAAGGAGTCCATAGGACTTATATGAAAAGCAGGTAAATTTGTTTTCCGGCATTTTTATTTTCACCAAGATAAATTGTGATACCGGCAATATTAATATAAATCAGAGGATTATAAGGTAGAAAAAATAAAAGCAAATGACTTTAACATAAAATAGTAACTAATTAACCGCAAAGGAAACAAAGGATACGCAAAGAACGCAATGTAGAAATAAATTTAATAATCTCTTGTTTTTACCCAGGTAATCCTTTGCGTTCTCAGCGGTTAAATTTTAGAAGAAAGAATACACATTAATTTCTAACAAAAGTGTTATTAAAGAAAATTTTATTTTACATAATTTAATATTTCTTTTAATCATTTTGCCGCCCTTTTATCCTGTGAACCATTAATATAAATCTAAACATTTATTATAACTAAATTATATAAATTAACTTATTAAATTATTCTAATATTTTACTGTTAAATGCAACAAAAAAAATTACACAAAACTGTTGAGACAATTACTTCAAAAGAATTCAATTCAGAAAAAGAAATGCTGATTGAAGTTCTGAATCAAACAGTTGAAAATGAAGACATTAATATTACCGGTGGCAGGATTTGGAAATTGGATAAAAAATCAGCCACCTATAAATTACTCTATCAAGTAGGAAACGTAGAGAAAATTAAAAATAATTTTAAAGTGAAGATTTCTGATTATCCTCTTTTTGATCAAATTAGTGAAAAGAGAACTATTCTCGGTGATGAAAAGAACGAAGTATTGAGAGAAAAGGGAATTCTCAAGTATTCCGCTTCCGGTGTTGGTTCAAAAATAAAATTGAACGGAAAGAGTTATTATGAATATTTACTTGCACTTAATAATGAAAATGTAAATGAACAATTAAAGTACAATTTGAGCATAATTGCTACAACTCTAACAGCAAAATTAAAACAACAACGTTCTTCTAAAAAAGCAGATTTTTTAGAAGCAGGCATCGACAAAGCACGAGAAATTCAAAAAAGTATTTTACCCGAACACGAATATCAATTTCACGAATATGATTTGTTCGGTGTAACAAAACCTGCAGAAATAGTCGGCGGTGATTTTTTTGATTACCTTGAAATTGGAGAGGACAATGAAAGATTGGGCGTTGCTTTAGGTGATGCGGCAAGCAAGGGTGTGGGGGCTGCTGCAGAGGCAATGTATATTTCAGGTGCGTTAAGAATGGCAAGTAGTTTTGAGATTAAAACTGCTTCTTTAATGAAAAAAATGAATAGACAAATAAACAAAATTTTTGATGATGATAAATTTGCTACATTTTTTTACGGGGAACTTTCAACAGACAAAAGCGGATTATTTCTTTATTCAAGTGCCGGGCATAATCCCCCATTTTTTTTAAAGAAAAATTCTGATGAAATTATCAGGCTTTATCCAACAGGTCCTGTATTTGGTCCGGTACCAAATGCTAAATACAAAGTTGAAAACATTAATTTTTCGGGGGGTGATCTCTTATTAATATATTCCGACGGTGTTACGGATTCAGCCAACCGGGAATTTGAAAATTATGATGATGAAAGACTTATTAAAGTCTTAATAAAAAATAGAGATAGAAAAGTAAAAGAAATAGCATTAGCAATATTAAATGATGTAATAAAATTTTCTGCAGGTGGAAAATATTCAGATGATAAGTCACTAATTGTAATCAAAAGATGCGAAAACAATCATTAAATAATTAATGGTAAAAAATGCTTTATTCAATAAATCCTACCGACGGTAATACGATTTCTTCGTATGAAGAAATGGAGAAAGACCGAATATCAAAAATAATAGAAAAGGCTCACCACACATTTCTTAATTGGAAGGAAACAGATTTTAATTTCAGAAGCCAAAGAATGAAAAAAGCTGCTTTCATTTTAAAAAATAGAAATGAAGAATTAGCCAAACTAATGACCATGGAAATGGGGAAACCAATCGCTCAATCCAGAGCAGAGGTTGAAAAATGTGCTTGGGTTTGTGATTATTTTGCAGCGAACGCCGAAAACTTTTTGAAAGATGAAATTATTGAAACAGAGGCACAGAAAAGTTTTGTAACCTTTCAACCTTTAGGGGTTATTTTGGCGATCATGCCGTGGAATTTTCCATTTTGGCAGGTATTCAGATTTGCTGCACCGAATTTAATGGCAGGTAATGCGGGAATTTTAAAACACTCCTCAAATGTATCCGGCTGCTCACTTGCTATAGAAAAAGTATTTTTAGACGCGGGTTTTCCGGAAGGCTTATTTGCATCTCTTTTGGTTCCTTCAAAAAATATGGACGATATAATTGAGAACAAAAGAATAAAAGCAGTTACTTTAACAGGAAGTGTTCCGGCAGGAAGAAGTGTCGCAGCAAAAGCAGGGGCAATGTTAAAGAAAACGGTACTGGAATTAGGAGGCAGCGATCCGTATGTAATTCTTGATGACGCCGATTTGGAAACAACGGCTGGTATTTGTGTAGCCTCAAGAATGTTAAACGGGGGACAAAGCTGCATCGCAGCAAAAAGATTTATCATCACTTCAAAAATTTATGATGAATTCGAAAATATTTTCGTTAGAAAAATGAATGAAAAGAAAATGGGTAATCCTTTTGATGAATCAAATTTCTTGGGACCCCAGGCAAGCATACAATTAAGAGACGAACTTCATCAGCAGGTTTTAGACAGCATTAATAAAGGGGCAAAACTTTTGCTTGGCGGAATAATTCCGGAAGGTGAAGGTGCCTTTTATCCACCAACTGTTTTAACAAATGTAATAAAAGGAATGCCTGCTTACGAAGAAGAATTATTCGGTCCTGTAGCAGCTTTAATAAAGGCTAAAGACGAAGATGAAGCAATTAAAATTGCCAACGATACTTCATTTGGTTTGGGCGCCGCCGTTTTTACAAGTGATGAAAAAAGAGGTACATTAATAGCAAAAGAAAGATTAAATGCAGGCTGCTGCTTCGTAAACGATTTTGTAAAGTCAGATCCAAGGCTTCCTTTTGGCGGTATAAATGATTCCGGTTATGGGAGAGAATTAGCTGCCTTTGGCATCAGGGAATTTGTAAATATTAAAACAGTTTATTTGAAGTAATTTAAACTGAAATTATTTATTACACCGTTGAATAAAATATCCCCGTTCGATTCACTTTAATGAGATGGTAATATTGGAAATTTTACAATAAAATTAGAACCTACGTTTGGTTTACTTATTACTTCTATTGTTCCGTTCATCAATTCAACATATTTTTTAGAGATAGTTAAACCTAAACCCGTTCCCTCAAATTTTCTTGAAATTCCTTCACTTACTTGCCTGTATTCTTCAAAAATAAATTTAATGTCTTTAGCGGCAATACCTATGCCGGTATCCTTGACTGAAATTACAGAGTATATATTATCATCAAATTTTTGTTCGTTAACATTTACTGTAATACCACCTTCTTTTGTGAATTTTATAGCATTGTTTAAAATGTTATCAATAATTTCAATCAATCTATCTTTATCCGCATTTACCTTGATCGTCTCTTGCTCTTTTACAAAGTTTAAGTATAAATCTTTATTCCCAATGGCATTCCTAAAAAATTTGACTCTATCAGAAACAATTGTAGCTAAATCCATTTCCTTCAAATCAAACAGCATTTTTTCCGAATTTACTTTGGAAAGATTCAAAATGTTATTTAATGTTTTGGTAAGTCTGCTTCCACTTGAATGGATTATTTCAGCCATTCCTTTAAGCTCTTTATCATCAATTTCTTCTTTCAAAATTTCGGATGCACCCACAATTCCTACCAAAGGTGTTCTCAGCTCGTGACTCATATTTGCATAAAAGCTTGATTTCAATCTATTTAGTTCTTCTGCTTTTTCTTTAGCTGCAATTAATTCATTTTCAACTTTTTTAAGTTGTGTAATATCGGTTAATATTCCCATAACAGCTTCTTCACCGTTAAATTTAATTATTTTAGAACTATCAATAACTTCAATTTTTTCTCCTATCTTGGTTCTAAAAGTTAATTCATACGGAATTATCTCGTTGTGTTTTTTGTGTTCCTCAATTCCTTTTTTAACATGTGCTTTACTTTCCGGCGTTAACAAATTTTTAAAAAGATCAAAACTTGGAGAATATATTTCTTCTACAGTATATCCAAGTTTTTGGGAAAACATTTTATTTACATACAGGAACTTGTTATTTCTGAATATGTAAATCATGTTTATTGAACTATCTGCTAATGTTTTAAATTTTTCTTCGGATTGTTTTAACGCTTTAATAGCTTCATTTTTTTCGGTTAGATCATGCAGAATGCTACCCATTCCCATGGGTTTACCGGTAGCTGGGTCTTTAATTAAAAATGTACTTGCCCAAACAGGAATACTTTTGCCGGTTTTTAAATGTTTTAATTTGTATTCACCGGTCCAATAACCATTTTTAATAACTGCCGGTATTCTTTCTTCAACAGAAATTTTATATTCTTCATCGGTAAGAAAATCTTTTATTGTAAGTTTAGTTACATCTTCATCAGGTGATAATCCCACAAATTCTCTGCCTCCCTTATTTATATATGTCATCTGATTTTCCATATTACCGAAAGCAATAAAATCTCTGGTTGTATTTATTATAAAATTAAATTTTTGAGCTTCTTCTTCTGCAATTTTTAATTTTGTTATGTCTTCCTGCAAACCGATAAAATTAGTTATGTTGCCCTTGCTGTCTAATATTGGTGAAATTATTGTCCTTCCCCAATATTTTTCCCCGTTTTTTTTAACGTTTAATAAATCACCTCTCCATACTTTCTTTGATGTTATTGTATTCCAAAGTTTTTTATGTCTTTCTTCGGGTCTATCTTGTGATTTAAAAATACTTGGATTTTTACCTACCACCTCTTTCAAACAGTAACCGGTTATCTCAATAAATTTACTATTTACAAATTCTATGTTACCTTCTTTATCGGTTAGAATTACCAAGGATGGACTTTGTTCAATTGCGTGAGAAAGTTTTTTTACTTCTGCCAATGATTCTTTCTTTTCCAATAAGTCAGAAATTATGCCGGCAGTTTCATCAAAAAGTTTATTCTGATAGTGTGAAAGATGTACAAATTTTTCAAAGGACTTTAGAACAAGAACATACTTAACTTTGTTGGAAATTATTATAGGTGCGCCCGACCAATTAGATGTTTCTAGTTTTTGTTGTACGCCAATAATCTTATCAAAAAATAGTGGGATTTCATCTGAATTAAGTGTGAGAATTTTTTGTGTTTCAATTATGTGTCTGATTAAAATTTCTTCATATCTTTTATCCGAATTAAATTTTCCATCTTCATTTTCTCTGTCATTAGATATTAAAGATTTATCATTTTTAACCTGGAACATATGTACACTTTTAACAGAATAAATTTTTGAAATAATACCCGGTATTGCTTTACATATTTCATCAGGTTTAAGTTCAACGTCTAAACAGGATAATTCATTTTTAACGCGATTTTTTAGCGCTTCATATATTCTTTGGGTTATATCTATATGTATCCCTATCGTTTCAACCAGTCCTTCTTTATTGTATAAACCGGAAACAAATATTTGTGCCCAGTAATATGTTTTATCTTTTCTTAGATATCTTTTTTCTAAATGAAAAGAATTAATTTCACCCGAATATAATTTCTCTAATTTTTTTTCATTTTGATGTAATTCTGATGGATAGCTTATATCCCTATATGTTTTTTCTTTTAGCTCATCTAAGCTGTATCCAATCATATTACAAAATTTTTGGTTTGCTGATTTGAACTTTCCATTCAAATCCAAAATTGTAACGCCGGTTTCTTTGTTATTAAAAATTGTTCTAAATCTTAATTCATTATAAATAGATCGGTCTATCAATTTTTTATAATCAGTAATGTCCCTGGTAATTAACAGCAGGCATAATTCATTATTATATTCAAATGTTTTTCCTGAAATTAAACCCGTAATTATCGAACCGTCTTTAAGCTTAAACTTAGCCTCAAAATTTTCAATTTTACCATTTTGCGTTAATTCGGATATTAACCTTTTACGATCATAAAGATCAACCCAAAGATTTAATTCCTTTGTGGTTTTTCCAATAATTTCGTGCTTCTCATAACCTGTCATTGATAGAAAGGAGTTGTTTGCCTGAATCAGTGTGCCGTCATCTATTTTCGAAACAGTTATACCATCAGGGTTGGTTTGAAAAATTGTTTCAAATGTATATTTGCTTTGTTTTAGATTTAATTCGTAATTTTTTTCAATTCTCGATTTGTAACTACCAAAGTTTTCTTGTAATATTTTTAATTCTTGTAGGAGTTCTATTTTAGTTTTTTCGCTCATTTTTTTATATTTATTTATGTATAAACTGTTAAACAAAACTACCAATTTATTTATATTGATGTTAGATGTAATCTGTTTTTGTAGCATTTACTAATTGAATAATGGGAATGGTTAAGCCGCGAATTAGCGGCAAAAAAAAAATAATCACAAATTCACGAATAAAGAAGTTTAATGTAAAAATCCAAACCTAATTTTACATAGTAATTGTAAAAATCCAAACATATATTTACATTTATAATGAGAAAATTATAATTTTAGTTATATCCTAAGTTGCGAAAGAATGAAAAGATTATTCACGGAATATTTACATAGTTGGAAAATAAAAAATAACAGAAAACCGTTGATTATCCGCGGAGCAAGGCAGGTTGGAAAAACTTACACTGTTGAAGAATTTGCGAAAAACAATTATGCCGAATACGTAAAAATAAACTTTGAAGAAACACCGGAGCTAAAAGAACTTTTCAAGACAAATGACGTGATTAACATAAAACAAAATCTTGAAATTTATTCCGGAAAAAGAATAATTGCTAATAAAACTTTACTCTTTCTCGATGAAATACAATCTTGTCCCGAAGCAATAGTTACACTGCGGTATTTTTATGAAAAAATGCCCAAACTTCATATAATTACTGCAGGTTCACTTCTAGATTTTACTCTAAATGAAATGAAATACTCAATGCCTGTCGGTCGAGTTGAATTTGCCTATATGTATCCGATGAATTTTTATGAATTTCTCTGGGCGTTAAAGGAATATCTATTATTAGAATTTCTTAAGCATTATTCCCTGGGAAAAGAGATTTCATTACCTATCCATCAGAAACTATTGAGAATTTTACGTTTGTACTATTTTATAGGCGGAATGCCGGAAGCCGTGAAAGTGTATGTGAAAAATGATAATCTGCCTGATGTGGAAATCGTTCACGAAAGCATTATAAAATCCTTGGAATTTGATTTTGCAAAATATGGAACGAAAAGTCAACAAGAAATTTTGGTAAAATTATTACGATACATTCCGAAAAGTATCGGCAAAAAATTCAAATATGTAAATGCAGCTCCGGAACTTCGTTCCGAATCAGTAAAGAAAGCGTTACAATTATTAAAGATGAGTAGAATTGTAAACCTGGCTCTAAATGCAAAATCTGCTGGACTTCCTCTTGAAAGTAACGTTAATGAAAAATCATACAAACCTTTATTCATAGATATTGGCTTGGCAAATCATATTTTAAAACTAAGATTAATTAATATCGAAAATTTAATTACCATTAATGAAGGAAATTTAGCCGAACAATTTATAGGTCAGCAACTTTTAAGTTTCGCACCTTATTATATTGATAATCAGCTTTACTATTGGGCACGGGAAAAACGCAACGCATCTGCTGAAATTGATTTTGTAACCGAATTAAACTACACAATTTTGCCCGTTGAAGTGAAAGCAGGTAAAACAGGTACTTTAAAATCGTTACATATTTATATGACTGAAAAAAAATTAAAGGTAGCCTTGCGCTTTAACACAGATACTCCCTCTATCGGTTTGGTCAACAATTCAGTTAAAGTAGGAAAAGTTGTAAAAAATGTTGAATTTAATTTGATCTCTTTACCCTTGTACCTTGTATTGGAATATAAACGAATAATCGAGGATCAAAATAATGACTGAATATTTTATTACAAATAATCCTTAAGAAACAAAAACTGTATAGAGCTGAAACTTAAATACAAGCAGGTAATTCTTAACGTTGAAAGGAACGAATGATTAAGCCGCTAATTCGCGAATTAGCGGCAAAAAAACAATCACAAATTAATGAACAATTTAATTTCCCAAGTGTAAATTTATTTTTATTTACCGAACATTTATCGAGAAAATATTTATAAAAGATTACACTTTTTAGGAGATAAATTATAAAGATTGTTGCATTTTTTTGGAGATAATTATTTTAATGGAGAAATAACAACATTTGAATTATAAATTAAAAATTCAATACGACGGTACAAATTATTCGGGTTGGCAGATTCAAGATAATGCCGTTACGGTACAGCAAAAAATTACGGACGCAATTAAAACGATCACAAAGCAGAATATAAATTTGATTGGTTCGGGCAGAACCGATACAGGTGTGCATGCTTTGGGACAGGTTGGTAATTTTATTTCAAATGAAGAATTAGATATTTATAGATTTAAGTATTCTTTAAATTCTATTCTCCCGGAAGATATTTCGGTTATATCAATTGAAGAAACTGAAGAAAAATTCCATTCAAGATTTGATGCTAAAAAAAGAAGTTATATTTATTTGTTCAGTAAAATTAAATCACCTTTCATAAATAAATATTCATATTTTTTGAATGAGAAATTTGATATTAATTTTATGAATGAAATAAGCAAATCGTTTTTGGGTAAACATAATTTTACATCTTTTGCTAAAAAAAAGACGGAAACTAAAAATAAAAATTGTAATATCTATGATATTCATTGGAAAGAATTTAGAGATAAAATATCTTTTTATATTGAAGCCGATAGATTTTTACACGGAATGGTAAGGACAATTGTCGGTACTTTGATTAATGTTCATAAAGATAAATGGGATATCGAACAGATAAAAAAAATATTTAAAAGTGAAGATAGAAGTACTGCCGGGGAAGCAGTCCCTGCAAAGGGTTTATTTCTTTATAAAGTAAAATATTAGGAATGTTTAATTTTAAAAATAAAACGGTATTAATTACCGGCGGTTCAAAAGGAATCGGTGCTGCTTGTGTTGAATTGTTTTACAAGTATGGTGCAGAAACTGTGTTTACATATAATTCAGATGAAAGGAGTGCCCAAAAATTATTTGATAAATTAGGTAAACCCAAAAGAGTAAAATTTTATCATTTGGATTTTTCAAATACTAATGAATTAAAAAATAACATTAACAAAATATTAAAGGAAATAAGGGGAGTTAATATTCTTGTAAACAATGCAGGTGTTTGGGAAAAAGGGAAAATTGAAGAGATGAATCTTGATGAATGGAGAAAGACAATAGACATAAATCTAACCTCTGCTTTTTTAATTACACAGGCAATAATTCCATTTATGAAGAAGAAAAAATACGGGAAGATAATTAACATTTCCTCAACTGCAGGTCAGCGGGGAGAAAAATATTATTCCCATTATGCATCATCAAAAGGGGGAATTATTTCTTTCACAAAATCATTGGCTGCTGAATTAGGTAAAGACAAAATTAACGTAAACGCCGTTGCACCCGGCTGGGTTGATACTGCTATGACAAAAGAAATTTTTTTAAATAAAGAAATGAGAAAGAAAATTAAAGAAGATTCTCTTTTAAAAAGAATAGCCAAACCCATTGACGTTGCTTATCCTGTTGTGTTTCTCGCATCAGATTTTGCTCAACATATTACAGGGGAAGTATTAAGTGTTAACGGCGGTTCTATTTTATGCGGTTAATGTTTTTAGTGTGTAAAATATTAATTAAATCATGACTCAAGGTTAATATGGAATTTTTAGCAAGTATACATTCTATAACTGTTCACTTCCCAATAGTGCTGCTTCTTAGTTATGTGGTGTTGGAAATAATATCAGCATTTTCTAAAAAAGAAATCTTTTCAAGAGCTGCACATATCACATTATTTTTGGGCGTACTTGCAGCTTTCCTTGCTGTTTTTACCGGTCAACAGGCATTGGATTTAGCAAGCAAATGGGAAAAAGCAGGTGCAATTATGCCTTTGAAAGCAATTAGTAAACACGAAGATTCAGCCAATTTAACGATGTGGTATTTTGTAGCAATTCTTATTGTCAGAACCTTTTTAGTATTAAAGAAAAAATTTACCGTTAATGTTAAATTTATGTTTGTTGTGTTGGCTTTATTAGGTGCATATTTCATATACCAGACGGGCAAATATGGTGGTAAACTTGTTTATAAATACGGAGTAGGTACCGAATTAAAAAAAGCTGAAATAAAAAATAATGATTAAAAAATAATTTTAAAAGGTATACAAAATGGAATTTAAAAATTTAGTAGTTGAAGTTGAAAACAATATTGCCGTGGTTACGGTAAATCGTCCGGAAAAATTAAATGCACTGAATAATGAAACAATTGAAGAATTAGATGAAGTCTTTTCTCAATTAAATGAAAACGAAGATGTATATGTAATAATATTAACCGGAAGCGGAGATAAGGCTTTTGTTGCCGGTGCCGATATTTCAGAGTTAAATAATCTCGATGAACAAAAGGCAAAAATGTTTTCCGAAAAAGGACAGAAAGTTTTTAGTCGGATTGAAAAAATGGAAAAGCCTGTAATTGCAGCAGTAAACGGTTATGCACTTGGCGGCGGATGTGAAATTGCACTTGCCTGTAATATTCGCCTTGCTTCTGATAATGCCGTCTTCGGACAACCGGAGGTAAATTTGGGTATCATTCCGGGTTACGGCGGTACACAAAGACTAACGAAATTAATTAATTCGGGTAGAGCTGCACAATATATTTTAACCGGCGATATGATAAATGCAGAAGAAGCTTTACGTATTGGATTAGTAAATAAAGTTTATCCGCAAGCAGAGCTAATGATTAAGGCAAAAGAAATGGGAAAGAAAATTTGTTCAAAAGGACAATTTGCCGTTAGAATGGCAATGAAAGCGATTAATATAGTAGGCGAAGTATCCGGTACGGAAGGACAGAATTATGAAGCAAGCGTTTTTGCTTTATGTTGCGGTACCGATGATTTTAAAGAAGGGACATCAGCATTCTTAGAAAAACGTAAACCAATATTCAAGAATAATTAATTATTGTTCTTGAATTAATATGAATAAAAACATTAATAAATATAAAGTCATTCAAACCCTGTTTGCAGTAGCAGTTGTTTTATTAATTGCTAATTTATTGGTGGGCAGATTTAATACAGAAAATGATTCTGAAACTGTAGTTGTGAATAATAAAAAAATAAACAGCGTTAAGATCGATTCTTTGTTTCTATCTTCACTAAAAAACTATAATATAAAAAAAAGTTGGATCCATAAATCATCAAAGCAAAAAACAAGAAAAAATTCAACAGAATTTATTTATACAGTAGATGTCCCTAATGATTTACCCAATATTTTATTAATAAAAGAAATATATAAAAATTTTTCAGGGACTAAATTAAAAATATCTTCAAAAGAATTAAAAGTCGGCGGCACTTCTTTGTTGAAAATTTCAAACGGAAACAAACCGGTTTTAAAGGTCTTATTTAATTATAATAATGATATCTCTCATGTTGCCGGTTATCTAAATTTATTAATTATTATTCCTAATGATTTGGATTTTGAGAAAAAAAATAATTTGCTAAATTCCATTAGAAACCTGACATTTCTGTTCTCACCTTCGACTAAAAATATAAATCTAACAAAAGAAGTATTGGGAAATAAAAAATCTTATGCTTTAATTATTGATAATGATATTGAGGAGTTAAAATTTAAAATTAAAAACAGTTTCAATCAAAGCAGAATTAACCAGGGAGTAAGTGCAATTATAAAATCTTTCCCACGTGCCAAATTTATGCTTATAGTTAGAGGTTTTATTCCTAATCATAATATCAGATCGGCTTTTAAGAAAATGAAAGTAAAACTCTTGTATCAAAAAAATCTTGTTGATTTTTCAAAGGAAAATAAGGGTAGGTTGGAAAAAGTATTTAAGTCTTATGTTACCAACACAAGCGTTAATGATACATTAAATGTGATTTTATCAGCAGACAATTTTTTAAAACTTAAAAAAGAATTAAAGAAATATAAAAAATTGGGGTATAAATTTATTTAGTTGAATTTAAAATTCACTAAAAATGTAATCTATATTTTTAGTAAAAAATATAGATTACAGTACTGCTAAATATTATCTGTATTAAGAAAATTAGACTGCCAATAATTAATGCATATTTTCCATTTCTCAAAATATTTTTAAATTTAATTTTAAGACCAATACCTGCCATTGCTATAACAAGTATATAATGGCTAATGTGACCAATATTTTCAACATACGCTTTTGGCAGTATATTAAAAGTTGGTAATAGAGAAAATAATACAAACCCAATTATGAAAATGGGAATATTAGGTTTCTTTACTTTCTCATTACTAGATTTGTTTTTATTTGAAAATATAAAAATAAGAGTAAAAACCAAGGGGAGAAGCATCAATATTCTTGTCATTTTTATTATTGTAGCAATTTGTCCTGCAGAATCACTTATAGAGAATCCGGCAGCCACAACCTGCCCAACTGCTTGCAATGTATTCCCCGCTAAGATTCCAGAATTAATGTTAGTAAATTGAAGAAGAAATTTAGCTATGAACGGTAACAAAAATATTCCAATAGTTCCGAGAAAATTTACAATTGCAACAGATAGTCCAACTTCTTCATCATTTGCTTCAATAATTTTTTCAGTTGCTGCAATTGCAGAACTTCCGCATACGCCATTTCCAATCCCTAATAGAAGAGCAAACTTCTTATCAAATTTTAATATTTTACTAAGAATAATTGCAGAGGAAATAGTAATAACCATAGCTGCAACAACTAAGATAACTGATTTTAATCCTATTTCTTTTAAAATTATAAAATTAAGATTAACCCCCATTAATGCTATTGCTAAAGAAAGTAAATGCTTTTCACTAAAACTTATTCCCTTGTTAAATATTTTATTTAATTTCGTAATATTTCCTATTACTATTCCAAATATAATTGCTATTGCAACTGCACCAATAGGTATGTACTCTGAGGAAATTATTGCTGCACTTGCTAAAGCAATACATAATAGAATCCCATAACTATAGGATAAAATTTTCATTTTACAATATTCCTTCCATTTATAATGTTCTGGTTAATTTGAAGGCACTTTTTCTTTGCCGATTAAGTCGGATAGTTTGATATTTGTTATGTGGGTTAAATATAGTACCGATACTGTCTGCTGGGGTATTTTTCATTTTTGGGTTACTACTGCTGTACTGTGACATTAATATTATAATACATCTAACTTGGCCTCTAAAAAATAAATTAATGCCATTTCTAAGGAATCCGTCAGCTAACGGGTGACTGAGACTTGTACGCCTTTGGTGTAAATCTTTCAGCCCAATTTCAGCGAACAAGATATCTCAACAGCTAAAGCTGTTTCGATATGATAAACCACTTTCATCATTTCTGTATCTTTCCATAATTATCAACTTCTATTACTTCATATTTGTTCAAATCTTCTAACTGCGGTAGGATATTTTTTTTATCGCCGACCACCATTATAACCGCATTGTCCGGGCGGATAAAATTTTCCGCACTATTTTTAATCATTTGGTTGTCAACATTGCTAATGTTTTTGACATAATTATTGTAATAAGAAATTGATAGATTGTGTTTTATTTTGTTTGTAAGATTTGAAGCTATTTGACCATAGGTTTCAAAGTTAAGAGGGAATCTTTTTATAATTGAAGATTTTGCAAAAGTTAGTTCTTCTTCCGTAACTCCCTTTTTAATTTTTTTCATTTCAAATAAAATTTCTTTAATTGCAGCCGAAGTAAATTTACCTTCGACAGAAGTTGTAACATAAAAATATCCGGCATTTTTGTAATAGTTAAATCCCGAATGTGCACCATAAGTATATCCTTTATCTTCTCGTAAATTTAAATTAATTCTACTAGAAAATTGTCCCCCCAGAATTGTATTTAACAAAGCATTGGAATAAAAATCCGTCTCATTTCTTTTGCAAGTAATATGCCCAACTCTAATTTCACTTTGTACCGATTCCTTTTTATCAGCGAAATAAATTTTGGTCTTTGTATCAACAACAAAAATATTTTTGCTTTTCTTTTTTATCGTTGATTTCCAAGGAGTGATGAATTTTCTAATTTTATTTTCCAGTTCTTCTTTTGCAATATCACCCACAACTACTATATTTATTGAAGATTGTAGAAATATACTTTTGTAAAAATTTTTAACATCATCCAAAGTTATACTTTCAACATTTTCAGCATAGCCTGAAGTTGGGTAAGAATAGGAGGAAGTGTTATTAAATATTAAAGAATCAAAGGCTAAATCTGCAATGTCATCCGGCGAATCCTTTATTTGTTGGATACCTGTTAATAGTTTGTCCTTTTCTTTTTTAAATTCATCTTCTTTAAAATTTGGTTCGTTCAAAATTAAATTCAATAGTTCCAAAGACCTATCAAAATTTTCTTTAAGAGTCAGGAATGAAAATGAGCATGAATCTTTTGAAGCTCCAATAGATAAATTTGTTCCTAAAATTTGGAACTGTTCTTTCAATTGCATTGAATCAAATTTACCGGCTCCCTCATCAATTAACATGCTAAAAAGATTTGCCAATCCTTTTTTACCATTTGGGTCTATAGTGCTTCCAACATCAGAAATTAATCCAAATCTAACAATCGGTAAATTATTTTTCTGTACAAAATGTACATTTAAAAACTCCCCAATCTTAAATTCAATTATTTTAGGCAATAAAAATCTTGATTGTTTATTTGGCTTTGGTATTATTTTTCTGTCTAATGTCATAAATCTATTTCTTTGGTGAAATCACTAATTCCAAATAATTTTTAGTTAAAAAATTTTTAGATGCGTTTACCACTGATTCAATTGAGGTATCGGCATATCTCTTTAAATCCATTGCAAGTGAATTCGGTTCATTTAAGTAATAATCGTAATGGTTAATTTGGTCAGCTAATATATCTATATTTTGTAGTGAGTACACAAATTGAGATTTAATAACATTCTTAGCTCTCAAAAGTTCATTTTCAGTAATACCATTATTATTGACATTATCAATTTCATTTAAAATTTCTTGTTTAATATTTTGTGTTGTCAAACCGGGCTTTGCAGTTACGCTAAATAATATTACTCCTCCGTATTTTCCGGAAAATTGGAAGGCACTAACATCTTGTGCAATTTGAAGATTATGGACCAACTTTTTATGCAGCCTAGAACTTTTGGAACCGGCTAAAATATCTAAAAGGATATCAATTGAAACTTCATTTTCATTGAATATTTCAACGGATGGCAAAGCTAAATAAATTCTTTCAAGTTGCACATCTTCTTTTTGGGATAAAGTAATTTTTTTTTCAAGTGAAAAAGCCGAAGATTGAATTGGAACTATTTTATTATTAGCTGAAATTTCCGCAAAATATTTTTCAACTAAATATTTCGTTTCCTTCAAATCAATATCCCCAACAATTGTAAGGGTTGCGTTGGAGGGTGAATAATATTGGGTAAAGAAATTTTGTACGTCATCCAATGTGTAAGATTTTATATCATCCATAAAACCTATGGTCGGCCAGCTGTATGGATGATTATCAGGAAAAAATTTTGTGATAATAGTTTCCCAAGCCAAGCCGTAGGGCTGGTTATCGTATCGTTGAAGTCTTTCGTTACTTACAACTCCCTTTTGATTGTCTAATTTTACCTGGTCAAGAGCAGGTAGAAAAAACCCCATTCTATCGGACTCCAACCACAGGGCAAGTTCTAAGTAATTAGAAGGGAGTTTCTCATAATAATTTGTTCTGTCAAAACTTGTTGAAGCATTAAGTGTTCCGCCTGCTTCTTGAATGTATTTAAAGTGTTTTTCTTTCGGAACATTTAAAGATCCCTGAAACATCATGTGCTCAAAAAGATGAGCGATACCTGTCTTACCTTTAACTTCGTTAGAGGATCCTACTTTATACCATATATTAACGGCAACCAAAGGTATATCTTTTTTCTGATGAAGAATTACTTTCAGCCCGTTTTTAAGAGAATATTTTTCGTAATTAATATTTAGTAAATCCATATTTATTATTAACGGTTCTTCAAAATGAATTCTATGTTTGCTAATTTACCGTCAATATTGGAACGGGGAGAGATATTAAAAATTTTACTGAGTAATGGATAAATATCAATGTTATTTATTGTTGCTGTTTTATAGCCCACTTTAAAAGCTGGTCCCATTGCAAAGAAAATACCCTGCATATCAAGTGTATTATTATCCCAGCCGTGAGTAGCGACTGTTTTCATTTTTGCCATATATTTTACTGATTTATCGGTTGTTAGATACCAACCCAAATCAGCTGAAATAATTATATCAGGAATAAACGGATTATCTGAGTAATGGAAACGTGCAGGTATATTTGTTTTTGTGTAAACATTAAAATGGTTTTGATTCTTTAATAGCAATTGATATACTTTATTAACCTCATTAGGTTTTGGCTGTATCAACATAAATGGTCCGCCCTGCTGATATTTTACATCATAATTTCTAATAATATTTTGAATGTTTACAGTTCGGTCTTTGCTTATATCAGACATTCCGTGATCTGAAACTAAAATTACATTTGTGCTGTCATAGAGATTTATTTCTTTCAGTTTCTTAAATAGCAGACCCAACATACTATCTTCTTTAAAAATAGCCTGATTAACTTCTTTTGAATCCGTGCCGAATTCATGTCCCATACCATCTGTGGCTGAAAAATAAAGAGTCAGAAAATGGGGTCTTTTTGCGTAGGGAAGTTTTAACCAATTAATTATACCATCCACTCTTGCTTTATAAGCTCTGGTATGATCGTATTTTTCATAATATTCAGGTCTTCTGTATTTAGGAGATATTTCCGAACCAGGCCAAAAATAACTTGCAGAAATAATTCCGTTTCTTTGTGCGGTTTCCCAAAACGCTTCACCCAAATACCACCTACCGTTTCTTACCTGGGATGAATCTCGTAAACTGTATTGTGCATTCCTAAACGGATCGTAAATTGAATTTGCGATCAGACCGTTATTTTCAGGATACATACCGGTTACAATTGCGTAATGATTTGGAAAAGTTTTAGATGGAAAATCCGGTCTCAGTGATAAAGCCGAGACACCGTCTTTCTTCATTATGTCAATATTTGGGGAAACACCTCTATTGGCATAATCCCATCTGAAACCGTCAAAAGAAATAAGGATAACGTAAGGCTGTGCTTGTGAATAAATACTGATGGATAATAATGTTAAAGCAAATAATATGATAATTATTTTTTTCATTTTTTTAGCCTTTAAATCTTTATGCCGAAAAATTCTTTTTAGTTAGATGTAATTATTACTTGTTTAATGTAATAATTTCAGTATCCTATCCGGTCTGATTGAACCGATCAATTTAAAAATTTGTGTGAAAGGAATATTTCTATTCCAAGAAAATAGTGCGATAAACGCTTCACCAACAATTGTATCACGAGCTACAAATCCCCAAAACCTACTGTCGAGACTATCATCCCTGTTGTCACCCATCATAAAATAATAATCCTTTTTGAATGTGTAAGAACTGACAGGTTTTCCTTCAATAGTTATAGTATTATTTTCTACCTTAACAACTCTTTTTCCGTATTCCCTGTCGATTATTGTCCTCCATTGTTCAATATTACTTAGGTTTAATTTAATTGTTGAATTCTTTTTCGGAATGACAAGCGGACCGTAATTATCTTCATTCCATTGAGCACCTTTTGGAAAAATTCTGGGTTCAACAACACTTGCCGGTCTTGAATAATAATCTAAATATTTAATATAAGTTGGTCTTTTAAATTCTTTACCATTAATGAAAACTACTCTGTTTATAATTTTTATAGTATCACCAGGCATGCCAATCAATCTTTTTACATAGTTAACACCTCTTTCCCTTGCAAACAGCCTGTCTTTTTCCCCGGGGTATTCAAACACAACAATATCATTTGGTTTGGGTTCTCTTAATGCCGGTAATGTAAAATGGGGAAGAGGGATGTCGGTAAATAGTACATATCTCGGTGATGAAGAACCGTAAATAAATTTATTTACAAGTACAAAATCTCCTACAAGAATTGTGTTTTCCATAGACCCGGTGGGAATGCGTGTGTTTTGTATAACAAATGTGATAATTAGAAATGCGGCTATAAGTGCAAATAAAATAGATGAAATAAAATCTTTAAATTTCTCTTTTGGTGTTTTTTCCCTGTTTTGTTCTTCTTCGGTTTTAATTCCAAGAAACTTTTTAAATCCACTTTTAAATGACAAGTTCTTCTCCGTGTATAATAATTGATTTATAAATATTGAATATATCTAATTGTTCTTTAAAGAGCTTAATTTATTTGTTAACATTTCGTTAAGTAATTTTGGATTTGCCTTTCCTTGTGTTTGCTGCATTATCTTACCTACAAAAAAGCCGATAAGTTTCTCCTTCCCATTAATATATTCTTCTACTTGTTTCGGATAATCATCAAAAAGTTTATTTATCATTTCTTCTAATTGTGAGGTATCTGATATCTGGCTAATGTTTTTCTCACTTATGATTTGTTCTGCTGTTTTATTGTCGGTTAACATTTCAACAAAAATTTCTTTGGCAATTTTACCGCTTATTGTACCGTCATTTATAAAATTTATAAGTTGGGTTAAATTCTCAGGTGAAATGGAGAAATCTTTTATACTTATTTTTTCGTTATTAATTATCCCAAGCACTTCAACCATTACCCAGTTACTTAAAGATTTAAAATCATTTGTAAAATTTGTTCCGTTTTCAAAATAATCTGCGAGCGATTTTTCATTTGTTAAAATCAGGGCGTCATATTCGGGTATTTTGTATTGACTCATAAATCGTTCACATCTTGTATCCGGTAGTTCGGGCATTTGTGTTTCGATTTTTTCTATCCAATCATCTTTTATAGTTACGGGAAAAAGATCGGGTTCCGGGAAATATCTATAGTCGTCTGCTTCCTCTTTGCTTCGCATACTTTCAGCTTTATTTAAATCTGCGTTCCAAAGAAGTGTTTGTTGGTTTATTTGTTTTCCGTCTTCGAGTAGATCAATTTGTCTTTCAATTTCAAAAATAATTGCTCTTTCAACATTTTTGAATGAGTTCATATTTTTAATCTCTGTTTTTGTACCGAGTTTTTTTTCACCGATTTTTCTTATTGAAACATTAGCATCGCACCTCAAAGAACCTTCTTCCATGTTGCCGTCACAGATTCCCAAGTATCTTACAACCTGCCTGATTTTTTGCAGGTAAAGTGATGCTTCTTCAGCGCTTTTTATTTCCGGTTTACTTACAATTTCAATTAATGCTACACCGCAACGATTCAAATCGACTAATGTTTCCGAACCTGAATCGTGTATTGATTTACCGGCATCTTCTTCAATGTGGATCCTTTCAATACTTATCCTTCTTTGTTCATTTTTTGATGTGGTAATGTTGATAAATCCGTCCGAACAAATTGGTTCTTCGTATTGGGAGATTTGATAACCTTTTGGAAGATCAGGGTAAAAGTAATTTTTGCGCGCAAAAACCGAATATTCATTTATATTGCAGTTTGTTGCTAATCCCATTAACACGGAATATTCAATTACTTTTTTATTTAAAACAGGCAATGTCCCCGGGTGTCCTAAACAAACAGGACAAACATTACTATTCGGAGTTTTGCCAAATTTTGTTGAGCAACTGCAAAATGCTTTGGTTGCTGTTGATAATTGTGCGTGAACTTCCAGCCCTATAACGGCTTCGTATTCTTTATACATATATCAAATTATTTTTATAGCGAAGCTGTGGAAGTATCATTCTTTTCATTGAAGTTAATGTTTTTTAATTCTGCGATAATTTTTTCTTTAAAACGATTGAAATCATTTAAATATTTTTTTGCAATAGGTTTTGATGCAGGAATTTTTTGCTTAAAAGGATCAACCAGTTGTCCGTTTTTCCAAAACCTAAAGTCAACATGATTTCCCTTTGCCAAGCCCGTATGTCCGACATATCCTATAACCTGTCCTTGCTTTACTTTAACACCAGGTCTAATACCGGAAGCGATTTTATACATATGTAAATATTGTGTTGAATATGTACCGTTATGTTTTACTTTTACATATCTGCCGTTATATCTTGAATATGTTGCGGCAGTAATAATACCATCACCAACAGTATAAATAGGCGTACCTTGAGGGGCTGCATAATCAGTGCCTAAATGAGCTTTATATCTTTTCTGAACCGGGTGAAATCTCCGGTAAGTAAAGCGTGAACTAATTCTTGAAAATTTTATCGGAGCTTTTAAAAATGCTTTTTGTAAACTGTTACCGTTTTCATCGTAGTAATTATCTTTATTATCCGTTTTGAAATTTATTGCATAATAATTTTCTTTCCGATTATAGAATTCTGCGCCTATAATTTTACTAATTCCTACAGGTTTATTGTCAACATATTTTTCTTCATAAATAACTTTATACTTGTCACCATCCATAATTCTGTAAAAATCTATTTGCCATGCATAAATTTCGGAAAGTTTCATCACTAATTCAGGGTCGACATTTTGTTCGGATAATGACATGTACAATGAATTTTTAATTACACCCGAAACGATTTTTTTCTTTAATACAATTTTTTTACGAATCACTTTAACGCTTACGGTATCCATAAAATTCATCACCAAATAATCTATAGGTGAAATTTGATAGACAAGGTGCTGTAGTGAATTTGAATTACCTGTTGATGAGTATGAATAATATTTATGCCCGTAATTTATCTTTCTTAGGTCGAATAAGTTTTTGCTTAATATTTGAGCTTGGTAAATTTTATTGTAGGGTGTTTTGTATTTTAATAATATTTTAGAAAGAGTTTCGTTTCGCTTTACCGAATGAATTTGTTTAACTACTGAAGAAGTATCTATTCCAAACTCCGTATTTAGTTTTTTTACCGGTTTAACCTTGGTAGTAATTGCAGTAGTTTGTTTCGGTTTATTGCTTGTTGTTGTTATTATAAAAAGGACTAATAATAGTCCTGCTATAATTAAAATAAATGCTTTTGAGTTCTTCAATGTTCTTTAAAAAATATTGTTTATTAGGGTGTTAATTTAAATGTAAATTTAGCCTATTGCAATTAATCCATTTACATTTTTAGTGTTAAGTATCGAGCTTATGTAAATTTACAAAGTTATAATGATTTTTTATCAAATAAATATAAGAGTTAAAATATTGAAAATGAATTGGTGAATGTAAGCTCTATAATTTGTTTATTAACTTATGACTTGAAGATTTTATTTTTAAATGTTATTTAGAGATAATATTTTTTTTAATTGGCAATTATTTAGTTCTAAAATGTTTTATAAACGAAACATATTTTTCGTTATTTCAATACGGGCATTATTAACTCTCGTTATTTTTACTTTTTTTTCTTGTCGTGAAAACATTCTTTCTTCAAAAAACCCTATTGGAAATATCAATGAGCCGATAAAAACAAAATCTTTTGATAGTTATACTTTCGAAATTAATGCTTCTAAAATTACATTTAATGAAACCGATGACACAGAATTAAATATAACCCGGGCAGATGTGTTGGTATCTGTAAAAAATTATTCTTCGGGCATAGTGAGTATAACTGTTATTGGGGATAATAAACTTAATTTGTACTCTTTAAGCTTTACCGGTAATACAACCGGGCAGTCTGCTAAGATTACAAATCATGTGCCTGAAAAAGTTAAGCTGGAATTCAGAAATTTTTCCGGAAATTTCAAATTAAGAATATCCAAATCAAATTAATCTCTTCTAAAATTTTACCTTTTAAAATAATTTACTTAAGTTTAATCCCAGGATTAATGAATTCCCAGTAAACAAATAAATTTCTCGTCGATAGATGCGCTTAAACATATTTTCATACCAAAATAAGTATTTTAATACAGAAGTTACCTCTTTGCCTACCAGGGAAGAAATTGAGGAAAAATATAAATGGAACTTATCTGACATTTATAATTCTGATGAGGAGTGGGAAAGAGATTTTAAATGGGTAAGTGACAGAATACAAGAATATTCAAATTATATAGGTACTCTTTCCAAGGATGCCGATTCATTATATGAATGTTTGAAGTTCGATGAAGAAACCGAGAAGAAACTGGAAAGATTGCATCTTTATTCTATGCTTTCACACGATGGTGATATGGGTGTTACTAAATACCAGGCTATGGATGATAGGATAATGAGTTTATATACTCAAGTATCTACTGCAAGTTCTTTCATTCGCCCTGAATTGATGAAAATTCCTGAAGACCAATTGTTAAAAATAGTTTCTTCAAAACCTGAATTAAACATTTACGAACACTTCATAAAAAATCTAATAAGATCAAAAGCTCATACATTAAATGAAAAAGAAGAAAAGCTATTATCGTTAGCCGGCGAAACTGTCCAAGCCTCATACAACACTTTCTCAATTCTAACTAACGCCGATTTAACTTTTCCAACGATAAAAGATGAACAAGGTGAAAATATAAAAATGTCACATGGCAGATATTATGCTGCAATGTATTCTAAAGACAGGGAATATAGAGAGAGAACATTTTATGCATATTATGTACCTTATAAAAAATATAAGAATACATTTTCATCTTTACTGAACGGAAATATTAAATCTAATATTTTTACTGCAAGAGCGAGAAAATATAAATCGGTAAGAGAAGGTTCACTCGATACAAATAATATTCCTATTTCTGTATACGATAACCTTATTAATACTGCAAACGAAAATTTATCTTCTTTACACAAATGGGCTTCGTTAAAAAAACGTTTGTTGAAAATTAATGAACTACATCCTTATGATGTTTATGTCTCTTTATTTAATGAAACAAAATCTAAAACATATTCTTATGAAGAAGCACGGGATATTGTATTTGAAGCAATGGAACCGTTAGGCGATGATTACATAAAATCATTAAGTAAGGCTTTTGATGAAAGATGGCTCGATGTTTTTGAAACAAAAGCTAAAAGAAACGGGGCATATTCTTCCGGTTCAACTTACGGCGTACATCCATATGTGTTGCTAAATTGGAATGGTTTACTAAATGATGTTTTTACTCTTGCTCACGAACTTGGACACAATATGCACTCATATTACACCGAGCAAAACCAACCTTATCCGTATGCAAATTATTCGATTTTTGTGGCTGAGGTAGCATCAACTTTTAATGAATCACTTTTACTGAATTATCTTATTAAAAACACGGGTAATAAAAAAGAAAAATTATTCTTACTTGAAAAATATCTTAATAATATTACGTCAACATTTTTCAGACAGGTAATGTTTGCTGAATACGAAATGAAAATTTATAATATGGCTGAAAACGGGGAAGCATTAACCTCGGATAATTTATCCCAATTATATAATGATATTTATCAAAAATATTGGGGTCCAAATATGGTGCTTGATGGGGACAAGAAATATACCTGGGCAAGAATCCCACATTTTTATTATAATTTTTATGTTTATCAATATGCTACCGGTTTTGCTGCATCTGAAACCTTATCGGAAAAAGTATTAAATGAAGGTAAACCTGCTGTAGATAAATATTTAAATTTTCTAAAATCCGGCAGCTCAGATTATCCAATTAATTTATTGGCATCAGCCGGCGTAGATATGAATTCTCCTTCGCCCATAATTTCAGCAACACAAAAAATGAATAAAATAATTGAAGAAATTGAAAATATAATCGGCGATTAGTCCCTCACATCAACCACTAATATAATTTTGCTGATATGAAAATATATACAAAAGACTTACTTAATCAATACGATCAATCTCTTACTTACGACGATATAAGTTTAATACCCACAGAAATATCCAGAATAAAATCCAGAACGGAAGCAAAAACCAATTGTGAATTTTTAGATCTCAATTTATCTCTACCTGTAATATCAAGTCCAATGGATACTGTTACCGGAATAGAAATGGCAAAAGCTCTTACAGAACAAGGATGTTTAGGAATATTGAACAGGTTCGATTCGTCATTGAATGAAATTTTAACAAAAGAAACAAATGGTGTTAGGGGAGTTTCAATTGCCCTAAACACATCTTTGGATGATGTTAAAAAATTAGCTGAGAACGGTTATATAATTTGTATAGACACTGCAAATGCTAATAATAATGAAGTATTAAAAAAAACCGAAGAAATAAAAAACGCATGTGATGTTAAAATAATAGTAGGTAATGTTGCTCAAGGTGACAGCTTAAGCCTGTTGGAAAATTCAGGGGCAGATGCAGTAAGAGTAGGTATAGGCGGGGGAAGTGTTTGTACAACTTCAATTCAGACGGGGATTGGTATAGGACAAGTATCGTCAATTTTAGATGTCCTTTCAAAAAGAGATGAAAAAAAATTAAAAATAAAAATTATTGCAGACGGCGGAATAAAAAGCCCGGGAGATATTGCAAAAGCAATAGCGTTAGGTGCAGATGTGGTAATGCTGGGTAGAATGTTAGCAGGTACAAGAGAAACACCCGGAGAAGTTATAAAATATGCCGACCAATTATGGAAGAAATATAGAGGCTCAGCTTCATTTGGTGTTAAAATGCGAAATGAATTTATAGAAGGGGAAGAGACGATGGTCCCTTACAGGGGGAAGGTTAAAAATGTTATTGACGAAATATCCGACGGGTTAAGAAGTTCTATGAGTTATATGAATTGTGTATCATTGGACGAATTAAAAAGTAAAGATACATTTGCTGTTTTAAGTAACAGTTCTTATTTGGAAAGATTACCAAAAAAATAATTTACTCACGGTTAACTTTTTCAATTGTAAAAGCCGGAATACAAAAAGAAACATATTCCACCTCTTCATCAAATGGATTTGAATATCTAACTCTTGAACCTTTTTTTACACAAATGCTGTTTCCTTTGTTTAAAATTATTTTTTCATCTTCTATTTCAATTTGTTTCTTTCCTTTTATAACATAAGTGATTTCATCAAATAATGGAACTTGGTAAGGTTCAGACCAACCCGGTGGGGCAATCATATGAGCAATACTAAAATCACCAACATCTGAACTTGCCTTGCCAAAATGCTCTTCAATTAATTTACCGTCATCAGTCGGTACAATAAATGGACTGTTTTGAAGAATATATTTTACCATAAAAAATCCCAAGTAATTTTATTTGGTTTTGTTTGAGAATAATGTGGAACATCTAATTCCTAAATATTTATTCTAATTTAGAATTTACACCTAACTTACTACAATGTTCTTAAACACAACCCTTAATATTATTGTAAATATAAAATAAATTTGTAAAATCTAAAAGTGTTGATAGGGGCAAACAATATGTCCTTTAAAAAAAAGAAGACATATTTTTGTGAAATATGTCTTCTTAAAAAATTTATTAATGCGGTAAAATAAGGGAGAAGAATTAAATTATTTTTCAGTCAATTTCTTATTCTACTGCATACTTTTATTTTTGTTAAACTACTTTACAACTTAAGTTTCCTTAATCTCAGTGCGTTTGTCACCACTGAAACAGAGGAAAATGCCATTGCAGCAGCGGCAATAGCCGGATTAAGTAGGAATCCGAAAAACGGGTAAAAAATCCCGGCTGCAATTGGAATACCACTGATATTATAACCGAAAGCCCAAAATAGATTCTGCTTAATATTTCTTAAAGTAGCGGCGCTTAATTTATAAGCTTTTACTACATCAAGAAGATCACTCTTCATCAACACAACCTGGGCAGATTCCATTGCTACATCCGTACCGGCACCAATTGCTACGCCAACAGTGGCTTGCATTAATGCAGGAGCATCGTTGATACCGTCGCCCACCATAACTACCTTATGTCCTTCTTCCTGAAGTTTTTTAACTTCGTTAGCTTTATCCTCAGGTAAAACTTCAGCAATAACACGATCAATTCCAACATGAGCAGCGATAGCCTCAGCAGTTATCTTATTATCACCTGTGAGCATTGCCACCTTAATTTTTAACTTGTGGAGTTCATCAACGGCTTTTTTGCTGTTTTCTTTTAAGACATCTGCAACAGCAATAATACCGAGAAGATTATTATCTTTCCCAATAAACATAGGTGTCTTTCCATCATTAGCTAAACGGGAGGCAACATCTTCAGCCGTTTTTAAATCTATTTGTTTATCCACCATCAACCTCTTATTTCCTAAATAGATTTTTTCTCCATTCAGGCTCATTTCTATACCATGCCCCGGTATAGAATTAAAATCAGTTAATTCAACTAACTCTAATTTTCTTGCAGATGCTTCTTTAATAATAGCTTCTGCAAGGGGATGTTCGGATTTCTTTTCCCCGCTTGCAGCAATTTGGAGAATTTCATCCTCCTTATAGCCATTAAATGTAACTATGTCGGTAACCTGTGGTTTGCCTTCTGTAAGTGTTCCGGTCTTATCAAAAACCACAAAATCAATTTTGTGGAAATTTTCAAGAGCAGAAGCATTTTTAATTAAGATTCCATTTTCTGCTCCTTTACCTGTTCCAACCATAATGGCAGTTGGTGTTGCCAGACCTAAAGCACAAGGGCAAGCAATAATAAGTACGGCTATTGCTACCGTAAGTACAAAGATAAAAACTCCACCTGTAAGTGTAACTCCAAAAACAGTGCCGGCTAAGCTCCAGATAATAATTGTAAGTATGGTTATTCCAATTACAGTCCAAGTAAAATAACCTGCCATAATATCAGCCAAGCGGGCGATAGGAGCTTTTGATCCTTGAGCTTCCTCAACCAATTTGATGATTTGTGCAAGTGCAGTATCTTTACCAATCTTTTCAGTACGGAACTTAATAGAACCGCTCTTGTTCAACGATGCGCCGGTTACCTTAGAGTTGATGTTTTTCTCAACCGGGATGCTTTCACCGGTCAACATAGATTCATCAACAGTACTTCTTCCTTCAATCACAATACCATCTACAGGTATTTTTTCTCCGGGTTTAACAATAACTATATCGCCCACCTGTACTTCAGAGATTGGAACTTCTTCTTCAACTCCGTCCACTTCAATAATTGCAGTTTTAGGTGTTAATCCCATCAGCATTTTTATTGCTTCTGAGGTTTTACCTTTACTTTTTGCTTCTAAATATTTACCGACCAAAATCAGGGCAATAATAACCGCAGCGGTTTCAAAATAAAGGCTATGTATATATATCCCTTTAGTGTCTAAACCTAAAACTACCAATACAACTGCATAAAAGCTGTAAGCATAAGCTGCGGAAGTTCCCAATGCAATTAGGGAATCCATATTTGGGTGACCTTTAAAGAGATTTGGAAAACCGATACTGTAAAATTTTCGTCCCACGTAAATAACCGGAATGGATAAAATTGCCTGGAACAGAGCAAAGTTTAAAGGGTAAACATCAGGATGTAAAAAATACGGCAATAGATTTTTACTGATTAATTCTATCATTGCTACATATAAAATTGGAAGGGCAAACAAACAAGCCAATATAAGTCTTCTTTTCAAAGTCTTAATTTCATTTTCCTGAGCTTCCTTTTCAGCATCTACTGTTTCCTCACCTGTATCTATAAGTTTTGGCTTATAACCTGAAACGGATATTGCTTTACTTATCTGCCGGATGTTTAACTTAGAAGTATCGTAAATAACCTGTACATAAGAATTAGTCAAGTTAGTATCAACCTGTTTTACTCCTTCCAGTTTTTCAATTACTTCTTTAATTACTTTGGCACTTTGATCTGAATCCATACTCACAACTTCAAATTCCACACTTCTTTCTTTTACCGATTTTATTACTTTGTAACCCGAACTTATAATTACTTTTTCAATATCATCAATAGTGATTGAAGTAGAATCATATTCAACCATAGCTTTTTCCGAAGCGAAATTAACCGATACTTTTTTAATACCATCTGTTTTGTTAAGATCCTTTTCTATACGTTGGGCGCAAGAGGCACAACTCATTCCCGCAATACTTAATATTGTCTTTTCCGTTTTACCAACTACATTGTAGCCTGCTTCTTTTACTGCATTTACCAAATCCGATTTATTTACTTTCTGAGTTTCAGAAAATTCTATAATGGCTTTCTCTGAAGCATAATTGACATTAGCATTGACTACTCCTGTAACTTTCTTTAGAGATTTTTCTATTGTAGTTGCACAAGAGGCACAACTCATTCCATTAATTTTTAATACTATTTTTTCATCAGTCATTTTTTGTTACCTGTTTTCATTTTATTAAGCGTTAACCAATTTGTATCCGGCTTCATTAATTGCAGCAGCAATTTGTTCTTTACTTACCTTTGTTGCATCGTACTTAATATCAGCCGAACCTACTTTAACGCCTTTTACTTTAATATCTAATTTTGACAATTCTTTTTGAACCGATTTTACACAATGTTCGCAAGTCATTCCCTCTATTTCAAATTGTTCTCTTTTCATTTTTTTCTCCTTAATTATTTTTATGTTAATCTTAAAGTTATTTAATTATGCTTAATATCTTTTATATAATTTAAAAAAATTATTATAGAATTTTAAGATGCCGAAAAGTGGGCTAAATAATATTTTGATGTGCTAATATAATAATTGACCCCGTTAGATAATCGTAATAAATTCTTATCATTATTTTAAAATAATATATCTAACGGGGGTTAACCTAATTTCACCCATTGAGATTCCTACATTATCCTCAACAATATTTTTGTTTTTCCCTGTAAAGAAAACGAGACAGGCGTAATAACCAAGAAAAACCAACATCCACAAATGCCGGAAGTGCGATAGCACTTCAATTTATAATAGCTATGGACGAAGTCCGTAGACTAGATAAACAAAACAAATCCGAACTGCGGGAGCAGTTCAATTACACATATTCAACATTCCTAAATTCAACTGCATCCGCAGTTGTACCGTATATTTCTTTTTATACCTCGAATTTCATTCGAGGCTATTGTAAATTCGACTGCATTCGCAGTCGGCTGGAGTTTGGACAAATAACTAAAAGCAACAGTGGAAAAAAGTATAAAAATTCTTAAAGAATCAAGCTGCGGCAGTAGTAATAAGCTTATTAGCGTTAGTATTAATGCCAAATATGTAGCTTAGTTCCGGTTTATCAAGCAGTTCTCTTCTTAATTGAGTTATTAAATCTAAACAAGAAGGTCTTTCAGCTTTCTTCCTCCAAATAGGAAGTCGGAGATAATCATTTGTTCGATTTGGTCCGTATGCTTTTAATCCGGCAAGTAACAACATACTATAAGCTGCTACCATAAATGTCGGTTGTCTTTCAACTGACTTTATCGACCATACTTGAGCTTGTCCTATTCCTAAGGTATCTTTTTCTTCACGATGATTGACCTCTATCTGCCAACGGTCAAAATACATTTGTATCAATAACTCTATCGGCATATCATTGTTATCGGATAATAAATATGCCGGTTGTCTATAATATGTCCGTCCCTTTTTTGTTGTTCTATATGGGATAGGTCTTATTACGATTAAACGTAGTTTCTTTCGTTTGGCTCCTCTTTGCCACAATATATCTTTGACTTCCTTATAGTCAATATCACGCCATTTTTTACCGTGGAATATCTTTAGGTTTTTCCACTCAAGAGTTTCATCTTTTCGTACTTTCTCCGGTGAGAATTTCTCTTTTCCATAAAATCTCCTTGAACTATCTTTCGATTCAAAACATAATGACAAATCTTTTCGGCATCGAGCTACTATTGAAGTCCTCTCTACTTTAGAACCAAAGACGGTCTTATTGGCAAAGCTGCCGTCACAGACTGCGACCATCTTCTTGTTTATTACTCCTGCTAAATCATAGGCTTGGCGCATTTCCTCCAATTTCTTAACAAAATATGTAGACATATTATTCTTCTTTTTTGCTTTTTTGTATTCATTCCATTGTTCATCGCTTGCGTGTTTCTTAGGCTTTTGTACTTTCGGTATCATACTAAAACCTACCGGTATACCCCGTGAGGATACATCATACTTCTGATGAAGAGCTAATAGTGCAGAGGCTTGGAGATATCGGTGACCTAACATAAAATTGGTATGAAATGGTGGGGATAGCGGATCTCTTTGATACGAAACCCACGGTATTTTCTTACCGGTTTTCTTTATCTTTGTTTCGTCCCAGCCTATTGCTATATAGTTATCATAACCATATTGTAGTGTTTCTTTAATAATGTTCCGAAATAAATCTTTCGTTTGCCACGGACTTCGCGAATAAAAATAATAATCTCCGCTCCAGTCTACATCCGAACGACCACTACTTAATATGCTGCGGCTTAATGTTTTTCTCCCTAATCCGGTAAAGCCGCTAATTGAATGTCGTATTGCTCTAATATATGTGCGTTCTTGGGAGAATACTTCGCTCCAAGACTTTAATAAGTTTATATATGTTTTAAGCAGCATTTTTTAATCCTCCAATAATCCGAATGTATTACTTTCTGTACGAATGAATCTATCGTGTCGTTTGACCTTCTTTGTAATTGCTGATACTAAGGATTCCCTGTCAATTTTTTTCTTAAACTGTTTTTCTATCCGGGTTATTATTTCTGAAATGTGTAATGGTCTTCCTGCTTCTCTTATTACAGTATAAACCATATCGGGTTGTGAAGGTTTGTTTTTGGGTTTAAGTCTTCCGCTACCTAAATCCTCACGGAGTTTACGAACGGCGTTTAGTTGATAGGATAATGAAGTTTCTATAGCATCAAAAACGGCATTGCGAATTTCTTTGTTTAAATCGTTACTCATTATTATTCCTCCTATTTGTTTAAGGGAAAATAATGAATTTATATTAGTATGTCAAGTATTAACTAATAACCTACATACCTTTTAATAATATGAGATACTCTAAAATTGTCCAAACTCCAGAGCGAAGCTGTGCTTCGCTTTACTAATGGAGATTTTTATGATAACTAATGGAAATGGTATTAAACAAAAAATAGATTCCCTCTGGGATAAATTCTGGTCAGGTGGAATTTCCAATCCGCTTACGGCTATTGAGCAGATGTCTTATCTTATATTTCTTAAGCGACTTGAAGATGTTGATAATTCAAATGTTGCTTCAGCTAAAAGACGGAACAAAAAATTTAATTCTGTTTTTATTGGAAATGAAGATTGTCGCTGGTCTTATTGGTCACAGCTATCGGGCGAGCAGATGATAAAGCTTGTTCGCGACAATGTTTTTGATTTTCTTAGAAATCTTGGAAGTGAGACAAGTTCTTTTACACAATACATGCAGGACGCCGTTTTCATTATACCAAAAGCTTCGCTGCTTCAGGAAGCAGTGAACATTATTGAAGACCTTCATATCACCGAACAGAATATTGATGTGCAAGGTGATCTTTACGAATATTTGCTAATGCAGTTAACAACCGCAGGCAAGAACGGTCAGTTTAGAACTCCCCGCCATATTATAAGAATGATGGTTAAACTTGTTGATCCAAAAATAGGCGACAGGATTTGTGATCCTGCCTGTGGTACATCGGGATTTCTTTTTAATGCCTATATGCACATACTTGAACAGAACACAAGTAAAGATGTTTTAGAGTATGACGAAGAAGGAAATCCACATCATCTGATTGGTGATAAGATTACGAACAAAAAACTTTTTAAGTTTCTTAAAACTCACTCATTAACCGGGTATGATTTTGATTCCACAATGACGCGTATCGGTGCAATGAACTTGATGCTTCACGGGATTGATAATCCCAACATTCGTTATATGGATACCCTTTCAAAAACATATAACGAAAAAGAATTGTATGACATCGTTCTTGCCAATCCACCTTTTAAGGGTTCGATAGATGAGACGGATGTTAATCCAAGATTTAAAACAAAAACTAAAAAGACCGAGCTTTTGTTTATTGAGTTGATTTACGATTTGCTTGTCCCCGGCGGCAGGGCTGCGGTTATTGTTCCTACCGGTGTTCTGTTCGGTACAAGTAAAGCACATATCAATGTCCGTAAAATTCTTATCGACAAGTGTAAACTTGAAGGAATTATCTCAATGCCTTCTGGTGTGTTTAAGCCTTATGCAGGTGTTTCAACTGCCGTTGTGGTTTTTCAGAAGGGCGGTATTACGGATAATGTTTGGTTCTACGATATGGAGGCAGATGGTTTTACGCTTGATGATAAACGAAATAAAACAGACAAGAATGATATTCCCGATATAGTTAAACATTTTACTGTAGGGCGACAAGGCTTGTCGCCCAACAAAAAGGCAATAAAGGTTACTGTGAAAGAGATAAGAGAAAACAAATACGATTTGTCAATCTCCCGTTATAAACCGATTAAATAAGAAGAAGTTGAATGCGATAATGGAAAAAGTTTTGAAGTTAGAAAAAGAAATGGATATTAGAAAATCAAAAAAAAATTCATACGCGGTTTCTCACGCCAGAATATTCAACTTATGAAAAAGTTTTATGAAGCTTATCCAT
>ENA-ORDP01000193-ORDP01000193.1-marine-sediment-metagenome-genome-assembly--contig:-NODE-193-length-40903-cov-3.830126_pt1 | contig 40903 bp, 38 predicted proteins | sample MGYA00248627_ERZ508539 | MGnify/ENA primary metagenome ERZ508539 (study PRJEB26208, sample SAMN05571518) | marine sediment metagenome | biome: deep sea; feature: Hydrothermal vent; material... | reverse complement strand
ACATTCTCCGTGCGAAAATGCCTTGTACTGAACCAAAATCTAAACACGCTGAATAGTTACTGAACATTTAAGATCTGATCCACTTAAAGGGCATAAATAAATGGAAAAATTAATCATCACACTGTCGATGCTCGGCAATATACCGACCAAGGAGAAAAATCCGGCTACCCCGGTGACGGCAAAAGAAATTGCCGACACACTTGAGCAGTGCTGTGCTCTGGGTGTTGCGGTGGCACACATTCATGCCCGGGATGAACAGCAACGGCCGACCCATTCGCGGGATGTTTATAAATCAATTCTGGATGAAATTGCTTGCCGTGGTATTGATGTGATTACACAGTTATCGACCGGCGCGCGCGGCGGTGACAATACCGCAGCCAGCCGGGGTCAGATGCTGGATCTGGACTGCGAAATGGGCAGTCTTGCGACCGGCTCTTCAAATTTTCCGAGCACGGTCAATGCCAATAGCCCCGATCTGATCACGAGTATGGCCACAAAAATGCGTGATAATGGTCTTAAACCCGAGATTGAGGCTTTTGATGTTGGCATGATTGATAACGCCACCCACCTGGCCAGCAAGGGGATATTGCAGGTGCCGTTGCACTTCAATCTGGTCATGAATGTACCCGGCTCGATCAAAGGCACACCACGAAATCTGCTGTATATGGTGGAGTCATTGCCCCCCGGTTCGACCTGGACGGTATCCGGTATCGGCCGCTCGCAGATTCCGTTGCTGGCCATGGCGATGATACTGGGTGGTCATGTGCGTACCGGTCTTGAAGACGTGCTGCAGATGCCGGATGGCCGTCAGGCCACGAATCGATTGCTGGTGGAGCAGGTGGTTGAGTTGGCGCGGGTGCTGGGTAGGAAAATTGCGACAGCTAACGAGGCCCGCAAAATCATGGGTTTGCCGCCGCGTTGAGGTTATCTCTCCCTCGTCATTTACGTCTGTGGCCTGGCGGCGAGGTGAGGATAGGCCACTTTGTGATGAAATGCCATGGCCAGCCTGGAAGCGGTCGTGGTAAGCTTCGCGCTTTTCAAGTCGTTCCAGCCAACACACGTAGTGGGGTGACTTTGCTGACGCTCCTGATGTGGTTGGCCGCGTGGCCATCAGTGTGCAAAGCGTCTGCAATTCCTAATCGCTGTTATTGGCCGTTTGTCAGGAACTACCGTTTTGGGGGCGTTACCGTGTGTGATATTCCAACCTTGCGCAGGATATTGCGTGACAGTAAAGTGATCGCCGTGGTGGGTTTGTCAGCACGCTGGTATCGGCCCAGTTTCTTCGCCGCCAAATATTTGCAGGAAAAAGACTACCGAATTATTCCGGTCAACCCCAATTATGATGAGATTCTGGGTGAAAAATGTTATCCGGATCTGTCAAGCATTCCTGAGCCAGTTGACGTGGTGAACATCTTTCAGCGCCCGGAAGTGGTGCTGCCTTTTGTCGAGGAAGCGACCCGTATCGGTGCCAAAGTGGTGTGGATGCAACTCGGTGTGGTCAATGAGACTGCGGCCAAATGTGCGCGTGATGCGGGCCTGGAAGTGATTATGGACCGGTGTATGAAAATCGAGCATGCCCGGTTGTTTGGTGGGCTGAATTTTATCGGCGTCAATACGGGCGTGATCTCCGCTCATCGACCGGTGTAAGTTGAGATCAGGTAATACGGAGGCGGAGTATGGCAGATCGCAAGTTTGGCTTTGAAACCCGCTGTCTGCACGCCGGCCATGTGCCGGATGCAGCGACCGGCTCGCGGGCAGTACCCTTGTATCAGACTGCGTCTTATGTGTTCGACAGTACGGATCAAGCGGCCAGCCTGTTTAATCTGCAAACGTTTGGTAATGTTTATTCCCGGTTGTCAAATCCGACTACCGCAGTATTTGAAGAACGTATGGCCAGTCTCGAAGGAGGCAGGGCGGCGGTCGCTACCGCCTCAGGCATGGCGGCCCAGATGGTTGCACTGCTGACCTTGTTACAAAATGGTGATGAGGTGGTTGCAGCGCGTACTCTGTATGGTGGAACCTATTCGCAGTTAGCGGTTACCTTTGAGCGCATGGGCATTACCACGACGTTTGTGGATCCGGATGATCCGGAAAATTTTCGTTCTGCCATCACCGACAAAACCCGGGTGGTTTATGCGGAAACCATCGGCAATCCGCTGAACAATGTACTGGATATCGAAGCCGTTGCAGCCATTGCGCATGAAAACGATATTCCTTTGCTGATCGACAATACCTTTGCCTCGCCCTATCTGTGCCGACCTTTTGATTTCGGCGCGGATATTGTGGTGCACTCGGCCACCAAGTTTATCTGTGGCCATGGTACTTCGATCGGTGGCGTGGTGGTCGAGTCCGGCCACTTTCCCTGGGATAATGGCAAGTTTTTGAGTATGACCGAACCTTCCCGGGGCTATCATGGGGTACGTTTTTATGAAACCTTTGGCGATTTCGGTTTTACCATGAAGTGTCGCATGGAAACCTTGCGCACCCTGGGGCCCACCCTGAGCCCATTCAATGCCTTTTTATTCCTGCAGGGCCTGGAAACGCTGCCCATCCGCATGCAGCGCCATTGTGCCAATGCGCTGGCGGTGGCCCATCATCTGCAGCAGCATCCGCAGGTGGCCTGGGTTAAGTTTGCCGGCTTGCCCGATAGCCCTTATCACACTCTGGCAGCCCGTTATTTGCCTGAAGGTGCGGGTTCCGTGCTGACCTTTGGAGTCAAAGGTGGGCAGGCTGCCGGGGTGCGCTTTATCGAAAGCGTGCAGTTCCTCAGTCATCTGGCCAATATCGGTGATGCCAAAACTCTGGTGATTCACCCGGCTTCGACCACTCACCGCCAGCTCTCAGATCAGGAACAGGAGCAGGCCGGAATCAGCCAGGAGATGATTCGGATTTCGGTGGGACTGGAAACACTGGATGATATTCTCTGGGATATTGATCAGGCACTGGAAAAAGCCGCTGCCGGGGTTTGATTGCAGCAAACGCATCACGAATAAGGTGGATTGCCATGGGTTGTTGCCATTATTACGAATTGACCGAGCACTGCGAACAAATTTTCAGTGTCGATGTTTCGGCAATCAAGTTTGGCCCGGGGGCGTTGACTGAAGTGGGTGAAGATGCCCGGGCGTTGGGGCTGGGCCGGGTGGCACTGTTTACCGATCCGGTAGTGCGGGCCTTGCCGGCCTTCGAAACCTTAAGCAAATCATTGCGCCTGGCCGGGGTGGATGTTGCGGTTTATGATGAAGTTCGGGTGGAGCCTACCGACGCCTCCTTCCAGAAAGCCACGCGCTTTGCTCAGGATGGGCAATTTGATGGTTTTGTCTCTTTGGGTGGTGGTTCAGTGATGGATACCTGCAAGGCCGCCAATCTCTACAGCAGCTTTCCGGCCGATTTCCTGGCCTACGTCAATCGACCGTTGGGCCAAGGTCTTGCTGTGCCCGGAGCGCTCAAGCCACATATCGCCTGTCCCACCACATCCGGCACCGGTAGTGAATGCACCGGTGTGGCGGTATTTGATTTTCTCGAGCAACAGGTCAAGACCGGCATTGCCTCGCGTCAATTGCGTCCTACCCGGGCGGTGATTGATCCCACCGTTACGGCCAGTCTGCCGGCCAATGTGGTCGCTGCCAGTGGTTTCGATGTGCTCTGTCACGCATTGGAGTCTTATACCGCACGGCCATTCAGTGTCCGTGACCGTAGCCCCTCACCGGTACTGCGGCCGATGGGCCAGGGGGCGAACCCCTATAGCGATATGGGTAGCCGTGAAGCATTGCGTCAGTCCGGGCAATTTCTGTTGCGCGCTGTGGCCGATGCCAATGATAGCGAAGCCCGTCATGGCATGATGTATGCCGCCACCCTAGCCGGCATTGCCTTCGGGAATTGCGGTGTGCATGTGCCACATGGCATGTCCTATTCGGTGGCCGGTCTGATCCGGGATTTTCAGCCAGCCGGCTACCCGGACGATGAACCGATTTGCCCGCACGGTATGTCCGTCATTGTTAATGCCCCCAGTGCTTTCCGTTTCACCGGCCCGGCTTGTCCTGACCGGCATCTGCAGGCGGCAGCGCTGCTCGGCGAAGATATCCGCGGGACCACGGCTGAGGATGCTGGAGAAGTCGTGGCCGGGGTGTTGGAAAAAATGATGCGGACCACGGCAATGCCTAACGGAGTCAGCGGGGTGGGCTACAAAGAAACTGATATTCCAGCTCTTGCAGCAGGGGCTATCGCTCAGCAGCGGTTGTTGCAGAATTCACCGCGGCTGGTCGATGAACAGATTCTTGCAGGGCTTTATCGTAATGCACTGTCGTATTGGTAACTTGGGTTCTCTTGAAGATGGTTAGTTTGCAAAGCTTGCCTCGTTATTACACCTGAATTCAGGACATTCATGACAGGAGCCTAATGGCAACAATCTATGGGGTTTAATATGCATCTTTTAACCAGTGAGATCGGCAGTTTTGAAGACCTGCGTGAGCAGTTTGTCTGGCAGGTGCCCGAGCATTTTAATATTGCAACGGCCGTCTGCGATCGCCACGCTGATGGTCGGGGGGATACCGCGATCTTCTGGGAGGGCAGTGACGGTCAGCAGTTGACCGCCAGCTTTGACCAGTTGCAGCAGCAGGCCAATCGCCTGGCCAATGTTCTACAGGCTCGCGGTGTCGGGTCCGGGGATCGCATCGGAATCATTCTGCCGCAACGGATCGAGGCGGTCGTAGCGCACCTCGCCAGCTATAAGCTCGGTGCCATCGCCGTGCCGCTGGCGGTCCTGTTCGGTGGTGATGCGCTGCAATACCGCCTTCAGAACAGTGGTGCACGGGTCGTCCTGGTCGATGCTTCGCGGCGTGAGATGGTGGAATCGCTCAAACCTGGGCTGGCGGAACTGAAACTCATTATCGACTGTGATGAGAAGGCCGGAGATGCCAGTTACCAGGTGTTGTTATCCCGTGCTTCCGATCAATTTGTCACTGCAGCTACTTTTGCTAACGACCCGGCGTTGTTGATCTATACCTCAGGCACCACGGGTCCACCCAAGGGAGCGTTGGTCGCACATCGGTCCCTGATCGGCAATCTGACCGGGTTTGAGATGTCACAGAATTTCTTTCCTGAGCCGCATGATGTGATGTGGACCCCATCCGATTGGGCCTGGACCGGTGGTTTGCTCGATGCTTTGTTGCCTTCGCTCTATTATCGACGGCCCGTATTGGGCTATATGGCACGGGGTTTTGATCCGGAGAAAGCCTGCGATTTAATGGCTCGTTATCGGGTTACGAATAGCTTTTTAGCCCCTACGGCACTGAAGATGTTGCGTCAGCTGGGAAATATTCAACAGCGTTATACGCTGCATTTACGCGGCATCATGTCGGCCGGAGAACAGGTTGGTGAAGAGCTGATCCACTGGGGACGTGATGTTCTTGGCGTGACCATCAACGAAATGTGGGGTCAGACCGAATTTAATTACCTGGTGGGTAACTCGCATAGGGTTATGCCGGTCAGACCGGGTTCCATGGGTAAGCCTTATCCGGGTCATGAGGTGATGCCAATCGATAAACAGGGTCATCCGGTGGCGGTTGGTGAAGTGGGTGAATTGGCCGCTCGTTGCAGTGGGGATCCGGTGATGTTCCTGGGCTACTGGCACAATGAAGCAGCAACCCGCGATAAAATCATCGGAGACTGGTTCCTGACCGGGGATCTGGGGCGCAGGGATGAGGACGGGTATTTATGGTTTCTGGGGCGCCACGATGATGTTATCAGTAGTGCGGGTTATCGTATTGGCCCCGGAGAGATCGAGGATTGTCTCATCAAGCATCCGGCAATTGCCCAGGCTGCAGCGATCGGCAGCCCCGATGCTTTGCGTGGGGAAATTATTAAAGCCTATGTGGTGCTGGTGGCGGATACCGCGGCTAGTCCGGAGATGAAAAAAAGCATTCAACAGCATGTAAAAGAAAACCTGGCTGCCTATGAATATCCACGGGAGATTGAATTTATCGACAGTTTGCCGATGACGACTACCGGCAAAGTGCGGAGAGTGGATTTGCGACGGCTGGATCAAGGAGGGAACTTAGGCGTTGCAAATAAATAGTTACGTTGTTTATTTGCAGCCTCCTGGCTGTTGTCACGTCTGTTGGGACAGTCTTCAGGATGTCTATTTCTCAAAACCTTTCAACATCCTGCCCAGTGGCTTGCCGCCGAGCAAATGCAGGTGCAGGTGTGGGATTTCCTGGCCACCATCGTGGCCACAATTGACAATTAAACGATAGCCGTCTTTGGCAATACCTTCCCTTGCTGCGAGACGCTGGGCCACGGTAAATAGCCTGCCAAGCATCGGCTCGTCATTTTCTTCGATATCATTGACACCGGGAATCGGCTTGTTGGGTACAATAAGGATATGTATGGGCGCCTGTGGGGCGATATCCCGAAAAGCGGTGATTTGGTCATCCCGATAGATGATATCTGCAGGTAGATCACCGCGGATGATTTTTGTAAACAGGGTGTCCCGGAGCATGCTGGTAATTACCTGCGTAGAATGAGACGACGAACCAGAACCTTAACGGAGATTTGAGAGCAATGAAAGTGTTTACTGCATTTCGTATCCATCAGCAGGGCAAGGAGGTCAAAGCCGGTTTTGAACAACTGACACTGGATGATTTGACCGAGGGGGATGTGGTCATCAAGGTCAGTTATTCCGGTATCAACTACAAGGATGCCCTGGCCGCAACCGGTAAGGGCCGGATATTGCGTACCTCACCACTCAATGGTGGGATTGATCTTACGGGTAGGATCGTCCGATCACAGGATCCGGCCTTCCAGGCTGGAGATTCGGTGTTGGTCTGTGGCTGTGGTTTGTCTGAAACTCGCGATGGTGGTTATGCAGAATATGCCCGGGTGCCTTCCTGTTGTGTAGTCAAGGTCCCGGAAGGCCTGACTGAATTTGAAACCATGGTAATTGGTACCGCAGGATTTACTGCCGGCCTGGCAGTACAGCGTCTGCAGGATAATGGCCAGACTCCGGAAATGGGGCCTATACTGGTGACTGGGGCAACGGGTGGGGTCGGTAGTCTTGCCATCAATATGCTGTCCCAACTCGGCTATGAAGTGGTCGCACTAACCGGCAAAATGGCCCAGGAAGCGTATCTCAAGTCGCTTGGCGCCAGTCGTCTGCTTGATCGACATACACTGGAAATGGGCAATAAACCGATGGAGAAGGCGACCTGGGGTGGTGCGGTCGATAGTCTTGGTGGACAGACCCTGTCCTGGTTGACACGTACCGTAAAGCCTTGGGGTAGCATCGCATCGATTGGATTGGCTCAGGGGTGGGAAGTGCAGACTACGGTAATGCCATTCATATTGCGTGGTGTTTCGATTCTGGGGATCAATTCCATCGAAATGCCTGTGGCGGTGCGACAGCATGTATGGGGTCGTCTCGGTGAGGATTTGCGGCCCTCTAAAATGGAGACCATCGGCGGTAAAACCATTGGCTTCAAGGAACTTCCCGCAGCCTTTGGGGATTATATGTCTGCAAACGTGGTAGGGCGTACCGTGGTCAGCATTGGCAAGTAGAACGTAAATCCGTAACCGAAGAAGTACATTGTAATGCCATTTGTTTTTAACGCTAAGAAACCGGATTCTTCTGGAATTGTGTGGGTAGATGCTCAAAACTTGGGCCCCAACCGGCACTGGTTGGCTACTTTGTAAGAGATGAACAGCAAGATACCGGATAGATGCGGTTGGGTGGCTTTGGCTGGAGAATACGAAGCCCATCCACAATTACAGGGTAACTACCGAACCGATTGGGCCATTATCGGAGCGGGTTTTACCGGGCAGGCAGCGGCACGCCGCCTTGCGCAGCTGGTTCCTGAACAGCGTATTCTCTTGATTGAGGCAAAAAAGTTCGGGCAGGGTGCCAGCGGTAGAAATTCTGGTTTTGTGGTGGCCCATGAATCACCTGGGCATGCCAAGCTCAAATCTCATCGTGATCTGCACCAATATCAGGCCTTGCATACACTCGATCAGGCAGGTACTGTGGCATTGCGCAAGTGGGTGCGTGAGTTCGATATAGACTGTCAGTGGCAGGATATAAGTTCCGTTCACGCGGCCCATGATCCGGATAATTTTCCAATTCTTGATAACCAGGTTCGGGTATTTGAGCAGCTTGGTATCCCAACCCGGTTATTGCGGGCTGATGAACTTAGCCAACGACTGGGAACTTCCTTTTACGGTCGGGGTGTGTGCTGTGAAGGAGGGGCGCTGGTACAGCCTGCAGCGCTGATTAAGGGTTTGTTGGATAGGCTGCCCGACTCCGTGGAATGTTATGAATACAGCCCCGTGCGGAAAATATCCCGCAGAAACGGGAAAATCGTCCTGGAGCTGCTGCATGCTGAAGTGGTTGCTGATCGGGTCATTATCTGTAACAACGCGTTTATACCTGAGCTTGGCGTGCACCGGAACAGAATGTTTCCTTTGGCTTTGACCGCTAGTTTAACTCGCCCGCTGCACCCCGGAGAGGAGCGGCAACTCGGACAACAGGTTAAGCCATGGGGTGTGCTTTCACCACAGCCTCTGGGGGCGACGTTACGATTGACAGCTGACCGGAGGTTGTTGATACGCAATACGGCAGAGTATCGGCCATCGGGTATTCCCATACAGATTATTGGTCAAAAGCGTCATCAACATATGCTAGGTTTGAAAAAACGATTTCCCTGGTTACCTGAGGACTGTATAGAACACACCTGGAGTGGCCATATTTGTATCAGTCGTAATGCCAAACCGGACTTTGCTGCGGTATCCGAAGGATTGTACCTCGCCGGTTGCTACAATGCCTCCGGTGTGGCAAGAGGTACCATTCTGGGACGTCTTGTTGTTGATCATGCACTGGGCGCAGCCTCTGATCTGCTGGATGCCGTACATTCATTAACCCAGCCAGCCCTATTGCCACCGAGGCTATTCTTCGGTATAGGAGCCCGGGTTGTGATGAGATGGAAGCGGTTTAAAGGGGCTAGTGAAGCATAAAGAATCCTTCATTGCTTGTTTAATTGTATCAATCAAAGGTTCAGGAATGTCAGAAAAAGTCAGTATTCAGAAAGTAACGACTCAGGATAACCCCTTGTTGCCCTGGCTGTTGCTTGAAGCACCCCAAATCAAGAGCCCGGAGGAATTGACCGGGGCATTAGCCCGGCAACTCGTTAAAATCGAGGTACCGATCTGGCGTCTCGCGGTTGTCATTCGAACGCTGCATCCGCAGGTAGTGGGCACCAACTACCGTTGGTCTCAAGCGGCCGAGGAGGTCGAGGTTTTTCAGGCGAAGCGGGATCGAATTGACACTGAAGCCTATACCAACAGTCCTTTGGTCCCGATATTTGAAGGAGCAGGAGCGATTAGACGGCGCCTCGATGTGGATAATCCTCTGCTGGATTTTGGTATTCTTAAGGAATTTCACGATGCTGGCGCTACTGACTATGTGGCCATGCCAATGTATTTTTCTGATGGGCAGATTCATGCCCTGACATTGACGACAATGCAACCAGGGGGGTTTGCGACCAGTGATCTGGGATATGTCTATGAGACTATCGGGGTATTAGGTCGACTCTATGAGGGTTATGCCATGCGCCACACAGCGGTAACCCTGCTGGAAACGTACCTTGGGAAACATGCCGGAGGACGTGTGCTGGAAGGGCAGATCACCCGTGGTGGTGGAGATGATGTAGAGGCGGTTATCTGGTTTTGTGACCTGCGCGATTCGACACCGCTGGCACAGAGCATGTCTCGTCCTGATTTTTTATCTCTGTTGAACGATTTTTTCGACTGTATGGCCGGTGCGGTTCTCGATAACGGTGGCCAGGTACTACGGTTCATCGGCGATGCAGCACTCGCCATTTTTCCGGTAACCAGTGGCAAACATACCTGGATGGAATGCTGCACCAATCCGGAAGCGGCTCGTGATCGTGCACTTGTGGCTGCGGCCGATGCGCAGCAGCGAATCAATGAGGTCAACCATCGACGTCAACAGATAGGGCAGGCGCAGCTTCGTTTTGGGTTGGGGCTGCACCAAGGCGAAGTCACCTATGGTAATATCGGCACCGCGACACGGTTGGAATTTACCGTCATTGGTAGTGCAGCCAATGAAGCGGCACGGGTTGAGGGCTTATGCAAGAGCCTGCATGAGCCTGCCCTGCTGTCGGAGGCGTTTGCAAGCTATTACCCAAACCGGTTTGTTTCACTGGGACGCCATCAGTTACGCGGTGTGCCAGGGGATCAGGAGATCTTTGCCTTGCGAGAAAAAGTTGTCTAAGGTGATGGCCATTGAGCGTTTTCATGGTGTACTGGCGCCGGTAATCACCCCCTTCGATACCGATTTACGGCCCGATGCGGAGCGTCTGCTGAACCACTGCCGCTGGCTGTTGGCACAAAACGTAGGTCTGGCAGTTTTCGGGACCAACAGTGAAGGTAATTCGCTGTCAGTAGATGAAAAAATTGATTTGCTCGATCAGTTGATTGATCGAGGAATTGATTCCACACAGATGATGCCGGGAACCGGTTGTTGTGCGCTCACCGATTCTGTACGTCTAAGCACTCATGCCGTGCGGCGAGGGTGTCGTGGTGTTTTGATGTTGCCGCCCTTTTACTACAAGCATGTCAGTGATGAAGGATTGTATCAATATTATGCGCAGATTATCGAACGGGTCGGCAGTAGTGCGCTGCAAATCTATCTCTATCATATTCCTGCAGTCTCGCAGGCACCCATCCATCTGTCATTGATTGAGCGCCTGCTAAAAGATTATCCGAAAAACATAGCTGGAATTAAGGACAGCTCTGGTGATTGGAGCAATACGGAGATGTTGCTGCAACAAGGTTGGGACGATTTCCATGTTTTTGCCGGCAGTGAACTGTTTTTGCTGCAGAATATGCGAGCAGGCGGTGCCGGCTGTATCTCTGCAACTGCCAATATTAATGCAGCTGCAATAAACCAGCTTTATAGACAGTGGAAAACTGAAGATGCAAAAAGGCTGCAGCAGTGTTTGAATAAAGTTCGCCTACTGGTGCAGCAATATCCGCTAATTCCGGCTCTGAAGGCCATTGTAGGTCATTATGCGGCAGATTTATCCTGGGAACGCCTGCGACCGCCACTGGTTGCACTCAGCCCGATTCAGAAACAAACATTGTTGCAGCAGCTTGAGCGAAATCACTTCAGCATGCCGGGCTTGGCGGAGAACTGAGAAAATAGTTTCAGCGCGACCAACAGGTAGTGGTTGGCCCTTGGGTGCCGGTTGAAGTCAAGGTCATCGGGGTGCAGCTTGGGTCTGAAATACCGGATGATTTACTACCATTTATGGTATAACCACTGCTCGAGAGGTTGGTGACGGTAAATGTGTAGTAATAATCATTTGCAGAGTTTGTCGGCGGTGCGGTAATTGGGTAGGGCAAATTGGCCAGCGTTGTGGTGAAACGCAGATTGCTGGCGTAAAAGGCAGTTTCCAAATTACTGATTTCTGATAATCCGATCATTGCCGTTGAGCGTTGTGTTTTGCGGGCATAATCCTGGTAACTTGGGATTGCGATCGCGGCCAGAATACCAATGATGGCAATTACCACCAGCAATTCAATCAAGGTAAAGCCGCGACTGGATCGGAAGACTTGAAATACAGTCGCTTCAGGATTCTTTCGATACATGCCTTGACCCTCAGTTCTGTACTTGATACCAGTAGGTATTGGCGCCGGCACAATCGTTGCCTTGCACCAGCATAATACTCGCACCTGTTGGTGAGATGACGGTTGCCGTGGTTCTGCAGTCACCCACAGTGACCATAGATGGTGGCCCCCCGCTGTAACCAGCGGGATATTGATAGGCCACATTCTTCAATACGGATTCGGCGATCTGGAAGATTTTCATTTGTTCTTGTGCTGCCACACCCATATTCAGTTCCAACTTGGACGTGCCCAGGGCGGTGATACCCAGCAGAGACATCACCAGCAGGAAAATCAAACTGATGACTAACACCATTCCTGACTGTTTGTACGCAGGTTTTGGTGCGATCTTTTTTGCTCGATGTTGCATGACATTAATTGCGAATTTTGATGGTAGTTTGATAAACCTGACGTTTGACCCGCAGTGCGGTCGAGTTGGTAACGGTCAGTGTTGCCGGATCAACCGTTTGATCCAGCAAAGTATAAGTTGAGTTATCGACATCAGCACTGGTGCCAAACTGGCCTCCCTGGTTGTTACCGCCCACCGCTGAGGCCCCAGGGTTATAGTTGCTGATGCTGCGGGTGAGCAGGGCCAACTTAACCCCTTTGACTGGATTGCTGGGGGTATGTGGGGCTACATAACTGTTGGGTAGGCCATTGCCATCACTGTCTTCGGCAAATAGAAAACGCAGAAATTCAATGCCTTCAACCAATTCTTCTTTGTTGCCCTGAGCATCGATTCGGATCAGTACCGGAATACTGCGTGTGGTATTGTAAAAAACTTGATAGGTGCGTCGTTGCAGGCGACGGACTTGGGTTTGGTTGGTAACGGTATAAGAATTGGTCAGATTGGTTTCAAATTGCAGGCGGTTACCGCTCAAAATATGTTTGATCTGTTTGACTTCGGTATTGGCGCAATCGGTAATGATCACATAGTCTTCTTCAGCAAAGCTGCTGGTATCATTCAGCGTGATGATGGGGCCGCTGTTAACATCAACAGCCAGGGCGGGTAGTGTGGTAGTCAGGTAATCGAGGCTGACATATTGCGTAGTAATCGTATCGCCATCATTGGGTGATGTGGCGCCCCAGATAAATTGCCAACTACTCGAAGAAACAGAACCACAAGCCAAATAGCCCGTATAACCAGCCATACGGATATCGTAGGTCAAAAATTGCAAGGCAAAACGTGCATTTTCCTGCATTCGTGAACGGTAGTCCTGCACTTCATAATTCTTTTTCGAATTATTCATGACGGCAGCCACACCGCCCAGCACGATCAAGCCAAGCACCAGGGAAACCAGCAGTTCAACGAGGGTAAAACCACGGTTATTCTTGTGTGTCAGTGGCATTTTCACAGGATTGCATCAATTTTGATGCTGTCTACATCATTTTGGTTAGAGCCGCAAATAGAGGATGCCGACGAACTCGCGTCACTGGTTTTTAGTCGTGACCAGTAGACTTCCACGGTATACACCCCACTGGCACTACTAATGCATGCACCCCCATTCGGCAAGACATTTGTACTCCCAACTTGAGCGTACCAGCACGCTAAATTATTGGTGTCCGATACCAGTAGCGGTGAGCAGTTGCCGTTTGAACCCGTGGAGATGTAGTTTGTCGGAGTAGCACTCATGCGCATTTCATCAAGAATTTCGTTTACAAGATAACTGGCCTGGGTGCGGGCATAAGCACCCGTGGTAAAGTTCATACCATGCACCTGCATCATGGCGATACCAAGCAGCCCAATAGCCAGAACGATCATCGAGATCATCACTTCAATGAGGGTGAATCCTGCACTAACAAACTGGTGAGCAGGGTATTTTTTAGCGTTTTTTGGCAAGGTTCCTGACCATGGGCTGGATTTGCTATAAGGTGTTGATGAAAAAAGAAAATCACAGATCAAGTTGTAACTCATTACTCTAACTATACAACCTGAAACGGAATTATCAAGCTAACAGAAGATAAATCAGTCTTTCCCGCTGTGAACTGTCGTGGAGGAACAATTGGTCGAGGCACCAGGCTGGCAATGCGATTGAGAAATATCCACCTGATGCCGGCGTACTTTCAGCCTGTCAGATGATAAGAACACGGCGATAGACAGTGATATGGCGGAACCCCGGTAACAGATCGACAAATTGGGCACTCTGGTAACAAATCTCGGAACCCCGGATTCACCGACAAGAGCTGATGTACGCCGGTATCTGGGTGAATTTCTCTGGGACCCCAGGGTAGTTGAGGTGCCGCGGCCAATCTGGTGGCTGATTTTGCACCTGGTGATATTGACCACGCGCCCCCACAAATCTGCTGTGCTTTATACCCGGGTCTGGACGGATGAAGGTTCGCCATTGCTGGTGATCTCGCAACGACAGATCGAAAAATTACAGACACGGCTAACTGAATCAATCGCCGTTCCGGTCAAGGTTGTGCTGGCAATGCGTTACGGAAACCCTTCGATTCAGCAAGGCCTGCAGCAATTGCGTGATGCGGGTATTCACAAAATCCTGGTCCTGCCGATGTATCCCCAGTATTCTGCAACCACTACCGCTTCGACGTTTGATGCCATCAGTACACAGTTACGCAGCTGGCGAGATGTGCCGGAGTTGCGTTATATCTGTCGTTACTACAACGAACCGACCTACATTCAGGCGATTGCCGAGCAGGTTTGTGAATACTGGGCAGAGCATGGTAAACACGGACTATTGCTGATGTCCTTTCATGGTATTCCGCAAAAATATGTTGATGCTGGTGATCCCTATTATGCGGAATGTCAAAAAACGGGGCAAATGTTGGCCCGGGCGCTGGATCTTGGCGAAGATCAATGGCGAATGAGCTTTCAGTCACGCCTGGGTGCACAAGTGTGGCTCACGCCCTATACTAACCACACGCTGCGTGAACTTGCCAAAACGGGGACGCGCTCGGTACAGGTACTGTGTCCGGGTTTTAGTGTCGATTGTCTGGAAACATTGGATGAAATTGCTGTTGAGAATCGTGATGTCTTTCTTGAGGCTGGTGGTGAGCGTTATGACTATATACCCTGTCTGAATGATAGTGATCAACAAATCGATATGATGAGCGCGTTGGTACAAAAACATAGCCAGGGCTGGATGGAGTCACCAGGATGATGAGTGAGCAAATTGAAATGATGAGTGCAATGGGACAAAACATGGCCAAGGCTGGATGGAGTCACCAGGATGATAAGTGAACAACATGAAGCCGTGCTGTTGATTGTGGCCCATGGCAGCCGCCGACAGGCCTCCAATGATCAGATTCGAAAACTCGCCATTGCATTGTCTACCTGCAATAATCCAGCGTACTGTCAGGTAGTAGCCGCCTTTTTGGAGCTGGAAGCGCCGTCTATTACCGCGGCCATAGCGCAACATGTTTTGCAGGGGGCCAGAAACATTGTTGTATTGCCTTATTTTTTGGCCAAAGGGCGTCATGTAGAGGAAGATATTCCGGCACAAATCAGGATGAGTCGAACGCAGTTTCCAGAGGTCACCATTACCCTGGCGGCGCACCTCGGTGCAGCCACAGAAATGACTGATCTAATATTTACTCATTTGCAACCGAGATGTTGCAGCAAGGGAGATCAGAAATGAGTATTACGTTAAACCGAATTGCAGAACAGGGTACCAATGGCGTAGCCATGATGCCGATAATTCAGGGTGTTGCTCGTGCAGCCGCAACGATATCGGCATTGTTGCGTTCTGCTGTCTTCAAGGATGTACTGGGAGAAGCGGGCGCCGAGAATGTTCAGGGTGAGCAGCAGCAAAAACTTGATGTGCTAACGGATGAGATCTTTTTTCAGGAAATGCGTGCCACCGGTTTTGTCTGTGCTGTGGGCTCGGAAGAACAGGAACAACTGCAGGTGGTCGAGGAATATGCGCATGCGGACTGGCTGGTACTGGTTGATCCACTCGATGGTTCGTCGAATCTGGATATCGATGGTCCGGTGGGGACCATATTTTCTATTGTCAAGCGCACAAGCCCCAATCTACAAAGGCCCCAGGAGATGGATTGCCTGCAGCCTGGCAAGCAGATCGTCGCTGCCGGTTATGTGCTCTATGGCCCCGCTACGATGCTGGTATGTTCTGTTGGAAATGGTGTGGAAGGATATAGCATTAACCCGGGAACCTCACGTTTTGAATTAAGTCATCCGGATATTCGTATTCCTGCACAAGGGGGCTATTATTCGGTCAATGAAGCCTATTCCTCTTCCTGGCTGGGTGGGATGGGGTCGCGACTGGGGCGGATGAAGCGGGAAACCGGGCTTGGCATGCGCTATGTCGGTTCCATGGTCGCAGACATGCATCGTACCCTGCTCAAGGGGGGCATCTTTTTGTACCCGGCAGATGAGAACAAGCCCAATGGCAAGTTGCGTTTACTCTATGAAGCCATTCCGATGGGTTTTTTGATGGAACAAGCGGGTGGTCAGGCGATGAGTGCGGATGGCAGGGTGCTTGAGGTGATGCCGCAAGGCCTACATCAGCGAATACCCGTATTTCTCGGTGCGACTGCCGCAGTCAGCAGTTTACTAGCCTGAATACACACAGTACACATCAATTTAGCAACAGTTGATTTATTCGTAGTTCCTTGGCTACAGTTTGATTCGGGTTGAGGCTTTTTGGTGTTTTGATGTTGTCGCCTTGCCAGTGCGCACTGGCTAAAAAGTAGCGTAATTTCGAGTTCAATCCATATCGGAGTCATCGTCATTCAACACTTTGCACGACAACAGTTACTTGATGCACGTTGTCACGACCCCTTTGTCTATCTGGGACGGCATCCTGTTGCGTCCGGGGGTATGGTGATCCGGGCTTTTTTGCCACAAGCGCATCGGGTTCAGCTGCAATTGCCTGAAATAGAGCCTTTGCCAATGATGCGGGTTCATGAGCAAGGTATATTCGAGATTGTGCTTGAACAGGAAGATTTTTTGTCTCCCTATCAATATTGCATACAAGATTCCGATGGTCATCAATGGCAGCTGGATGATCCGTATCGTTTTCCTGTTTTGTGGTCAGATTATGATCTGCATCTTTTTGCAGAAGGCAAAAATTTTGCTGTTTATCAGCGCCTCGGTGCACATCTTCGTCAGCATGCAGAAGTTGATGGTGTGGCTTTTTCGGTATGGGCGCCCAATGCAGAACGGGTTAGTGTGGTCGGCAACTTCAATCACTGGGATGGTCGCATACATCCCATGCGGGTGCGTGGCAGCAGTGGTATTTGGGAGTTATTCATCCCTGGGTTGGTGGACGGGGAAACCTATAAATACGAAATACGCAGCAAAAACGGCAGTATACAGCTGAAAATTGATCCTTTTGCACAACAGATGGAAATGCGTCCGGCGACGGCTTGCATCGTACATGATAGTAGTCAATATTCGTGGCAGGACCAGGGCTGGCTGGTAGCCAGAAAAACACGGGGCCAATTACTGGACAGGCCGGTGACGATCTATGAAGTTCACCTTGGCTCCTGGAGGCGAGAAGGTGAGGGTTTTCCCGGTTACCGGGAGCTGGCTCAGCAGTTGGTGGAATACTGCAATTGGATGAACTACACCCATATTGAATTGCTGCCGATTACCGAATATCCTTTCGACGGTTCCTGGGGTTACCAGGTTACCGGCTATTACGCACCGACCCGGCGTTATGGCCTGGCGGATGATTTTCGTTATTTTGTCGATTATTGCCATCAACACGACCTGGGGGTCATTCTCGACTGGGTGCCGGCTCACTTTCCGGTCGATAGCCACGGTTTGGCATGTTTCGATGGCACGCCTCTTTACGAACACGCCGATCCAAGGCGTGGAGAACATCGTGACTGGGGTACCAAAATTTTCAACTTCGGCCGCAATGAAGTTCGCAATTTTCTCATAAGCAGTGCCTTGTTCTGGCTGGAGCAATACCATCTTGATGGGTTGCGTGTCGATGCTGTTGCCTCGATGCTCTACCTGGATTATTCCAGGCCGGCAGGGGAGTGGCTGCCGAATAAACAGGGGGGTAGGGAGAATTTAGAGGCGGTGGCATTTTTGCAGGAATTGAATCAGCAGGTACATGAGCGATTCCCGGATGTGCTCACCATGGCGGAAGAATCGACCTCATGGCCGGGAGTGACCAGACCGGTTGCGGAAGGTGGCCTGGGTTTTAGCATGAAATGGAACATGGGTTGGATGAATGACACACTGGCTTACTTCAGTCAGGATCCGGTGCATCGAAAATACCATCATAACCGGATGACATTCTCTCAGGTGTACGCTTACAGTGAACACTTTATTCTGCCATTTTCGCACGATGAAGTCGTTCACGAAAAAGGGGCCATGCCGGTGAAGATGCCCGGGGATACCTGGCAGAAATTTGCTAATCTTCGGGTGCTATACAGCTATATGGCGACCCAACCCGGCAAGAAACTGTTATTCATGGGTCTGGAGTTCGGTCCCTGGCAGGAATGGCAGGAAAATACCGGCCTGGACTGGCAGCAAGCGCAGGCCATGCCGCACCGTGGTTTGCAATTGCTGGTTCGGGATCTGAACCACATGGTTTGCAGTGTCCCGGCACTGTACGAAGAAGATTTTTCTCAAGCGGGTTTTCAGTGGCTGGACTGTGACGATGCCGATCAGTCGGTCATCAGTTTCCTGCGCCGCGACCAGCAGGGCGGATTTGTGGTCGTGGTCCTCAACCTGACGCCGGTGCCGCGTCCAAATTATTATCTCGGTGTCCCGTTGGCAGGACAATATCACGAAATATTTAACTCGGATGCTGACATTTACGGCGGCTCGAACATGAGGAATGCCGGCCAGGTGATCAGTCTGGATGAAGCCAGCATGGGACAACCTCAATCGATTCAAATTGTGTTGCCGCCACTGGCAACCTTGATTCTGCAGCTATAGCAATAACGAAGAAAAGGAGGATGCCACCACAGGTTTGACGGCGATACATGCGTTCGAGTTTATCGCGCTCGTGCGCATTGGCCACCACACCTTAGTGTGATCAACCGATATCAGTTGGAACCAGAATTTTGAGTGTCTACCTCCACAATTTCGGAGGGAGTCGATAAAACCACCAGCATTACATATTACTGCATCAGGAATCGCTACTTATGGCCCTTGGTCGGTAACCCCCCTGAATCAACGATCGGTGTGGGCATTCCGGCCAGGCCGGCGAGTTCGCCAACTGTCAACGGTTTGACAGGTGGGCGCAGGTGGTAATGGCCGACGGTTTCAACCGGAATCCCTCGTTCGCGTGCGAATGACTCGCTCACGGTTAGTCCACACATGCGCCCCTGACACGGGCCCATACCACAACGGATGAAAGCCTTGGCTTGATTGGGGCCAGGACAGCCGAGCCGGATCACTTTGCGTAGTTCCCCCGCGCTAACTCCTTCGCAGGGACACACGGTCAGTTCGTCACTCACGTTCAGCGCCGGTGGCGGAAACAGGCGGTTGAGGAAGGGGCGGGTACCGAGCTCGCGCCTGAGGCTGATTTGGATGGGACTCGCGAGTGCGTCACGTGTTCGGGTATCGATGTGTGCAAGCTGGCGTGCTGCCTCCAAGGTCGCGAGTTGTCCACACAGTTTTGCTGCACGCGCACCACCAATCCCGGCACCGTCACCTGCTACAAAGATCCCTGGTACATTGGTCACACCCCAATCATCATGGTACGGTCGCCAGCAACGCTGCACCGAATCCCAGACATGTTTGCAAGCGGACGCCATCGTGAGTTGAGTATTGGGAATGATCCCAAAGTGGAGTAGTGCCAGCCGGGTTTTGATTCGCTTCCTGCGACCTCCGAAGCGGGCACTCACAGCTTCGACCTGATCATCTCCCTCAATGTTCAGGTCTTCGGCACCACTGCGTATCGATACACCTGCGGCGCGCAGCTCTCGCAGCCAGCGTAGGCCTTTCCACAATTCGTCTCCAGCATGCAGCATCCCTGGCAGTGCGGGCAACGCATGCCGCCACTGTAAACGAGGTGTGGTAAGCCACAAAGCATGAGGTGGGGCACCTGCACGTAGCAGTTGCCAAGCCACCAGGTAGAGTAGTGGTCCGGAGCCTATCAGTACGCTGCTAACATCCGGGATTATCGCCGAACCTTTGAGCAAGGTCTGAACAGCGCCTGCACCCATTACCCCGGGTAGCGTCCAGCCTGGTAAGGGTACCGGGCGTTCCATAGCGCCGGTCGCGATAATTACAGCGTGTGCGTGGTACATTTCGGCAGTGCCACCGGTGACGGTACCGAGTGAAATCATGCCGTCATCGCCACGTTCAGCCACGACCTCCCAAACTGCAGTTTGCGCCTGGTAGCTGACACCGCTGTTGCGAAAGGCGTCGATCAGCACAAGGCCGTCATAGTAGTCAGTGCTCAGCAGTTTCAGTGTTTGTGGGCGTTGTGCCGTGACCTGCTCAATGTTGCGGTAGATCTGGCCACCGGGTGTGGCCTGCTCATCGAACAATACCGTGTCGAGTCCCAACTCGGCCGCCTGGGTGGCAGCCGCGAGTCCTGCGGGGCCACTGCCCACCACGGCGAGATCAATGTCCACACTCATGGTACGATCTCTTCATCCGCTGTGATCTTCCGAACTCGCATGCCATTCCGGACCGGTATCAAACAAGCCTGGCGCCGACCTTCGCCTTCAATTTCGACCAGGCACTCGAAGCAGTTTCCGATCAGGCAACGCGGTGTGCGCGGCCTGCTGCTCACCTGGTTGATGCCGAAAATTGTGATGCCAGCCGCGAGTAACGCAGAGGCCACGCTATCGCCCACAGCAGCAGCGACCACCTGGTTCTCGAAAAAAAGTGTCACCTCAATCTGTGCTTCAGGCAGCCGGCGAAACATCAAACCTCTCCAGCCCGAAGCAGCCATATGCATCGGGAATTGAGCCAGCGGCAATCCACTTGCTTACATCCAGGGCATGATTGGCGGCCAGCGTCACACCGCTATGGCAAGTGACGGCAAAGGCGCCAGGGTGGCTGGCCGACTGTGCGTACACTGGAAAACCATCCGGGGTCATGATCCGCAATGCTCCCCAGGCACGTACCACGCGCAGATCCGCCAAAAAAGGGAAGGCACGGATGCAGCGCCAGGCGATGTCGCGTAGGGTCGGTGCGTCGGTATCGGTGTCAAAGCCCAGATCCTCTTGTGAGTAACCGAGCAGGAAGCTGCCTTCGTTGGTTTGACGCACCAGATTGGTCGGGAGTTCGAACCGCGGGGCGCTGCGCTCAGTGACCATGAGTTGGCCCTGGAGCGGTACCACCGGTATCGTAAGCCCGATCGTCGTGCCAAGCGTCGCACTCCCGAGTCCGGCCGCGATCACTACCCGTGCCCCTTCGAAAACGCGTGTTTCGGTGTGAATACGAAACCCTCCATTGTGCGCTTCGATGCCTTTTGCTGCGTATTCGGCATAGTAACGCCCACCCCTGGCGATGAAGCCGGCATGCAGCGCGTGCAGCAAATGCAGTGGGTTGGCATGACCGTCGTATGGGCAGTAGGTTGCGCCCGGAATCATTGCACCGATGCCGGGCAACAGTTCGCTAAGCGCCCGATGATCGAGCAGTTCGAATTCGTAACCATCATTCCCTGCCTCGCTGCGCAAGGCCTCGAGCATCTCGACGTAACCGGCAAGTTCATTTTCAGTAAGCGCAACCAGCAGTCCACCCGGACGGCTGAAGCCAATGTCGATGTCCGTGAGATCAGTGAGTTCAGTGGCAAAGTCCGACCAGTTGCCAGCGGAGCGGCGCGACCAGCGTGCGTATTCGGGTCGACCCAGTCCCTTGCCCTGAACCCACACCAGCCCGAAGTTACCACGGCTGGCACGTAGCGCCGTATCCCCTTCGTCGAGCATCGCGACAGTGAGTCCGTGACCTGTCAGGCCGAAGGACAATGCGGCACCGACCAGACCACCGCCGATCACAACTGCGTCAAATGTCGTCATCGGTGATTTGTTCGAGGCGGTGACAGGCCGCCTGGTGGTGCAGTGGATCGGAAGTATCAAGGCCCAGGAAGGTCTTACGACACGAAGCGTCTGCGTACGGACAGCGCGGTGCGAAGCGACAGCCAGGTGGAGGGTCGATCGGTCGCGCGATGTCACCCGAGATCCGTGGAATCGGTCGTCGGTAACGTGGATCGGGGACCGGAACAGCACCGATCAGCGCACGGGTATATGGATGTTTGGGCGCACGGATAACCTGTTTCAGTGGGCCGATTTCTACCGCCTGGCCGAGATACATTACCAGCAAGCGGTCGGCAATATTGCCGAGGATCGATAGATCGTGGGAGACGTAAATGCACGAGAAGTGGCGTTCCTGCGCAAGACCCCGGAGTAAATCGAGTATCCCGGCCCGGATTGAAACATCGAGCATAGACAGCGGCTCATCGGCGATCACCGTTTCGGGCTCCATAACCAGCGCACTTGCGATGCCGACCCGCTGGCGCTCACCACCGCTTAGCTCATGTGGAAATCTTGCGTTGTACTTTCCCGGCTCTAGCCCAACCGCGAACAAGATGTCCGCAACCCGTGTGCCGATCCCTCTTTCCGGCCACAATGCCATCGCCCGTGGTCCCTCGGCAACGATGTCAAACACACGAAAACGCGGATTGAGCGACTCGTAGGGGTCCTGAAAGATCATCTGCACGTGGCGCCGGTGGCGGCGTAATGCCTCCCCTTCGAGATTATCCACCCGCTTGCCACGGTAGTGGATCTCACCGGCGGTCGGTGGTGCTAGCCCGGCGATCATCATGCAGGTAGTGGATTTCCCACAGCCGGATTCACCGGCAATGCCCAGCACCTCGTCCTCCTCAAGCGTGAGGTTGAGCGCTTCAACGGCCTTGATCCAACGCGTCGGGTGCCTGTGTAGCACCCGGCTCACCAAACCCGGCCGGATCTCGAAGTGGCGGTTGACATTTTTCAGTTCGAACAGTGCCATGTCGCCTTGCTCTTGGCCAGTTCGCGCAGACTTTCTGCCTCAGCACTGCGAAAGCAGCGGATCTCGTGCTGTTCGGTGATGGTAACCGGTTGCGGCGTCTCCGTTGCGCAACGCTCGATCCGAAATGGGCAGCGTGGTTCGAAAGGGCAGCTGGTCTGGGGACCGATCAGTCCCGGTGGAAAACCCGGGATCGAGATCAATTCGGCACCCACCGCATGGATTGAGGGGAACGCGTTCTTGAGTCCGAGGGTATAGGGATGATGCGGCGACTCGAACAGATCCAGCGACCGGGCCTGCTCCATGAATCGCCCACCGTACATCACCGCAATCCGATCGCACATCTCGGCAATCACTGCGATATCGTGGGTGATCAGGATGATCGAACTGGCGATGGCGTCTCGGATCTTGCGGATACGTCGCAGGATACGTTCCTGAACCAGTACGTCAAGACCGGTGGTCGGTTCGTCCATGATGATCAATGCGGGGTCGAGTGCCAGCGCCATCGCGATCATTGCTCGCTGGCGCATCCCGCCGGAGAACTCGTGAGGGTAGCTGTCCATGAGGTCAGCCTGCAAACCGACCACGTCGAATAGTTCTGCGACCCGTTCGCGTGCCGTGGCCCGGGTACAACGCCGGTGAGCCCGGATCGCCTCAACGATCTGTGCACCGACCCGATAGACCGGGTTGAGCGAATTCATCGCACTTTGCGGAACCAGTGAGATCTCGCGCCACAGTATGTCTTTGCGAAACTCACGGTCGGGCATGGTACGCAGGTCGTGCCCCTTGAAGGAAATCACCGCCGATTCGCAGATACCGTTTGGGGAGAGCAGTCGCAACAATGCACGGATCAGCGTTGATTTGCCACACCCCGACTCGCCGGCGATACCGAAAACTTCATCGCCGAAAACATCGAAAGAGACCTCACTCACGGCATGGATGGGACCTGCCGAGGTATTGTAGCGTACGTTCAGATCACGTACTTCGAGCACCGCCTTGGTGGTCATCGCTTTCTCAACCTCGGATTAGCAACCTCTTCATAAGCACGGCTTACGAACACCAGTGAGGTGACCAGCAACACGATACAGATCGAGGGTGCCGCGAACCACCACCACGCTACGCGCGTCTTGCCCGATAGCCACAGCTCGTACAGCATCCCGCCCCAACTGATGGTCTCACCATCGCCGAAGCCGAGAAAGCTGGCGCTCGCCTCGGTGATAATCGACCAGGCGATATTAAACGATGCGTAAAGCAGCAGCAGTGGTAACACGTTGGGCAGGATGTGGCGGTAGATGATGCGCAAGTCACTGCAGCCACGCGCCTTAGCCGCAGTGATGAACTGGCGCTGACGAATTGAGATGGTTTGTGCGCGAATGACCCGGGCCGAAGTGCGCCAGATGATCAGCACGATCGCCAGGATCACATACTCCAGTTTGCGCCCAAACAACGCAATCAACACGATGATGAAGGGTAGGAAAGGCATGCCGTACAGGATGTCGGTGAAGCGCATCAGAATCTCGTCAATCTTGCCACCGTAGTAGCCCGCAATCAGCCCGATATTGGCGCCGATCAGGATCGAAATCAGTCCCGAGACCCCGCCGATAATCACCGTGGTGCGAGTCGCCAACACTAATTGCGAAAACAAATCGTAACCAAGGTGAGTGGTGCCGACCGGAAAGGCCCACGATGGCGGACGCAACGAAGCGATACGGCCATCGACGAAGAGCATCTCCCATGGGCCGTGGGGTGCTATCCACGGTGCAAACACGGCCACCGTCAGAAACCCGACGATGATCCAGAAGCCAATACGGCTCAGGCGATTGGCGTGGATGATGCGGTAGTGCTCGCCCACTCCGCGCATGACAGTCCTTAACCAATTAAATCTGGACATGGTGCTCATCCAGCAGGTAGCGGTGTATGCGCTCAAGATCTACCCGTACTCCAAGGCCCGCACCATCACCGAGGTGGGCCTTGCCGTCATGAACCCAGCTCGAGAATTCGGTTACGTCGTCGGCCATGCGTAGAGTCGACATGTAGGCGTGCCCGCAGTCGATCAGATTTTCGAGCACGCAGCCCAGGTGTAGTGAGGCGCTCTGGGTAATTCCGAGTTCAATCATGCTATTCATCAGCACGCAATGTCCGGCATCACGCACCAGATCGGCGATATCGAGCGCATTGCGCAGTCCACCATTCTTTGAGACCTTGATACTGAACACATCGGCTGCTTCTGCCTCGATAATCCGGCGTGCCTGAACCAGCGTCTGCAGACTTTCGTCAACCGAGATCGGCATTGAGGCGATCTCGCGCAACTGGCGCAGGCCGTTGATGTCGTCGGCTGCGAGTGGTTGTTCGACCAACAGCAACGGCAACCCGGCCGCACCCGTGACGAACTCCAGAGCCTCTTCATAACCCCAGCCCTGGTTGGCATCGACCATTACCTTCACCCCCTCAGGCAGCGCAGCACAGACGCTGCGTACCCGTGCCAGATCGGCACCCACTTTGCGGTCACCCGCCTTGAGCATGATGGTAGAAAAACCCTCAGCAGCACGAGCCTGGATGACTTCGAGATCGGTCTTTGCCGTGCCACTGGAGATCGGCCACAACACCTCAATGGCGGTACGCTGTCTTTCACCCAACAGCGCCCACAGTGGACGATCGGTGGCACGTGCCAGGGCATCATGGGCAGCCACGTCGCAAGCGGCACCAAGTGAGCCATGAAGCTCACGACCGCATGCATTCGCCACCCATTCATCGACCTCGCTGCCGAGCAACCCTGCGGCGACCCCATTACGTAACACGTCCATCACTTCTGCGGCAGTATCGCCGGTGAATCGCCGGCCACCGGGGTCGGCTTCACCCCAGCCCACGGTGCCACCCATTGTGCGCACCCGCAGCAATACGACATCGCAATGGGTCAGTGTGCCGTAAACCTTGGACAGGTGGTAAGGCTCACACAACGGAATACCCACCCGGTACGCGTCAACGGCCGTGATACGCAGTGCATCGCTCATCATTGGATCCTCAGCCGATTCCCGTCGCCGAGATCTTGATTCTCGGGTCAAGATAACTGTAGGCCACGTCGGTCAGGAAGTTCAGGCCAATAACCAGGATTGCGAGCATCAGGAACGTCCCTTGAGCGACCGGGTAGTCGTGCGAGGCAGCCGACTCGACCATCAGTTGGCCCATTCCAGGCCACGAGAACAGCGATTCTACGACCACCTGCCCGCCGACCGCAAAGCCGACCATAATTCCGGCGAGGGTGACCACCCCGAGCAGTGCGTTGCGAGCCGCATGGCGGAACATTACGGTGCTCGGGGCCAAGCCCTTGGCCTTGGCAAGTTCAATGAAATCACTGCCCAGTACCTCAAGCATGCTGTCACGCATGATCAGCATCGGTGTGGCAATGTAATAGGCACCGACGGTGATCGTTGGCAGTACAATGCGCTGCCAAAAACCTGGCATTAACAACAGATCGATGAGTCCATCAGGGCGCTGTCCGGCGGGGTACATACCACCGGTTGGAAAAATACCGAGACGATAGCTGAGCACGATCAACAGCAGCAGACCGGTAATGAAAGGAGGGGTAGCCTGAAACACCAGTCCAACCACGGTACCGCAGACATCCAGCGGACCATTGCGCCGCCAGGCCATGACGATACCCATCCCGATCCCCAGCACCAGGGTCAGGCACATACCGGCGGCCATCAACAGCAGGGTATTCCAGAATCGGTAGGCGAGTATATCGGTGACCCGCTGTGCGGAGACAAACGAGCGGCCCCATTCCAAAGTTACCAGATTCTTGAGATAAATGAGGTACTGTTTCCACATCGGATCATTGAGTCCGAAGGCCTCCTTCATTCGGGTCTGCACCGCTTCATCCATCGCTGGACTGATCACCTGCAGGGTTGGGTCTCCAGGCAGCATACGGAAGATCACGAACAGGATCGTGGCCACCGCGAACAGTGTAATCAGCGTGTAACCAAGCCTGCGCAGGATATAATCAAACATTTCACTCGAGCCGGGTCAGTGGTGGACGTTAGTCTAGGGGATGCGTGTAGTGTCGGGAATGCGTGCCCGAATATCCAGGCACGCTCCACCCGCCTGGGGCCATGAAGTATCGGCCCCACAGACAGCTGCACAGCGTGGCCTCAGGCAGGATAGAGCAGCTGCCCGTCACCATCCCAGGAATAACCGGCTTGTTGCAGGATCCCGCGTGCCTTTTTGACATTGGTGACGTTGGCCTTAACCGCCGGGTTGTGCCAGAATTTGTTGGCTGGCGCAATCACCGAACCACCATTCTCCGCGAAGCCTGACATCACGATGTCACGAATCACATCACGCGGGATGATTAAATCAACCGCCTCGCGGAAGGCGCGGTCTTTGAGTGCACCACGCCGGTGATTGTAACCCAGATCATAGAAGCCATGACTCGGGTAACCCCGGCCAACTATTCCTGGAAGCTTATCCAGATCAAGCACCAGGGAGGGCTTCAAGATATAGCGGGTACGATCACACTCGCCGGCCTCGATTGCCGCAGCCATCGCATCATGACTGCCGTAAGTGATACGGATAATCCCATCACACTTGGGTGCGTTGAAGTGGTCGGGGTTGGCCGCAACCTTGAGCTCCTTACCACGATCCCAATACTCAAAGCGAAACGGACCGCTGCCGATCGGTTTTTCGTTGGCGAAGTTGAGCACATCATCGACATCCACTTTTTCGGGGATATCCTTCCAGATGTGCTTGGGTAAGATGAAGATCTGGGCGAAGAAGTTGATCATCAACGGTGCATGCGGCGCGGTCAGTTTGATGCGCATCGAATTCGGGCCGGTGATCTTAACCGATTGGAATTTGTTCAATGAGGAGATGAAGAACGGTGCCTTCCACTTCTTGTGGTAGTCGAAGGTAAACTTAACGTCTTCGATGGTCACCGGCTTGCCGTCGTGAAACTTCATACCCTCACGCAACGTGATGTCCACAGTGGTATCATCGACCGCTGTGATCGCGGAAGCCGCCCATGGCACCAGCGCGCCGTCCGGTCCGACCTGAGCCAGTCGGTCGTAGATCATGCGCAGTTCCTTAAACTCGTTGGAGTCTGTGACCGAGATCGGGTTGAGGTTCTTTAGCGGTGAAGTTTGTCCGGTAAGTACATAGCCGTCGCCTTTTTTCACCGAAACATTGATATCCGACCAGAAACTTCCGATACCCTCGCCAACCATCGGTACCAATCCCTGCAGACGATCCTCGCGGTAGGCGTTGGTCATACTGGGGTAGACAATCGGGCTGCGTGCGACGTCGTCAAACAGCACCTGCTGGGCCTCGTAGACCAACTTCTGGCGCTTGATCGGATCCATCTCAACTTCCTGGGCTTCGGCCAGCTGGTTGACCTTGGGGTTGTTGTAGCCCCACTTGTTGTAGGCACCATCGCGATGGTGTTGCATATAGATGAAGGTCTCGGGATCGATACGGTTGGCACGCCCGGTCCAGCGCACGATGAACATATCAAAGTCCTGTTCTTTGAAGACCTTGGTAATCCCTAGATTGTAATCCTCGGCAGCGAGCTTAACCTTCCAGCCGATGCCCTTACAAGCCTGGGCGATGAGGCGACCCATCTCGGGACGCACCGGGTCAAAACTCGCATTGGAGGTCAGCAGCGCCATGGGTTCGACCCGTTTGCCGGCCGCATAGACCGGTAACGGCAAACCAGTGGCGATTCCAGCACCCAGCGTACCCCCGGCGATACGCAAGAAGTTGCGACGTGTGATTCCGTGTTTGCTCATTAGTACACACCCTCCCTCACCTTCATGTGGCGAGATTTCAATGTTGACGTTAACCTAGGAGGCTGTCCGAGAATAGAGACTCTACTGCGGAAAAGCCCTTTTGGCCCATTTTCCACTCATTTTTGTATAAAGAGAAACAACAATAGTTGGGCCATTGCAATAATGTCAAATACATTATTTTACGTTATCATTAACTAATAGTTATATTAGGACCATTAGATTATGAAGTTCAAAACATGAATCTGCGGCAGATCGAGATTTTCAGAGCGGTAATGGAGACCGGCACAGTTACCGGTGCCGCCGCACGTCTGCACATCTCACAACCCGCTGTGAGCAAGCAACTTCGTACCTTTGAGGAGGGTCTTGGCTTTGCGGTGTTCGACCGCGTCCGTGGTCGTTTAACCGCTACCGCGGAAGCCCACGCACTCTACGACCAGGCTGAACGGGTGTTCACCGGCGTTGATCAACTGCAACGCTTTGGGAGTGACCTCAACGAGGCCAAACGTGGACACCTGGTGGTTGCAGCCCTGCCAATGCTCTCTAATCGCTGGCTGCCGGGTGTGATCGGGCGTTTTCTGGTCAACCGCCCACGGATCACGGTTACGGTCCAGACGCGCACCTCCATCAAGGTCGCCGAATGGGTTGCGGCGCAGCAGGTTGATGTGGGGATCGGGCTGCTTCCGGCCGACGACACGGTGGTCACCGAACAAGTCCTGATGCGTATCGAAGCGGTTTGCGCAATACCCAGAGATCACCCGCTGGTTGCCAAAGCCATTATCGAACCTCGCGACCTCGATGGCCAATCTTTTATATCACTGAGCGACTTCGACCGATCGCGGTTGTTGATTGATCGAGTCCTCGATGAGGTCGGTGCCCGCCCGAGGCGGCGAATCGATACGGTCATGGCCTACACCGCCTGTGCGTTCGTGGCCCAGGGGCTGGGTGTTTCAATTATCGACGGCCTGAGTGCTCGCGAAAATCTTGATCTGGGCCTGGTCATACGCCCGTTTCGGCCACGCATTGAATTCGAGATAAAACTACTGCGTCCGGTCTATCGACCACGCTCACGACTCGCCGATGCCTTCGTCGCAGAACTAGACCGCTGCACCATCGATCATTGCCTCAACGATTTTGACGTGAAATCACAGCGGGAGGGGGATTAGTCCCGGCTGATTTGAACCCACAAAAGTCGAATGCGGTAGTTGGCAAAAATGAGGCAGTATAATTCCACACTTTAAGCGACAACTCTCTTGAAATCTACCGTCACTGGATGCTGGCCTGCCTTCGTGTTAGCCGCCTGCAAAAAATGTAACAACGATGGTCGGGGTGAGAGGATTCGAACCTCCGGCCCCTGCCTCCCGAAGGCAGTGCTCTACCAGGCTGAGCTACACCCCGTCGTAGTATTAAATAAACGTCAGAAGCTTCTTTCAACAGCGAGATCTGCCAAGTCCATCAAGCCTGTGCTGTAGGTTGAGTGAGGCAAAACTGTGAGTGCTTGCTTGGCAGCTTTGATCTGCTCTCTGGCGAGGTGCGAAGTGTACGCAAGCGCGCCGGTAGATTCAACAATTTCCAGAACTTCTTCGATACGTTCTCGGCCACCTTGTTCTATGGCTTGACGGATGAGATTTTGCTGTTTTACCGAGCCTTTCAGCAGAGCATAGATCAGTGGTAATGTCGGTTTGCCCTCTTCCAGATCGTCACCGGTATTTTTGCCGAGTTCGGTTGTGTCGCCTCGATAATCGAGTAAGTCGTCGATGAGTTGGAAGGCGGTGCCGAGGTGGGTGCCGTAGGCGGCTAGAGCCTGCCGGATAGCCGGAGGCTGTTGACCCAGAACAGCGCCAAGTTCTGCTGCAGCTGAAAATAATTGAGCCGTTTTGCGATGGATGACTTCAATGTACTGGTCTTCGGTGACATCGGCCACATAGCAGTTTAATAGTTGCATGACTTCGCCTTCAGCGATGGTATTGGTGGTATGTGCCATAATATCCATAACTTCCATTTTGCCGGCAGTAACCATCATCTCAAAGGCGCGAGAGTACAGAAAATCTCCAACCAGAACGCTGGCAGGGTTACCCCATAGCTGATTGGCGGTAGTTTCACCCCGGCGCAGTGAGGATGCGTCGACCACATCATCGTGCAGCAGGGTGGCGGTATGGATGAATTCAATTACCGCGGCCAAAGTGATATGTGCTGAGCCTGAGGAGTAGCCACAGGCTCTGGCACTCAGTAAAACCGTAATCGGGCGTAACTGTTTGCCACCGCTATGTACCAGGTGCACACCAATTTGGCGGATTAGGGCGATATCGGAATTGAGTTGCTCCAGGACCAGGGTATTGACTGCCTTGAGTTCAGATTCCACCCGTGATCGGAGCAGAGAAATTTTGCTGGAAGTGTCAACTAGCAGGTCGACACGATCCACTGTTTGTTGCTCTACCACGGCTGCAGCTGAAGGCAATAACGATGAAGTGTTCATTTGGCCACAGGCATGTTGTTCAGGAGAATAGTGAGAAAAACTGTCATAATGTGTGTACTCGGAAATTGACCCAAGGTTTATTGCCTGATAGAATCGCGCGCCTCATTTATTGGTCTGCGACGAACGTGTGTTCGGGTTGTGCCTGGACCGGAAGTTTAACCGATACCCTGCTGGGAGAGTAGCCAAGATGTATGCGGTTGTAGAAACTGGTGGTAAACAATACCGGGTCGAGCTCGGCGAAACAATTAAGGTCGAAAGCCTACCTGCGCAAGTGGGTGGGACCGTGGAGCTGGACCGGGTGTTAATGGTCGTTGATGGTGAAGATATCCAGGTCGGTCAGCCGGTGCTGGATGCTGCGAGCGTCTCGGCTAAAGTCGTGGAGCATGGCCGGGGTGAAAAAATTCGTGTGTTCAAGATGAAACGTCGCAAAGGTTATCGACGTACTCAGGGCCATCGTCAGAACTATACAGCCCTTGAAGTGACTGCGATCAATATCTGAAGTCGTCTTGAATATCGGATCAATCAGGAGAATATAGCAATGGCTCACAAGAAAGCTGGAGGTAGTTCCAGAAATGGTCGTGACTCACAGTCCAAACGGTTGGGTGTGAAACGTTATGGTGGTGAAGAAGTGATTGCAGGCAACATCATTATTCGCCAGCGTGGAACGGCCTACCATCCCGGCAAGAATGTCGGATTGGGCAAGGATTACACGCTATTTGCCAAAGCAGATGGAAAGGTCCTTTTTGAAATCAAGGGGCTGAAAAAACGCCGCACAGTGAGCGTGGTCACAGTCTGAAACGAACGACGATGACATCCACAGAGCCCGTCGTGTTATCGACGGGCTTTTTTTGTGTCAATAAAGCAGCTTATTCAGGTATGATCTGCAACCCTGGATTACTCCTGGGTGAGTGTGAACAGGGTGAGTGAGAATGAAGTTTGTCGATGAAGCAACGATCACTGTGCAGGCGGGAAAGGGTGGCGATGGCTGTCTGAGTTTTCGACGCGAGAAATATATTCCCAAAGGTGGGCCCAACGGTGGTGATGGTGGTGCTGGTGGCAGTGTCTATCTGGTCGCCCGTACAGGCTTGAATACACTGGCGGATTTTCGGTTTACCCGTCGTTTCGCGGCAGCCAACGGGCAATCGGGTCGCGGCAAAAATTGTACGGGCCGTGGCGGGGAGGATATTGAACTGGCATTGCCGGTGGGCACATTGGTGTTTGACGATGAAACCGGCGAATTGTTGACCGATTTGGTGTCTGCGCAGGATCGTTTTTTGATTGCTAAAGGGGCTGTTGGCGGCTTGGGAAATGCCCGTTTCAAGTCCAGTATCACGCGTGCTCCCCGAAAGATCACGCTTGGAAAACCTGGTGAATACAGACGTTTGCGTCTTGAATTAAAGGTTCTTGCCGATGTTGGATTATTGGGGTTGCCAAACGCGGGGAAATCGACCTTGCTTAGTCGGGTGTCTCGCGCAACCCCGAGAATTGCGGATTATCCATTCACAACCTTATACCCAGAATTGGGTGTAGTGGAGCTGGGTGTGGCCCGCAGTTTTGTGGTGGCTGATATTCCCGGTTTGATCGAGGGTGCAGCCTCCGGTCAAGGGCTTGGTGCTCTGTTTCTTCGTCACTTGGATCGAACCCGGCTGTTATTTCATCTGGTTGATGTGATACCACAAGAGGAGCGAGCCGACCTGGTAAATGATGTTCAGGTGATCGAGAAAGAAATGCAACTGCATGGTGCTTCGCTGCTTTCACGACCCAGGTGGTTGGTGCTCAACAAAATTGATGGCCTTACCCAGGAACAGCTTGAGGGCTGCAAGCAGGATCTTGTCGCAGCCCTTTCCTGGTCCGGACCGGTTTATCTCATCTCGGCAGTTACCGGTGCTGGGTGTTTGGAACTGGTTAACGATGCGATGGCCTATCTGGAAAGGCTGGCAACAGAATCATCGGATAACCCATTGCATGATGAGGATTCTTTGCGTTGCAAACCCGAAATGCTTTGAAACAAACACGCTGCTGGGTGATCAAACTCGGTAGTGCGATTCTTACCAACAACCAGCATGGTCTGGATACCACGATGATCGCTGACTGGGGTAGGCAAATTGCCAAATTGCACGCAGTCGGTGTGAAGGTCGTATTGGTGTCATCCGGGGCGATTGCCGAAGGGATGCGAAGCCTGCATTGGCGGCGGCGTCCGGTGGCTTTACCACAGTTGCAGGCTGCCGCCGCGTTGGGTCAGATGGGACTGGTACAGGCCTATAAAAAAGCATTCTCTGAACACCAACTTCTGACGGCACAGATATTATTAACGCATGCGGATTTGGCCAACCGGCAGCGCTATCTTAACGCCAGGAGTACGCTTCGCACATTACTGGGATTGAATGTCATTCCCGTTGTTAATGAAAATGATTCTGTGGTCAATGATGAAATCCGTTTTGGTGACAATGATACGTTGGCGGCTTTGGTGGCAAACCTGGTGGAAGCGGATGTGCTGACGTTGTTGACCGATCAACAAGGTTTGTATGAGACAAATCCACGCCTACATCCCGAGGCACGACTGATCGATGAGGGTACGGCAGGTGACCCTGATCTTGAAAGAATGGCGGATACTGGAGGTGTTATGGGGCGTGGTGGAATGATTACCAAATTGCAGGCAGCCAGCAAAGCGGCACGATCCGGTGCCCTCACCATCATCGCTTCGGGGTTGGAGCCGGATGTGCTGTTGCGTCTACATGCTGGCGACAAGCTCGGTACCGTATTGTGGCCGCGTTCCCAGCGCTGGCAGGCCAGGCAGCAATGGCTGGGGGCGCAGATGCGTATTCATGGCCGGCTGACCATCGATGAGGGGGCTGTGCGGGTGTTGAAGAACCATGGCAGGAGTCTCTTGCCGGTAGGTGTGACGCGGGTTACTGACCACTTTGATCGGGGGGATTTGGTGGTCTGTGAAGATTCTGCCGGACGTGAAGTTGCCCGTGGCCTGGTGAATTACAACGCCGATGAAGCAGGGCGGATAGCAGGGCTGCCCAGCGAAGCAATCGAATCCGTTCTAGGGTATATCACCGAGCCGGAGATGATCCACCGTGATAATCTGGTGTTGTCAGGAAACTGACCCGAGATAACCGTTATTTGTATCTAGGAGGCTGTTGAAAAACACTCACAAGGCTCAATACCCGCGTACATGCCTGTCACCGCGCTTTTTCGCGGATCCGTTGCCTTGCCTCGCACTCACCTGAGGCATTTTCAACAACCTGCTGACGGGTCAGGGTTCAGGCCGCAGCAACCCTGAGGCGTGCGTTCATACGGCTTTTCAGGCGAGCCGCCTTGTTGCGGTGTAACAGGCCCTTGCGGGCGCTGTGATCAATAATAGAAGTCGCACGGAGATACGTAGTCTTTGCAGTATCCGTATCGCCGGCCTCGATTTGGGCGGTAAATGTTTTAATCTGGGTTCGCAGAGCAGAGCGTTGGCTGCGATTGCGCAGCCGACGACTGTTGTTTTGCCTGGCACGTTTCCTGGCTTGGGGTGTATTGGCCAACTATGTATTCCTCTTCACCAATCTGGATAAGATTGGTATCTTTGGTTGATAAGTCGTTAAGCCGGGGGATTATCTACATATAACCCGCCATCGTCAATAGCTGATCCACAGGAATTGTTCCCCGGATTTACTGTGTTATGGAGATATTGACGAGCGAAAAACTTCATTGCGATTCAATTGCAATCACTCTCGCTGATGCCGTTAGCGTTCCGGGAGCCTGTCCGAGAATAGGAGCCGTGGCGAATACTGCTTGTATTTAACGAAAATCATAGAAAAATCAGGCCAAAGTCTGCTTATCTGCAGTAGGCTCTCTATTCTCGGACAGGCTCCCAGGTCGTTGCTGTAGGATCTCCTTGACCAGCCGGTTAGCTTATGTCAGAGTGCTGGCGTCAGGCATGGGTCTGGTAGTATTTTTAAACCGTAGATTTCTTGGAGGAAGGCTAATGCGCAGAACACAAACTAAAAAATCCTGTGGCCATTGGGTGGCTGCATGGCTGGTGTCGGTTGGCTTATTTCTGGCCGGTGGCCTGACTGGCAGCTTGATTCAGCCCGCTATGGCAGCTGGCAACATCAAAATTGCTGCCGTATTTGAGACCCCGATTGAAGAGCCCTGGGTCAATCAGATTCATGTCGCACTGCTCAAGGCCAAGAAGGAGCTGGGGGTTGAATATACCTGGTCCGAGAGTGTGAAAGCAGCCGATTTTGCCCGGGTTATGCGCGAGTATGCAGAGAAGGGCTATCAACTGATTATGGGCGATTCCTTTGGTACCGAGAAGATTGCCCGCAGGGTGGCGCGTGACTATCCAAAAACCGCTTTTGTGTTCGGCTCCGGCATCGGCCCAGCCGAGCCAAACTTCGGTGTCTTCGACAACTGGATTCAGGAGCCAACCTATCTGTCTGGGATGATTGCAGGAAAAATGACCAAGAGCAATAAAATTGGGGTGGTTGCTGCCATGGCTATACCAGAGATCAACCGCTTGTCAAATGCCTTTTGCGCAGGGGCTAAGGAAGTTAACAAAGCGGTGAAATGCCAGTTTTCCTTCATCGGTTCTTTCTTTGATCCGCCCAAGGCCAAGGAAGCCGCCATAGCCCAGATCGAGTCTGGTGTGGATGTCATTTATGCAGAACGTTTTGGTGTTATCGAAGCGGCCAAAGAGAAAAATATTTTGGCAATTTCCAATATGTCTGACCAATCTTCACTGGCACCGGATACGGTCATCACCGGCCCTGTTTGGGATATGTGGCCGACGGTCAAATATGTCGTGGGACTGGTGAAAGCCGGCGTCTACACGGCTCAGGACTTTGGTGGTTTTTCCTATATGGGTAAAGGTGGGTCCTATCTGGCTCCTCTGCACAAATGGGACAGCAAGTTACCGGCCGCAGTAAAAGCCATGGTCGCCAAGCGCAAGCAGGAGATTTTAGACGGTACGTTCCGGGTCGATATCAGCGAGTCTGCACCGCAGTAACACGGTATCGGCAGTTGTGCCGAACTGCACCAGCAGCTAATCGCAAGTCAGTGGTGGTGGTGGATCAGCGATGACCACCACCGCTCCACTGCTACAGATGCGTGGTATCTGTAAATACTTTGGTTCAGTACGAGCGAATGAAGAGGTTGATCTGACCGTCACACCGGGTGAGATTATCGGTCTATTGGGTGAAAACGGTGCCGGTAAAACCACTCTTATGAACGTGCTGTTCGGGGTGTATACAGCGGATGCCGGGCAGATTGACATCGCCGGCACACCGGCGACGATCCGCAATGCAGCGGATGCCTTACACCTTGGCGTCGGTATGGTGCATCAACATTTTCATCTGGTTTCCCACCATAGTGTGATGGAGAACCTGCTGGTAGGCCAACCTGGGCGTTGGGGGCAACTGGATCGACCCTACATTGAGCAGCGCTTGCAGGAAATCCGTTCTCGCTTTGGCTTGGAGATGAATCTCGATGATCAGGTCCGGGATCTTTCCATTGGTCAGCAGCAGCGGCTGGAAATCATCAAAGCTTTACTGCGCGGTGCCAGACTGCTGATCCTTGATGAGCCGACTGCCAGCCTGACACCTCAGGAAGCAGATGGTTTGTTTGATGCCTTGCGCGCGATGGCAGCGCAGCAAATGGGGGTGATTTTCATCAGTCATAAACTGCACGAAATTCGGGCCGTGACCACACGGGTGGTGATCATGCGTTATGGCCGGGTTACCGCCACTGTGGTTAATGACGACAGCACCACTAATCGACAATTGGCCGAGCTGATGTGTGAGCATGAAATCGTCGCTCCGGTTAAAGCGTCATCCACACCCGGTCGCGAGCTGTTGCGTCTTGTTGGAATCTGTACTGCAGGGGGCTTGCGCCCGGCTCTGCAGGATATTGATTTGCAGGTCCATGCCGGTGAAATACTGGGTGTTGCCGGTGTTTCTGGTAATGGTCAGACCGAGTTGGCCGATGTGATGTCCGGTATGTTGACTCCACTGTCCGGACAGATGTGGTTGGATGGGCAAGTGCTCCGGAAGATCACTCCACGGCAGGTGCAGAGACAGGGTCTCGGGCGCATTCCGGAAGATCGCATGCACACGGGCCTGATTACCACGCTGCCTTTGAGCAGTTGTATGGTATTGCCACGAATTCATGAGCATCGTTTCAGTCGCTTTGGGGTGCTTAATCGTAAGGCCATACGACAATTTACAAAAGAGCAGATGCAAGCCTTCGATGTCCGTGCCAGCGGGCCTGATGTTCGCACCGGCACGTTGTCGGGAGGAAATCTGCAAAAAGTTCTGCTGGCTCGTGAACTGGCCTGGGATCCAACAGTATTGCTGGCCGCACAACCGACTCGTGGCCTGGATATTGCCGCAGCCCAGTTTGTGCACGAACACTTGTTACGGTTGCGTACCGAGGGCAAGGCCGTGGTGCTCATCAGTGAAGATCTCGAAGAGTTGTTCGCTTTATCTGACCGGATCGTGGTGATGTATGAAGGAGTAATTAACGGCCGGATGCCGATTGCCGAGGCCACGGTTCAGAATGTGGGGTTATTGATGGCCGGTATCACCGAAGCTGCCTGATGCGTTGGCGTCTGGAAATCCGTGATGCCACACCCCTGTGGTTGAATGTTTTGTTGCCGTTGCTGGCAATTCTGGCCACGCTGATTCTCTGTGGTGGATTGATTGTATTGGCCGGTGCCAATATGTTCGATGCCTATGCCACGATGTTTAGTAGTGCGTTGAGCAGCAAGTTTGCTCTCACTGAAACCCTGGTCAAAGCCACGCCACTGATTTTTACCGGTCTGGCGGTGACCATTGCCTTTAAGGCCAAGTTTTGGAATATCGGTGCTGAGGGCCAGTTATTGACCGGGGCCATGGCGGCAGCCTATGTCGGTGCTCTCGAGGCACTACCCGGCTGGAGTCTGATTCCATTGATGCTGCTGGCGGGTGCTGCCGCTGGTGCTGCTACGGCCATCTTCCCGGCTTATTTGAAAACCCGTTATAAAGTTGATGATGTGGTGACGACCTTGTTGCTTAATTTTGTCATTCTCTACGCTATGACCGCCTTGCTGGATGGAGTCTGGAAAGATCCAATAAGCGGTTATCCGGATTCTCCCGATATTCTTTCTGCAGCCGAATTTCCAGTATTTTTGGCACGAACCCGCTTGCATCTTGGCGTGTTGCTGGCTTTTATTGGCGCGCCACTGGTTTGGTTCGTGATGAAACGAACGACGTTGGGTTTTGCCATTGAGGCTGTGGGGGAGAATGCACATGCAGCAGCTTTTTCTGGTCACAAGACCTCTGTAGTGATCCTGGCTTCAGCGGCTGTTTCCGGCCTGTTGGCCGGTCTGGCCGGGGTGGGGGAGGTCGGTGGTTTGCATTTTCAGGTGATGGCCACCATTTCACCGGGTTATGGTTACACCGGGATCGTTATCGCCATGCTGGCCAGGCTTAATCCGCTGGGAGTGCTTCCAGCGGCCTTGTTTTTTGCGGTCATCATCACCGGTGCTGATTCCATGTCCAGAGCCACAGGGGTGCCGGTATTTCTGGCTGATGTCATACAGGGTACGGCTTTGGTAACGATGCTGATCGGTCTGATGTTTACCCGTTATCGGCTGCGTTGGCAGCGAGTCGTACATTCAGTTCAGGAGATGTGATGGAGATTCTGTCACAGATCTTGCAGGTTGGTTTCTTTGCGGCGCTGCTGCGTATTGCCACACCGCTGATTTTTGGGACCATTGGTGAGCTCTATGCTGAACGGGCCGGTGTCCTTAATCTGGGTATCGAAGGTATTATGATGTTTTCGGCTATGGCGGGTTTCAGTGGAGCCTATTTCACTCACAGCCTGTGGTTTGGCGTTCTGGTCGCGGTTTTGGCAGGTATGCTTGGTGGCTTGTTGATGGCGGTGCTGTGTGTTAGCCTGGGCCTGAGCCAGCATGTCTCAGGGATTGGTACCACGCTGTTGTTTTCCGGGCTGTCCTTTTTTCTCTATCGGTTGATCTTCGGCCAACCATCGACCATTCCGGTAATCGAGCCTTTCCGGACAGTAAATATCCCCTGGTTGGCGAAAATCCCGATCATCGGGCCCGTGTTATTTGATCAGTATGCTCTGGTCTATCTGGCTTTTCTGATCGTTCCGGTTACCTCCTGGATTTTGTACCACACGCCTTGGGGGCTGAACCTGCGAACGGTAGGGGAGAATCCACAGGCGGCGAATTCAGCCGGAGTCAGTGTTGCTGCAACGCGCTATCAGGCGCTGCTGATCGCCGGTATGTTCATGGGCCTGGGCGGCGCTTTTCTATCCATGGCACAGTATAATGCCTTCACCTTTGGTGTGATCTCAGGTCGTGGCTGGATCAGCATTGCCCTGGTGGTGTTCGGGCAATGGAGCCCCTATAAAAGCATGGCCGGCGCCTTGTTGTTTGCTTTTATCGATGCCCTGCAGCTGCGGTTACAGGCCAGCAATATGATTCATATTCCATACCAGGTGTTTTTGATGATGCCTTTTGTTCTGACCATCCTGGCTATGGCACTGGTGTCTCGTAATGCCCGGGCACCTGCCGCGTTACTGCGCCCATTCAGAAAGGAAGAGCGCTGATGGTAACTATGCAGCGCATTTATCTTTTGTCCCATTACGGCGTGTGTTCGTACTTAAATGCTCACATATGACCTATATGCTCACATTCTCCGTGCAAAAATGCCTGGTACTGAACCAAAATCTAAACACGCTGAATAGTTACCGCTGATGCTGGATCTGCTGGTTAAAAATGCCCGTCTTCCGCATTGTACGCAGTGCTGTGACATTGCCATTCATGACGGGCACTTCAGTGAAATAGCGCCGCAGATCGATGCTTTGGCCAGCCGTTCGATCGATGCCGCTGGCTTTTTGGTGTCACCGCCTTTTGTAGACAGCCATTTTCATATGGATTCGACCTTAAGTTATGGTCAGCCGCGGGTCAATGAGTCCGGCACCTTACTCGAAGGCATTGCGCTCTGGGGTGAGTTAAAACCGAACTTGACGGTGGAATCCATTCAGGAACGGGCCGAGACACTTTGTCACTGGGCGATTGCCCGAGGCACACTGGTGATCCGCAGTCATGTTGACATCAGTGATGATCGTTTGCTGGCGGTGCAGGCCTTGTTGGAGGTGCGGCGCAAATATGCAGCCTGGCTGGATCTGCAACTGGTGGCATTCCCACAGGATGGCTATCTGCGATATGCCAATAACCGATCCAATCTTGCGCGTGCTCTGGCAATGGGTGTTGATGTGATCGGTGGTATTCCCCATTTTGAGCGGACCATGGCCGAGGGTGCAGCATCAGTAAAAGCCTTATGCGAATTGGCCGCCGACCACGGCTTGTTGGTGGATATGCATTGCGATGAAAGTGATGATCCGTGGTCCCGGCATATCGAGACCCTGGTCTTTGAGACCCGGCGACTGGGTCTTGAGGGTAGGGTGACAGGTTCCCACCTCACTTCCATGCATTCCATGGACAATTACTACGTCAGCAAGTTATTACCCCTGATGCGGGAAGCCGATATCCAGGTTGTGGCTAACCCATTGATTAATATCACCCTGCAAGGTCGGCATGATAGTTATCCGAAACGCCGGGGTATGACCCGGGTCAAGGAATTGCTGCGCTCGGGTATCAATGTTTCATTGGGTCACGACTGTGTTATGGATCCCTGGTACAGCCTCGGCTCACATGATATGCTCGAAGTAGCTCATATGGGACTGCATGTGGCGCAGATGACCGGGACAACTGAAATGGCGGCGATGTTCGATACCATTACCATTAACGGGGCCCGAACGCTGGGTTTGAAAGGCTATGGTGTAGTGGCAGGCAATCCGGCGGACCTGGTGATTTTGCAGGCCAGAACCGTGCAGGATGCTTTGCGCCTGCGAGCGGCGCGGCTATTTGTAATACGTCGTGGGCAGGTGATTTCCCAGACCGATCCTGTGATGCCGAACTTGCATTTGGGTGTGCAGGAACATTCGATCGATTTTATGCTGTAGGGGTGTAACGATTCAGCGTATTTAGATTTTGGTTCAGTACAA
>ENA-ORDP01000192-ORDP01000192.1-marine-sediment-metagenome-genome-assembly--contig:-NODE-192-length-40967-cov-8.951286_pt1 | contig 40967 bp, 48 predicted proteins | sample MGYA00248627_ERZ508539 | MGnify/ENA primary metagenome ERZ508539 (study PRJEB26208, sample SAMN05571518) | marine sediment metagenome | biome: deep sea; feature: Hydrothermal vent; material... | reverse complement strand
CTGGACCAACCGCTAACTGTGCGTTACCTGCATTATCTGAACGATCTAGTGCACGGTAACCTCGGCCGGTCTTACGCCCAGCGGGTCACAGTTAATTCGCTCATCGCCTCTCACCTCCCTGTGACATTTGAGCTCGTGCTCATTGGCATTGCCTTTGAGCTACTGATCGGGATACCCATCGGAATCTTGTCAGCAGTAAGGCGCAGGGGAGTTCTCGACCAGTTGTTTACGATGTTTGCTTTTACCGGAGTTTCCACACCACAGTTCGTCACCGGACTAATCTTACTCTACGTATTGGGCTACTTGATTCCCCTATTCCCACTTGGAGGATACGGCAGTGGGAGTCTGCAGCACTTTGTACTGCCCGGACTCTCGCTTGGTATTGCTGGAGGCGGCTGGTACGCACGGGTACTCCGCTCTTCGCTTGTCGAGGTGCTGCATCAGGACTATATCCGTACCGCAAAGGCCAAGGGAGCTACGCCACGGAAGGTCATATTCCACCACGCGCTACGGAACGGGCTTCTTCCCGTTGCAGCCATGGTGGGGATGGATCTTGGCGTCCTCATGGGCGGGGTGATCGTTGTAGAACAGGTCTTCTCGCTGCCTGGAATCGGACAGATGATGTGGCAGGCGATTCAAGTAGTCGACATTCCCGTGATAATGGGGATCGTCATTGTGACAGCGATCTTCGTGGTCGTCGGCAATCTAATTGCCGATCTTATTTACCTTTTCCTTGACCCACGGATTCAATACAACTAGCGATAGCTGAAGCAAAGGGGCCAAGCTACCCTCGGCCTGTTCCAGCACTGGGGCGGCGGCCTGTACGGACAAGATCGTGTTTTTTGGCAGCTATACCCTTTTGTTTGACGTGTGCAGCAGCGTTTGGATCTACGACACAGTTGAGGACCACTGGCAGCTGGGCCCCTGGTTGAAAGTTCCGCGCGTGAATTGCAGGGGGCGCAGGCTGCCGGGAGCTCTATGTCATTGGGAGAGATCCGGCCAATCCGCGCTATGTGGGTTTCAACGAGGCCTTCCCTTGTGTGACGATGGGAGCGATGTGGCCTGATCTGGATGTCTACTTTTGCCCGGGTGCCGCTGCAGGGCAACTCAGGGGCGGCCGCTCTAGAGGTCAGCGCGGCCTTGCACTTGCGAGTTCGGGCTTTTTTAACAGCTAGGCCAGCTGATCGTGCAAGCCCAAGGCGCGGGGGTCGAGAGCATCGGCCTGCGGCTCTATGATCTGAGCAGGCAACGCATCATGCAGCGCTCAGCCCAGGGCCAACAGCTGATGATCTCGCTGACGGACCAGACTGGCAGGCCGCTGGCCAACGGTGTCTATCTCTATGTAATTACCGTGTGAGGCGTTGACAGGCAGAGCATGCAGAGCCAGGTGCGCAAACTGCTGGTACTGCGCTAAGGGCTAGGGCTGCGGCGGTTCCAGAGCCAGCTGATCAGCAGGATCAGGCCGGTCGCGCCGCCGAGCAGCGCCCACTGAGCCGGGCCGCTGAGCCGGCCCCAATGAGCGTCCAGCCAAGGGTCATTGACGATCATGCGAGCGGCGATCCAGACGATCGTGGCCCCACCGAGCCAGATCAGCCAGGGCATCCGGCCCATCACCTGGGCGATCAGGCTGGCGCCGACCATCAGCAGCGGGATGCTGATGGCCAGTCCCAGCATTAGTAACAGCAGATGACCCTGCGAGGCGGCGGCCACAGCCAGCATATTGTCCAGGCTCATGACCGCATCGGCGGTGATAATCAGTCCTATCGCTTGACTTAGACTGCGCCCGCTGCCGATAGTCTCATGGCCGTTCGGCTGTTTGGTCAAGAGCTTGAAGGCTACCCAGAAGAGCACTAGACCACCGAGCAGTTGCAGCAGGGGCAGATGCAGCAGGAGCGCGGCCAGCGCGGTGAAGAGCACGCGTAGCCCCACCGCGCCCAGCGTGCCCCAGAGGATCGCCCTCCGGCGCTGTGGACCAGGCAGATCGCTGGCCGCCATCCCGATGACCACCGCATTGTCTCCGCTGAGGATCAGGTCAATCAGGATAATGCTGCCCAACGCTGCCAGGGCGTTCAAGTCCATAAAAACCCCTCACCCCCGCGCTGCCGGCGGAAGCACCGAGGGGAATAGACTAGGCTCTCGGCTAACTGAGGAACAACCTGGGTTGAATTGGAGCTGTTGGCGACAGCGTTAATGCTCGCCGTAGGGCAAGAGGGCCAACACCCGCGCGCGCTTGACCTCACGGGCGGCTACCCGTTGATGTTTGGCACAGAGACGGCTGGCCCGCCGGGGCAGAATCTTGCCCAAGCGGTTCACGTAGCGTCGCAATTCATGAGGCCGTTTATAGGTCAGTTCGATCTTGCGCTCGCAGAGCTTACAAACCCTCCGTCCCTTGCGCCGACGTCCCTCCCGGTGCCGACCTCCACCGGTACTCCCTTTGCTTCTGCTTCTACCTAGAATGGCACTTCCTCCTCTCCTGGCTTCGCTGGTGCTGGCTCCTGAGGCTCACTGGGAGCAGCTTGCGGTTCATCCGGCTCTCCACTGGGCGCAGGGCTCTCTGCTTGAGCCTCTGTCGGTCGTCCACCCAAGAATACCACTCTGCCGGCGACCACCTCGGCTATCTTGCGCCGCTCGCCCTCCTCAGTTTGATAGGAGTCAATGCGCAAGCGCCCATCGATCGCGACCAGTCTCCCCTTGGCGAGATAGTTGGCGCAGTTCTCCCCTTGAGCACCCCAGACGACGATAGGCACAAAGGTGGTCGTCTCTTGCAGATTGCCTTCGCGATCACGGTAGCGAGTGCTGATGGCAATGGAAAAAGTGGTCCGCGCGTTCCCGTTCTGGGTGTAACGCATCTCCGGATCTCTGGTCAGGTTGCCGATCAGAATAACGCGATTTAGACCCGCCATCGGTCTCCTCCTTTCGGGGCGAGCTAGCGCTCCCCATCGAGCCGAAAAACTCGATGACGCAACACGTTCGTGTCCAGCTTAAATCGCTCCTTGAGGGAAGGCAATTGCTCCGGTTGCGCCCGAAATTCCATCAACACAAAATAGCCTTTCTTCTCATGGGCAATCTCACTGGCTAAAGTACGCATCCCCCAGACATCAACCCGCTCCACCGCCGCACCGTTTTCTTTGGCAATTTCCTGATAACGGCTCACCGCTTGGGTGTAGTCATCTTCAGTCAACGTGGGCCTAAGTATATAAACGGCCTCGTATTTCCGTTCCAGTTGATATCACCTCCTGAGTGCTTAGTATACCATAGCCCTCCGGCGCTGTCAACGCGCCGCTCCCCAGTGTATATCAGACAATCTTAGAAATAGAGACGTCTGTATAGCCGTTCTCTGCTGCGGGCGCGCTTATGCAGGCCGACCAGGGCCTGGTGGGCTTCCTGCGTCCAGGCTGACAGGGAGGCCTTGGAAGGGGGGACCGGCCGTTCCGGGCTGAGTCGTGACCTGATCAACCGTTGCTGCTGGCGCAGCCAAGCGGCCGGTTGGCGCACCTGCAGCGCGTGCTGCACCCGTTTGATCTCCTGGTGATAGCTCACCCTGACCCGCTCCTCCTGACTAACCCGCTTGAGGGACAGGTTCAGCTTGCCCTCTTCGTTCCTACCGATGACCTTGACCACCACCGTTTGATCCACGCTGAGATAGACCGAGATGTCGCGCACGAACTCTTCGGCGACTTCGGAGATATGCACCAGCCCCACCTGGCCATCTTCCAGATGCACGAAGGCGCCGTAGGACCTGATGGCGCTCACTTGGCCCACCCGGTACTCATCCGCGGTAAATTGTTCTGGCGCTTGGTTCATGAGTTTGACCTATCCTTGCTCTTCTTTACCCTATTTCCAGAATAGTGTAGCGGCGGGTGCCCGACGGCGTCTTAACCTGCACCACCTCGCCCAGCGAGCGACCGAGCAGCGCTTGACCCACCGGCGAGTTGGTCGAAATGCGTCCCGCCAGAGGATCTGCCTCGTGGGGTCCCACGATCTGGCAGACAAGTGTCTGGCCCTCATCGGAGGCTTGCAGCGTTACCGAGCTGCCGAAGCGGACCTGCTCTCCTGAGCCCGGCTCCGCCGCGATGATCTGGGCTCGGAGCAGTTGCTGCTCCAATTCGCGGATGCGCGCCTCCACGAAGGCCTGGCGCTCCTTGGCCGCTTGATATTCCGTGTTTTCGGAGAGATCGCCATAGGCGCGTGCCTGAGCGATCTGTCGCGCTACCTGCGGGCGCTCGATCTTTTCCAGACGCTCTAACTCCTGCTGCAGCCGCTGGTAGCCCTCTGGGGTTATCGGCATACGACCTGACGCTACTTCCGGCATCTCTACTCCTTTATTTGGACGATAAGCGTCTTGCTAGGCTAACAGATTTTGCTCGGCAGGGCAAGCGAGCAGTTGGGGCAAACAATCGCTCCAGCCGCGTGGCCGGAAGCCAAAAAACCGCTCGATGCTGCCGGGGTCGGCCACGTTGGCCATGCCCAAGAAATGTCCCGGCACCCAAGGGGTGGAGAGGCCTAGCCCTTGGAGCAATCGCACCGCGCGGCGCAGCGGCCGACGAGGCAGATGCAGCAAGGGGCGCGGGCGCTGCAGTGCCGCCATGATCTGGAGCAGCATCTCCTCCAGGGTGAGTATCTGGCCTCCGCCCAGGGCCAGGGTGCGCTCGGCCGACCCGCCCTCGTCAAGCGCTAAGAGCAAGCAACGGACGAGATCACCGACCCAGAGGGGCTGATATCTCACTTGACCGGAGCCGGGAACGGGGCAAACAGGCCAGCGGCGCACCAGGCCAATCAAGCCGGCGCTGAAAGGGTCCCCTGGGCCGACGATGACCGTGGGGCGCAGGATCAGATAGTTCAGCCGGCTGTGGCGCAGCAGCTCCTCTGCCTGCCATTCGGAGTAGGCGTAGGCGAACTGCGGCTTGGGCCGAGCGCCGAGCGCGCTCAGGTGGATGAAGCGCTCTACGCCCTGCCGCTCGGCAATCTGGACCATCGCTCTGGTGCCCTCACGGTTGACCTCCCCCAGGGCGCGGGCGCTGCCCTGGGCCAGCTTGGCCATGTGCACAATGGTCCGGGTGCCGGCCAGCGCCCGCTCCAAGCTCTCCCGGTCGCGCAGGTCGCCCTGCACCAGCTCCGCACCCCATTCACCCAGCCTCCGGGCCCGCCGCCGGTCGCGCACCAGACAGCGCACCGCCAAGTCGCGCGCACGCAGGGCCCGCACCAGATGAGGCCCAACGAAGCCGGTCACTCCGGTTAACGTGATCATGCGCAAACTCCTCCCTAGGCGAATTGTATCCACCTGAGAGGGACGCGCCAGCGAGGCCCAGAGCTGCTTGACGCTCTAACCCACCTACAGTAAGATGTGCGGTTGCCATCGGTATGCTGTCAACCGTCAGGGGAGGGACCGCTGCTCGAGTGTCATGCGCGCCATCTTCGCCTATCTCTGGAAATATCGGGTTCGCGTTCTGCTGGGCGTCCTCTCGCTACTCTTTGTAGACGCTGGCCAGCTGATCGCCCCATGGCTGATCGGCGCCGCGGTGGATGAGCTGACCCGGAGCAACCTGAGCAATGTGGGGCTCTTCGCCCTCTATATCGTCGGCCTGGCAGTGCTCATCGGCTTCTTTCGCTTCACTTGGCGCTTCTTCCTCCTGGGTGCCTCACGCCGCATCCGCCGCGACATCCGCAACCAACTCTATCAGCATGTGCTGACCCTCTCGGCCCGCTTCTTCAGCAAGATGAAGACCGGGGATCTGATGGCCCACTTCACCAACGACGTCGAGGCGATCATGATGGCCTCCGGCTTCGGGGTGCTGGCTCTGGCCGATTTCGTCATCATGGTCACCTTCGCTCTGGGAGCGATGATCACCATCAACCCCAAGCTGACGCTCTATGCCTCGCTGCCCTTGCCCATCTTGAGCCTGATCGTGCTCGGCTTCGGCCGGGTGATCCACCGCCGCTTTGAGACGGTGCAAGCTACCTTCTCACTGCTGATGGAGAAGGTGCGCGAGTCCCTCTCCGGCATTCGGGTGATCAAGACCTTCACCCAGGAGCAGGGCATGAGCCGGGACTTCGAGCAGACCAACCAGCGCTTCGTCGAGGTCAATATGCACCTGGTGCGCATCTGGGGGCTTTTCGACCCCTTGATAGGCTTCATGGCCGGGCTGGGAGGCGCGATCGTCCTCTGGTTCGGCGGTGGCCAGGTGATCGCTGGGACTATTAGCCTGGGCCAGTTCATCGCCTTCACCATGTACTTGGGCCTGCTCACCTGGCCGATGGCGGCTCTGGGGATGATGGTCAACGTGGTGCAGCGCGGCGCCGCCTCGATGAGCCGCATCCAAAAGATATTGGCCATCCAGCCGGAGATAAGCGACGGGCCGCATCCGCTGCCCTTTAGTGGCCCCGGCCTGATCGAGCTCTGCCGGCTGAGATTTGCCTACGACGAGGGCCCACCGGTGCTGCGCGGGATCGATCTGCGCATCGAGCCGGGCCGGCGGCTGGGGATAGTGGGACTGACCGGGGCGGGCAAGAGCACCTTGGCTCAGTTGTTGCTGCGCCTCTATGAGCCGCCGCCGGGCAGCTTGCTGATAGACGGCCGGCCCATCGCCGACTACTCGCTCAAGGCGCTGCGCCGGGCGATCGCGCTGGTACCGCAGAACGCCTTCGCCTTCTCGGAGAGCGTTCGCGAGAATATCGCCCTGGGCACCCCTGAAGCGGGCGAGGAGCAGATCATCCAGGTGGCTGGCTGGGCCGGCATCTATGACGAGATCTTGGCCATGCCCCAAGGACTGGATACCCTCGTGGGCGAGCGGGGCATCGCCCTCTCCGGCGGCCAGCGCCAGCGGCTGGCCATCGCTCGGGCGCTTTTGATGAACCCCAAGGTGCTAATCTTGGACCAGGCCTTCTCGGCGGTTGATACCGAGAAAGAAGAAGAGATTCTCAACAATCTGTCCGGTGCTCGTCGTGGTCAAACCACCATCATCATCGCCCATCGCCTCTCGACCTTGTCCGACTGCGATCGGATTATCGTGCTCGAGCAAGGACGCATCAGCGAGCAAGGCACCGCCGAGGAGCTGCTGAGAGCTGACGGCCTCTACGCGCATCTCCATCGTTTGCAACAGCTCACCGAGATCGGTGCCCCCCGCACCCTAGAGGAGGTGCGATGAACCACGATCATTACGGGGAAGAAGAGCAATTTGGCAGGACCTACGATGCCCACTTGATGCGGCGCTTGATCCAATATATCAAGCCCTATCGTCGACTCTTCTCGATTACGCTTGCCCTGAGCCTCCTCATCACCGGCGCCGAGCTGGCAATCCCCTACATCACCAAGACGGTGATTGATCGCTTCATCACCCCGCCGGCCGCCGTGGTGCAGCTCCCCGCCGAGCCCCAGCTGGCCCGGCGGCTGGAGCAGGTGCATCCGATCCCGCTGGGGAAAAATCGCTATCTAGTGCGAGAGGTATCGCAGTTGGAAGGTTCACTGAGAGCGAGCCTCGAAAGGCGGGGCCTGCTCTCCAAAGAGCGTTATCTGGTGATCGAGCCAGCGAGCGCCCGGCCGCGCGAGCTGGAGATCGTGCGGGCTCATCCCCAGCTCTTCCACCAGGCCGACGGCATTTACTGGCTGAGCGCGGCTGATTTCAACCGACTCTCGCTCGGTGAGCTGCTGGCGCTGCGTGCCCCGGCGCTGGCCGGTCTCTGGCAGTTCGTGACCCTGCTCCTGGGCCTGCTCGTCCTGCGCCTGCTCTTTAGCTTCGTGCAGGTCTATCTCTTGCAGCTCACCGGCCAACGGGTGATGCACGACCTGCGGCGTGAAGTATTCGGCCATCTGATGCGGCTGCCGCTACGCTTCTTCGACGGCAACCCCGTCGGTCGGCTGGTGACCCGTGCCACCAACGACGTGGCCGCGATCAACGAGATGTATACGTCCGTCTTGGTCTATCTCTTCAAGGACATCCTGCTCATCGTGGGCATCATGGCCATCATGTTCAGCCTGGACTGGCGGCTGACCGGCTTGATCCTGCTGCTCGCGCCGCTGATCGGCTGGATCTCCTTCGAGTTTCGCAAGCGGGCCCGTGAGGCTTATCGCCGGTTCCGCATCAAGCTGGCCAAGCTGAATGCCTACTTGCAGGAGAGCCTCTCCGGTATGAGCATCATCCAGATTTTCAGTGCCGAGCAGCGCAGCCTGCAGCGCTTTTCCCAAATCAACACCGAAGAATACCAAGCTAATCTCAGGCAAGTACATATATTCGCCGTCTTCCGTCCGTTGATGAGCCAGATGAGGTCGGTGGCGGTGGCGCTGCTCCTCTGGTACGGTGGTCTGGGCATCGTGAGCGGGAATTTTACCTTGGGGTCGCTGGCCGCCTTCCTCAGCTACATTGGCATGTTCTTCCAGCCGATCATCGACCTGGCCGACAAATATAATATCTTGCAGGGCGCGATGGCCTCTTCCGAACGGATATTCCTGCTTTTGGGAGAGGAGCCGGAGCGCTACGCCGGCCGTCGGCTGGACAACTTTCGCGGTGAGGTCGAGTTTCGCGACGTCTGGTTCGCCTATCGGGATGAAGAGTGGGTGCTGCGCGGCATCTCCTTTCGGGCGGCGCCCGGCGAGCGGGTGGCGATTGTCGGTCCCACCGGCTCGGGCAAGTCAACGATCATCAGCCTGTTATTGCGCCTCTACCAGCCGCAGCGGGGCCAGATTCTCTTGGATGGCGTGGACATCCGCGAGCTGGATCTGGAATTCCTGCGGGCGCAGATGGCGGTGGTCTTGCAGGACGTCTTCCTCTTCGCCGGAGATATCTTGGGCAATATTCGCCTGCAAAGTGAGCAAATCCCCCCCGAGCGGGCGATGGCTGCGGCCCGCTTCGTGCAGGCCGATGAGTTCATCAATGCGCTCCCCCAGGGCTACCGGACCGAGGTACAGGAGCGCGGCTCGACCCTCTCGGCCGGGCAGCGGCAGTTGTTGGCCTTCGCCCGCGCGGTGGCCTTCGAGCCCAAGATTTTGGTGCTCGATGAGGCGACCGCCGAGATTGACTCGCAGACCGAGCAGTTGATTCAGCGCTCGCTGGCGGCGATGCTGGCCGGGCGCACTTCGATTGTGGTCGCCCACCGTTTGTCTACCATCAGGGAGTCGGACCAGATTCTGGTGGTCCAATGGGGCCGACTGGTCGAGCAGGGTAACCACGGGGAGTTGCTGGCCCGGCGGGGGCTCTATCACGCGCTTTACACGCTGCAGTTCGCTGAGACGGGTCAGCGAGTCTCACCAGTATAAGCTGGAGCCGGTTGACAAGGTTCGCTGCCGAGGATAAACTCCTTTGACCAATTTGACTAAAGCGGCGAGAGGAGCCGATGGGCCAACTCAATGATGACCTGGTGCTGCACCTGAGCGAGGTGCAGAAGCGTTTTGATGACGTCACCGCGGTTGCTGGGGTCTCCTTCGGCGTGCAGCGCGGTGAGCTTTTTGGGCTGCTGGGTCCCAATGGTGCTGGCAAAACCACTCTGATCCGCATGATCCTGGGCATCACCCGTCCCGATCGGGGACAGATAGAGTTTGCCCTGCCAGGTGGCACTGGCCGGCTGCGCCAAGAGCGGGTGGGCTATCTGCCCGAAGAGCGTGGCCTCTACGAGGACCGGCAAGTAGGTGATACGCTGCTCTATCTGGCGGCGCTGCGTGGTCTCCCCTGCCCACAGGCCCGCGAGCGCATCCTCTACTGGCTCGATCGCCTGGAACTGGGCCGACACTTTCGCAGTCGCCTCAAAGAGCTTTCCAAAGGGATGCAGCAAAAGATCCAGTTCATCGCCGCCGTGCTGCATCAGCCCGACCTGGTGGTGCTCGATGAGCCCTTCGCCGGCCTGGACCCGGTCAATCAGGACCTCTTTCAAGAGATCATCCGTGAGCTGAGCGCCGGCGGCATGACCGTGCTGCTCTCTTCACATCAGATGAACCTGGTCGAGCAGCTCTGCGATCGCGTTTTCCTGATCAATCACGGTCGCCAGGTGCTCTACGGCCGACTGGATCAGATCAAGCGCGACTACGGTCAAAAGCTGGTGCAGCTCAAGTATCAGGGGGATGGTCAGACCCTGCTGGCCGGCCTGCCGGTCCACCAGCTCTCCGAGGGCCGTATTGAGGTGTTGCTGCCCAAGGACACCGACATCAATAGTTTCTTGCAGACGCTGTTGGAGCAAGTAGCAATAGAAGAGATCAGCGTGGCGCATCCGCCGCTGCATCGTATCTTCGTCGAGCTGGTGCACCAAAGCCAAGAGGAGGTCGCTGATGCGCCATAGCCTGGAGGTCGCCCGCTGGGAGCTGGTCCAGAATCTGCGCAACCGGCAGTTCATCCTGCTGACGGTCCTGTTGCCGATCATCATCATCGGGGTGACGGTGCTGGCGGCACTGATTGGCACCTCCAGCTCGCACCAAGCCGGTGGTAGCGCCAGCTTGCAGCAGTTAGTCCAGGGGCTGCAGAGTGGCAATCCTGACCAAGTGCAGACAATTGTGCCTATGGCATTAGGATTAAGTTTTTCCTTTGTCTTTATTTTTGTGGCGCTCTTTTCGGGGCAGTTGGTGCTGCAAAACGTGGTGCGCGAGAAGCAGAGCCGGGTGGTGGAGCTGTTGCTCTCTGCCATCTCCCCTCGGGAGCTGATGGCCGGCAAGATTCTGGGCTTTGGGGCCTTGGGGATGGTACAAGCATTCCTCTGGGTGGCCATTGGGCTGCTGCTGCTGCTCTTCATCGGTCCCTATCTGGGCCTGCCGGTTTTGCCGCTGCTCGCGGTGCTGTTGGCCAATATGCCCTGGGGAATGTTCGCCCTCTATCTGCTCTACTTTGTGCTCGGCTACCTATTGATCGCCTCCCTCTCAGCGGCCCTGGGAGCGACGATGACCGATTATCTCTCCGGCCAACAGTTCCAGCAGGTGATCATCACCCTGCCTTCGATGATCCCCTTCTTCATCATCAGCCTGCTGCTGCAAGAGCCCAATGGGACGGTGGCGCGAGTCTTCAGCTACCTGCCGCTCACCTCTGCCGGGACGATGATGATGCGCCTGGCCGTTGGAGCGATCTCGCCCTGGGAGATCCTGGCCAGTTTGCTGGTGCTGCTTCTCTCCAGTTGGCTGGCGATTCGGGTGGCGGGCAAGGTCTTTGAGATCAGCATCCTGCTCTACGGCAAGTCGGTCTCGCTGCGCGAGATCTGGCGCTGGGCGCGCAGCTAAGCTAGAGGACACTTGCTTGGCCGTTGCCCTACCTGGCATTACGCTAGAGCAAAGAATTATTGGGGCTGATCAGCCTACGCTCCAAGGCCAATTCCCTCTTGCAGAGTGTTTTGAGTCTCTCAGTAGGCAAACCGGTCGAGAGCCGTTCCCAAGGGGTGTTCCAAGTTAGCCTCGTCTCCATTGTTGTTCCATACATTCCGGCCTGTCCAGAAGAGATCGATCTCGCTTTGGGAGCAGTTAGAATTGGTCCGTTTGGCCGTCGGTCCTGAATGTACGCGCAGCAGGGCATTAGGGGGCAATTGACAAGATGAAAAGAGCTTCTTGTGCTTCTGACCCTTATCGCTGAGCTGCCAAGTGGGGTCCAGTTTGATTGGCCCCTTACCTCGATTGATGAGGTAGACAACTTCGTCATCACCCCAAAACTTGATCGCGGCGATTACCACATCCGAGGCAGCAAATGGATCACACTCACCCCACCAGCCGGCTCGCCCTTGCGCCGCGCTGATCTGCGCTTGGATAAGATCATCGGCATAGCGCACGCGGAAATCATTGGGATCACGCGCGAACTCTCCATCGTTCGCATCGAGAACCTCCAGCTTGGCCAAGCCAGCTTGCACCAGTTGACGGTTGATTAATTGCTCGATCTTGGGCTCCGGCCCGGTAAAGACGTAAGCCAAGAGGCGATTATCACGCCCGCGTTGAAAACCACCGCCTTGAGGGTTGAGTTCGAGCCACACCGTTTGACCGAGCAGCGCGCTCAGCTCCTTGGCCGCCCCTTGATCCTGTCCACCAAGACATTGATCCAACTCCGGGGCGTTAATTCCCATCAGGCGCACCTTCTCCAGTGTTCCATCCGGTAATTGCACCTGAATCGTATCCCCATCGATGATCCTGAGAACTACCACCGACTGCAACGATGTCGGCGGTTTAGCCTGTGGATGTCCCAACAGGGCAAATCCCCATAGCAGAATGATCAGGATCGCTATCGCTTTGCTCGCTCTCATGTCATGCCCTCCATACTGAGAAGCAATCCCTTATAACATAGAAGAAGGCAGTCCATCGCCCGGCAGATGCAGCTTCAGATGATATTTTCCAGCGGCTGGACCGCCAGCGGGCGGGCCAGCCGACTGAGCCGCTCTTCGTCGGCGATGCGAATCTGTCGCCCGCTCAGCACCAGGATACCTTCGGTCTTGAGGTGTTGCAGGATGCGAATCGTCGTCTCGGTGGTCAGCCCGGCCAACTCGGCCAGCTCGGCGCGACCCAGCTTCGGTTCGATCTCCAGTTGCGAGCGCCGACGCCGGCCATAGCGGTAGCCGATGGCCAATAACAACCGCATCAGCTTCTCTTCGCCGTTCTCATGGGCGCTCTCTACCAGTTTACTCTGAAAGGCCTTGACCTCACGGGAGAGCTTTTCAATCAGGCTTAAGGTCAGCGCCGGATGGCGCTCCAAGAAACCCAAGAAATCCTGCTTCTCCATGAAACGGAGCTCGCTAGGCTTCAGCGTGCGGGCATAAGTCACCGACTCGCTATGGGTGAAGAGCGTCTCTTCTCCCAAGAATTCACCGGGTCCCAAGAGCTTGAGCACTTGGCGCTTGCGTTTGTCCGCGCTGAGGCGCACCAGTTTGACCTGGCCACTGCAAACCAAATACAGCCCATTGGCTGGCGTGCCCTGCTGAAGGATCAGCTCGCCAGAGCTATAGTAGAGCTGTCGTGAGCTGCGCAGAAACTCCTGATACTCCGCCTCATCGAGCTCTCCCAACAACCGCGCCAGCTCAGAGCAGGCCCCGATGCACGACTCACTCTCGCTGCCATCGCCCTCTTGCATCGTTCGCACTCGCTCCTTTCGCGCCCATGCCGTCCTGGCCAGCATAGCTTGGAGTAACGACAAGATAGTATGACCGAGCTCAAGCGGCAGTTATGATCTCGGTCATAAAGAGGGGGAATTCGTGGCTCTGCTTCGCCTGAGCCGCGCCTCCTTGCCGCTAGCGCCTCCATCTGGCAGAATAACGCCGTCCTGTCTAAACCAACGAGGGAGGAAATATGTCCACTAAGAAGCGTCCGGTCGCCGCCAATGACATCCTCAAATTCCGTTTTCTCGGCTCACCCCAGCTCGCCCCTGACGGCGAGCAAATACTCTTTCCGCTGATGATCGCCGATGCGCAAAACAAGAAATACCATCAACACCTATGGATGATGCCCTTTGCTGAGGGCCAAGCGCGCCAGTACACCTTCGGCGAAGTGATTGACTCTGCGCCGAGCTGGTCGCCCGATGGTCTGAGAATCGCCTTCATCCGCACCCGCGACAAAGTGTCCCAGATATACCTGATCCCCACCGATGGGGGCGAGGCCCGCCAGCTCAGCCGGCTGGAGCCCGGCGTGATCGGTGGACCATGTTGGTCACCGGACGGCTCACAACTGGCCTTCAGTTATCACCCCAAGGCGATCGCCGATCCGGAGCACCCGGAAAAGCCCCCGGCCGTGCGGCAGATCACCCGCTTGCGCTATCAGGAACAGGGTTATGGCTTTTTGGACCCGGAGCGCGATCATATCTATACGCTCAGCGTTGGCGATGGCCGGCTCACCCAGCTCACCGAGGAGGATTTTGACGATCAGATGCCCGCCTGGTCACCCGATGGTCTGAGAATCGCCTTCATCTCCAATCGCCATCCCGAGGCCGACTATCACTCGTTGGAAGAAGATATTTGGTTGGTCCCGGCCGGCGGCGGTTCACCCCAGGCGCTGCCCACCCCCAAGGGGCCCAAGGCCCTGCCTCGCTGGTCGCCCGATGGACAGCAGTTGGCCTACCTGGGCCATGCCCATCCAGAAGACAGTTGGGGCACGCGCAATACCCACGTCTGGATCGCATCACTCCAGGGCGGCGCGGCCCAGGACCTGATGGCCGAGCTGGATCGCCCGGCCGAAGATGTGACCATCAGCGACACGCGCCCGGCGCATGGCTCAGGCCAGCCGCCCCTCTGGTCTGCCGATGGGCGCTTTGTCTACACGCTGGTCTCCGACCGCGGTAGTTGTCAGCTCTACCGGCTGCCGGTCTCCGGCGGCGAGCCAGAAGCGCTCACTTCGGGCCCGCAGGAGATATTGAACTTCTCGCTGGCCGGTCCGGACAACAGAGCCGCACTGGCCATTGCTGACCCGCTCTGTCCCGGTGACGTCTATACGCTGGAGCGGCCGGCTCCGGGCTGCTCGCCCCGGCGACGCACTGAGCTCAATGGGGAGCTGCTGGCCCAGCTCAGCTTGAGCGAGCCAGAGGAGTTTGAATATGCCAGCTCGGACGGCACCAAAATACAAGCCTGGTTGATGCTGCCGCCCGACTTCGACCCGCAGCGCAAGTACCCACTGGTCTTCGAGATCCACGGTGGGCCACATGCCCAGTACGGTCAGACCTTCTTCCATGAGTTTCAGCTACTGGCCGCTCAGGGCTACGTGGTGCTCTACACCAACCCGCGCGGCAGCCAGGGGGCCGGAGAGGAGTTCGCCCGCGCCATCCGCGAGGACTGGGGCAATCTGGACTATCAGGATCTGATGGCCGGCGTCGAGGCCGTCTTGCAGCGGGGTTTCATTGATGAAGGGCGCCTGGGGGTATGCGGCGGCAGCTACGGCGGCTACATGACCAACTGGATCGTAGGCCACACCGATCGCTTCCGCGCTGCGGTCACCATGCGCAGCGTGACCAACCTCTTCTCCATGGCCGGCACCAGCGACTTCGGCTTTGAAGAGCACCGCGAGTTCGGGGTCCACCCCTGGGAGGATCCAGAGCGCTATTGGAAGCAGTCCCCGATCGCCTACGCAGCAAAGATCAGGACGCCACTCTTGATCATTCACAGCGAGGACGATCGGCGTTGTCCCATCGAGCAGGCCGAGCAGCTCTATACCTTCCTCAAGGCGCGCCGGCAGGAGGTGGAGTTCCTGCGTTTCCCCGAGGAGAGCCACGAGCTCTCGCGCTCCGGGCGGCCCGATCGCCGGGTGATCCGCCTGGAGCATCTCTTGCGTTGGTTCGAGAAGTATCTCTAGGATACTTGACAAATGGACATGCCGGATGTATAGTCGCGTACAGTCGTGAAAAATCAAGAAGGGGTGAGTTAGCATAGTACGGCAACGAAGTGACCCTCCCTAAAAAGGTAGAGTATCGGTATTTTGACCGCGAAGTCGAGACACTGTCCGTTGAAGAGCTTCATGTTTTGCAGCTTGAACGTCTCCAGAGTGCCTTGGCTCGAGCCGATCAGAATGAGTGTTATCATCGAAAGTTCCAAGAGCAGGGGCTTAGCCCCACCGATCTACGCTACCTGGAGGATCTGCAGCGATTTCCCTTCACGACCAAAGAGGATATTCTCACTAATTACCCCACAGGCCTGATGGCCTGTGCCCCAGTTGACGTGGTGCGTTATCACATGTCCAGCGGGACCACCGGTAAACCAAAAGTAATCCCCTACACTCCCCAGGACATCAAGACCTGGGCACAGTTGATGGCCCGCACCCTGGCTGCGGTGGGCATCACCGCCGAAGACGTGGTGCAGAACTGCTACGGTTATGGGTTGTTCACCGGTGGGTTGGGCTTTCACTATGGCGCGGAGGCTCTAGGGGCCACGGTTATCCCCAGTGGGGCCGGGTCTACTGAGCGTCAGATCCAGACGATGCTCGACATGGGCACCACCGTCATCACTTGCACCCCTTCCTATGCCATCCATCTGGGCGAGACGCTCCAGGCCAGGGGAATCCAGCCGCAAGATTTGCGGGTGCGCATTGGCCATCATGGCGCAGAGCCTTGGACAGAGCAGATACGGCAGCGCATCGAGGCACTCTGGGGCTTTGCAGGAAAAGGCGGCGGGGCTTATGACATCTACGGCTTAAGCGAGATGTGCGGCCCAGGAGTGGCCACCGAATGCCAGGCCCAAGAGGGGCTGCACCTCTGGGCCGACCACTTCATCCCCGAAATTATCGAGCCCCAGAGCGGCGAGCCTCTGCGGCCAGGTGAGCGCGGTGAGCTGGTGCTAACCAGCATTACCAGGGAGGCCATGCCTCTCATCCGCTATCGCACCGGAGATATCACTTCGATCCTCCCGGAGCCCTGCCCCTGCGGCCGGACGCACCCACGCATGGAGCGCATCGCAGGGCGTGCCGATGACATGCTCATTATCCGCGGGGTTAACGTTTTCCCTAGCCAGATCGAGCATGTATTGATGGAGCGTGCCGAGCTGGCCTCGGCCTACTTGATCGTGGTGGATCGTCGTCAGGCGATGGTGGAGCTTTCCGTGCAGGTTGAACCTCAGGTCGGCACTACCTTAAGCGAGGACTTCCAAGCGCATTTGGAGCGAGTGCTGCAAACAAAACTGGGACTGCGCTGCACCGCCGAAATCAAACAAGCTGGGGAGTTGCCCCGCTTCGAGGGTAAGGCGAAGCGCGTCCAGATGATAGAATGAAAGGAGGTGGGCGGAGAAGCCTTATATAGGGAGCGCCTGACCAGCCGGATTCGGTTAGGCAAGCGAAAAACTCAGCAAAAACTCAACAACATGAGGAGGGGTTTTCAAAGATGTTTCATAAGGACCATAAGGCAAGTTGTCAGGGGTTCAGCCGACGGCGGTTTCTTAAGGTCGCCGGGCTGGTTGGCGGTGCATCGATGGTGGGCGGGCTCTCCTGGGTGGCGCGCAGCCAAGGCCTGGGGCTCAAGTGGGGGCTTTTGCCTCCTTTGACTGGACCGTTCGCCACCTTGGGTGAAAAACAGAAGCAAGGTGCGGTCATGGCTCTGGAAGAGATCAAGGCCGGAGGAGGCTTATTCAAGGATCTTGAATGGTTCATCGAAGATACCTCTTTGAAGGCTTCAGTGGCCGTGCAGAAGGCAGATAAGCTCATCCTGCAGAATGGTGTACAGTTCATCACCGGGACGATCTCCAGCTCTTCGGCTCTGGCCGTCCGCGAGGTAATCAATAAAAACGAGGTCTTCTTCACCCCCACCGCAGGGGCCAACGAGATCACTACACTCTCCACGGACTGCAGTCCGTGGCTCTTCCGCACCGAATTGATGACCTGGCAGGCGGTGAGTGCCCTGGTGGAGCTCGTCCGGGGCCTCGTTGTCAAAGGTGCATGGGGACCTAATCATTGGCTGGTCATCCCCGGCTACTCTTACGGCTTCTCCATGCGCGACACTTGGCGGGAGAAGACCAAGGGCTTCTTGAATGAAGTTGGCTACAGCGAGGAGACCGGGTTTGGCTTCACCGATCACTCGGCGATCATCACCGAGATCGCTGCCGCCAGGGATGCGGGCAAGGTAGACTTCATCGCCACCGCCCTTTTGGGTTCCCCCTTGGTGACCTTCATGCAGCAGGCGCAGTCTGCCGGATTGATTGGGACTGGGCCAGGGCTAATCCCTGTGGTTGACCCCGTACTGCAGTTCAACATCCGTGAGATCGGTGACATCAGCGTTGGCCACTACACCACCATCCGTTACTCCCTGTTGTATGACTCTCCGGAGAACAAGGCCTTTGTCGGGGCCTTCCACCAGCGCTGGAATGACTATCCGGAGAATTTCTCTCACAACGCTTACGTGGCGGTCAAAATGATGGCTGCAGGGGTCGAAAAGGCCGCTAAAGCCGGCATGAGCACCTTTGACAAGCAGGCGGTGTTAAAGGCTCTGGATCAGGAGGACCGTTTCACGGCCCCCATGGGAGTCAGTTACTTCCGAGCCATCGATCACCAGATCGTCCGTGACATCGGGGCTGGGCAGATCATCAACGTGCCTCAGTATCCATTCCCCAGTGAGAAACAGTTGGGCTCCATGGTACCCGGCAAGCAGGCGATAGCAGGTATCGTACAGCAGTGTAAATTGCCGACCTAACAACCGGAGTAGCAGCGGGGAGGGGCTTTGAATTACGCTGAAGGTATCCCTCCCCGCCTCATCTTTCCAGATTCTCGGTACTAGGGGAGAGCATAAGAGCATAAAGGTGCAAACTTCAGAAAGGTTCCACCTCGCAAGGGAGACACTCCGTGGGTATCTACCTCAACTTTTAGTTATAGCGGCCATCGTCGCAGGCCTGGTCTGGCTCATTCTTTTCCGGATCCTGCCCCAAATGACTCCCCAGACCGCCTTTATCCAGCTCCTCAACGGCTTGACCTTGGGTGTGATGTACGTCATCATCGCCGCGGGGCTCTCGCTGATCTTCGGGTTGATGGAGATCATCAACTTCGCCCACGGGGCGCTCTACATGCTCGGGGCATATTTCGGGCTGACGCTCTTCCAGTTGACGGGCAGCTTCTGGCTCTCGCTGGCAGTTGCTCCCCTCATTGTTGGCTCCATTGGGATGTTATTGGAGCGTTTCACCTTCCGCCCACTCTACGGTCGGAACCCCCTATACCAGATACTCTTGACCTTTGGTCTCGTACTGATCATCAACAACGCCGCGGAACTCTTCTGGGGCACGAGCTATCACATCTTCCCTCGGCCTGCTGAGCTCCAGGGGGTCGTCCCCTTCCTGGGCATCGCCTACTCCAAATACCGACTCTTCGTATTAGGCATCGGAGCCGCTATCTCAGTGCTCTTCTGGTTCATGCTGAAGAGGACGCGTTTGGGATTGATCATCCGCGCCGGCACCCACGACCGTCAGATAGCCGGCGCCTTCGGGATCGACATCTCCAAATATTTTACGCTGGTCTTCGGATTCGGGGTAGCCCTGGCTGCCGTGGCCGGCGTAGTGCTGAGCCCGATCGTAAGCGTCAACCCGCAGATGGGGGATGGGATCATCATCACCGCCTTTGTGGTGGTCATAGTCGGCGGGCTGGGAAGTCTGCCCGGTGCGATCCTGGCCGGCCTTTTGATCGGAGTCTTAGAGAGCTTTAGCAAGATCGTGTTTCCGGCTTTCACCGACGCGACGATGTACATCGTGATGGCCTTGGTCTTGCTCCTGTGGCCCCAGGGCTTGCTGGGATCGGAGGAGCTCTAATGACTTTCTTGAGGGTCTTTAGAGGTCGGCAAGGCGGTTACTATTGCTTCTTGATCTTCCTCTTTGCCTTGGCCCTTCTCCCCCTGGGAGTCGATCGGCTCTATTCGAGCTTCTATCTGCGCTTCGGGACGGAGATGCTCATCTGGGGGCTCTTCGCCCTGAGCGTCGATCTCATTATGGGCTATACGGGCCTCGTCTCCCTGGGCCCGGCGGCCTTCTTCGGGTTGGGTGCCTACGCCGGGGCGATCACCCTGCTCAGGCTGGCCGACTCCATCTGGCTGGCCCTGCTGATCAGTTTGGTCCTCTGCGGGATCGTCGCTTGGGTAATCGGGTATTTCTCCATTCGGGTGAAGGGCATCTATTTTGCCATGCTTACCCTCGCTTTCGCCCAGATATTCTATGAGATCGCCTTTCGCTGGAGGAGCCTCACCGGCGGCTCCGACGGCCTGATCGGTGTACCTGATCCCACCATCGGCATCCCGCCCTATACCCTGAGCTTGGGGGATCCCTATGTCTTTTTCTACTTTACTTTAGCTGTAGTTATCTTAGTTTATTTCCTTAGCGTACGCTTGGTCAACTCCCCCTTCGGCCGGGTGCTGCAGGCTATTCAGGATAACGAGGAACGGGTGGAATTTTTGGGTTACCCGGTACGAGTTTTCAAGCGCCGAGCCTTTGTCGCCTCGGGGATGATCGGTGGCCTGGCGGGGATGCTCTTTGCCCTCTTAAGCTTTGTGGATCCCTCAGTGCTCTACTGGTTCACCTCCGTTGACGTGCTGGTCATGGCGCTCCTGGGTGGGCTAGGCACGTTATACGGCCCCATTATCGGCGCGGCTGCCTTCCTCTTCTCCCGAGACCTGCTCAGCTCCTATACCGAGTATTGGCGACTCATTCTGGGCCTGATCTTCGTCTGGTTTGTGATCTTCTCGCCTCAAGGGCTGGTGGGCTTGTATCGCGTCACCAAGCGGAGGCTGCTCGCGCTCTGGGCGTCTTCCTCTATGCCGATATTGATCAACAAGGTGGTTGACGATGAAGACCATGCAGACCGATAACGCGATCTTACAGGTTCGCAAGCTGACCAGGTCCTTCGGCAGGCTATTGGCCGTCAACAACCTGGGTTTTGAGCTTAAGTCGGGCGAACTCAAGGCGGTCATCGGCCCCAACGGCGCCGGAAAGACGACGCTGTTCAACCTCATCACCGGTAAGCTTTCTCCCACTTCCGGCGATATCCGCTTTCAAGGTGGGTCGATCGCAGGTCTGGCGCCTCACGCCATCGCACAACGAGGTCTAGCACGCTCGTTCCAACTGCTTAACCTCTTTCCCAACCTGAGTGTATTCGAGAACGTCCGCGTGGCGGTGCAGGCACGTCATCGCCTGAGAAGTTCGCTTTTCACCGCCGCAGATGGCCTAAAGGGGGTCCAGGGGAAGACAGAAGAACTGTTGGAGCGGATCGGTCTCAGCAGCTACGCCGATCACCAATCCTCACAGCTCTCCTATGGCGACCAGCGATCCTTGGAGATCGGGCTGGCTTTGGCCACGGAGCCCAAGCTGCTGCTGCTGGATGAGCCGACCTCCGGCATGTCCCCCCTGGAGACGCAGCAGACCACCCAACTCATCGGGCGCATCTCAAAAGGTTTGGCCGTTCTGCTCATCGAACACCACATAGAGGTGGTGATGGCCCTGGCGGATACGATCTTGGTCATGCACCACGGCGAGAAGATCGCCGAGGGCACACCGCAACAAGTATCCTCCGACTCCAAGGTGCAAGAAGCCTATCTGGGAGGGCTCTAGCCATGCTGCTGCAGGTGCAGGACATACATACCTATTACGGCCAAAGCCATGTGCTGCAGGGGCTGTCGCTGGAGGTCGGGGAGCGGGAGATCGTCTCCCTGTTGGGGCGCAACGGCGCAGGTAAGACGACCACGATCCACAGCATCATGGGGCTTACCCCACCCCGAGCGGGTCGGATTCTCTTCCGCGGGGAGGAGCTCAGCGGCCAGCCACCTTATCAGATCTTCCGGCGCCATATCAAGCTCGTCCCCCAGGGTCGCCGGATCATCCCCTCCCTGACCGTCGAGGAGAACCTGAAATTCGCCCTGTTGATGGTGCGCTCGGATCCCCGTAGGGAACTGGCGCGCATCTATGAGCAGTTTTCGGTGCTGCAGGAAAGGCGGAACCAGAAAGCAGGCCACCTCAGCGGGGGAGAGCGACAGATGCTGGCCATCGGCCGAGCGCTTTTGGGCAAACCCGCTTTGATCCTCATGGACGAACCCAGCGAGGGCTTGGCACCCATCGTGGTTCGCGAGATCATGCGGATCATCACCGAGGTCAACGAGAGAGGGGTCTCCATCCTGCTGGCGGAGCAGAACGTGAAGCTGGCCCTGGAGACGGCCGATCGACATTACGTCATTGATCAGGGGCGGGTGCGGTTCAGCGGCAGCGGTGAAGCGCTTCGCGCGCATCCTAAAATCATGGAGAGCTATTTGGGAGTGGCCGCTCGGAGCTGAGGGCTCTCTTTCAGGAGAGGACGGTTTTAAGCGAAGTGTGCAAATCCGACCTCAAGCGCTCTTAGATTGAGCTCTCTGAACTGGGGAGGGACGGTCTCAGCCAACGCCCGCTCCAGCGTTTCTTTGCTGACGAGGTGGGTTGAGGCGATCAGCAAACCGAGCATGACGTTGTTCGACACCACCCGCTTGCCCAACTGCTCAGCCAACTGTTGGGCGGGAATCCCGATGGCACGTGCCTTCTCTTCGGTGGATATGCTCACCAGATCCCGATCGAACAGAATCATCCCCTGGGGTTGTAGATCCGGCCTGAGCCGCTCATAGGCATCCTGGGCAAAGCAGATCAAGATGTCCGGGCTTCTGACCTCGGGATAGTCGATCGGCTCCTGGGCAATGATCAGATTGGCCAGCACCCAGCCGCCGCGGATCTGCGGCCCGTAGGCCTTGGTGAGCACGGCATGTTTGCCCTCCAGGATGGCCGCCTTGCCCAACAGGTAGCCGGCGGTCACAATCCCTTGACCGCCGAAGCCCCCCAGTCGGATCTCAGTTCTCCCGGCTGTCGGCTTTTTTGCTTTGCCCATCAGTTGCCTCGCGCCCGCTGGGCCAGCAGTTGCTGGCGGGCCAAGTAGCTCGGTCGCTCCCGATCAACAAAATCGCCCAGCACGATCTTCGCATCGCCCAGCTCTAGGCCGATCGTCTCCAAATTTGCCTGAGGGTTGATCGTCGCCTTTTCTTTGTACCAGCGCATCTGGTCCAGCCCTTCCCCCAGGCTGTTGGGCCCGCCAAAGCCCGGCGGACAGGGTGAGAGCACCTCGATAAAAGTAAAACCTTCTTTCTGCATCGCATGGCGGATCGCACGTTTGAGCTGGAGGAAGTGCAGGCTGGTCCAGCGGGCCACGAAGACCGCTCCCGCGCAGGCGGCCAGATAGGGCAGATTGAAGCTCTCCTCCTCGTGACCGTAGGGCGAGGTGCTGGTAAGGGCCTCCGGCGGAGTGGTGGGACCCAGTTGCCCGCCGGTCATGCCGTAGTTGAAGTTGTTGATGCAAATGACGTTGAGATCGATGTTGCGCCGGGCGGCGTGGATGAAGTGGTTGCCACCGATGGCGAAGAGATCTCCGTCCCCGCTGAACACGGTGATCTTTAAGTCGGGATTGGCGATCTTCATCCCGGTGGCAAAGGGGATGGCCCGGCCATGCGTCGTATGAAAGGAGTCGATGTTGACGTAGCCGGCGGAGCGCCCGGTGCAGCCGATCCCCGAAACGATCACCTGCTGCTTCAGGGGCACCTCGCTCTCTTGCAGCGCTTCCACGTAAGCTCCCAGCGCCGGCCCAATGCCGCAGCCGGGACACCAGATATGGGGTAGCCGCTCGGCACGCAGCAAAGTATCTTCGGGATGAGCACCGGGACGGGAGGGCAACCGAATAGCACCCTTGCCGCTTCGGGTCATGGTCGTTTCAGCCAATTTGAGCCACCTCCTCAATAGCTTTCAAAATACTCTCCGGGGCCAACAGCTCTCCACCAGCTTGGGAGACCGGCCGCACCGGGCAGGTGGCGAACCGTTCCACCTCACGCACCATTTGACCCTGATTACATTCGGGTACGATCAGCGCTTCGGCTCGCAAGGCCTTGATCCGCTCTGCGGGGAAGGGCCAGACGGTGATCAGTCGCAGCAATCCCACCTCCAGGCCCCGTTGGCGGGCCAGCCGACAGGCCAAGAGCGCCGAGCGGGCAGTTGAGCCGTAAGCGACCACCACGATGCGGGCTCCCTCCAAGTCGCGCTCCTCGTATTCGATGATCTCTGCGCCGTTCTGAAGAATCTTACCCCTCAGGCGACCGATCAAACGCTGCTGCGTCTCGACATTGATCGCCGGATAGCCCCGTTCGTCATGGGTTAGCCCGGTGACGTGAATCGCAAAACCTTCGCCGGCACAGGCCATGGGCGGTACCAACACTTCGGCCCCGTTGGCCTGAGCAGCCCGATCAGGTCGCCGGCGCTCGACCCGCTTGATCTGTTTTTCAGCGGGGATGAGCACGCGCTCGACCATCTGGGACACGATCTTATCGGACATGACCAGCACCGGGGTCCTGAATTTTTCGGCCATGTTAAACGCTTTGAAGGTCAGATCAAACATCTCCTGAGGCGACTGCGGGGCATAAGCGATGAGCTCATAATCCCCATGAGAGCCCCACTTGGCCTGCATCATATCGGCCTGAGAGGTCAGCGTGGGCAGACCGGTGGAAGGTCCGCCGCGCTGAACGTCAACGATCACGCAGGGGGTCTCGGTCATCACCGCCAGGCCCAAGTTCTCCTGCATCAGGCTGAAGCCGGGACCGGAGGTGGCCGTCATCACCTGACAGTGGCCCCAACTGGCTCCCAAGACGGCCGCCAGGCTACCTGGCTCATCCTCCATCTGCAGATAGTGACCGCCCACCTGCGGCAGCCGCCGGGACATGCGTTCGGCGATCTCGCTTGAAGGGGTGATGGGATAGCCGGCATAAAAGCGACAGCCCGCCGCGATCGCTCCTTCAACGCAGGCCGCTCCCCCGCTGAGAAAAAATTCGCCGGTCAGAACAGCTTTGCTCATCTGCTGGCACCTACCTCTTGGGATAGAATCGTCGAAACGGCTGGGCTCGGCGGTGCCAGGCCCCGCTCCACGGTGAAAATGGCGAAATCCGGACAGACGATGGCGCAGATCTTACAGTCTACGCAGTAGTTATCTTTATCCCGCTTGACCCGAGGGAGATGATACCCCTTGGCGTTGATCTCCTCCGATTCCTCCAGAACATCATGAGGGCAAAATGTCCAGCAGAAACCGCAACCCTTGCAGCGATCAGGAATGAGATAGACTTGACCAGGCATCGTTCTCCCCTTTCAGAGCCACAGCTATACGTCGTAGAATAGAGACGAACGTTCGTTCATGGACATCATTATAGCTCGGCCGCGTTGATTTGTCAAGGAGCGTGATTCAGATGGGCTTGACAATCGGCTCACTCGGAGTATAATAGTTTTTGATCATGAACGAACGCTCGTTGACCCTGACCCCGGAAGCTCCGGATCGTCGAGGGCGCATCCTGCAGGTGGCCGGGCGGCTCTTCAGCCAGAAGGGCTATCACGGCAGCTCGATGCGGGAGCTCGCCTCGGCCCTGGGGCTAACCCAGAGCAGCCTCTATAACCATGTGGCCAACAAGGAGGAGTTGCTGCTGGCCATCGTCGATGGGGTCGCCGATGAGTTCTTGGTCACCTTGGAGCCGGTAGTGCGCAGCGCCGCCTCCCCCACGGCGAAGCTGCGCTCTGCCGTGCGCGTGCACCTGCAGATCATCGCCGAGCATTTGGAGACGGCCACCGTCTTTTTGCACGAGTGGAAGTTCCTCAGCGCCACCTACCGAGCGCGCGTGGAGAGTAAGCGCGGTCGCTATGAGGCCCTCTGGCGGGAGATCATCGCTGAAGGGGTTGAGCGGGGCGACTTTCGCCCGCTGAAAATCGAATTCACCGCCCGGTGGATCCTCTCCACGCTCAACTGGACCTATCAGTGGTACTCGCCCCAGGGAGCACTGACGGCGGAGGAGATCGCCGATCGCTATCTTGATCTCTTCCTACACGGGCTATTGAAGTCCTAAGTGAGGAGGATAGCGTAACATGGCCCTAAAAGACATCCAAGCGGGTGAGCCAGGTGAAAAGGTCTTTCTCCTGGGGAACGAAGCCATCGTCCGCGGGGCGCTGGAAGCGGGCGTGGAACTGGTCGCCGGCTACCCCGGCACCCCTTCCTCTGAGGTGTTAGACCTGCTCTTTGCCCTGGCCCCGGAGTTCGGACACCTGGCAGAGTATTCGGTCAACGAGAAGGTCGCGGTAGAGACCGCCGCCGGGGCGGCTATTGTAGGCAAGCGAGCCTTTGCCATCATGAAGCACGTGGGGGTCAACGTGGCCACCGACGCGCTCTTTGCGCTGGCACAGACGGGGGTCAACGGCGCTCTGGTTATTCTATCTGCCGACGACCCCGGTATGCATTCCTCCCAGAGTGAACAGGACAATCGCCTCTATGGCGAGCACATGCACCTGCCCATGCTCGACCCCTCCAGCCCCGCCGAGGCCAAAGCGTTTGCGCAAGCCGCCTTTGAGCTCAGTCACAGGCTGGAGCTGCCGGTGATCCTGCGCACCACCACCCGGGTGTCCCACGGCTCCGCTCTAGTCCGGCTGGGAACGATCCCTCCGCGCGCCGCTCCCGCCGAGAAGGTGCATTGGGCTCGATACAGGAACCCCCAGCGCTTTACCATGGTGCCGGTCTTCGCCCGTGCCCGCCGGCTGCTCCTGACCGAGAAGATCGCGCAGGCCCGCCAGCTCTGCGAAGATCCCCGCTATAATCCGGTAAAGAACATCGGTTCCTCCGTCGGGATCTTGGCCTCGGGCATCGCTTATGAGTATGCCCTGGAAGCGTTGCAAGTGCTGGAACTTGAGGCAAACGTGATGAAGATCGGCACCCCTTACCCACTGCCGCAGCAGACGATGGCGGAGTTTATCGCTGATTTAAAAGTTCTGGTCGTCTGTGAAGAGCTGGAGCCCTATCTGGAAGATCGGGTCCGGGCCATCGCCAAAGAGGCCAACCCCGGCCTGAAGATCTACGGCAAGCGCTCCGGCCACCTCCCCCTTGAGTTCGAGTACAGCTCGCAGATCGTGATCAGTGGCCTGGCGAAGGCGCTCTCACTCCAACTTCCCGTTGAGTTTGAGAAGATAGAACACCGAGCCCGCAAGCTGATCCAAGACCTCCCGGCACGCACACCGGTCTTCTGCCCCGGCTGTCCCCATCAGGCTTCCCTTTACGCCCTCAAGCAAGCCGTGGGCCAAGAGGCCGTCTTCTGCGGTGACATCGGCTGCTATACCTTGGGGGTTCAATCACCCCATAACGCCGTTGATACTTGCTTATGTATGGGAGCCTCCATCGGCCTGGCCAACGGCATCCAGTACTTCAGCGACGATCCGGTGGTAGCTATCATCGGGGATTCGACCTTCTTCCATTCCGGGCTATCGGCCTTGGCCAATGCCGTGTACCACCAGGCCAATCTGACTCTGGTCGTCCTGGACAACGATACCACCGCCATGACTGGCCACCAGCCTCACCCTTCGGCTTTAGACCATCGCATGAAGCACACCGGCGGGAAACTATTGGACATCGCGCAAGTCGCTGAAGGTCTAGGCGTAACCGATGTCAAGGTCTTAGGTGCACTTGAGACCGAGCGATTGACCGAGGCCGTCAAACACAGCGTCGCTCATCGGGGCGTGAGCGTGATCGTCTCCAAGGAGCCCTGCGCGCTCAATTGGGACCGCCGTCGCCGGCGGGTGGGGCAGCCTATCGTCGCGTATACCGTCTCCGACCGTTGCAACGGTTGTCTGGAATGCTTGCGCGACTTCAACTGCATTGCCATCTATGAACAAGATGGCTTGGCCCAGATCGATGCGGCGTTATGCAATGGCTGTGGGGCCTGCGCCACTATCTGTCCTGAAGAGGCGATTATTCAGCGGCGCTCGGCCGGCGATCTGTTGCAGGAGTTGACTCATGGCACCTTCTGAGCGAAAGTTCTGGAACCTGGTGATCGCCGGCGTAGGTGGTCAGGGAACGATCTTGACCAATGCCGTCTTGGGCCGCGCCGTGGCCCGCTCCGGGTTGGAGGTGGTGACCGCCGAGACTCACGGCATGGCCCAACGCTACGGGAGGATCACCATCCATCTCCGCATCGGTCCTGAGGTGCACGGCGCCTTGATCCCCTCTGGCGGGGCCGACGTGCTGCTGGGCCTAGAGCCCTTGGAGACGCTGCGCAGCATCGAATGTTGCTCGCAGCGGACGCTGGTCCTGATGAATCGCCAAGTGGTGCGGCCGCCCTCTCTGGCGCTCAGTTGGCGAGCACACTACCCTTCGTTAGAGGAGATCGAGCGACGGCTCCAGCAGGTGGCCGGGACGGTGCTCAGCCTGGAGGCGCACGAGCTGGCTCGGCAAGCCGGAACCATTCTGGCGACCAACGCGGTGATGTTGGGGGCGCTTTGCGCCACGGCCGAGCTGCCGATCCCGGCTGAGCTGATTCGTCAAGCGCTCTTTGAGGTGGTGCCTGCCAAGGCACAAGAGATCAACAGAGACGCCTTCGAAATGGGGAGGGCCTGGGCCCACCTGGCCCAAAAATCATCATGCCACCAGAGCTAATCATCGTGCCCCAGCTTGTGCGAGAGATAGAAGGACAAATATTAAGCGACTTGGCAGCCGGAAAATCGCTCATCCTGCTCGGCCCACGTCGCTCCGGCAAGACGACCTTGCTCAGACGCTTGCAGCTACAGCCGCTCTCGGGGTTACACCCGTTCTTCTTCGACTGCCGGGTAACGGGCAGCTTGGGGAAACTCTATCAAGCGCTCTCTGGCGCGGCGCGGCGCCCAGGGGCATCTGCACAAACCTCGCAGGAGTATGCGGCCCTGACCGACCTGTGTGATCGGCTATTTGATCTGCTCGCCCTCTATCGCGCCCACCGCTCGAATGAAGCAGCCCTGGTGGAGTCGCTGTACGCCTTTGCAGAGCGTCTCAAAGTGGAAGAGGGCGAGAAGCTTCCTGAAGTAGCCCCCCAGAGCCCGTTGTCCCAACTCTTACAATTAAAAGATGCCACAGGCGAAGAGCTCCAGCTCAAGTTAGAGCAACTGCTGGAGCGACTGGCTCAACTGCCCCAGGAGCAGCTTCCGCAGGTGCTACTGGCCGGGAGCCCGCCGGGTGAACCGCTCCTCACCTGGCTGCGCTATCGCAACCAAGAGATCTCTGAATCCGAGTTAATGCAGGCTCTCTTGGCCTCTTTCTCCAGGTTAAGCAAGCAGAGGCCGCTGCTGCTCTTTGATGAAGCTCAGTTGCAGGCCGGTCCGGAGTTTCAGCCCTTCTTCGCCGCCTTGGGCCAGGCGGAGGGTTTGAGCTTCGTGCTCTCGGCCGATGGCTTGGCCGGTGAGCTGTCGCGCCTGGTGCAGCGGGTTGGCCCTGCCCCGCGGCACCCCTTCCTGAAGATGGACTCCCAGCAGCATATTGTTGTCAGATACATCGGACCGCTCGCTCCGGCGGAGGTGAACCAACTGGTCAAGGAACATCTGAGCCGGGTCGGCTTGTCGGTGGACACAAGAGCGCTGGCGCTGATCGCCGAATGCACTGGAGGTATGCCGCCCTATGTTCAGCGTCTGCTGCGGCTCTGCATTCGGCAAGCGCGGAGCGAATCCTCCACGCAGATCGAAGAGCAACTGGTCGAGCGGGCCTTTCGGCTACTCTTGCAAGAAAAAGACCCTGATTTCGGGACCCTCTTCGAGGGGCTCTCGGCGCTGCAGCGGGAGCTTTTGCTGAAAATTGCTTCCACCAGGTGCAAAATAGCGCCAGAGGACGAGCCAACCCATGAAGCTCTTGAATCATTGGCCCAGCGGTTTCTCATCGAGCGCGGCTCCCCGGGAGGCTGGCAGGTAACCGACCGGCTCCTGCGAGCTTGGCTGCTAAGTCTAGGTGCTTTTACCTCACCGGCTAGCCCGGCTGAGGGGGTGCAGGCTCAGTGACGGTATCGGGATTCGAGTTCTATCAAAGGGCCGGCCCTGGAGGGAGGTAATCGGTAATTTTAGCTGTCAGTCCCTTCAAATAGCTTTGTTGGCTTCTGCGTAGAGCTTCACATATCCATGCGAATGGGCATACAGACGTAGAGAAAGCCCTGATCGTCCTCGGAGCTGGCATCATCCCCGGCCGGCTCCAGCAGGCCGGCGCTCTCCGGGTCGGAGAGCCACAGGACCACCTGGTTGCTCTTCATGCAGTTTAGTGCCTCGATCAGATACTCCCCCCGGAAGGAGACGGTGATCTCTTCTACCGGCCTATGCAGGCTGAGCATCTCCTCGGTCTGGCCCTTCTCCACCGAGGAGGAGCTGAGCCTGAGCTTCTCACCCTGAGCGCGGAAGAGCACCGCGCCCGACTCGGCCGCAGTGGTGATCTGAGCCCGCTTCAGGCCGGCCAGCAGTGCCCCACGATCCAGATAGAGCCCGATCTTGTTGCCCTTAGGGATGACCCGCTCGAAGTCCGGATATCCCTCCTGAATGGTGCGGGCCATGAAGAGCACGTTCTCCGACTGAAAGAAAAGATGAGAGTCCGCTTGATAGAGGGCGATCTGCTCATCTTTTAAGCCGGAGAGAATGGCACCCAGCGCCTTCAGCGAGTCGGCGCTGATCAGATACTCCCCCGGCTCGGCCACCGGCTGGGCCAAGTGATCCTCGCGATAGGCCAGGCGATAGCCGTTGGTGGCCACCAGTTTGACCGTCTCCTGAGAGAACAGCAGGTCCACCCCGGTCAGATTGAGCCGCGAGGTCTCCCGGGCGCTCATCGCGGCGAAGGTGGTCTGCTCCAGGCTGCGCTGCAAGCGGGTGCGTGCGAAGGCGGCATACTGCTGCTCCGGCGGCGTGGTGATCTCCGGATAGTCCTCCAGGGCCATCAGCAAAAGATCGAAGGTCGCCTCTCCGGAGCTGATGTCCACCCGCTCGCCCTCCTCGGCCAGCTTGAGCCGCAGCTCCTCCTGCGGCAGCACGCCGATCACCTTGGCCAGTATCTCGCCATTGAGGATGACCGTCCCGTCCTCATCGTGATTGTCAATCGACAGTGAGCAGAGGATCGCCCGCTCCAGGTCTGTTGCCGCGAGCGTCAAGCGCGAATCGTGTACTTCCAGCTTGATGCCGGCCAAGATGGGCATGGCACTCTTGCCCAGAGCGCGTCCCACCGTCTTGACCCCGAAATCGAGCGCTTTCCGGTTACAGGTAAAGTCCATACTTCCTCCTTTCGCTACGAGCGGGCTTTGTCCCCGTTGGCCCGGCGGCTCAGCCGCCGCAGCTGCGCGGCTACCTGTCGGGCCAACTCGTTCTGACTCCGCTCCCCATCTAGGCGGATGATCTGCGCTTGCCCCTGGGCCAACTCGCGGTAGCCGGCCGCGACCCGACGATAGAAATCGAGTCCTGAGCGCTCCATGCGATCGGGTGCCGTCCTGAGCCGCGCCAGCCCCACTTCTGGAGCCAGATCTATCCAGAAGGTCAACTCCGGCTCAAGTCCGCCGGTGGCCTCCCGATTGAGCCGCTCGATCAGCTCCAGCGCTAAGCCTCGCCCATAACCCTGATAGGCCAGGCTCGAGAGCACGTAACGCCCCGAGATCACCGTTTGCCCACGAGCCAGCGCCGGCCGGATAACCTGGCGCACCAACTGGCAGCGCGAGGCCTCATAAAGCAGCAGCTCGCTCAGCGGCTCCAAACCCAGCGCACCGTCCCGGCCAAGCAGGATCTCCCGCAGCCGATCGCCCAGCGGGGTGCCGCCCGGCTCGCGCAAGAGCAGCGCCGCTTGACCTGCCCGGCGCAGTTCGGCCAATAATAAATCGGCTTGGGTGCTCTTGCCCGCGCCATCAAGGCCCTCAAAGACGATAAATAGCCCGCGGCTAGCGCTCACGCCGTCCTCACCTCACGGGCAATCAGGCTGAGCACGATCAAGGCCGTGCCCAGCACGATCGCGCTGTCGGCCAGATTGAAGGTGGCCCAGCGCCAACTGGATGTGCCAATATCTATAAAATCAATGACATAACCCCAATGCAAGCGGTCTATCAGGTTGCCCCAGGCTCCACCACTGATCAAGACCAACCCGACTTGGACCAACGGCCTGAGCCGCTTGCCTCCCAGCAGCAACGTGGCCAACAGCCCGACGCTCAGCACTCCGACCAGATAGGTCATCAGCTCACCCTGACTGCGCAACAAGCTGAAGGCCCCACCGGAATTATGGGCCAGCGTCAGGCGCACCGTTTCATCGAGCAACGGCAGGGGGACCAAAAGATGCAAATAGGAGGCGGCAGCCAGTTTGCTCAACTGATCGATCGCCGCTACGGTAGTCGCCCATCCAACTAAACGCATCAAATCCCCTGGCCTATTATATACATTGACGGGAACCATGCAATCTGTGGTCGGCCAAATAGATGACCGGGGCCGATCTGGGCACCTGTTTGACTGCCTTGACTCTATAGCAGAGCTATAGTATTATAGAATCCACGCTGAGTTGGTACAAGCGGGCTAGCTGGAAGGTATATCCGCCTAGCACAACTAAGATGGGGCTCAGCCAGAAAAGTATCCGACCAACGTCTGGTGGCGTTAAGAAGAGCCGATATAGTAGACTGGGAGGGAGGTGATACCCATGCCCATCCACTTCTACAAACTTGGTGAACTCTTCAAACAACGGGCGGTGATCCAAAAGGAACGGACCCCCGCTTGGGCCATCGCTCTGGGCTTGGCTCTCTACGCTCAAGGCCTCAGCCTGCGCAGAACCGCCTTGACCTTGGCCCAACTGGGAGTCCGTGTCTCCCACGTGGCCGTATGGTACTGGATTCAGTCCTTTGCCGACAAGTGGTCTGTGTGGAACGGCCCCCTGCCTGAGCGCATCGTGGTCGATGAGACCCAGGTCAAACTGGGTGGGAGGCCCTGCTGGATCTGGGCTGCCATCGACCCGGCCACTCGCCGCATCCTCTACCTGCGCGTCAGCCGAGAGCGAACCTTGATCAGCACCATGCAGTTCTTCCAGGAGTTGGCTCATGTCTACGGCCAGTGGCCTAAAGAAGCGGTAGTTGACGGAGGGCCTTGGTACCAAGGGGCCTTGTTCTTCCTGCAGCAGACCAAACACAACTGGATGGTGGGTGGCATCCGCAACTATGTCGAGCGTAGATTCCGAGAGTTCAAGCGACGGATGAAGGTCTTTGATTGTTCCTTTCCCCAACATCGTTTGGATCACGGTAGCATCACCAACTGGCTGAGGATGTTTGCCTGGTTCCATAACCAAAACCTCGTCCTAAAGGAGGTCTTCGGCATCTCTTAACGGCGCCGTAGATAGAGCCTGAGACCACAATAGGAGATGCCGGGATGGCAACCGGCCCCTCCAGCCAAGCTGAAAATCTACAAAGTCGCTGGCACGGTCCCCCCTTCGGTAAGGCGCAAAAGCTGCGACCCGAAGACCGGGTTGCCCGCGATGTTGAATTATCCAATCGAACCAATTTGGTACAACTCAGCGGTAAACTCGCCGGAGGGCTTGACTTTCCCGTTTAAGATATCTTCCACGACTCTTGCCGATGGCACAGGCAGCGATTCTTGCCCGCAGTTTGGGCATACATACATCGTCAATTCCGACACAACGACAGGCTCACCGTTACGATGGAAGATCTTTTCTTCCTTTCTTTCCTCCAGAGGAACTGAACAGCCATTGGGACATTGCACGATCATGACCTCCTGTTCGCGGCAATAATAAATCCTGGTTGGCAATCCTTGACCACCACCACAATATCCCCCTTAGACATCGTATACTTCGTGAATTGGCCCTGGGAGCGCTCATCCTTTTCGTGCTTGTTCACCGTACCCGTGAGAATGGTGTCAGGACTTGGGCGATGGATATGCCGTTTTCCCATATCCGTTGAACCAAATGGAGACCAAACGTAATCCGCTCCGCATAAATATCATCGTAGATCGTCTCTATGGACATTGATCGCCTTCTGTCCTAGCATTACATTATAGCACTCTTTTCGAGGGCCACCAAGCTCATAATCGAGATCGCGGCAAACAGCCCCTGCCCTGTCTCCGGTTGCAGTCGCTCCGCTCCACAGCCAGTTCATAAGTGTCTGCCTCAGTGTCACACAACATACTCCCCTGCCTTCAGGCATGGGGAGTATGTCAAAACTGCTGGGCATGAGCTGAGCGCTCGCCAGATATGTAGCCAGATAATGCGATGCGGTTTCAGCCGCCGGGCTTTTGAGTCTTTTCTGATGGGAGGATCATACCTCCCCCCAGCTCATACTCACCGTTTCAGATTCCGATTTGCCGATATATAACAATTCGGATACAATTGTAGGTACTAGAAAAGCTCTACGAGAACCTTAGAAGTAAAGAGAATAAGGCGGTGAATGAACACTAGTGAGAAGGGAGCAAGTCATGCCCAAAGCCGTCGCCACCAACCGCAGCGCTCGGCGAGACTACCAGATCGCCGAGGTCCTCGAAGCCGGCATCGTGCTCACCGGCACCGAAGTCAAGAGCCTGCGGCGCGGCAGTTGCTCGCTCAAGGGCGGCTTCGCCCGCGTCGAAGAGGGCGAAGTTTTTCTCTACAGCGTCCATATCGCCCCTTACTTGGAGGGTAATCGCTACAACCCTGACCCCTTGCGGGTGCGCAAGCTGCTGCTCCAGAAGCGCCAGATCGCCCGCCTGATCGGCCTGACCGAGCAACGCGGCTATACGCTCATCCCCTTGCAAGTCTACTTCAAAGGCGGCTTCGCCAAGGTCGAGCTGGCCGTGGCCAAAGGACTGCCCAAGTACGACAAGCGCGAGAAGATCAAACGCAAGGAGACTCAGCGCGAGATGGAACGAGCGCTCAAAGACTCCAGACGGGGGAGATGAGCCAGATGAGCAACCCAACACCTCAAGAGCTGCTGGCGCTCGCTGCCCAAAGCGCCCGGCGGGCCTATGCCCCCTATTCGCACTTTCGGGTGGGCGCAGCGGTGCTGGCCGAGGGTGAGATATTCCTGGGCGTCAACGTGGAGAACGACGCATACAGTTTGGCGCTCTGCGCCGAGCGCGCGGCCTTGGCTGCGGCGATCGTCGCCGGCAAACGCCAGATATCGGCCATCGCCATCGCTTGCATCGATGCTCCGCCGGATAGCGACCTACGCGGGCGGATGCCCTGCGGGGCCTGTCGCCAGTGGCTGAGTGAGCTGGCCCCTCAGGCGAAAATCTATCTACTGGGCAGCGAGCAGGAGTTCTCGGCTGACCAGCTCTTGCCCTGGGCCTTTCGCTGGAAGCGCTAAGTTGGCAAAGCCGCTGCTTTTTGCTAAGCTAGCCCCCCAAGGGGGAGAGCGAATCTAACTCAAGAAGGCAAGGTGAAGTTCAAGATGGACCGCAAAGTTACCATCGTGGGTGCCGGCTTCGTCGGCGCTACCGCCGCCCAGCGCATCGCGGAGAAACAGTTGGCCGATGTGGTCATGCTCGACATCTTGGAGGGCATGGCCAAAGGCAAGGCGCTCGATATGAGCGAATCCAGCCCTTGGGTGGGCTTCAATACCCGAATCAGTGCCGGTCAGGACTACGCTCTCTCGGCCGATTCTGACGTGGTAGTCATCACCGCCGGCATAGCCCGCAAACCGGGGATGAGCCGCGAGGATCTGGCCGCTACCAATATCAAGATCATCAAGGAGATCATCCAACCGATCGTCAAATACTCGCCGCAGGCCATCTTGATCATAGTGACCAACCCCTTGGACGTCACGGCCTATGTCGCCAAGCAGGTCAGCGGCTGGCCGCGCGAGCGGGTGCTGGGACAGTCCGGCGCGCTGGATAGCTCGCGCTTCCGGACCTTTATCGCCCAGGAACTGGACGTTGCCCCTCAGGATGTGCAAGGCTTGGTCATGGGCGGCCACAGCGATGTGGGTATGATCCCCTTGGCCAGCCACACCTCCGTGGCCGGCATCCCCGTGAGCGAACTGCTCGATCGGGCCACCATCGAGCGCTTGATCGAGCGCACCAAGCGCGGTGGGACGGAGATCGTCCAGCTCCTGGAAAAGGGCTCCGCCTACTATGCCCCTTCGGCGGCCATAACTGCCATGGTCGAGTCAATCCTGCTCGACCAGAAACGCATCATCTCTTCATCGGTCTATCTCGAGGGCGAGTATGGCCTGCGCGATCTCTATCTGGACGTACCGGTTAAGCTGGGCCGCCGTGGCCTGGAAGAGATCATCGAGATCAAGTTGAGCACCCCGGAGCACGAAGCCCTGCAGCAGGCCGCCGGGCGCATCCGCCAGACCCTGGATAAGCTGCAACTCTGATCCTAAATAGTCTCCGGCACAACTGGGAATGAGCCAAGCTCAAAGGGAGGAGGAGAGCCAGTGCGTAGGACGATTATCGTGTTGTGTTTTGCAGCTAGCTTGCTAGCTGCGCAGGTTGCTTCGGGACAAGAGGCCGCGAAAACGGCTCCCGCGATTCCGGAGCGCTCAGGTTATTTGACCGATCAGGCTCAGTTGCTCAAGACCGACCGAGCCAAGCAGCTAGTCGGCGTGCTAAAGCAGGTCAACCAGCAGATTGGGGCAGAGATCTATATTCTGCTGGTCCACTCGACCAAGCCGCTGAAGATCGTGCCCTACACCCATCAGGTGACCAAGGCCTGGGGATTGAACCCTGATTCTCAGGACAAATGGCTGCTGATCCTGGTAGCGGTGGACGACGGAGGGATCAACATCGCCGATAGTAAAGCGACGAGGGCGATTCTACCCGATAAAGAGCTAGGTCTGATCATAGAGAAGCAGCTGAAGCCGGCCTTCAACGCGGGCAACTTTGCCGCCGGCTTGGCTGCTGGGGTGAAAGCGATATACCAGCGCTTGGCCTTCACTCCAACAATAAAAGAAGAGCCGGTCCCCCAGACCTCCAAAAGAGCTATTCATACTGAACTCCTGCTGCTGGGGCTCATTGGCCTGCTGGCTGTAGTGCTCTATTTTCTGGTGGTACGCTCGCGCTGAGCCTGCGGCAAAGGCTTTCGGATCAGCGCACCAAGCAGAAGGGCAGACCGCGTATCTCTACCGGCTGGCTGTTATCGGGCGAATGAACCACCATGCGACCCTTCTCGAAGTAGGGCAAGGCCTTCTGGTAATGACCGGGCGCACCGGCCCGCTCGGCCATCGTTTGGTCCATCCCCAAGAGGATGCGGGTGCTGATCTGCGAGAGGACCGCTTCGGAGACGTCCTGGGGGTTCTGGGTGATCAAGACCAGCCCCAGCCGGTCTTTGCGGCCCTGCTTGGCCGCAGCGACGAATTTTTCGATGATAATGCGGTCTTGCTGCGTCTGAGAGGCGGTGAGATAGTTATGCGCCTCGTCCACGGCCAGGACGATAGGGAACTGGGCGATCCGCCGTCCCCAGGGTTTGTCCTCGCTCAGGCGGGTTTTGCCGTCGGCGATCATGGACATGACCGCCAACACCACCACCCGCTCAGCCTCCATGCTCAGGTGCGCGGTGGGAAAGACGGAGACCGCCCCCTCGGCGAAGACGCTCTTGTAGAGCTCGGTGATAGGGTTGGCCCCCTGATCGAAGATTTTCTCGAACTGTCCTCGCGAGACGCGCCGGCGGATGGCCCCCAGCGTCGCCTCATGGATCAGATCGCTCTCTTTATAGCGTTCCAGCTCCGCGTCGTCGTGGACAAAGGCCCGGAAGGCCCGATAGCTTTTGTCCGAGGAGCGCTTGAAGAAATCGCGAATCAGCCGCTCCAGGCCGGCGTACTGGGCCTCGTTTAACTCGCCTCCGGCGATCAGATAGGGAAAGTCGCCCACCAATTCAAACGGAATGGTAAAATCTGTGTGCGCATCGCAGCCGTGATAGCTTTTCCCGGCTTCCACAGCCGAGTAGACGGTCAGCACTTCGCCGACTCCGCCCAGTTTGACGCCAGAGCCGGCCAGGTTGGCCCGCTCCTCGGACGGTATATTCTTGAGATTGGGGTTATCCTCGCGCAGGCCCCAGTACTCGTCCTCGGGGTCTATGATCACCAGGCAGGGTTGGCGCACCGCACCGCCGCGCCGCTCCATGCGATAGCGCGAGCCGATCACCTGGCGCAGGAAGTTTTTGGCGGTGTGGGTCTTGCCCCGTCCGCTCATCCCGGCGATCAAGAGGTGGGTGAAGATCAAGGGGTCGCCGGTCTTGTCCGCATCGTTGAGCAAATAGTAGGCGATGGGAATCTGGCCTGCGACGGTGATGCGCTCGCCGTTGACGGCCAGATAGCCCAAGAAAAGACCGTCAGGTGGGAGGTCCAGCCCAATCTTGACCTCCTCCTCGCTGATCACCCGGCGCACCAGCGTATTGGGCTTGGGGATGTAGCGCACCTCGGTCGGCTGGCCGGAGCTGCTGATCAGCGAGATCGGCTCGACCTGAGCCAGGGCCACATACTCGTCTTCGCCGACGCTGGCGGCGCTGACCAGGGCGTGCACCTCGCTCAGGTCGTCAATGGCGTCGCGCTTGCGATAAGCGATTCTTTTGATGCGCCCGAAGAGTTTTTCCGGGCGATAGCCCAAGGGGATGACCACATATTCGCCTAGGGCGATCTCATCGCGGCGCACCTCGGGGAGATAGAGCTCGATCTGCTGCTCGCCCTGGCTGATGAACAGCCGGTCGGGAATGGCCACGCGGCCGATCTCCTCCGGGGCCAGCTCGGTCGGGGTGGGCAAAGCGGATGACCGGGTCAGTTCTTCCGGCGCGTTGCTTTCTCCGGCACTGCTAGCCCGTTTGAGCCGGGCCAGCTCGGCTTCCAAGTCAGTCTCGGCCATCGTATCTCACCCTCATGCTCTTGCGAAGTATATTGAAGAGTATAGATGAAGGGTCGAGCGAGGTCAATGGGGAAGCGCATCGTGAGACAACTTTGCCACTTGCCCCCATCTGCGACAATTGATAGAATTGATTGTTATTACGATGAACTCTTGCAGAAGGAGGATACCCATGCTCAAGGAGATCAGTGCGCTCAAGGCCCGCCAGAACCTCGGCGAGCTGCTGGAAGAGGTCTACTACTGCAACGATCACGTGGTCATCAAGCGCCGGGATAAGCCGATGGCCGTCCTGATCCCGGTGGAGGCCTACCGGGCCTGGCAGGCCGAGCGAGAGGAAGACTTCAAAGTCTTCGACCAGATCCGGGCCAGAAACAAAGGGGTAGACCCAGCAGAGGTCGAACGGGACCTCGAAGCGGTGACCCAGAGGGTCCGAGCGCAGCGCCGAGCAGGCCGCAAGTGAGCGGTTAGCCAACTCCAAAGGGCTCTTTTGAAGGTCATCCTGGACACAAATGTGCTCATCAGCGGGACCATCCTCCTCGCCGGTCCTTCCTATCGGATACTGGAGGCCTGGCGTCAGGGACGCTTCCTGTTAGTCACCTCCGAGGCCCTCATCGCTGAAGCACAGGAGAAGCTGTTCGATCCCCGGATTCGAGCGAGTTATCACCTGAGCCGAGGGGTGATCCAACGGATGCTGGCAGCACTGAGAAAGCACGCCCGGCTCGTGCCGGGGAGGCTGGACCTGAAGGTCATTGCAGAAGACCCCGATGACGATCAGGTGATAATTGCCGCGGTCGAGGGCAGCGTGGACTACATCGTCTCCGGTGATCGGCATTTGCGCGATCTTGGGGCGTACCAAGGGATCAAGATCCTCTCGCCGGCCGAATTTGCCCGGCTGCTGGAGGCAGAACCGCAACCTTAAATCGCGCGGTTGACCTTGTGTAAGGAATGGGCAATAATGCTCGCTGATACGGCCATGAGACATTACACAAGGTTGCTCAACGAGGTGGCGAACTTGCCGCGGCCGAAGCTGCAGGAGCTGGACGAGTTCATCCAGGCGCTGCTCACCCGGCCGGACGCTGAGGGCTCACTCCAGGTGAAGGCCCAGGGCGAGGCTGTGGAGGTCAAGCAGATTGGCTCGGTGACCATCCGCTCCGAGTACCGCAAGTGCGGGAAAGCCTGCAAGTGCAACGGTGGCAAGGGCCACGGGCCTTATCGCTATGCCTACTGGTGGGTCGGCGGGAGGACCAGGTCGAGGTCTTTAGGAAAGGACATATCTCTATGAATATTAGTGATATTATCTCATTCATCGCCATTACACTTTCTATATTCACGTTATACTGGACTGCTATGCGACCTGCTAAGCTTATATGCCCTATTCCTAGGTTAGTCGGGTTGTATATAAACGACACCCACTTATTCATCGCTCCTAGGCTGGTGCTAACGAATGGTGGAGCTCGAACAGGACATATTAATTATCTATATCTCGAGCTTTTAACTCCATCAGGGGATAACCACCGTTTCAACTGCTACTCAGAGACCCCATTTCACAACTTTATAGACGAAGCGATGAAGAACTCAACGAAGCCTTACCCCCGAGAAGATTTCCCAAGATCATTCCCTGTAACACCTGGAGCACTTATTAACAAGGACCTGATCTTTCTTAATGAGCAACCTTGGGAACCTAGGGAGATCCCATCAGGGAGATATAAGTTTACACTATATACTGTCCCTATAAGTTATAGACTATGTACTAGCAAACATAAAGCATTGGCTACTTGTGAGCTTAATATCCCAACCAAGCTCGAAAACGGGGAATGGCGCGAGGCAGGACTTTTCTCCAATCACTCTATTCTTGAACTACAACAACCTTTGGTTGGGTACCATCCTGATCCAGAAAGTTGATCTCCTCACAGCTGATAAACGCACTCTCCTCGTGCTGCGCATCAACGACTAGCCAAAGCGCGCAATCCTCTCCGCCTGCCGCTTGGCCAGCTCGAGCAGATCGGTCTCCACTCCAGAGTGCATCACGACCACAATCCGGCCCATGCGAAACCAAATCTCCTTCCCCTTGGCCTTCCTTATTCCTTCACTTCCCGGCAGCCCCTTCTCCCAGGGCTTGCCCCAGGGCCAGGACCTGCTCCGGGAAGGTCTCCACCAGCCCACGATCTGCACTGATCAGCTTCGCCTTCCGCCTCTGAGCGAGCGTCACGTAGGCCAAATCATAGACGCTGCGCCACCGCTGGCGGAGGGCCAACTTCAAAGCGTCCTCGCCCACCTCCTCCACCTCATGGAGCGGAATCCTCAGCCCGCAGAAGTGCTCCCAGGCCTCTTTGGCCTCTTCTTCGCCAATCCGAGGCGGCCGTCCTGCCTTGCCCCGCACCGCCATATATAGGCTGTTCAGGATTTCATAGGGCAGTAGCGTCGGTGCTATTAGACGGATCGGCCACTTACGCCCGCTCCTCCAAGAGGCGGCGAGCCTCCTCATAGAACTCTTTGCCTTTGAGGTCGGCACTCCTAAAGCGCTTCCGCAGTGCCCGCAACCCCGCCACGGCCAGCTTCTTTTGCAGTTGCTCGTACTGCGCTTCCGAGAGGAGCCGGGCGGCGGGCTTGTGCCGCTTGGTGATCATCACCTGCTCACCCGCCTCCACCTGACGGACCAGCTCGGTCAGCTTGTTCTTCGCCTCGGCCAAGGAGACCTTCCTGGTGGACATGGCTATCACCCGTGGCCTATTATAGCCATGAACAGTCGAGGGTAACTCCTTCACTGCCCCGCTTTAGGGCGATCTCAGCCTTTCCGCCGCGGTTAAGATAGGAAGACGCCGCACCGCCTCCGAGTTGCTCAAAAGTGCTGTTTCGGGCAAGTGGGCGAGCAGAGCGACCGCTTGTTCCTCTTGCAGTGTGGTAACCGAGAGGTAAGCCTGGGTGGTGGCTGATCGAGGCGTGCCCCAGGAGCCGAGAGACGACGGCCAGGGGAACGCCAAGCGCGTGAAGCTGAGTGG
>ENA-ORDP01000191-ORDP01000191.1-marine-sediment-metagenome-genome-assembly--contig:-NODE-191-length-41282-cov-4.151964_pt1 | contig 41282 bp, 35 predicted proteins | sample MGYA00248627_ERZ508539 | MGnify/ENA primary metagenome ERZ508539 (study PRJEB26208, sample SAMN05571518) | marine sediment metagenome | biome: deep sea; feature: Hydrothermal vent; material... | reverse complement strand
GTCTGAGAAAATGATGGGCAGATAGTCCAGCACATAAGGACGCAACGGATGGCGTGCCAGCTGCGCGATCTGCCATGGTTTTAGTGAGGAGAATATGGACTGTGTCAGTTTGATGCTCTTGTTAGTTAAACGGTCGACTTCTTCACTGATATTAATCCCGCTGTTGTCATTTACCAGACGCAGTTCTTCAATCTTGGCTTCAAGTTCTGTGATCGGCTGTTCAAAATCCAGGTAATTCAGGTTCATAGTATACTTCTCAAGGTGCGAAGACAGCAGTTCACATTCTAATGTGGAACACTCACCAAAGGCAATTTTGTCAACTGTCTGTCTACGGCTCCCGTTAACTGTGAATAGGGCAATGTCTTACTCGTTACAGTTCTCGCTCTGGGACGGAATCATGGGCTGCGTATTGTAGCGGCTGATGCTGATAATGAATCTTGATCTGGTTCGAAGTCAGTAACTGCCGAAGTCCAGACAAGCATTCTGGCTCGAGACGAATCCGCCAAGGTCCGGAAGAGTCGAATATGGCGGTAAAATCATCTGCTATCAGTTGAAAACGAAGGTAACTATTTCCACCCTTGTAGGGGGAAAGATGCTTACGCAATTGGAACAGCAGTGTACTCGCTTCAGGACCCACATCAATGATCATCTCAACAACCGTGGCAAAACGAAGCCTGGCCTCTTCAAGTGAATAAATCCCTGTGCCTCTGAGTGTTGGCTTACCTGATTCCCTGTCTTCACGAATCGATCCGCTAACCACCAGCGGTCGGCCCTTGGTCAACCAATTACGGGCGATGTCATATACATTGATACTACAGGTAACTTCCAGCCTGGCCGTTCCGTCATCAAGCAAAAGACCGGCACGACTACCCTTGTTCCCGGAGCGCACCCAGGTTGATTCCAGACATCCTGCTACGGTTACCTCCCTTTTTGGCAAGACACTGAGCTGCACCAGGGCACTGGGTACCAGGTCGGAAAGTTCACGGCGATACTTCGCCATTGGATGATCACTAAGATACAAACCTAGTGCCGATTTTTCTTCCTCAAGACGTTTCGCAAAACCCCAGGGTGGTGTGTTGCGACTCACATCAACCACCTTGACCGTCTTGACCGTTCCAAATAAATCCACCTGACCGGTCGTGTGATCACGACTTCTTTGTTCAGCCAGACTCAGCGCCCCTTCCAGGGCAACAACCAGCCCTGCTCTATTGTCAGACAGACATCCCAAAGCACCTGCTTTAATCAAGGCCAACAGACCACGCCGATTGACAATACTGTGGTCGACACGGCAACACAAATCATCAAGATCGAGAAATTCGCCTCCTTGGTCCCTGGCCGCAGTGATATTCTCGATTGCATTTCCCCCCAAACCCTTGATGGCGCCGAGTCCGTAGAGAATTTTCCGACTTGACAACGCTGTAAAGTGATACTGGCTGTGGTTAATGTCTGGCGCTGCAATAAGGATACCTTGCTCCTGACAATCCCAGAGCATACGTTTGATGGTCTCCGTTTGCTCCAGTGTGGAACTCATGGTGGCCGCCATAAAATATGCGGGGTAATGAGCCTTTAGCCAGGCAGTCTGAAACGCGATCAAGCCATATGCTACAGAATGTGATTTATTAAACCCATACTTGGCAAATTGCTCTATAACTCCAAAAATATGATCAGCCAGTCCCCTCTCCACACCCTGTCTTGTAGCACCCTGAATAAATTCAGAACGCTGTGCCTGCATAATCTTCTCATCTTTTTTTCCCATGGCACGACGTAGCAGGTCGGCTTCACCGAGGCTGTAGCCTGCAAGCACTTGACTGATCTGCATCACCTGCTCCTGGTAGATAATCACTCCATAGGTCGGCTTGAGTACGGGCTCAAGCTTTGGGTGCAAATAGGTGACCGGAGCCTCACCATGCTTGAAGCGGACAAAATCATTGGGAATACCCGAACCGAGAGGACCCGGCCGATACAGGGCCACAGCAGAGATAACATCCTCAAAGCTATCCGGTCGTAATTTGCGAATCAAACCTCGCACACCACTCCCTTCGAGCTGAAAAACACCAATCGTGTCAGCCTTGCGAATCAGTTCATACGTTTTTTTATCCGACAAATCAATTTGTGAAAGGTCAAGTTCAGGTTTACCGTCACGTCGCCGACTTTCATTGATAGCGTTCACGGTCCAATCAAGAATAGTCAACGTACGCAGCCCCAGAAAATCGAATTTGACTAAGCCAATTTTTTCAATATCCACCTTATCCAAATGGGTGATCGGTGGGGCCTGCGGTGATTCACGGTATAGGGGGGTAAAATCAGTCAGTTCCGTCGGCGCAATAACCACACCGCCTGCATGCTTACCAACATTTCGCGTTAATCCCTCCAGTGGTAGTGCTCGATCCAGCAGTTGTTGCACTTCCTCATCGCTTTCGTAAAGATCACGGAGTTCCTGCTCCTCCAGCAATGATTTCTCCAGGGTGACACCCGGCCCGAAGGGAATCAGCTTCGCAACCCGATCAACAAAGCCGTATGGCAACCCTAGAACCCGACCAACATCTCTGACCACGGCCCGCGCAGCCATGGTGCCATGTGTGACGATTTGCGAAACTTTTTCTCTGCCATAGCGCTCTCCGATATAATCGATAACCCGATCCCGATTATCCATGCAGATATCGATATCAAAATCAGGCATCGATACTCTCTCCGGGTTCAGAAAACGCTCGAACAAAAGATCATAGGCCAGTGGATCAACATCGGTAATCTTCAGCGCATACGCCACCAAGGAACCGGCTCCGGAACCTCGTCCGGGACCTACAGGAATATTCTGTTGCTTGGCCCAACTGACAATATCGGCGACAATTAAAAAATAGCCATCGAAGCCCATTTTTTCGATCACCGCCAATTCGGTATCGAGTCGCTGCCAATAGGCTTTTGTAATCACTGTCGACTGTTCACGTGGGCTACCGAGACGCAATTCCAGGCCTTGCTCGGCCTGTAAGCGGTGATAGTGGCCGACTTTTAACCCATCGGTGTCCGGATATGCGGGCAAATAAGTATGACCGATATCAAGTTGTAAATTGCAGCGCCGGGAGATTTCAACCGAATTCGTTAGTGCTTCAGGAAGATCTGCAAACAACGTCTGCATATGCCTGGGGGACTTAAGGTATTGCTCCGTAGTGTAGTCACGCTTTCGTTGTGGATCTTCGAGGATATCACCACGCTGAATACAGGTGCGGATCTCATGGCTAAAATGATCATCAGCATTCAGGAAACAAACCTGATTGGTCGCTACAATTGGCAAACTGTACTGCATCGCCAATGCCACGGTTAAGGCAATACAGGATTCTTCGTTGGCAATACCAATACGACTGACTTCAAGATAAAATCGTTCTGGAAAGCACTGTCGATAATATTCCAGCAGTGCCCGCAAGCGGGGACCGTGATCAGCCAGCATGGCCTCCCCCAAGGTACCATAGAGACCTCCAGACAGCGCGATCAAGCCCTCTGTATTGCCTTCCAGCCAAGACCCCGAAAGAGTGACATACTCCTTATGATGCCCTTCTGCATAAGCTCTGGACAGTAAACGACAAAGATTTTGGTAGCCGCCAAGATTTTGGCATAACAAGGTCATCCGGAAAGGTTTTGCCGTATTATCAACATTTTGAATCCAGGCATCCAGGCCAATAACCGGTTTGATGCCTGCGTGTATTGCTGCCTCATAGAACCGCACCATTCCGAAGGTATTCGCAACATCGGTAATCGCTACGGCCGGCATTTCCAATTCACGGCAGCGTGCTACCAGTGCGCGTGGACGAATCGTGCTGTCTATCAGCGAATACTCAGTGTGGACCTGTAAGTGAACGAACATCAGCGTGATAATTCTGGTATTGGATCGACACAAACACGGCGGACCGGTGCAAAACTGTGTCGATGCACCGGTGTCGCACCAAAATTACGTAAAGCCGCAAGATGCTCAGGAGTTGGGTACCCTTTATTGCTGGAAAAATGATAGGCAGGATACTCTTCATGGAGCCGGGTCATAAAACCATCACGCCACACTTTGGCCAGTATAGAAGCCGCAGAAATTACCTTGACCTTGCGATCTCCCCCGATGATAGCTTCTGCAGCAAATGACCATTGTGGAAGACAGTTACCGTCAACCAGAACTTTATCCGGACGCTTCGGTAGGCCTTCGACAGCACGCCGCATCGCCAGCAATGAGGCCTGACGGATATTAATCTGTTCGATTTCTGTGACGCTGGCGCAGGCAATACACCAGGCCAGTGCCTGGCGTCGGATTTGCTGAGCCAGATGCTCCCGCTTCCGTGGACCAAGCAACTTGGAATCATTGATTCCGGTGATCTCCTCCGGGCCCAGTATTACCGCAGCAGCCGCTACCGGACCCGCCAGTGGACCTCGTCCCACCTCATCGACCCCTGCCAGCAATGGGAGTCCACCTCCAGTCATTTCTGCGCACATGACGCAACTTGCATGACAGCATCCGCTGCAAGACTGTTTGTGGGTTGCTGCATTAACTCTGGCAAAATCGAAAATGCCAGAGATTGGCGTTCTCTGGACTCGCGATTTGACAGTAAATCTCTAACAGCTGCAGAGAGTCGCTGCGGACTGGCTCGGGATTGCAGAAATTCTGGAACAACAGGCTGTGCGGTGAGGTGATTGGGCATGGCGAAATAATCCACAGAACGAAATATTCTTACCAGTAATGACGTAAAGGAAGATACCCGATAAGCCACTACCATGGGAGTCTGCAGAAGCGCTGCCTCCAAAGCCGCTGTACCGGATGCTAATAAGGCGATATCGGAGGCATTGAGGATACGCCTGGATTGTCCCAGTCGCAGATCAATCGATAACTGTGGCGCCAGCTGCTGGCACAATACCGCCATTTTAGAATACATCTGCTGATTAACTGCGGGGATCAACCAGCGAATTCCTGGAAACTCCCTAGCTAAAATCTTTATAGTTGCGAGAAATATTGGAAACAGTCGCTCGACTTCACTAACCCGGCTCCCTGGCAGAACCGCCACCAATCGTTGTGCTACATTGAGATTAAGAACCTCCCTGGATACCTGAACACTTTCCATGGAGGCAATCTCACAGGCCAGTGGGTGACCTACGTAGGTCACTGGAATATGGTGCCGACGATAGAACTCCGCTTCAAAAGGGAACAGCGTCAACATCCTGTCAACTGCCCTGGCGATCTTATGGATACGATACCCTCGCCAGGCCCAAACCGTGGGACTGACATAGTGAACACAGGGAATACCTGATTTTCGCAAATCCACTTCCAGTCCGAGATTGAAATCCGGAACATCGACACCAACAAAAACCGCTGGCCGTTGCTGCAGAATAAAATCCCGCAAACGGCGACGCAAAGCCAGTATGTGCCCGATACGAGTCAGTAACTGATCCACCCCCATGACCGAAATTTCATGCATGGAGAAAAGGCAGTGGCATCCTTGCTCCTGCATCAAAGGACCACCGATACCAAAAAAATAGTTATTCGGGTTATCCGCTCTAAGGCTGCTGATCAGCTTAGCAGCGAGCATATCACCTGAAGTTTCACCAGCGACAATGGCTATTTTCACGACAATTTGCCCGAGACCCGGTCAGCGGTACAAAAGGATTGTCCGATGCCAGGAGGCTGTCCGGGAATAGGAGCCGTAGCGGGAGGGCACAGCATGAAGTGACTGGCCTGAAATCAACCACCCAAGGCTTCGTGGTATTTTTTTGGCCGTACGATGCCGCGTTCCGTTACCGACTGTAAAAAAACCACAAGGTGTTGTAGATGCCCGTCTGGATCAGGCGCAGCTGCAATCTGCTGGATGGCGTCATGTAGCAGCAATCTGGACTGATACAATATCTGATAGGCCCATTTGAGTCGATTGATCGCATCTTCGGAAAAATCCCGAGCCCGCAAACCCCGCTTATTCAGACCATGCGGTGTCGCCGTGTTACCCGCCACCAGCACATAGGGCGGGACATCCTGCAGACAGACCGCGCCAATACCGGTAATGGCATGAGCCCCAATACGACAGAATTGATGTACCAGCGCAAATCCCCCCATCACAGTGTGATCACCGATCTGCACGTGACCTGCCAAGCTCGCACCATTGGCAAATATACAATAATCACCCAGTTGACAATCGTGCGCGATATGCACATAAGCCATTAAGAAATTATGATTGCCAATGACCGTTTTATCTTTGCCTCCAATTGCCGTATCACTGGCAGTACCACGACTGATCGTACAATATTCCCGGATGGTGTTGTGATCACCAATCAGCAATCGAGTGGATTCACCCTGGTAGCCTAGATGTTGAGGCTCTTCACCCAATGATGCAAACTGAAATATCCGGTTCCCACGGCCGATCGTGGTCCCGGAACGAATCACCACATGTGGGCCGATCTGGGTGTCACTACCAATCGTAACGCCGTGTTCGATGATGGAAAAAGCACCAATACTGACATTATCACCCAGTTCACAATCTGCCGAGACGACCGCCCTGGCATCAATCACCACCTACCTCCTTGTAGGTAAACATGAGTTCACAACTGGAAACCAACACTCCAGAAACAGATGCCGTTGCCTGGCAGCGCCAGATACTACGGATACGACGCAAAATTTTTGCGTCGATGAGCAACTGATCACCAGGCACAACAGGTCTTTTAAAACGGGCTTTGTCGATGCCTGCAAAATAGTAGATACGCTGGTCTGAAGCTGCTTCACCGAGCCCAGCGGCTGCCAGTACAGCACAAGCCTGTGCCATCGCCTCAATCAGGAGGACACCGGGCATCACTGGGTGGCTGGGAAAATGACCTTGAAAAAATGGTTCGTTAACGGTAACATTTTTGAGTGCACGCAGTGTTTGCCCCACCTCCAGCTCAAGTACCCTGTCAAGCAGCAAGAATGGATAGCGGTGCGGCAAAAACTTCTTGATCTGGTTAATATCCAGCTGAGTATTCACTAACATTCTCCATTTCTATTCAGCCCTACCCGGACGCATATTCACAACAAGTGAACCCCAGGCAACAACAAACTGGCTGACTACACCGCCCGACTAGTTCCCAAGTTTATCCAGTACTTTTTGGGTAATATCCAGACTTGGATTGACATAGACTACATTCTGCAGGACCAGATCGTATTTTTCTTCTATAGAGATCTTGACAATTGCTGCAGTTATCGTTTTTTGTAATTTTGCCAGCTCTTCATTTTTCCGCAAATTAAAATCATCCTTGAATTCTTGATTCATACGGCGAAGTTTGCGTTGCAAAGCACGAATCTTGTTTTCTTTTTGCAGGCGCTGGCTATCACCAAGAATCAGGGAGTTTTTCCCAAGATCAGTTTCCAGGCGTTTGATATCATCACGCATGGCCCGCAGTTCCTTATCCCGGGGGCCAAACTCGGCCTCCAGCTTTTTTAGTGCCGCCGCCTTCTGCGGGGCCTTGTCAATAAGCTTGGGAGCATTGACATAACCTATTTTCAAGGCTTGCGCCTGCGCCGAAATACTAAACGTGAATACCACTACCACAGCTATCATTACTTTGATCAATGTCGTTCTCACAACCATCTCCTGAAAAATAAATTACCGCTCAATCCATTTATTTAAATAAGGTTCCCAGAGTAAACTGGACTTTCTGAATACGGTCTGTCGGCTTGTCATTGAGCGGCACTCCATAGCTGATACTCAGCGGCCCCATGGGTGAGAACCATTTGAATGCCACACCGGCAGAATAACGCAGAGCCCCCAAGTCTATACTCTCCTGGTCCCCGTACACCATACCTGAATCAACAAACAAGGCCAATCGTTTATCATTACTGGCATCGCTGCCAGGAAAGGGGAAAAATAACTCCAGCCCGGCCAATATTCGTTTGCTGCCTCCGAGTGATGACGGGGTAACACCGGTATCTTGTGGGCCAAGAGAGCGCGAATCGTAACCCCGTACAGTACTCGAGCCACCCGCGTAGTAATTCTTGAAAAACGGCAACGCACTTTGTTTTCCGTAGCCATCACCATAGCCGATATCCCCAAAAGCATTAAATGTGATGCGCTTGGTGATCGACCAGAACCAGGAACTACGCAAACCGAGTTTATAGTACTCCAGATCACTGCCTGGCACCGTCGACTCCAAAGAAATTCGCTGCAGGCTGCCTGCCGATGGAAAAAAGGCCCGATTCCTGGTGTCTCGACTATAACTTATGGTTAATTTGTAGTCATTATTCTGTGGATACAGCGCAATGAAATTAAGAATTTCGGGAGGGCTTTGTGAAGTGGAACTCAAACTTACCCGCTCCACACTGAAACCAAGGTTAATAGAATTAAATTCGGTAACCGGAATTTGCAGCGCCATACCCAATGAATACGTATCAGCGATATAGTCCGCAGTTGCAGTACTCGAGGAATCCACCTTGCGAGCATTAACAAAAAATGTCCTGCTAACCCCCGAGAGCGTGTAGTAGGGATTGGTGTAACGAATGCCTAAATGCTTCGTGGTGCTCGAATTATCGACACTGAGGTCCAGTTGTTTGCCGGTTCCAAAAAGATTTTTTTGCGAAACACTGGCCTGCACCAGAGGCCCATCTGCATCTGAATAACCCACTCCAAGCGTCAGGCTTCCGGTCGCTCTTTCGGTAACCGTCACATCAATATCAATCTGGTCCACTGTGCCTGGTACCGAGGGTGTCTGGATCTCAATTTTATCAAAAAAACCCAAACGCTGGAGCCGCACTCTGGAGCGGCGGACTTTACTGGCAGAAAACCAACCTCCTTCCAATTGTCGCATTTCGCGCCGAATGACATCATCACGAGTGGTGATATTGCCGTTGATATGAATTTTGCGCACATAAACACGTCGCCCCGGATCAATCACAAAAACAAAATCCACGCGATTCTTGTCCTTCTGAATTTCAGGAATCGCATTGATATTGGCAAATGCATAACCCTCATCCGCTAGCCTCGAAGCTAATGCAGCACGCGTTTCACTAACCCGCTTCAGGGAATAAACTTCACCGGTAGAAAAGCTGACCAACTTGCGAAGTTTCTTTTTGGAGACCTGTGTTTCGCCCCGAATCTGAATGTTACCAAATAAATAGCGAGGTCCTTCGTGGATCGCAATATCCACGAACATCGCCTTGCGATTCGCACTAATGGACACCTCTGTCGACTCAATTCGAAATTCCTGGTAGCCGTTGTTCTGGTAAAAGCTTCGTAGTCCTTCCAGATCCGCCGACAATTTTTGTTTCGAGTATCGGTCGCGTTTGCTGAAAAACATGAAGGCTGTAGTCGCCTTGAGTTCGAACAAGCTTTTAAGTTTATCCTCCGAGTAGGCTTTATTGCCCGTCAGGTTGATCCTTTTAATGTGAGCAACCTCACCTTCATCGATCTCTATGGTAATGGAAACACGATTTCGCTCCAGCGGTGTAATGGTTGGGCGCAGTACCACAGCATACTTGCCACGACTAAAATACTGGTTTTTTAGTGCCTGCAACGCTTTGTCCAAACTCGATTGACTAAAAACCCTGCCGGCAACAATATCCAACTGTTTGAATGCCTTATTGAGTATTGTATCGTCGAATTCTTTGTTGCCAATAAAGTCAATCTGGGCCACTGCCGGTCTTTCCAAGACTTTAACAACCAGCACCTGCCCTTCTCTTTGCAGGGAAACATTTCGAAAAAAACCTGTTTTATAAAGCGCGCGAACGGCCGCTGAGAGCGACTCGGTTGTGACGGTATCACCCACCTTAAGAGGCAGATAATTAAACACCGTCCCGGCAGAAATACGCTGCAAACCTTCTGCACGGATATCCTTAATAACAAACTTCTCGATCGCAGCCGCCGGGGTCGCAAACACCCACATCAGCATTACCGAGACGGCAGTATAGTACCGAATCCGGTGGCTTAAATATTCAATCACACCCTCTCCTTTGCTGTTGCAGATTGCCATTCATTACCAATGCAGCCGAATCATTGAACAAGACGCATGATATCGTTATAAAATGCCACGCTCATAAGCCCCAGCAGCAATACAATGCCGACCTGCTGGCTCCAAAAGATTAGCTGCGTAGGTAGCGGCCGGCCACTGATCACCTCGGCTATATAGTACAGCAGATGACCGCCGTCGAGAACAGGCACTGGCAACAGATTCAAGACCCCGAGGCTGACACTGACCACAGCCAAAAACAACAGAAATTGCTGCAAACCGATCTGGGCTGTCTGTCCTGCATATTGCGCGATGGTCAAAGGCCCGCTGAGTGTTTTGGGAGAAACCTTGCGCATAATCATCAACCCCATCATACGCAAGGTTAGTGACGACATCAGCCAAGTGGTTTCAATAGATTTATGCAAAGCCTGAAATACCGGCAAACGCAAATCTACCACCATGTCAGGAGGGATGTGCGTAGATTTTCTCTGAATACCAATCCGACCGATGGCTCGGCCAGAAACATCCACGCGACCAGGAGTCAACGGTATCAAAACCGTTTGACCTCGTCTTTCGATTTCCAGCCGCATAAGCCGCCCGGGATTTTTGGCAATAATCTGTTGTACATTGAACCAGTCAGTGATGGCAACCGTATTAATTTTAAGAATTCGATCACCAGGCAACAAACCGGCACGTGCCGCAGGACTATCTGGCAATACTTTGTCAACCACTGCGGGAACCGGTGGCGAATAGGGCAACAAGCCCAAGCCACGACTCATCACCGAGCCATCAGCTAAAGTGGCAGCCATATGTTGTGGACGAATGGACAACTGTCGCTCCGCACGACCCGGGGAGCGAACGGTGAAAAAAACCGGCTGTTCATCCAGAATGCCATCGAAAAGCCATAACCTTTGATCGGACCAGCTACGATTGGTATGACCATTGATCGCTACGATCTCATCACCCTTTTGGAACCCGGCGATTGCTGCAGGTGAGCCGGGCACCACACTACCCACAACCGGGCGTAAGCCTTGCGTACCCATCGCAAAAACCAGCCAGTAGGCGGCAATCGCAAATAAAAAATTCGCACCGGGCCCGGCCAGTACCACCAAGGAACGCTTCCAGACCGGCTGGTGGTCGAAAGCACGCCCGCTCTCCAGTGCAGTAACCTCGCCTTCCGTACTGTCAAGCATTTTGACATAACCGCCCAGTGGTAGTATACCAACAGCATACTCGATCTGATCTGGCCCGGATTTCCTGGACCAAATTGCTCGACCAAAACCGATGGAGAATTTCAGGACCTTGATACCCAGCCGTCGAGCCACCCAAAAATGACCGAATTCGTGAATTGTGACGAGTATACCCAGGGCAACGATAAAACCACCGGTGCTGTATAGAAAGTTGTTCATAATCGGATAGAGGACATTAGCACAGTCAAGGTTACAGGTCAGTTCGAGGTTTCAGGGGTCACGAGGCGGCCGTCCGCCCATCGCCGCATTGTCTAACATCAAACTCCAGGCGAACATTAAACCTCAGGTTATAAGAGTTCGGCAAGTGCTTTGTGTGCCTCAACACGGGCCTGATGATCGGCCTCAAGAATACAGGATAGCTCAGTGTCATCCTGTACTGAAATCCGTTCCATGGTCTGCTCGATAATTTTTGGAATATCAGTGAATCTGCAGCCCTTCTCAAGAAATGCATGAACAGCCACTTCATTGGCAGCATTTAATAATACCGGTGCCGTACCTCCACGCTCAGCAGCCGAGCGTGCCAACCGCAAACAAGGGAATCGTCGCTCATCAGGGCTACTAAAACTCAGCTCTGTCAGCTGCAGCAGATCCAGTGTTGTGACACCGGAATCGATCCGTTGTGGCCAGGTCAAGGCATTGGCCAAAGGCGTACGCATATCAGGGCGACCCATTTGTGCCAACATAGAACCATCCACATAAGCGACCATGGAGTGAATAATGCTCTGTGGATGGATCACCACTTCAATATTGACCGGTTGGCAATGAAAAAGATGGCACGCTTCAATCACTTCCAGACCTTTATTCATCAACGTTGCCGAATCCACCGAAATCTTCCTGCCCATGGACCAGTTAGGGTGCTTGCAGGCTGCGTCCGGTGTCGCCCTTGCCATGTCTTCATAGGACCAGGCAAGGAAAGGCCCACCAGAACCGGTGAGCAGAATTTTTGTGACGCCAAGCTCTTTGATTCCAGCTTCGCGTTCACTGACAATGTCCCAGTAGCCATCCGGCAAACACTGGAAGATCGCGTTGTGTTCACTGTCAACCGGCATCAATAATGCCCCGTGCAACCGAGCTTCGGTCATGAACAGACGTCCAGCCATTACCAATGGCTCCTTGTTGGCAATCAACACCCGCTTGCCATGGCGAACCGCAGCCAAAGCCGACGCCAAACCAGCAGCACCTACGATGCCGGCAATGACGATGGTCGAACGAGGTGATGCAGCAACCTGGTTGAGTGCCTGCATACCTGCCAACACCTCAACTTCGGGGCCTGACTGGCGTAATTTTTGCTGCAATTTATCGGCTGCCTGCGTATCAACAAGGACCACTTGCCGGGGACAATACAGCTGGCACTGCTGCCACAACAATTCCCAGTTATCACATGCGGTTAACGCTTCAACTTGAAATTGATCCGGGTGACGACCGAGAATATCCAGTGCACTGCGACCGATTGATCCGGTCGAACCGAGCAATGTTACTGACTGTGTCGACAATGTCGTACCATCCTTCAAGGCCTAAGGGTGTACCAAAGTAGTGCGTACAAGGGTAGCGCAGCGGTCAGGCTATCGATACGATCCAACATTCCACCGTGCCCAGGCAGCAAAGATCCACTATCCTTGACCCCGGCGTGGCGCTTCTGACGACTCTCCAGCAAATCACCAAGTATCGAAAAGATGGCACTGCAGAGGCACGTTATCACCCACCATAACAAACCAACCGGGGTTGTCACCAGCCAGTAACTACTAAACAGTGCATAAAGCAGCACCAGCAGTAGCCCACCCGCAGCCCCTTCAATGGTCTTACCTGGACTGATGCGGGGAGCCAGCTGATGGCGGCCCCAGCGTCGACCGGCAAAATAGGCTCCGGTATCCGCCATCCAGACCACTAGCAGTACGGACAATGCTAAAAAGGGACCGAAAGTGGGTTGTTGGTGCAGCCACTGCAAAGCGAACCATGCTGGAACAAAAATGAACAGACCACGACCGGCACCAAGCAGCCTGGAATGACTAACCGGCGATGGCAACAGCAGAAAGCTCCATAACCACCATAGTACTGACACCGACAGAAACCACAATACGGCCGGTGATGGCAGGTACCACAACAATGTGGCAAGCACAATTGTAGCCAGGAGCAGCAGCGTCCGACTCCGCAAATCCTTTAGTCCACATAAAGTTGCCCACTCCCAGATTCCAAGCAGGATCAACAAACCAACCAACAAGGCAAACCAGGCAGTCGGCAGAACAAATACCAACACCACCGCCAGAACAGCCAAAGGAAAGGCTGTTAGCACCCGGGTTTTAAGCATTTCCGCCCGATCCAGCCGCTTGTAGTTGTTCCCGTGTCATGCCAAAGCGACGTTGCCGACTGCTGAACCAGGTCAATGCAACGAGCAGAGATCGTTCATCAAAATCAGGCCACAAGTCGTCGACAAAATAGAGCTCGGCATAGGCGAGCTGCCAGAGTAAAAAATTGCTGATCCTGCGTTCTCCTCCGGTACGAATAAAGAGATCCGGATCCGGTGAACTCTCGGTACTGAGGCAGGATTGCAGCAGGCCTTCGGTAATTTGCTCTGCATCCAAAAGCCCGGCACTGACAGACTCGGCGATAGAACGACAGGCCTGGGTAATATCCCAGCGCCCACCATAGCTGGCGGCAATATTCAGGCATAATTTGGTATTTGATGCTGTTAGCTGTTGTGCTTTACCAATACGTTGCTGAATTTTTTGCGGAAATCTGGAAATATCACCAAGTACTCGAAACCGGATGCCGTTCTTATGCAAACTCCTGACTTCCTTATCAAGCATTTGCACAAATAATTCCAACAATAAACTAACCTCATGGGCGGGCCGCTGCCAATTTTCACTACTGAATGCGAACACAGTAAGGTTAGGAATCCCCAGGTCGGCACAATAGCGCACCAGTTTGCGGACTGCTTCGGCTCCCTTACGATGGCCAGCCACACGCGGCAGTCCACGCTCAGTTGCCCAGCGACCGTTACCATCCATAATCACCGCCAAATGGGTCGGTAACGTATCCAAAATTGGAGTTTCTTGCATCGTTAACAGACGTCTGACAGGACTGGGGGTTATATTTTTTGGGCCAATGCTAATAAGTCAGCCACAATCAATCGTCTCAGACTTCCATGATTTCCGATTCCTTGGTGGCAATAATTGCGTCAACCTCGGTGGTATTCTGATCAGTCAATTTCTGCAACCTGTCCTGTGCGCGGTGCTCGTCGTCCTCTGAAACCTCTTTGTCTTTCAACAAATCACGTAATGTACCTATTGCATCCCGACGAATATTTCGGAGCGCAATTTTTGTGTTCTCACCATCGCCACGTACCGTCTTCGCCAGTTCCCGGCGGCGTTCTTCGGTCAAAGGTGGTAGTGGAATTCGAATTACCTGGCCTGCTGACATGGGATTGAGCCCTAGACTGGACTCCATAATAGCCCTTTCGATCGCCGGCACCAATTGCTTGTCCCAGGGCGTAACAGACAGCGTTCTGGGATCCTGCACACCGACATTTGCAACCTGATTCAACGGCGAAGTGGAGCCGTAACAGGAAACTGGCAAATCGTTGACCAACGCAGGGCTGGCTCGGCCGGTACGCAATTTTCTCAACTCATTGTGCAGCACCTGCAGCGTCTTAGACATCCGCATCTGCGCATCCTTATAGATTTCATCCAGCATTGTTATTCTCCACAACCATCAGGTATCAAGCATCAAACCATGCGAAAACCCTGTCCACATATCAAGAAATGTGGCTGTACAACCGTCCTATAACGAGCCGGATATTACCACTATCTGACCATTATCCAACAAATATACTGGCCTTTCTTATTTGTAATTTGCTCAAGAGCCTATTCGGGAACAGAGCGTCTACCGTGGACATACCAGGCGTTGTACGAAGGATACTTGTATGTTGCCGCTGATTCTACTCTATTTTCGGGTCTTCCGGACCAATCAGCGTGCCAACCTGATGGCCTTGCACTAACCTCAACAAACTGTCCGGCTCAAAAATATCCAGAACATGTACGGGCAAACCCTGCTCGCGACATAGCGTAACCGCCGTGGCATCCAGTACTTTGAGATTTTGTTGCAAAACCGCCGAATAAGGTAAAGATGCAAAACGTTTAGCTGTTGGGTCACATTCAGGGTCTGCGTCATACACTCCATCGACTCGCGTAGCCTTGATAAAACAATCCGCCCCCAGTTCCAGTGCACGCAAAGCAGCTGCAGAATCCGTGGTGAAATAGGGGTTTCCTGTACCACCACCAATGATCACAACCTGTCCCGCTTCCAGCAATCGTACCGCCGAAGCGGGAACAAATCTGTCTGCAACCGCAGGCATCGAAATCGCCGACAACACACAGGCCCGTTGTCCGGCATTGAGCAATGCCTGCTGCATGACCAGTGCATTCATCATGGTAGCCAGCATCCCCACCTGATCTGCGACCGGGCGCTGCATCAACAATCCCGTGGTCGCACCGCGAAAGTAATTCCCTCCTCCAACGACCAGAGCAACCTCAAGACCTCGCTCCACCAACTGACAGATCCGGGTGCTGAAATAACTTGCCATGTCCGCATCAATCCCACATCCGGAAGACCCTGCCAAAGCCTCACCACTGAGCTTTAGCAGAATCCGCTTGTATTGTTCAGGGTGCATTGACCTTATCCACAGTAGGCTTTCAATTCTCGGACAACCTCCTAGATCCCTGCCTGCTGTTTCACTTCAGCGGCAAAATCATCGACCCGTTTATCCAGCCCCTCACCCTGTTCATAACGCACAAATGCAATGGCCTGCGCTTGTTCTCGATCCAATAACTGCCGTACAGTGAGATCTGTGTCCTTGACATAAGCCTGGCCGAGGAGGGTAACTTCGTTGACGAATTTGCGCATCTTGCCAATGAGAATTTTGTCGATAATGACCTCGGGCTTGCCGCTGCCAAGCACTTGGGCTCGATATATTTCCTTTTCCTTATCGAGTACGGTTTCAGGTATGGCCGTCTCATCAAGATAACCCGGTCGACTGGCTGCAACGTGCATCGCCAGATCACGTCCCAAGTCATTCCGTCCGCCCTTGCAGGCCACGAGCACACCAATACGGGAACCGTGTTGGTAACCGCTGATCCTGGCACCGGATTCCGCTCGCAAAACCGAAAAACGTCTAACCTGGATATTCTCGCCCACTTTGCCGATCAACAAACGCCGGGTTTCCTCAACAGTGGCTCCACCATCCTCGATTTGTAAGGAAAACAAACTTTCCAGACCTTCAGGTTGGTGCTGCAGAATACACTGTGCCAGTTTTTGCACAAAGCCGGTAAAGTCATCGCCCTTGGAGACAAAATCGGTCTCACTGTTGACTTCAACAACTACACCACGGCAACCATCCTCCGCACAGACCATCACCACTTGCCCTTCTGCAGCAATGCGGCCAGCCTTTTTATCAGCAGATGCAGCACCTTTTTTACGCAGTAATTCTACAGCTGCATCGATGTCCCCTGACGTTTCGGTCAAGGCCTTTTTACAGTCCATCATACCAACACCGGTACGCGCCCGAAGGTCTTTTACCATTGAAGCTGTTATTGCCATAGTATTATCCACTCTAGAGTTAATCCCATTGCACTACACGCCGTACAACTCGCATGACGAAAGCAGCGTTCCGGCCTGAGCCCCCCCTGAACTACGGACAGCAGGTTCGTGGGAGAGCCCTGAAATACACTATTCCTGTACTTCCTGGGCCTCAGTCCCCTGTTCTTGCGATTCCCCCTGCCCTTGTGATTCCGCCACACCCATCGCCTGATGCGCCTCAATTACCGCATCAGCCATCACTTGAGTGTAGAGCCGAATCGCACGAATCGCATCATCATTACCGGGGATTACATAATCCACACTTTGCGGTGAACAGTTGGTATCAACAATAGCGACGACGGGGATTTTCAATTTATTAGCTTCGGTAACCGCAATACTATCCTGCTGTACATCAATGACAAACAGGGCATCAGGAAGGTGCTCCATATTCTTGATGCCACCAAGGCTACGCTCAAGTTTGGCTCGTTCCCGTTGCAGCTGCAACTGCTCCTTCTTGTTCAATTTCTGCAATTGTGCACCATCTACCCACATTGAATCGAGCGTTTTCAGCCGATCAATGGAGTTTCTCACAGTCTTGAAATTGGTCAGCATACCACCGAGCCAGCGATGATTTACATACGGGCATCCGGCTCGTAGTGCCTGCTCCATCACTGTCTGGCTGGCCTGTCGCTTTGTCCCGACAAACAGCACCTTGCCACCACTGGTGCTTAATCGACCAATAAAATTCACCGCCTCGGTGAAAAGTGGCAGTGTTTTTTCCAGATTAATGATATGGATCTTATTTCGATCGCCATAGATATAGGGTGCCATTCTTGGGCACCAATAGCGGGTCTGATGGCCAAAATGCACCCCCGCTTCCAGCATTTTACGCATGCTGAGTTCACTCATAGGACTTCCTCTTTTATCGTTTCGGGTTACTCGTCCACGGCCTGCAATACCAACCCAGCCAAGAGGTCGTCCGAGAACAGAAAATGCATTGCAAAAAAGCGGATTTTAGCCATATTTCCTCTACGTCGTTATATACAACAAGTATTCGTCTTGTCATAGAATGTGATCTCAAATCTACTTATCCTTCGCTACAACTCCTGTTCTCGGACAACCTCCCAGTACCAGGCACCCCGATACCGCATGGAATCCGTGTGTGATTTATACTGCTCATTTCCCGCCTGCAGGCCACATCAACCAGCCTGATGCGGGACGCAGCGTTATACCATAATCGATGCCACCCAGCAATTAAAATAGTAACGATTCAACGTATTCATCTTTTGTCCCATTACGGCGTTATTTTCGCACTCAAATGGTCACATAGGACCTATAGGCTCACCAAGTGCCAAGACCGCCCGAAATCAGGAGTCGTTCAGCCTTCTAGCACGGCAATGCATGGATAGCCACCTGCCCACAACAATCAAGCCGAATAACATGATTGGTCGCAACGGATTGCCACTTGCTTTTTACATCATCCAGTGGCTCGGACACAACAATGGCACCTTCTGGCAAATGGGCATAAAACAGGCTTGGATCCTTGTGGTCAGATGAGTAACGAATTGCCCATAGCTGCTGACCATCACTGAAGGTGGATGTAAAACGAAAAGCCTCGGACACTTTTGCTGCGTTCATCACCGTATTGACCGTATCGATCAACTTGGCAAAAGCCTTCACAACCGATAATTGCTCGACATAGTAGACCAGCAGCAGAAACAGAATCTCGCTGTCCGTGGTGCCCAGTCGATAATGATACAGTGAATCCGGAATCAGCATCTCCAGCGCCCTTCTGACCTGACGATAACTCCCAACCTGACCATTATGTGCAAACATGTACCGCCCTTTTACAAAGGGATGACAATTCTGCCTGTTGGTAGCCGTTCCCGTCGCAGCCCGGATATGTGCCATAAACATGGGTGACACAATATGTTCACACAAACTACGCAGGTTGGCATCACTCCAGGCCGGCAACACATCACGAAACAAACCCGGTTGTTCGCCACGTCCGTACCAACCGATACCAAAGCCATCACCATTGACCTCGGTTTTTGACTTGCGAGCGTGGCGACTCTGCTCAATAAGCGACATCTTCTGGTCGAAAACAAAATCCTCAAGTGCTCGAGGTGCACCCGCATAAGCAATCCAGCGACACATCTTCAGAACCTGTCGGGTCTGTCGAAATACGTTAACAAAACCCGGTATGTATTATAAGGCTTTCGCATTTACTGAACGTCGGATTGTGCTGCAAGTTGACGCAGTACAAAATGTAATATACCGCCATTGACAAAATAATCCCATTCCATGGGAGTATCTATTCTAACTCTGACGGTAAAGCGCTGTGTTTCACCTTTACCCGTTACGACAATTTCAACCGTTTCAGCGCCCATGTCAAGATCTTCCACGGACAATATTTCTGAGCCATCAAGACCCAGAGTTTTGCGGCTTTGGCCCTCAATAAACTGCAACGGCAAAATACCCATGCCGACCAGGTTGGAACGATGAATACGCTCGAAGCTTTCTACGATAACCATGCGCACCCCCAGTAAAGAAGGACCTTTAGCAGCCCAGTCACGGGAGGATCCTGTGCCATATTCCTTACCGGCAATGACCACCAACGGTGTATTCTGTTGCCGATAATGCACGGCCGCATCAAAAATACTCATTTGTGCACCGCCCGGTTGCAATCGGGTCCATCCACCTTCCGTACCCGGGGCCATTTCATTGCGTAAACGAATATTGGCAAAGGTACCGCGCATCATAACCTCATGATTACCACGGCGTGAGCCATAGGAGTTAAAATCCTCTGGCGCTACTCCATGCTCCTGCAGATACAGGCCTGCTGGATTATCAGCCATGATGGCACCTGCCGGAGAAATGTGATCGGTCGTAATACTGTCACCCAACAAGGCCAGAATTCTGGCGCCCATGATTTTCCGAATGCCGGGTACCTTGGAAGTTATACCGTCAAAATAGGGGGGTTTGCGCACATAGGTTGACTTTTCATCCCAGTCAAAACGACTGCTGGGCGTAGTTGAGATGCTCTGCCAACGCTGGTCACCTGTGAATACGTCCGCATATTTAGAAGTATAGACCTCGCGGGTCAAAACCTTTTCGATAGCGCTCTGAATCTCTTGCTGACTTGGCCAGATATCCCGCAAGTAAACCGGCTCACCGGTACGATCCTGCCCCAGCGGCTGCTGCTCAAGATCAATCCCCATAGTACCTGCTATGGCGTACGCCACAACCAGTGGCGGTGAAGCGAGAAAATTCATTTGCACATCGGCATGGATACGCCCTTCGAAATTTCGATTGCCAGACAGTACCGAAGAAGCAACAATCTCTTCGGCACGAATCGCATTGCTGATCACCGCAGGCAGTGGCCCTGAATTACCGATACAGGTTGTGCAACCATACCCGACCACATCAAAACCAAGCTGGGACAGTGGTTCCAGCAAGCCGGCCTTTTCAAGATAGGCGGTAACCACTTGCGAACCCGGCGCCAGAGAAGTTTTAACCCATGGCTTGACCACCAAACCTTTGGCCACCGCTTTTTGCGCCAACAGGCCGGCGCCCATGATGACACCTGGATTTGAGGTATTGGTACAGCTGGTAATCGCTGCAATCACCACCGCATTATCCCGCAAGGTAAACTGCTGACCATTCAATTCCAGATCGGCTCGCCCGCAGCCATTACGCTTCGCAGCCAGATTTGCCGCAGCGGCGGTGGTGACTGTCGCAGCTGCGGTCAGTTCGATACGATCCTGAGGCCGCTTTGGCCCCGCAATACAGGCCTTCACTGTCGCCAGGTCCAATTCCAGTGTGGTGCTATAACGTGCCCGGGTTGACCCGGCCTGGCGAAACATCCCTTGCGCTTTGGCATAGGCTTCCACCAGCGCGACCTGACTGGCACTGCGACCGGTCAGCTGCAGATAGTTCAAGGTTTCCTGATCAACCGGAAATAAACCACAGGTCGCACCGTATTCGGGTGCCATATTTGCGATTGTTGCACGGTCAGCAACGGTCAGTTGATCCAGACCTTCACCAAAAAATTCCACAAACTTGCCGACCACACCCAGTTCACGCAGTAGCTGAACAATGGTTAATACCAAGTCGGTGCTGGTACGCCCTTCCGGCAATTTTCCGGACAAACAAAAACCCACCACTTGGGGGATCAGCATGGTGATTGGCTGACCGAGCATGGCGGCCTCCGCCTCAATACCACCTACCCCCCAACCCAATACCCCAAGGCCGTTAACCATGGTGGTATGGGAGTCTGTACCGACCAAGGTATCAGGAAAAACCTGGGTAACACCGTCCTTGTCACGAGTCAGTTCCACACCCGCCAGATATTCGATATTGACTTGATGTACGATGCCGGTATCCGGGGGCACTACCTGAAAATTATCGAATGCATCTTTGCCCCAGCGCAGAAAAGCGTAACGTTCTCCATTGCGCTGATACTCCATATCACAATTTTTGGAGAGCGCCGCAGCTGAGCCAAAATAATCAACCATGACTGAATGATCGATCACCAGATCAGCACGGGATAAAGGGTTGATTCGATCCGGATTGCCACCTAAATCAACCATAGCATCACGCATCACCGCCAGATCAACAACAGCAGGCACACCGGTAAAATCCTGCAAAAGAACTCGCGCCGGAGTAAAAGCGATTTCTGTCTGCGGCTGTGCCGCAGGATCCCAACGCAACAAGGCTTCGATATCACCGGCCGTTACTGCAATACCATCTTCGTGACGGAGCAGATTTTCAAGCAAAATCTTCAAGGAAAAAGGCAGACTAGCGACATCGCCACGAGACTTCAGGGCCTGAATATTGAACATCTCGTACTGCTGTTGTCGCAGAGACAACAGCTGTCTTGCCTGAAAAGTATTTTTGCTCATGGTGCGGCCTCACGGTAAAGGATATTGATTCGCTTAGAGGAAATGATTTTCTGTTCAAGGATTGTCTTGCTTGCGGCACCCGAACAGGTGATAAAAATGGCGCCAAATTATACCAGCATCGGGGTCTGGAATCATGGCCATTCAGTACAAATGACAGGCTCCAGGGAGGCTGCAGCACACGCCTCCACCCTGCCGAGATGATCCGAATGTGCTACTATTGGACGCACTTTTAAGTAGTGGTTAAAATGAGACTGTCGTAGTCTTGGATGAGGTTCGATTGTGCCCTGGAATCTCCTCAGAGCCACTCAGCCCATACATTTTGAGCAAAGGGAGACAGCATGTCCGGCCAATACCAAACACAATACAACGAATCGATTCAGCACCCTGATCAATTCTGGGCCAGAGCCGCAGCCAAAATTGATTGGTACAAACCCTGGGATCGCGTCCTTGACAGTTCCCAGGCTCCGTTTTATCACTGGTTCCGCGGTGGTGAACTAAATACCTGCTATAACTGTCTGGATCGACATGTCGAAAGCGGCCGCGCCGATCAGGACGCTCTGATTTATGATAGCCCGGTCACCGGCACGATCAAACATTACAGTTACCGCCAGTTGCGCGATGAAGTAGCCACCTTTGCCGGGGCCTTGCGCAATATTGGCATCAATAAAGGGGATCGGGTCATCATCTACATGCCGATGATTCCCGAAGCCGCCATCGCTATGTTGGCTTGCGCCCGTATCGGCGCCATCCACTCTGTAGTCTTCGGCGGTTTTGCTGCTAACGAACTCGCCACCAGGGTTGATGATGCCAAGCCAAAAGCGATTGTCAGCGCTTCCTGCGGCATTGAAGTCAGTCGTATTATTGAATACAAACCGTTGCTGGATAAGGCACTGGATCTGGCTGAACATGACGTTGCTCACTGTATCATCCTGCAACGTCCTCAGTGCACCGCAGCCATGACTGCCGGGCGTGATCTGGACTGGAGTGAGGTGATTGCCACGGCCACAGCAGCAGACTGTGTTTCGGTCGCTGCTACGGCCCCGCTGTATATCCTTTATACCTCGGGTACGACTGGCCAACCCAAGGGGGTATTACGGGATAACGGTGGCCACGCCGTGGCCCTCAAATGGTCAATGCAGAATGTCTACGGAGTTTCTCCCGGTGAGGTCTACTGGGCCGCGTCGGATGTCGGCTGGGTTGTAGGCCACTCCTACATCGTCTATGCCCCACTATTGCACGGCTGCACCACCATTCTCTATGAAGGCAAACCCGTCGGTACACCTGACCCGGGTGCATTCTGGCGGGTCATAGAGCAGCATAAGGTCAGCGTGTTGTTTACGGCACCCACCGCATTCCGCGCCATCAAGAAGGAAGACCCGCAAGGTCACTACATCAAAAAATATGATCTCTCCTGTTTCCAATCCCTGTTTCTAGCCGGTGAGCGCTGTGATCCTGACACGCTGGACTGGGCAAAAAGCCAGCTTGATGTCCCTGTTATCGATCACTGGTGGCAGACCGAAACCGCCTGGGCGATCGCCGCCAATTGCCTCGGTATTGAATCCTTGCCAATCCGCCCAGGTTCACCAACCAAGGCGGCACCTGGTTACAACGTCTGTATACTCAATGAAGATGGCGAAGAGATACCCGCTGGCGACATGGGCAGTATTGTCATCAAACTTCCTCTGCCACCTGCCTGCCTGCCGACGCTATGGCAAAATGACGATCGATACAAAGAAGCCTATTTGAATCGCTTCCCGGGTTATTACCTGACTGGAGAGGCGGGCTATAAGGATGAAGACGGTTATCTGTGGATTATGAGTCGAATCGACGATGTCATCAATGTTGCCGGTCACCGCCTCTCGACCGGAGCCATGGAAGAAGTCATTGCTGCACACCCGGATGTTGCTGAATGTGCTGTCACCGGTGTCGCCGATGCCATGAAAGGACAGATCCCAGTGGGATTTGTGGTGCTTAAATCAGGGGTCGACCGTGGTGAAGAAGCCATCGTCCCGGAACTCATACAGAGTATCCGGGACAAAATCGGCCCTGTGGCAGCATTCAAGAAAGCGCTGGTGGTCAAAAGACTGCCAAAAACCCGTTCTGGCAAGATTCTGCGTGGCACCATCACCAAAATCGCCGATGGCAGCGAATGGAAGATGCCAGCCACCATCGATGACCCGGTAATACTGGATGAAATCACTGAATCCTTGCAACGCCTGGGATATCCTGCCTAACCTGCCTAACCTGGACAACCTGAACAACTCCACTTATCCACTCGTCCGCTCCGGTTAATGCAAAATTGGGGTAGATTCCGCGGTACTCGGAGTAATTTTATTCGAGTGCCCAGTCGGCTCAGGTTCAAGTAGCTTCAGCATGCGGTTAAAGGAGTCAAGGTGCTCTGATACGATCGTTAGCTGGGTTCGGGTTTCAGCGATTCGCTGATTGACCTGTCGGCGGTCTTGCTGTAACTGCTGCAGGTTGAACAAACGCCGTTCAATCATTTCATGGTGATAGCCAATCTGCTGATACAAAGGGCCTAAAATGGATCGTGCCCATTGTTTTACCGCAGTGTACAGGGTTTGATAGATAAACCGGGCACGGCTGACCAACTGAATAAAAAACTTCTTGATCACAAAGTGTTGCTCCGAAAGCAGCATGCTGGCACTATTTTGATAGTTATCCACCTCTTCGCGGAGAATACGAAACTGGTCAAAAAAGGATGCCGCCTTAAAGGGCTCCGGTTTTAGCATTGGCAGGCCATGTTTTTGATGAAACAGCAGATAGATCTTTTTTGCCAGCATACGCAACGCTTCAGTTTTCTCTTCCACCTCTGAGACAATTTCAGATGCTCCTTTAAACAAGGAGGACATGTTTTTTCGCAAACCCTTGGTAGTCCAGCTTTTGCGCATCCCTTCACGACTATCAGCAACCAGGCCATCGAAATTGCCAATGCGCAGCAGATAGAGAATATCCTTAACCTGATTGTTAAGCATATTACGAGTCGTCTGGAAACTTTCGACTTCCAACTGGTACAGGTCTCGTTGCTTTTTTACCCGCTCTGTCATTAGTGCAAGAGTTCCCGCACTTTGATTCTGCAACACTTCCAATTCATTGACTTCTTTTAGATATTGCTCTTTTTGCTGCTCGATCATGAGCCTTGAACTGTTAATCATGTCACCAATTTCATTGCTGACCCGGCGCAGGATTAACTGTTTTTTATTACTAACCAAATCATTGCCGAGATGTTTTTCGAGGGCATCAAGACCACATTTCTCCATCAGCTCCCGGTCATTTCGAATTCTGGAAATCAAGCCCTTGCGAGCTGAAACCGGAAACACCAAATCCTTGCCAATACCCAGCATGCTTGCTGTAGCCTCCACCTGCTTTTGAATGGCTTTCTCAATAGTCAAATCATCCAGCAACTCATCCCACAACATATCGATTTTATTCAGTACGACGATTTGCCCTCCCTGTTTCGAGGTATGCGCCCCACCGATATTTCGGTCCCATATTTCCTTGTCGGACTGGGTGACTCCGGTATCAGCAGCGAGCACAAACAATACAATGTGTGCATTTGGCAATATACGCAATGTCAATTCCTGCTCAATACCTTGAGCATTCAAGCCCGGTGTATCGAGAATAATAAGGCCTTGTTGCAGAATCGGATGAGGGTAATTGATGATGGCATGACGCCACATCGGTACAGTCAGAAAATCCTCTTCCTGGCTGATATAAAGACCCATCCGTTCCGCTTCTTCCGGGTTGACATCACAACTTCTGGCCAGCTCACCCAGCGTTTCAGTGACCTGCTCCGGTGAAGCCAGATCCAGTGGTAGCTGGGTCCAGTTTTCCGGTAGTTTTTTCAACTCGGCGATGGTGTAATTCGTTTTGCGGGTTGCTATCGGTAGGAGTTTAATACAAGGTGGATCGTTATCATCATAGAGTAGTTCGGTGGTACACATTGTCGTCCGGCCCGGAGTTGATGGTAGCAATCTACGCCCCTGGTCAGCAAAAAATATTGCATTAACTAATTCGCTTTTGCCACGTGAAAACTCCCCAACAATAGCCACGACCAGCCTGTTGCTACGCAGTTCATCAAGCAGCTCGTAAAGACGAAATTCCTCCAGATCAATGATCTCAGACTGAGATTCAATCCAGTGAATATAGCTCTCGATACTGGATGCCAGATCATTCGCCCAGTCCTGATAGTCCTGTAGTCGGCTGGCAAGCTTCTGGCTACCTGCCGATGTCATTTTCTGGCTCAAGTGAATGGTTTTCCCGTCAGTGTCCGTTTCAGAAACGTTGTCAGAAGCATACCGCCCGTGTTCTATTATGGCAGGTTATTCAGGTCACGACACCACGGGGAAGCCATTTTGCACCCGAGATCAATACCGTTTTATGTCGGGATGTCTTGCCACGAACCACTTCAACCCGGCTTTTTGCCGTACCACACTGTTTGGCCAGAAACGCACAAAGTGCCGCATTTGCCTTACCGTCGACCGGAGGTGATTGAATCCGTACCAACAATTCATTTTCACGAACACCCGTGATCAGGTTCTTTTGTGCTCTGGGAACAAGGTAGACTTTTACGAACAAGTCCTCGCCCTGGCGACGGAACCAGTTTGATTCAGGCACACACTTAACCCTGCATCAATACCTGGCCGACATCCAACACTGGTTGAATCAATATTTTCTGAATCAAGATCAAAATAATAAACACCACAATAGGCGACATATCCAATCCACCAAAGCTGGGAATCAGGCGTCTGGCCGGGGCCATGAGTGGCTCTGTCAAGGAATGCACCAGTGCTACGGCCGGGTTATAACTATTCGGCGCCACCCAGCTGAGTATAATTCGAATCAACACGGCATAGTAGAAGATCTGAGACAGTTGCAACAATACATCACCGATCGAATATACCAACAAGCCAAAAAATGCAGGTTGAAAACCCTGAATCTGCCATAACAAAAAAAACTTCAGTATCGTCAGACCGAGTGCCAGGATAATTGAAGACATATCAATACCCAGCAATCCTGGAATATAACGCCTGAATAGCTGCAAAGGTGGATCCGAAACTTTGACGATAACCCGACTGATCGGGTTATAAAAATCCGCATGCACCAGTTGCAGGAGAAACCTTAACATAACCACGTAAATATAAAGATCAAAAATGATGCCGATCAGAAAACTGCCGGCATTACCCAGATAACCACCCATTTAATCGTCCCCCAGTAAAACGGCAAGTTCTCTGGAACGTGCTGCAGCAGCTTTAACTGCAGCACAGATCTGCTTAGCGGTCAGCTGCTCCTCCAACACCGCCAAGGCTCGTTCGGTGGTCCCACCGGGTGAAGTGACACGTTTGCGCAATACCGAGAACGTTTCATTTGATTCCATTGCCATGCGTGCGCTACCCAAGGCTGTTTCCAAAATCAGCAACCGTGCCTGATCAGGCGCCAAACCAAGCGATTCGGCAGCTTCCTGTATCGCTTCCATAAAATACATAAAGTAGGCCGGGCCACTTCCGGATACCGCGGTAACAGAATCCAGGTCCGCTTCCTGTTTTACCCATATCACTGAACCAACAGCCCGCATCAGACTTTCAGCACTGTCGCGTTGTTCGCAGCTTACTGTTTCAACCGCAAAAAGTCCGGTAGCACCGGCACCCACCAGCGCCGGTGTATTGGGTATAGCCCGAATCAACGGAGGTTCGCAATCCAACCAGCGACGCAGATCTGTAAGACGTATGCCAGCAGCAATAGATATCACCACTGGCAACTTGCCTGCGACCACAGGCGCCAGCTTCGCTGCCACCTGGTGTAAAACCTGTGGCTTTACTGCCAATACCAGCACATCCGCCCAAGCCGCAATCATATCATTATCTTCAACACACTCGACTTCATGGTGAAGCCGGGCATTGCTGCGCTGCGCCGGATTGGGATCTGCGCAGCGAATCAGGCCTGGTTCAACACCATTTTTGATCAGGCCACCGATCAGGCTACCCGCCATATTGCCAGCACCGATAAAACCGATTTTTAAATTTTTCATAGCGTACTTCTTTAAATAAGCTGGTTAAACATCTATTGTTGAACGCATCTTCAAGGACCGCTGGCCAAAAATCGCCGTACCCACCCGAACCAGGGTACTGCCTGCAGCAATTGCCGCCTCAAGATCGCCGGACATGCCCATTGACAGGGTATCAATACCTGGTAATTCTCTTTGCAGCCTATGAAACAATACTTGAGCCCGCTGGAAACCACCCAGCTGTTGCTCAAAACCCTTCCTTGGCTTGGGTATCACCATAATGCCGCGTAGTCGAACCCCGGACAACGGCTGCAGCCGCTGTGCCAGTGCGATCAGCTGCGTACTGTCGAGACCGGATTTTCCCGACTCGTGGTCGAGATTAATCTGCAGACAGATATTCAGCGGATCCATGCCCGAGGGCCGTTGCTGGCTGAGGCGACTGGCAATTTTAAAGCGATCGACACTATGTGCCCAGTGAAAATATTTAGCAATCTCACGCGTTTTATTGCTCTGAATATGTCCGATAAAATGCCACTCCAGTTCGAGATCAATTAATTCGGTGATTTTAGGCAGCGCATCCTGCAGGTAATTCTCACCAAAGGCACGCTGGCCCAATGCATAAAGTCTGGCCACTGCCGCTGCCGTATGGGTTTTGCTGACCGCCAGCAAACGAACACTTGCAGGTTTGCGCCCAACCTGCTGTGTGGCAAGCCGAATACGGTCCAAAACCACTTGATAATCGGATACGACAGATGTGCTGGTCATAGGTGGGAATTATACTCGCGAGGACCTGATCAGTACCATTGCCTCCCTACCGGTTTCACCATCATCCAACCTGAGAATACACTGCGTACCCACAGATCCTAGGAGGCTGTCCGAGAATAGGAGCCGACCGGTTTGTTGCTCCTGCAAAACAGGCAGTGGCCGATCAGAAGTCTGACCAAAGCAGGCCGAAACCTTGCGCCTATCTCAAGAAGGCTTCACGCAGCCAGTTCGAAAATAGTGATTGCGATCCACCGTGTGGATTGTTGGGTTACTATCGATTACATACACCGCATATGTTTGGGTCCTTGGCAATTCTCAGTCCATTTGGCCCACAAAGTTTTCATGTAGGAAACAATATCCTTGGCATCCTGCGGCTCAAGCACGCCCTTCCATGCGACCATACGATTCTTCCTTGGTGAGCCTTCAAGAATGGTTTTCGCGATGGCTGCATCGGTATGGTGCCATGCATGGGTGAAGTCATTCAAGGGTGGAGCCATAACATAGTCTTTAGTTGTGAGACTTTTGAGGGTGTAGGTCTCGCCCGTGCCTTCCTTTCCATGACAGGCTTGGCAGAACGTATTGAACAACTGCTGGCCATGTTTTTCAGCCTGTGTTTGTGGTGGACGAATGCCTGCTGTTCGCTGCCAGTTCTTGCCACCATCGACTGAACGAATAATCTGCCCAAACTGATCGGTCGCCAAAAGAACTGGTGCTTGTGCGCCGTTGATAATGTGAGTCAATACCTGGGATCCGAATTCATTACCCAATTCGTCCCACTTGGCTGCAGCCTCATCGAATATCAACAATCCCTTGGTGACGACAAAAGCGTATAGTTTGCCGCTATTGGTGGTAGCCAACATCGTGATCGGTAACGCCGTTTTATAGGACAGTTGCCAGGTTTTACCGGTATCCGTACTGACGTAAATACCCCCACGGGCTGCACTGTACAACGTACCAGAAGCACCGGGCAACATCGCCACTGCCGATATTTTGCGTAATTCAGACATCGATGTTCCAGCGGCAACAGCAGGCAACTGCCAAACAACTGCCGCCAGAATAACAATGAAGGATACTTTGGTAAGAAACCCTGAAACATGGTTCATCGGCAATCCTCCCGCCTATGGGCCAACGACGGCACTGTAACCGGCATCAGCTACCGCCTGGATCAAAGCGGCCGTATTGGTACTGCCCTGCACGGTAGCCTGACCAGGCTCCAGTGTTACGGTAACTTCTTCAACGCCATCGACCGCCTGCAAGGCTTCCTGGGTATGTTTGACACAATGACCACAGGTCATTCCGGTAATATTCAATGTTGTACTCATATTGATCTCCTTTTAGGGTTGAGTGAAAAGAAACGCAAACGATTGGCATTGGTAACCACAGTAACCGATGACAGCGCCATGGCGGCACTGGCAAACATGGGTTGCAGCAACCAACCGGTAAGAGGATAGAATAATCCGGCAGCCAACGGGATACCAATCACGTTGTAAATAAAGGCACCAAACAAATTCTGTTTGATATTGCGCAAGGTGGCACTGGAAATGGCGATTGCTGTACTGACATTGAGCAGGGAATCACCAGCCAATGTGATGTCAGCATTATTGATGGCGACATCCGTGCCGCTGCCGATGGCAAAACCGGTATTGGCCTGAGCCAGTGCCGGAGCATCATTAACACCATCACCCACCATGCCGACTTTATGCCCCTGAGCCTGCAGGGCGCGGATCACCTCCAGCTTACCCTCCGGCATGACCTCACTGTGAACCTCATCAATACCCAGTTGATTGGCCACAGCCTGTGCTGTCAGTTTGTTATCACCGGTGCACATGACCACAGAAACACCGAGTCGGTGCAAGGCCTTGATGGCCTCGGCGGTATCATTGCGCACCGGATCTTTGAGGATCAAAAGTCCCAACAGACGCTCGCTTGTTGCCAGCCAGATCGGGGTACCGCCTTCTCCTGCCTGTTGCTCTGCTGTTGCCGTCAACGCGGGGTTAATGACAATACCCTGTTCCTGAAGAAACCGCAGGTTACCCAAATAGTAAACTCCACCGTCAATATTGCCTTGTATGCCCATGCCGGTAACAGCAGCAAACTGTTTTACCGGCTGAAGTTCCAGTCCCCGTTCTCCAGCGGCTTCTAAAATAGCCGCAGCCAACGGATGTTCCGAGTCTTTCTCCAGGCTGGCAGCGAAACCCAGTAATGCTGATTCACTGGTGTTTTCTGCACAAACCAGCTCACTGACTGCGGGCTTGCCTATGGTCAAAGTACCCGTTTTATCCACCACCAAGTGACTAAGACTACTGGCCGACTGTAACGCTTCGCTGTTGCGGATCAGAATATTGAGCTGTGCAGCCCGGCCCGTCCCAACCATGGTGGCGATCGGGGTCGCTAACCCCAACGCACAGGGACAGGCAATAACCAGTACCGCAATCGCAGTCGTCAGTGCATACGCAAGTACCGGCTCGGGGCCAATAAAATACCAGAACAGAAAGGTCACGATTGAAATAAACACCACAATCGGCACAAAAACACCTGCCACACGATCCACCAACCGGCCAATCGGTGGCTTGCTGAGCTGGGCTTTTTTCACCATGGCAATAATATGTGCCAGCGTGGTCTCCTCACCCAGGCGAGCTACAGCGAACAGTAACGTACCCGTACCATTCACCGTGCCTCCGGTGACCACATCGCCGAGTACTTTTTCAACCGGCACCGGTTCACCGGTGAGCATCGATTCATCGACGCTGGACTGACCGTCTACCACTTCACCATCAATAGGAATCACTGCCCCCGGTTTGACCCGTACCCGATCACCCACACGCAACAGGGACACCGGCAATTCAACTTCACCCTGCTCACGTACCACAAGTGCCGTTTTCGGCGCCAACTGCACCAAGGCACCGATCGCTTCACTGGTGATACGCTTGGCCCGGGTTTCCAATGCATGACCCAATTGGAGAAAGGACAATATCAGCACAGCGGCATCGAAATAGAAATTCTTGCCACCACCGGGAATAAAATCCGGGTTAATCACTAAAATGGTCGATGAAATCCAGGCAGCCGAAGTTCCCAACGCAACCAGGGTATCCATATTGGCTGAAAGGTGTTTGGCTTGTTTCAGGGCTGTGCGGTAATAATTTCTCCCGCTAAACCACATTGTAAACAAGGTCAATAATGAAACCAATCCCCAAAACCCCTGGCCGTTGATCCCAAACAGGGTCTGCGATGTGGTAAGCTCGGGAAGAATCCCAGCATATTCAGTGCTAATCAGCGCAGCACCCACAATGCCTGCGAATAACGCTTTATACCAGGACTTGCGAATTTCCCGTCTTGCAAGAGCCGCCTGTTCGGCGTAGGGATCAGCGTACAACTCCTCAATCTCAACGTCATAACCCGCACTGCGTAGCCGCAGCAGCAGATCCGCTGGGTGTTCAGATGTCGTAATATCAACCCGTGGCCAGCGCACTTGAATCTGCGCAGCCTGGCTCGTTGGTGATGATGGTTGAAGTGTTTTCTTGAGCAGCTCATCAGCAGGCTGTCCTGTGCCGGCGCGAAAATACAACGTAAAGCCTTCCGCTTGCAGTGCCGATTCCACATAGCTGGCCGCATAACCCTGATCTAGCACCGCCGCGACCACCTGCTGTGGATCACCTCCTGTGATCAGCGCTTTTTTATCCACCAGATCTACGCTGGCTTGCAGCACCCCCGAGACCGATAAAATAGCCTTCTCGACCCGGCTAACACAGCTGGAACAGGTCATATCCGACACCGCGATTTCATAACTATCCGTGACTGCCGTACCTTTGCGAGTGGGCAATCTGGCTTCGTATCCCTGATCGATAACGGCTGCTACGACTTGCTCTGGATCACCACCGACGACCTGTGCATTCTTTTCAATCAGATTGACACTGGATTCTGTTACCCCAGAAACAGAAGCAATCGCCTTCTCGACCCGGCTAACGCAGCTTGAGCAGGTCATATCGGCAATCTCAATCACATAGGGTGTGACGGAACTCGCCGTCTGCGCTGTAGTGTGCGAGGTCTTCGTGGCCACGGGCTCAACTACCGCACAGGCATCCTGTTCCCCAAAGACAGCCCGCGCCGGATAACCGGCATCTGTCAAGGTCGCAATGACTGCATCAGGACTGCCACCAGTGATTTGGGCCGTCTGTTGCTGCAGATCAACAACAGCCGCAGTGACATCGACCACTGCGAGTGCAGCTTGTTGAACTCGATTTACACAATGCTGACAAGTCATACCTTCAACAGTCAGGGTGTAGGTTTGGGTAGGTGATATCGTAGAAGCTAGAGATAAACGGTTCATAACGAAAAGCTCACGGTCAGCATATATGTCTGCTAACCGATGGTTGCAAGAATAGGAAAGGTGTTTAATAACCACACCGCAAAACGTGACAGATAGCCGGTAATCATGGCGATCCCCATCACTATCATGAGGGTGCCTGCAGTGATATACAAGACCCGACTGAAGCGTTGTAATCGTTGCATACGCTGACTCAAGGCACTGGAAAACAATGCCGCGAGGATGAACGGCAAACCCAAGCCCGCGGAATAACTCGATAACAGACTGATGCCGGCATGGGTCGTAGCAGCGGTAGCGGACAAGGTTAAGATGGCACCTAGAATCGGGCCGATACAGGGTGTCCAGCCAAAGGCAAAGGCAAGACCTAAGACAAAGGCTGACAAGCTACGCCCCCCCTTCATCTCCACCTGAAAGCGGGTATCATGACCCATCCACCGACCCAGCCAGCTGGCGTTGAGCAAGCCGGTCATATACAGTCCAAACAGGATAATGATCACACCACCGATAATATTTGTTTCGTAACGATAGCGCGCCAGTAGCGAACCCAGAAGTGTGGCACTGGCCCCCAGCGAAATAAAAATAACTGAAAAACCGAGCACAAAAAACCCGCTGAGCAGCAAGCTGGTTCGATGTGTAGCCAGGCGACCTGAGCCTGGCTTCTCCACTGGAGACTGGCCGGCAATATAGGACAGATAGCCTGGCACCAGCGGTAACACACAAGGTGACAGAAAAGAAATTAATCCTGCTGCAAATGCCACCGCCAATGTCAAAGAAGAAATATCCATTGTCAAAAAAATTAATCCTGCTGTAATTTTCTGATCATTGGCAACAGCTTCTTACTCCAGATTTCAGGGTTGATTGCTCCAATCCTCTTGTAGACAATATGCCCGGTTTTGTCGATAACAAAAGTTTCCGGAACCCCATACACACCCCAGTCAATGGCTACCTTGCCATCGATATCAGCACCGGTTCGGGTATAGGGATCACCCAGCTCATCCAGCCAGTTGGCTGCATCGTCCGGTTTATCTTTGTAATTCAAACCGTGTATGGGAACAATTTTTTCACGTGAGATCTGCATCCATAACGGATGTTCTGCACGGCAGGCAGTGCACCAGGAAGCGAAAACATTGACCAGGGAAACCTTACCGACCAGGTTTTTGGAGGCCAGGCCCAAGGTTCTCCCTTTCACAGCCGGCAACGAAAACTGTGGCACAGACTTGTTAATCAGCGGTGAGGGAACCAGTGTAGGGTCCATGGTTAAGCCAACACCAAGAAAGATAGCAATCACAACAAATATTGCCAACGGCAACAGATTAGCCAGTCTGTGTTTATTCTTCACAGGCGTCGGCTGTGCGTTGTGATCCGACACAATCGTGCCGTTCGTATTCGATTCTGTCATTTATTGTACTCCGTTTTGTTTGCGAAAGGATTGGTCACGACGTGACCATTCGATATAGATTTCATCCGACCAGCGTGACTGGAACCAGGCTATGATCGACCTGATCTCTTCATCTTTGAGTATTCCGCCCCAGGCCGGCATGGCGCTACCCTGTCCCCCATTCTTGATTTTCTGAAGCAACATGGCCAGAGGATGATGCCAGGTATGCGCTGTGCCATTCAACGGTGGTGCCGGGTATTGTCCATCGGCGCCCGGTCGCTGCCAGCCGGGTGTTCCGACCGCAGCCTGACCGTGGCAGGCTGCACAATTCGCCGCAAACAGCTTGGCGCCAAGACTTACTTGGCCAAAATCATACCAACGAGCGGCGGGATCAGCTGTTGTAATCTGTGCCTTCTCCACAACAGCAGGCTGTTTTGAGGCTGGATTTACGGTTTGTTTTTGTATCTTAGCAGACTGCGCCGGAGGCGTAGTGTCCTCGCCAGAGCAGGCCACCACAAGGAGTGGTAAACCCAGGAGCAGTAAAAAATGAAATTTCATAGCTTGGTTTCCTGAAAAAATACATCGACAGCTCAGCCTGTAGGCAACCACAGACTATTATCCATAATAATTACAATGGATATTCGATCAGGAAAATTGGGGAGGGGGACGTAATTTTACCGTCGAAAAAGCAGCGATTAGGGGTATAAGTGATGGTGATACGAGAAGTTTGGCCAAGGCAAGAAAACCCATATCGCCCTGAACAGGCAACAGCTGCGACGCATCATTACAGTGCCCGCTATCACAGTGACCAGCCCCTGACTGACTCTTGGTTGGCCTGTCGCAGCAAGGGCTTACCGTTGTTCGTACAAGAAGGCGCCGCAATGCCTGCCGAGCGGTAGAAGAAGAATACAGGTTCGAGGATACTAAGGCCGTGTTATCAACCACCGCATCCGTAGCCAACGGTCCATGCGCAAACGCCTGCTGACTCACCGGGCCGATGAACAGTATAGCCGACAACATCAACAATCGAATGAAAGCCTTGCACATAGCTTGCAGGATAGCTGTTTTCGAAACACTGTGCAACGAAAAGTCCCATTCAACTAACCCATGTCAATTTGCTCTAAATGCTCTCTGGAGTATTAACGCGCAGCAAAAGCTCCAGTACTCAACGGTCGATTCGCAGTCGCTCGACAACCCGTCCATGAAGCAATTGTTCGTCAATAATTTCGTCAATGTCGGCTTCATCGACATAGGTATACCAGATACCCTGTGGGTAGATCACCACAACCGGGCCTTGCTCGCAACGACCCATACAACCTGCTTTGTTAATGCGGATCCCGCCCGGAGCATGAATGCCCAACGACTTGCAACGCTGCTTGGCATATTCCCGCATACCCGCAGCACCTGCGTCTTCACAGCATGTCTCACCGTTTTTGCGCTGATTACAACAAAAAAATACATGATATCGATAAAAAGTCTTCATCTTAAAATTCCCGGGTAGACAAAAATCGAACATCAGGCCAGCGTTCCTGTACCAGTTGTAAATTGACTCGATTGGGGGCGATGTAAGTCAAGCAATTATGTGCATCAAGTGCCAGATTGGCGGCGAGCTTATCACGAAATTGCTGCTCTCGATCATCAGAATCAAATTCCAGCCAGCGGGCCGTACTTACAGGTACGGCCTCAAAGCTGCATTCGGCCCGGTATTCGTGCAGCAGACGATGTGCCACAACATCAAATTGCAACACCCCAACCGCACCCACAATCAGGTCGTTACTGATCAAAGGCCTAAACAGCTGAGCTGCCCCTTCCTCACTCAGCTGCAACAGGCCTTTTTGTAGAGATTTAGCACGCAATGGATCACGCAGCCGAACCCGGCGAAACAATTCCGGAGCAAAATTGGGAATGCCAATAAACTTCAGATCCTCCCCTTCGCTAAAGGTGTCTCCGATCTGGATAGTGCCGTGGTTATGCAGGCCGATGATATCCCCGGCGCAAGCAGTATCAACTTGTTCACGTTTGTCGGCCATAAAGGTAATTGCATTATGGATACTCAATGTCTTTCCGAGACGAACGTGAAGTAGTTTGATACCTTTACGAAAACGTCCTGAAACAATGCGTAAAAATGCAACCCGGTCATGGTGTGACGGATCCATATTAGCCTGAATCTTGAACACCACCCCGCTCATCTTGTCTTCTACCGGAACGACCTGGCGCTGTGCAGCTTCTCTGGGCAAGGGTGAGGGGGCCTTCTCAACAAAATAATCCAGCAATTCCTCAACCCCCAGATTGGTCAAAGCCGAGCCAAAAAATACCGGTGATAACTGCCCTTGAAAAAAGGCTTTGCGATCAAAGATGTTACTGGCACCACGTAACAGTTCCACCTGCAGGCGTACTTCCTCAATCACATCGGCGACCAATATATCAAGTTCAGGGTTTTCCAACGAATCGATATACCGGTCCTGGTTACCCAGGACTGTATTGCGACTGGCAAACAGGCGTACTTGATCTGTTTCAAAATTGTAAATGCCCTTGAAACCAGCACCCATTCCAATCGGCCAGGTGACCGGTGCACACCGAATATTGAGTACCGATTCAACGTCATCGAGTAGTTCGATGGGGTCACGACCTTCCCGATCAAGCTTGTTAATGAATGTCACAATGGGGGTATCCCGCAAGCGACAGACTTCCATCAATTTAATGGTTCGCTCTTCTACACCCCGTGCAGCATCAATAACCATCATGGCTGAATCAACAGCGGTCAGGGTGCGATAGGTGTCTTCAGAAAAATCCGCATGGCCCGGGGTATCCAGAAGATTGATAACACGGCCATGATAAGCAAACTGCATCACTGAAGAGGTGACGGAAATACCCCGTTCTTTTTCCATTGCCATCCAGTCCGAAGTCGCGTAACGGCTGGCTTTTCTGGCCTTTACAGTCCCCGCCACCTGAATAGCCCCCCCATACACCAGTAGTTTTTCCGTCAGCGTGGTTTTGCCCGCATCGGGGTGGGAAATGATGGCAAAGGTGCGTCTCTTATTGATTTCATTAATAAAATTACTTTCTGACAAACTCTAATCTCCAAATATGTACACACTTCTAAATCTACTCGCACCCGAACACCAGGCACTAAAAAACCTGATATTCTAACCTTGAACAAGGTCTGATGTCAGGTGGAATTGAGATATAGCAGGTCACAGATGCCCTTCCTCGATTAAACTCTCTTTCTGACGGGCCAACCGATGAAATACCTCTCCCAGCTCCTTGCGAATCTGCCCAAACAGAACCTTCTTCCTATACTTGGGAATAAATACAACATGATACTTACACTCCCAGCGGGTGTGATTTAAACTATGAACTTCTCTCATGGTTTCTCCTTTGTGTGATGCTTGGCGGCTCACACCGAGGAGTTACTATGAGATTCCCGTTGCTGTCAAACTGTTATTGCCTCCCCAGCTGAGCTGGGGGATCTCCTTTGGTTGTTTAGTGGGTTCATTTTTGTTTTTTTTGTTTTATCGTTGTAGTAAATTGAGTAATCGTTGCAGTATTTCGACCCACGACATTCAGTCCCTTTAATAATAAGTCTAAAACCTGAGCTTCTTGTCGGTGTGGTTTTGGTAGAGGTGGCGCCACTATTGTAAGCCTGAGTTAGCTCACCAGTACCCTTAAATTTTCCAGCAACAACGAAATTCGATTCTTCATTGCCGGTGGGGGGATGTAGAGGTGGCAAGGGAGGTAGGCTTGCTGTTTTCTTTTTACCCCACCCCCATTTGGCACTGGGGCCTTTTGGCAAGCTTTTTCCCGTCTTCCCATCTTGGCCCGTATTGCCCGGTCGCTTGCTGCCAAAGAAGCCGAAGCTACCCGGCTTTTTACCGAAGACATCGGTCGACGAGGGCAGATTTGTTGGATTTGCGCCCAATCCGGGTTTTTTGGTTCCCAGCCCCGAAAGTTTGCCTGAGCCGGGTGCTGTGGTGCCCGCGGGTGAAGTTTTCCCCAGCCTGATTATAGCCCCGGGCAGGCCCATACCGGGGTTGCCGAGCCGGGTATTGATACCACCGGGATTGGCCATGCCGGGAAACAGGCTTTTTAGTGGATTATTGCCAAAACCACGATTCCCTACACCGGGCAGATTCATGTCCGGTTTGCTGGCGTCAAGACCCTTGCCAGCGGGCAGTTTTCTGCCAGCCGGGGTTTTGAACCCCAGCTTGCTGTCGGTAGGCTGCACCTTTAGTTCTGCTGAAATATTCCGCAGTGCACCCTGTCGGAGTTGTGGGCCGACGTTTACAGTGGTTTTGGTATGAAGTTTTTGTTGGATAGACTTGGAATCTTTGACCTTCGGTATGCTAGGGGCTGTCGGCTGGTTGGCCGGAGCAAGTGTGATCCCGGTTGTTGCGGGTGGGTTCAATGTGCCCAGCTGGGGATCGGGTGTGGGCGCAGGAAGCGACGGGATGGTTATGGTCCCTGAATTGCCACCCAGCATCTGGTTGCTGTTTTCCTGCAAAGTTTGGGTCTGGGCCAGGTCTGTTCCAAACAGTAACGGGAAAATCCATGCGGCTCGAAAACGGCACCGGGTAGTCCCATGATTCAGCGGCATCATCTTGTACTCCTCACTTATCGCAGTTCGCCCGAAATATGCCGCTCGGCCGGTATCTTCCGGGTGATTATTTCTGCGGCATCTTTAGCTGTTTGCACGAATCCACGTCAAGTGTAATATAGAGTGATATGCATTGCAAAAAGGGATTTGTGCAAAAAATGGGTCACAAAAAAGGGGTCAGAGCCCTTTTTTGTTAATTAATTGTTATTAATCAATGAGATAGAATACAAAAAGGGCTCTGACCCCTTTTTTGACCTCATTTTGGAGTAGATTTATGGAATTGCAGGGTGTTTCGGTTTTGGTTACGGGGGCTGCATCGGGCATGGGGAAGGCGAGCACGCTTGCAATGGCAGGGGCTGGTGCGAAGGTTGCGTTATTTGATCTCAATGCTCAGGCACTGCAAACAGCCGCCACAGAGGTGTCGGGTCTGGCAGTGGCCTGTGATGTGAGTAGCTCCGACAGTGTTGAGGTGGCTCTGCAGCAGGTGATAGCCGAACAGGGTTGTCCGCGGGTGCTGGTGAATTGTGCAGGCGTGGGCACAGCGGGCAGAATTGTTAGCCGCAGCGGGCCGTTGCCGTTGGATGATTTTCGTAAGGTCATTGAGGTTAATCTGATCGGGACGTTTAATGTCATGCGATTAGTGGCGGCGGCCATGCTCGAATTATCTGCATTGGAGCCGGATGGGGTTCGCGGCGTGGTTATAAATACGGCTTCGGTGGCCGCGTATGATGGTCAGATCGGGCAGGCAGCTTATAGCGCCTCGAAAGGGGGAATCGTTTCTCTGACCTTGACCGCCGCCAGAGAATTTGCTTCCTTCGGAATCCGTGTCATGACCATTGCCCCCGGACTGATTGCTACGCCCATGCTGTTAGGATTTCCTCAAGAAGTACAAGACAGTCTGGCGGCACAGGTGCCGTTTCCGAAACGACTCGGACAGGCCGAAGAATATGCCCGTCTGGCGTTGCATATCATCGACAATGAGCTGCTTAATGGCGAAGTGATTCGCCTGGACGGGGCAATCCGGATGCAGCCACGGTAATCCCAGGCAGGCATCCCGCTTATTGGAAAAAAGGATGGATTGGGTGAGGTTTTACCTGGGAAGCTGTTGAAAAAGTCTCAGGTGAGTGCAAGGCAAGGCAATAATCGGCGAAAAAAGTGCGGTGCACAGGCGCGTACGTGAGTGTCGAGTGGATTAGTAACGCCGCATCGTGCTGCATGAGCGTTGTTCAACAGTTTGCCAGAGCTTCGGCCGCATCACGTAGCTTGAATTTTTGAATCTTTCCAGTTGAAGTCTTAGGAAGGTCGGTGAAGATAACTGTGCGTGGTGCCTTGAAATGGGCCAGGTTATCGCGGCAGAAGTCGATGATGTCTTGTTCACTGACCGTATCACAGCCTTCCCGCAAGGTCACGAAGGCACAAGGCGTTTCCCCCCATTTTTCGTCTGATCTTGCCACGACCGCCGCCTCACGCACTGCAGGATGGCGATACAGGGTATCTTCCACTTCGATGGAGGAAATATTTTCGCCACCCGAGATTATCACATCCTTGGAACGATCCTTGATTTTGATATAGCCATCGGGCTCAATGACAGCGAGATCCCCGGAATGAAACCATCCATCCCCGAGGGCTTTGTCCGTAGTCTCCGGATTTTTCAGATAGCCTTTCATGACAATATTACCGCGAAACATGATTTCACCGACAGTTCGGCCGTCGGCCGGAACCTGCTTCATGGTGGCTGGATCCATGACTGTGAGTCCATCGAGGACATGGTAGCGTACGCCCTGGCGTGATTTGAAGCGTGTTTGTGCCTCCAGATCCAACGCATCCCACTCCCGGTGCCAGGCACAGACGACGGCGGGCCCGTATGTTTCCGTCAAGCCATAGATATGGGTCATGTTAAATCCCAGTTTTTTCATTGCCGATAGAACAGCTGCGGGCGGTGGGGCCGCTGCGGTCATGACCTTAATTTCATGGTTGAAGGATTTGCGTTCCCGATCAGTGGCGTTGACCAAAAAACCACTGATGATGGGTGCACCACAGAAGTGGGTGACCCGATGGTCATCAATCGCCCGATAAATAGTTTCCGCACTGACCGTGCGCAAGCAGATGCTGGTTCCAGCCAGAGCGGCCAACGTCCATGGAAAACACCAGCCATTGCAGTGAAACATGGGCAAGGTCCACAGATAGACTGGATGATGGGCCATCTCCCAAGCAACAATATTACCCATGGCAGTAAGGTAAGCCCCACGGTGGTGATAGACCACCCCTTTAGGATCGCCGGTGGTGCCGGAGGTGTAGTTCAGAGAAATCGCGTCCCACTCATCGCTCGGCCACTCCCAGTTAAAATCAGGATCTCCAATGGTAAGAAAATCTTCGTAATTGATGGTGCCAAGTCGTTCACCACCAGGGCCCTCACTATCTTCAATATCGATAACAAGAATATCCTGATCGACCTGTGACAGAGCTTCGGCAACGGTGGTATGAAAAGCGCTATCGGCAATCAGAATCCTGGCTTCAGCGTGCTGCAGGATGAAGGCCATACCGCGG
>ENA-ORDP01000190-ORDP01000190.1-marine-sediment-metagenome-genome-assembly--contig:-NODE-190-length-41540-cov-4.294034_pt1 | contig 41540 bp, 36 predicted proteins | sample MGYA00248627_ERZ508539 | MGnify/ENA primary metagenome ERZ508539 (study PRJEB26208, sample SAMN05571518) | marine sediment metagenome | biome: deep sea; feature: Hydrothermal vent; material... | reverse complement strand
GTCTTGAAATCCTTTGTAAAGAGCTGCTGGATCGTCTTCGTGTGACGACTGACGGCGGCCCTGCTCCTGCAGCGAATGAGCGCGAAAAGCCACCTCACTACTAAGGCCTCTTACAGCCATCAGCTTCTATTCGATATACACGAGGGAAAGAATGGATCGTGCCCTGCTCATGGCTACATAATGCAAAGCAATGCTGTTATCAGAGGGGCTAGGTTTTGGAAGGTCAACAACAATCACTGCATCATTCTCCAATCCTTTGAAATTATTTATTTTTGAGAACCCAATCTTTTTCCATTGATGAGGGTCAATTACTGCGTACTCATCCAATACCATAATTCGATTCCTCATCGACGATGAAAGACCGCTTACACAGGAATCTTCAACGTCAAATGGGGATAGAATGGTCAGCCCGCCGGGGTGAAGACCCCCATGTTCGACAATACTTAATATTTCATCTTTCAGTATCTGTGTCGCCTCTTGACGAGAATTAACGATTGTTTCATGAACTGTAGGGCCTTTTCCCGCACCCTTCGTGCCCATATCAGTACCCAATGAAGACTGAACCTTTTCAAGAATGGTTCTGGTATTCCTGCAATTAGTACGTAAAGGTACTTTGACTGGTTTTATAGATAGCAAGTATTCGATAGCTTCTGGGTCATATTTACCCAGCAAGCCGGACTGATTATTTATGTCATGGAACATGCACCAGCGACCACCTATTAATCCACCTTTTATAACTGAATCCAGCTTGTCAAGATATTCCATCTCAAACAAGTCCTGCCCTTCATCCACGATGAGGGCATCATAGCTATCCAGCCCAGCCCGACGGCAAGCCACATGGCATGCATCGGCAACGGATACCATCATCTTTGGTATGACAAAAGAGGCCTCGAGAAAATTCTTCAACCATGGAGATCGGCATGCCAGCAAAACATTCATACCCTGAGCAGTCCATCGACGAGCGAGTTCCATGGCTAAAAATGTCTTGCCTGTTCCAGCACCCCCTGAACAAAGAACCCTTGGGTTGTCGGTCACCACATCAACCATCACCATTTGATCTTCGGTCAACTGTGCGACCAGCTCTTCCACGCCTAGTGCCTGGATATACAGAGGCGCAATCGCCTCAAATTCAGGTCGGAGGTAGCGGCGAAGGACGTTAATCGCATCACTATCCGGTATGCGCCTTCCACCATCCTTTGCTCGCCAATATTGGAATAACTTACGCAACCAACTTCCCAGGTTTCTGTATTTTTTAGCATCTGCAAGTGTGTGAGGATCCCACTCGGAGCCAGACACTCGCCATTCGCAATCAGGAAAAATAACTCCATAGCCAACGGAAAATTTGGAAAATATTCGCTCAGGAAGATTGGCATGTAAATCATTCAGCAGCCCATGCAGCGCAGATTCGGCTTGCTTGAAAGGGCCTTCAGCTGATGTGTTATCCTCACCGTAGCGATTTTTATAGTGCCAAACACCATTTTGGCATGATACCCCTCCACCCTTTACTTCAATGACAAAAATGCCTTTCTGACAACAAATTAGAAAGTCGATTTCACCAAAACGTTTGTATGCATGTCGGGTGAGATTAAGCGAATGATAGGCTGTAAATGTGCCTTCTGATTCGTCAAATGATAAGGCCCTAAGCCTGTCAAAGACACGTTTCTCCGCTTGGCTGTTCGTAGCATACGGGGTGTCCGGAATCATATGCATGACAAAAACCTAAGCTTTTAATAACTCGCAAATCATTTTCGCTTGTTTTTTCGTTAGTCGTGCATACGCCAAGTTCACAAAAAATTGCTCAATATCCACTTCGGTAAGCACTGTTTTTGCCTCCCCATCAATAAGGATGTGCATACCCCTACCATCGACTTCAAGTCGATAAATTCCTTTCCCCAGAGTGATTCGGGTCTGAATGCAAGTCCATTTGCAATCTCGAGCTAAACTGAGTGCGGCACATCTTTGAGTTTTATTCCATCCCCTCATTCCTGGAGCAAACTGCTCCCGTAAAGGAGAGGGTCTTTGGGGTGGCGTACCAAGATCAAGCCCTGAATTGGACATCCGATGCGCCATCGCCGCCATACGGTGAGGTACTGCCTCGCTCAAACCTGGATAATCACGCAACTCAAGTGGGAGGTTTAACCACCCTTCTCTTGCCGAAAAAAGGATAGCTGCTAAGAGATAATCGGCTTCCTTTAATAATGGGTGACTAAACTCCAGTAAATCAGTACAGCGTTCGCGCAAAAAGAAAATCGTCATAACGCGAGAAAATGGCTTTGGATGGCGCTCAAATAACTCGGTAATGGTACTATCTACGAATCCGGACAAGTTTTGTAAGTCTTTAGCCAGTTTCATGAGCGCTTGTTTCATTCTGTCAACCAATTGGTCGGCAGACTGCTCTAAATGAGTGAGAAGTACATCCTGAGCGTTCCGTGATGTGTTCGACGACTGCCAATCAACCAATTTATCGATAGCCTCCCAATATAGTTTCTGAGAAACATCACTCACTGTGGGTACTGGACCAACTATTAACCAGTCTTTCAGAGCAGAAATCATTGGATCCGATATTTTCTGTATATCGCCATCTTCAGGATCAAAAACCAAATGACACGCCCTGGTGGCATCATCACCATGGTTGGCCAGATGGAACAGCATTGCCATCATACCTCCCACAACCTGTGGCTTATTCATTGCACGGTCTAGGTTGTCAAATTCGACGGATTCCGGCCAAACCATACGGGTGGTACTTGAAAATAACTTGGCAGCTAGCTCACGGCGAAAGGCCAAAAGAGGGACATTCCCGAAGTCACGTGCATCAGTGACACAACTTTTCCTGGCGTATCCTGATTCAAAAATGATCGACTGAACCCATGTGATTGGGAGAGGCGCAGGTACCAACAAGACACGAATTCTACCGTCAATTTCCTCAGGGAAACTAACATCGCTTACTAAACCATTCCTGTCAATAGCTTTCACTGGACCATGTAGTGAGGAAAGGTTGACGGATGCCAAGCAGGGTATGAGATGACTACATTCGCTCACAGAGTCTTTAATACATACTTCTGGGACGCTATTTGCAAACAGAGGAATCCAGCCGGGAAAGCGGCAAAGGGTATCTTGGTAATACTTATCACCAAATCCCTTGGGGGACATAATCAGGCCTGCAGCCAGCATGTAAAACAGATTGCGCTGATTGGTTACCAACAGCCATCGAATTTCTGCGTTGTCTGCTATTGGCGAATCACCAAACAAGTCGATAGTTGTTTCCATTACTTCCACTCCAAAATGTCATTGTCTGTTGGTAAAATTTCATCAATAGGGCAATGCTTGTTCTCACCTTCATATTTTTTCAACATAATGATATTGTTTATTGCTCTTGCGACCATAACGTAGAAAAGTCGCCTCTTCTGATCAACGATTTCATGGTGAAAGAAATACTCATTAATATCTGCAAGAATGACCGTATCAAACTCCAAGCCCTTACACGATTGTGCATTAATGACCATGATCCCACCTTCATCAAATAATAATTTTGAGGGGTTCATCCCATTTTTATAGGTTCGAATCTTCGGCTTTTCATTATCCAGGTTCACTTCACTTGTGTGAAGTGCTTCGATATAGCGTTCCCGCACTACGTTATTGGGAGTAATAACCCCAACAAGTACGCGTGGATTTATATCAGCCATTTTTAAAATGCTGTTAATCAGTGAAGTAAATTGGTCTTGCTTGTACTGAAGGAGTATAGGTTTCTTTGCCACCGCCCTTGCATTAGGAAGATTGGGCGGAGGGCTTGCTGGATTGCCTGTATAAAATTCCCTCGCAAGCCTGGCAATAAGGAATGTGTTGCGATAATTATCATGCAGCTCAATCACATTGCTTGGTTCAATATCAAGAACATTGCTTATCTCTTGCCGGGTACTATTTTGATCAGGAATAATTTGTTGATTTTGGTCGGCTGTGACAAAAAAGTTTTCAAATCCTAAATTCACTAATGCCTCATAAAATTGGGGTGGCATATCCTGACCTTCATCAATAATCAGATAGGGAAGTTTTGCTTTATCCTGGTTTTGAGGTTGTGCTGCAATAGTTGAATGGACTTGAGCCCAATCAACCACTCGCCAATTGCTTCCGGGTTTGTCGGGTAATTTGGGAACACGCTCATTGGTCATTACTTTGAAAGTTTTTTCAAACCAGCTTTGCCATTGCCGGCTTTGCAAGTTGTCTCCAAACAATTGCCCGCTCGCTTGATTCAAAAGATGGTTGTACACAAGAAAAATATAATCATCTCTATCTTGGCGGTGGCGCCTGGATCTTAACAGAGCAAGAACCGACTTCCCTGTTCCAGGCCCCCCGATGATCAGGTGCTGACCATCTTTAGGAAGTGCCCGCGCATCTTCCTGGCTTTTGCTAAGATCCTGAATTCCTGGAAGTTCGAATCTGCGTCTAGCCATCATTGCCCTCCAAGTCAACGCAAGCGAGAAAAGCTGTAATCCCGTTACTCTGATCACCCTTGATATATACCCGGTCCAATAAAACATTTCCGTAAGCGCAGCTCGGCTCAGGTACTAGTGAGCAAGCATGGCAAGCTGCACGGTTGAGTAAACCGGGACCTTGCCCCTCGTGTTCGGAGCAGACCGGATCCAAAGAGCACCATTCGGCATAATCGAACGCTTTTGACAATAAAGGCAAGAATCGCATAGGGGTGGCTAATTCGGCCAACCCTCCGAGTGAGCCCACCACGTCAGGAACGGCAACATAGATAAGAATACCTGACATAGGCATTGTGCTTGCCGTACAGTAGATACGCTCTTTGAGTGAAGCAGCCGGATAGCCAGCGGCTGTTTCCAGCTGTCTAATCAGAAGGTGAGCCAGTGTGTGTAGCAACAAAAACCTGGGGGAAATAACGATCACAGGTTGAAATTGCAGGCCGGTTTCTTCAAATCTGCGCTCAACAGCGTCTGTGCGTTTCCTAAGTGATCGATCAGACTCCCACCTGTTGACTGTTGCCTCATCAAAAGTGAAGAATATCCCTTCTCCATAGAGCTCAATAGCCGGAAGCCAGCTACTTTCATTAATAATATCAGGGGGCACGATTTGGCCATTCAGCCTTTGAAATCCCTTGAATACCATGATTTCCTTAAGACGATTAACGGCAACAAGACGAGCAATGGAACTTACAATTTTTCTCGGTTTTGAATCAATAGTCAACGATGATGCAATTTGCTTCCAGGCCGTCGTGTGATGAACGGTAACGAAGTCTTCGTCTTCCTCCACATTTGGAATCTCCTCAAGCAAAGCCTGATATTCACTCTCCAGCAAAATACCCTGGGTGATTTGTTTTCCGTATAAGGGATAGCCATTTTGAATCATTACCAGAGCCTTCTCTACATCCTTGGCGGAGCATCGCAAGTCACTGGCTATACTACGTAAAGCCGTCTTACGTGCTAAAGCATTCCTTGCCTGATCAATAGTTTGCCTCTTCTGCGTACTAGAATACAAGCGGTCGACTACTGACCCTTTACTAATCCGTGACTCCGGTGGAATAACCAAAGCACTGTTTGTTATTGACGAGTGGACGCGCGTATCGTTTACCTCCAAAATTTCGGCTGGTTCGTCTGGTATTTTTGGTGTTTCGTCAAATGCAATCCAAGGCTGGCGCCGGGTACGACCAAAAAAAACTCTAAGGGAATCCGGAAAATCCCCCTTTGCCTTGCAACGGCTACAGCCTATCTGTCTTCTGGATGACCCCCGATCAAACAACCGCAAATAAGCATCCTGATAATCTAGCGCACACTGTTTTTGGTTTGGTGTTCTGGCATCTCGATGAGCAAGATAGTGCCACGGTGTATCCGCCAAATGGCCATCAGCATGTACCATCACCCACGGTACCTGTTCTAGCAAGGGCTTCTTTTTACACGGATCATCGCCGTTCTCATGTGCATCCTTGTTCTGGCAGCGTGGCTCTTCACCTATTTTCAGTCCTCGCCATGGCTTGTGATATAACAACCCACAGCTTGGACATCGCATCCATGCAGGAAACCGAACTGCTGGAATACACACGCCATCAACCTTGTTATTTTCCAGCTGTTTGGCGATTGGGGGCTCTCGCAATTCTTGTTCAATGCCGAGTGCAGAACGAACTTGATCAACGTAAAGAATATTTTTCCCTGCAGGATGCCCGTCCGCTCTTCCAGTCCATGCGCGAATATCATTGACTACCATTAAATATTCCGGACCCCTCACTATGGCTCCAACAGCGCAGTGTCGCAGCAGGTGCGACAAGCGAACGGGTAGGTATTCTTTGCTCATAAGGTTTTCAAAAGTGCTGTATTTTCGACGTTGCGCATGGACTGAAGCGTAACCCAAAGCCCTTTAATTTCATCATTGTGGTTATAAAGAAGTCGGCTGGTAGTTTTATCCTTGTTGGGAGCCTGGTAATCAAGCTGAATCCGCTGTTCTTGGCAGAACTGTGCTTCTGCCAGCCAATCTTTGACTAGTCGGTCTATATGTGCGGTCGTTTCCTTCTTGTGCTCAGGATCAGCCTTTACACAGCGTCTTTTAAGGGATTCAATCACTTTTTTTACGTTCTCCCTGCTCGGATCAAACATGCCAGCCTGATTATTTTTCCTCAGGTCCTTACAGGAATGCCGAATGGCGATGACCAATGCCGCATGAAGGGCACGTTTGCGTGCCTGATAGGTATAAGGAGTGACACTGGTAGGTTCGACGAAACGGTAAAAGGAATCATGATAAGGCCTGAAGCCTTCGTAATGAGATAAACTGCGCGCTTGATCTCGGTAGTAATTTGCAAATACCAGTCCCGGAACATCGCCACGCCCAACCCTGCTACTAGCCTGAATATATTCGGCCGTGGTCAACGGTTGACCATTAATGACCATAAGAGCCAGCCTTGAAATATCCAATCCAACAGAGACCATATTGGTAGCCAGCACAGCATCAAGGCAATCTTCCTCCATGCGTGTTCGTTCGAGTCTTGAAAATGTTCTGGCGTTGTCTTCCGTACTCGAATAGCTCGTTAATTGAGCGATTCTGGCAGAGGCCCGTTTAATTACTTCTCCACCTTCGGAATCAATATCGGTTTCTTGTTGCTGGTTAATTTCATCAGTGATTCTTCGGACGATATCTCTTATATCAATATTAAAAGCATTGTGGCTGTTGCCTACCCCTTTTAGACTGCCGTGATAAAACACCTGCGACCACCAGGCTTCTAATAGATCAGCCCGGTCTTCTTCTCCTCCTTGAAACACCGCTTCGGGAGCGACATGTAAAGCAGCTGCTAAAGGTGCCATACAGCTCTGCCGATTAAGCATGGGTGCCAGATACCCTACGTACAAGCGACCCGGACATTCTTCCAAAGGTACTGTGCGCGCAAAATAGGAGTCATCACAGGAAATCCCGGGAGGAGGGAAAATCTTAAGGTCTCGCCCATAGAGTCGCTTCACTTGATGCTCAGCCATACGGATCGTAGCTGTTGCGGCAATATACTTTGGGTAAACATGGTGCTGAATCAGAACAGTATCCAGTGCCGCCTCATAGATACCCGCGACTGAGCCCAGCGCGCCAGCAATAAGATGAAGTTCGTCCTGAACAATCAGTTCTGGAGGCCTGTTGTTTATACCGAAAAACACACTGGTCCGTTCATCCCAAGCAAGGCGAGCGAACTTATCTACCGTGGCCATCAGTAATGTAGGAGGATGGTCATAGAGGGCTTCATCAACAACATTACAAGGCAAATGCCTTTGTTCCGAAAAATCGCATTTAGGATTGGTACAAAGAAAATGAAATTTCTTCTGTGTGGCGATGTAACTTTGTGGGGCATGAAACGCCGAGTCACACCACGGGCAGCGATCCAATACCAGGCTCTGCATTGCAGAAACTTTTCCTTCGCTGGCCTGGTGGACATATTTCATCGCATTCTCGAAGGTGTTGGGACTCGCGGCCTCTCCTACCCATATTCCGACAGTGATAGATTCGGTTCCCAGCCTCAAATATCTTCTGCGTATTAATTCCAGAGCACAGATCATTCGAGTTGCACGTAGAAACTGCTGCGCAGTCAAAAGCCGCAGGGTATAACGCATAATGACAGTTGTGCCTCCGCCAGAACTCGAATAGTTGAGCCTTCGCCAAACGATTAGGAAAGCAATCAAAGCCAAATAGGCTTCTGTTTTTCCGCCACCGGTAGGGAACCAGATAAGATCAACGACATCTCGAAATTCATCACCTTCATTGATGGCTGATTCGAGGACCATGAGGAGAAAAGCCAACTGAAAAGGTCGCCACCGGTACCTATCCTTTTGATGTGATTTACCGTGCACTCGGTCCACTTGCTGCATCTGGTGGAGCATGGCTTGGTTAGCCAATCTGAACGCCTGTGCGGCAAGGGGATTACTACGCAATAATGAAACACCGCCTCGCATGCGGTGGGAAGCAATTTCCATTCGCTCGGTAATACGCTTAGCTGTTTTTTTCTCATCCACTTCCAGGCTTTCAGCCAAATTCCTCTGATCAGAAATCCAATTGGAATAATCCACCACGAACCTTTCAAGCCCGTCCAGCACAGCATCACAAAGACCTGTATCTTTATTCCCGGAAGCTAAACTATGCATACTGAGAACTGAATTTTCATCACCTCCAGTATCAGCAGTAACTTGCGGGACCTCGACAGCAGGAAGGAATTCGGATTGTATTTCTGTAACGACGCCATCTTCAGCCTCCCAGTTTACGGCAGCTCCATGTCCAACAGCATAGATGTGCCTATGCTTATATTGAAGCTCTAGTTCCCGTTCTTCTTCAGACAAAAGGCTCTTATCAACATGGGGGTAGGTGGCAATTTTCCCATCATCCAGAAAACATTGTAGCGTAACCCCGAAAAGAGCCCTTTCATTTCGCTGGATTATATGTTCATTCCATTCTTGTTTGTTGAAGAGGGAGATCGTAACGATCCATCCATCTGAAAATGGCCTCCACAGAACATCTATGCCAGCACAGTGCTCCAGGACATTCCGACGCTCACTTTGTTGTTTGCGATCCTGGGACATGCGTGCTTCGAAGGTCTGGGCGTCAGCATCTCCACCAAGAGTAGTACTCGAATATTCAGCAACCAGAAATCGACCTTGTTCGTCTCGTTCCCCTGTGCGCTTGTACTGAATGGCTGAACACCTGACATGGAATCGCACTAAATCACCGCGAGTGAAGAAAGAGAAACCTACTGATGATGGAGGAATATATCGGCGCGTTCTGACAACTGGCTCGGCACCACCCTCACATATCGCATCTTCTTCATCCCCAGTGTTATCATCGACTTCATCATTTTCAAAAGCTGGATCCAAACCCACTTCACCACGCATGATCGGAAATAACACGCCTGTTGGGTATCTATCTAGTGGGCTTATGCCTTGAAGTGGGCTCTGTATTGTCGCCGGTCCAATGAGCTGTCTACGGAGCCACCGCAAGAGCCGTCTCCTACAATTTCGATAGTTCACTTAATAATTTTACCATTTATAAGAGTAGCTTAGGAGCTGCAAATAACTAACATGGGTATTTATACGCCTGAATTTGCATTAGATTAGCGTGATACGATTGAACAAAATAATGAATTATGGTTGTTCCACAGTAACTATTCAACGTGTTTAGATTTTGGTTCAGTACATAGATAACAAGTGGTCGACTGTCCATGAGTGGATAACCCGCTTACGTGCCAAAAACTATCTACTTTCACTTTGGCAGGAGTAGCCGGAGATAAAGAATCACACTTGACAGTACTCCTTTCGTACTCTATGCTGATTGCAAGAGTACGAAAGGAGTACTGTTATGTTATTACCTTCGCATCAACGCACCCTGCAGGTTATCCGCACCTATATGGAGCAGCACGGCTATGCCCCTTCCATTGCTGATATCGCACGATTGTTGGGCAATCGCTCCAAGGGGCCTGCTTTTCGTTATGTGCAGGCGCTGAAAAAGGCCGGTTATATTCACCAGATTCCTGGTCGCGCACACGGTATTGAGTTGACTGAAGGGCTTGATGTGTCGAGCAGCCTGCCTTTATTGGGTCGGATTGCCGCCGGGCGGCCGATTGAAGCCATTGCCGATGAAAGCGTGTTGAACCTGGGGGAGATGTTACTGGGGCCGGGTCGTTATGCCTTGCGGGTGGTTGGTGATTCCATGATCGAAGCCGGAATTCTGGATGGAGATACGGTCATTGTGCGGGCCTGTGATACCGCTTGTGATGGCAGTATTGTGGTGGCCTTGATTGATCATGAAGAGGCAACCCTCAAACGCCTTGGTCACAAGGTGGATGGTTCAGTGTTGTTGATTCCGGAAAATAGCAGCATGCCACCGATGATCTACCCCGCTTATCGTGTTGCCATTCAGGGAGTCGTTGTGGGCCAGTTGCGTACCTATTAGCACCGCTCAGATAACGGTACCGAACGATGGGAATATGGCGATCACCTTCGCTGATGGCTGGCTGTTGTCCCGTAATCTGGGAGCGCGCCATTGTGATGGTGGATATGGATGCTTTTTTTGCCAGCGTCGAACAGCACGACCATCCGGGCTGGCGGGACAGGCCGATAGCGATCACCAATGGTCGCCGGGGTACGTGCATTATCACTTGTTCCTACGAGGCGCGGGCCTGTGGGGTGAAAACTGGAATGCGTCTGCCACAGGCGTATCAGCTTTGTCCACAGCTGCTGCAGGTGCCGGCAACACCGCTACGCTATGCCGAGATTTCCACCACCATTATGGCGACCCTGGCGACCATTTGTCCCGATATTGAAGTCTTTTCGGTAGATGAGGCCTTTCTCGATGTCAGTTGTTGCCAGCTATTGCACGGCAGTCCTGCGCGGATTGCTAAAATGGCCAGAGAGCGTATTCTGGAAGCAACCGGATTGACCTGCTCTGCGGGTGTCAGCGGCGATAAGACGACGGCCAAGTATGCTGCCAAGCTGAGCAAGCCGGATGGTCTGAAAGTCATTCCCCCCTGGGAATCCAGAGCGGTATTACAGGATGTGCCGGTCACCGAGTTATGTGGCATTGCCCGTGGTGTCGGCAATTTTCTGGCTCGGCACGGTGTCTATCGTTGCGGTCAGATGCAGCACCTGCCGATCAGTGTGCTGGGGCAAAGATTTGGTAACCCGGGTCGGCGCATCTGGTATATGGCCCAAGGCCTGGATCCGGATCCGGTACAGTCCGCAGTGGCACCACCAAAGTCCATCGGCCATGGCAAGGTGATGCCACCCAATACCACCCGTATCGAGGTGATCAAGACCTATTTGTGGCATATGGCCCACAAGGTGGCGCAGCGCCTGAGAAGGCACGACCTGTGTGCCAGCCGTTTTTATATTGCTTTGCGCACCCAGTATCAGGGCTGGCTGAAAACCGTCGAGACGACGGCCATAGCCTGCGATGACGGACAGCAGATCGGCCGACTTTGTGAGCGGTTTTTGCAGCACTACTGGCACGGCCAGGGCGTGTGTCAGGTGCAGTTGACGGCACTGGATCCGCATTGCGACCGCCAAATTGATTTATTCCAGCAGCCGAATCCGCACAGAATAGCCGTCAACCAGGTAATGGACCGGATCAACAACCGATTTGGGTCGTTGACGCTGGCTTCAGCACGCTTGTTGCGGCGTTCCGATATGCCCGATGTGATCGCCCCTTCGTGGCGCCCCGAAGGGCACAGAAAAACGGTCTGACAAGTCGCGGTAAAGTTCGTGCCTGTTACAGAATAGGTACGATCATCAAGGCTACGATATTCATAATCTTGATTAGTGGGTTAATGGCCGGACCCGCTGTATCTTTGTAGGGATCGCCAACAGTATCACCAGTCACTGCTGCCTTGTGAGCATCGGAACCCTTGCCACCTAAATTTCCATCCTCGATGTATTTTTTGGCATTATCCCAGGCGCCACCACCGGTAGTCATGGAAATGGCCACAAATAGCCCCGTCACGATGGTGCCGATGAGCACACCACCCAACGCTTCTGGGCCGAGAGTCAGACCAACAATAATCGGCACTACTACAGGCAGTATAGAAGGAATAATCATTTCCTTGATCGCAGCCTTGGTCAGCATGTCCACTGCCCTGGAGTAATCCGGGGTTTGGGTGTGATCCATAATGCCTGGCATCTCCTTAAACTGACGACGCACTTCATTCACAATCCCGCCAGCTGCACGACCCACGGCTTCCATCGCCAAGGCGCCGAAGAGATAGGGAATCAGGCCGCCGATAAACAGACCGATGATGACCATGTGGTTAGACAGATCAAAACTCACTGCCACACCATTGTTATGTTGTAGTAGGGCTTCGGTGTAATCGGCAAACAGTACCAGGGTTGCCAGACCGGCCGAGCCAATAGCATAGCCTTTGGTAACAGCCTTGGTCGTATTACCCACAGCGTCCAGCGCATCGGTCGTCTTTCGGACATCTTCCGGCAAATTCGCCATTTCAGCAATACCACCGGCATTGTCAGTAATCGGCCCGTAGGCATCAAGTGCCACAATGATGCCGGTCATGGATAGCATGGAAGTTGCAGCAATCGCAATCCCATACAGCTCAGCCAGACTATAGGCCACATAGATAGATACACATATTGACAGTACTGGCAGGGCCGTTGATTTCATGGACACGCCCAGTCCCGCAATCACGTTGGTGCCGTCACCGGTTGTAGATGCCTCGGCGATACGCTTTACCGGTGAGTACTCCGTTGCCGTGTAGTACTCGGTAATAACGATCATGGCGACGGTCAGAATCAGGCCAACCAATGCTGAACCGAACAATTGCATAGTGCTGTAGTGGCCATTGCCAGCCATCATCGTGGCGGTAATGAAGTAGAAAGCTATGGCCGAAAGAACAGCCGCTATGATGGTACCCCGATACAGGGCATTCATAATTTTGCCACCTTCATTAATCCTGACAAAGAAAGTGCCAATGATGGATGCGATAATGGATGCGCCACCTAGCACCAGCGGGTACAGGATAGCCGTGGTGCCGAAGTCCTTCATGACCATGCTACCCAAAATCATGGTGGCTACCAACGTGACTGCGTAGGTTTCAAACAAATCCGCTGCCATACCGGCGCAGTCACCCACATTATCCCCGACATTATCGGCGATCACCGCTGGGTTACGTGGGTCATCTTCAGGAATACCGGCTTCCACCTTACCGACGATATCCGCACCTACATCTGCACCCTTGGTGAAAATACCACCACCTAAACGTGCGAAAATAGAAATCAGGGAACCCCCGAAGGCCAGACCAACCAGTGAATGTACCGAACTTGTCGACCCCATCATCTCCAGGATACTGTAATAACCGGCAACACCCAGCAAAGCCAGGCCCACTACCAGCATGCCGGTAATGGCGCCGCCTTTGAAGGCCACTTGTAGACCAGCATTCAGGCCGTCACGAGATGCTTGTGCTGTTCTCGAATTGGAGCGTACGGAAACATTCATACCGATATAGCCTGTAGCACCGGACAGGACTGCGCCAATGACAAAGCCAATTGCGGTTTCGGCACCTAATGCCAAGGCAATAGCAACAGCCAGGACAACCCCAACTATGCCGATGGCCATATACTGTCGATTAAGATAGGCAGTGGCCCCTTCCTGGATTGCCTGAGCAATTTTTTTCATTTCATCAGTACCCTGCGGCATACGCATGATACTTGAAATGGAAACAGCGCCATATAGAATGGCAAGCACTGCCGCAGCAAGTGCAAATATTAGCTCGGGACCCATGGAACAACCTCCTCGTTAAAAAAATCTGAAAAATTAGTGAGTGGATACGCCCTTTTTCGGTGGATGCTAGTTAATTGACCTAGTGCTGGAAGGTGAATAGTGCTATAGGCACGGTAGGCGTAGTAGAATTGTAGCCGTGAAGCTCGGCCGCTAGGGTAGTCAATCTCTATTCGTAAGGCAAGGTATTTGGGAACTATTCAGCGTACAAGAGCGGTGAGCTGATGGTAGGTTACACTCATTACTTTCCTCGCTTCAGTGGTATATAATTCATCCTCGAAAAAACCGTGAAATTATACCATTCATTTCCTGGTATGTGCTTCGTTGTTTGCATTTATCCGTTACATTTCAGGCAGCAAAAGCCTGTATTGAATACTGGAAAATTCTATGATCACCTCTATGGCCACTGTACTGCGCATTGGTACCCGTCGTAGCCCGTTGGCCTTGTGGCAGGCTGGGCATGTGGCCGGTTTGTTGCAGGAGATGCATCCGGAAATACGCATTGAGCTGGTCAAAATAATGACCCAGGGCGATAAAATTCTCGATGTGCCGCTCGCTGCAGCAGGTGGTAAAGGCTTGTTTCTCAAAGAACTGGAACAAGCATTGCTTGATAAACAGATTGATCTGGCGGTTCATTCTATGAAAGATGTACCGGTCCATTTTCCCGAGGGCCTGCATATTCCAGCCGTATTGATGCGTGAAGACCCTCGGGATGCGTTTGTTTCCAATCACTACGAAACACTGCAAGACCTACCACAGGGGGCGGTTATTGGAACCTGCAGTCTGCGCAGGCAAAGTCTGCTACGGGGCTGGCGTAGTGACTTGATGATCAAGGATCTGCGGGGTAATGTGAATACCCGGTTGCGAAAACTGGATGATGGCGAATTTGATGCGATTATTTTGGCAGTAGCGGGGCTGAAGCGGCTAGGTTTTGATGAGCGGATTCGGCAAGCGATCGACAAGGATCTTTTGTTGCCAGCAGTCGGACAAGGCATAGTGGGGGTGGAGTGTCGTATTTCAGATCAGAAAACCAATAATTTGTTGAAACCACTGCATCATCTTAACTCAGCACGTTGCCTGGCGGCAGAACGAGCCGCCAACGCAGCCCTGGATGGCGGCTGCCAAGTACCGTTGGCGGTGCACGCAGAGCAACAGGGCCGAAAGCTGCTGCTGCAGGGGTTTGTGGGTCGGCCAGATGGCTCGAGATTATTACGTGCCCGAGTCAATGCCGATATCGATAATGCGGCTGCTGCTGGCGAACAAATTGCGGCAGATTTGCTGCAGCAAGGTGCCAAGCAGATATTGGATGAAGTCTATCAGCAACACTAACCTGGTTGGCTTAACGGTTCTCAATACCCGCCCCTCCCGGCAGGCCAGGGCATTGGGGCAGGCCATTGACCAGTCCGGTGGCCAGCAAATCGCTTTTCCAGCGCTGGTGATACAACCTTTTTTTAGTCGTCTGGCGATGACAATACTGGCGAGCGGGCAGCATTTTGATGTTGTTATTTTTGTCAGCGCCAACGCCGTCACTGTGTTGCAACGATTACTGTCTGATGATGCCAGGATCGATTCTGAACAGCGACAAAAGGTAGCTACGACACTGGCCGGGTTGACAGAAAATACAACCGTCATCGCAGTGGGTGAAGCCACCGCTAATGTGCTACGTAGCCACGGCTTGCAACCACTGATTCCAGAACAGGGTGATTATCGCTCTGAAGCGTTATTACAGTTGCCCATTCTCCAGAATGCCGCCAAGCATAAAATTCTTCTGGTCAAGGGGGAAGGGGGTAGAAATTTACTGGCAGACATACTGCGCAAAGTCGGGGCAACGTTGTCGATACTGGAATGCTATCGCCGTCTGCCCAGCAATGCGGATCCACAGCATGTCAGTGCTGGGCTGGAGAGAGGAGTGATTGATATCGTGATTGTTACCAGTATCGACAGCGCCGCTGCTTTATTAGCCCATTTTGGACAGGAGCAGCGTCGCCGGTTACTGGATCTTCCCTGGTTGGTTTTGAGTGAGCGGATGCAGCAAACCTGTCGCCAACTCGGCTGTAACAATCGCTTGCTGGTTCCCGCACAAATAAATCAGCAAGGGATAGTGGCCTGTCTGACAGACTGGTGGCATAATGAATTTTCAGGCCAAATAGACTAATGGGGCCGAGTTGCCTGGTCAATAGAATCAACGACCGGTGTATGACAATCATGTGACTGATAAACTTATGGCAAAATCCAAACAAAACGACGAGACACCAGGGTCTGATGCAGATACAGGGCAGGAGCCTCATGAGGCTATCGACGATACTTCGTCACCCACGACCACATCGGAGCAAGCTGTAGAGAGTACCGAAGTACGAGGCGCAGCGGCACCTCCCGCAGCAGCACCTCCTGAGACAGCTCAGGCCGGGGATCGAAAGGTTGGTTCAGCCAGCAAGAATATTGCGCTGTTTGCACTTTTTTTCAGCTTGATGGCAGTGGCTGCTGCTGTAATCCTCTGGTATCGGGTGGATGTCGAGTCAAGGCTACAGGTAGGTGAAGTACGAACCGGGTTATCAGCCATGCAGGGCCGGGTTGATGATTTTCGGAGCAGCCAGCGTGATCTACTGGCAACACAGAAAACACTACAGCAAGAAGTGCAGGCGATCCCGGGTAAGCTGGATGATCTGCAGCGGCAATTGAGTAAAACGGACCAGCGGCTTGCCGGCAATCTCGATACCCTGAAAAATTCATTGCAACGCCTATATAGTGAATTGAACCGTAGCGTTGATACCTGGGCCAAGGAAGAGGTTGAACAATTGTTGGTGGTGGCTAATCAACGTCTGCAGCTGGCCGGTGACAGCCATATGGCGCTGGCAGCCATTCAGCTTGCGGATCAACGTTTGCAGAAAATCGGTGACCCTGCCTTCACGGAAGTGCGGACGTTGCTTGCCAGTGAAGTCACTGCATTGAAAAATCTCCCAATAATTGATCGTACCGGGATGGCTTTAAAAATAGCCAGTTTAGCCAATTCGGTTCCGAAATGGCCATTAAAATCAATGCCAAAAGCCCGTAAACCGGTTGTAGATTCAAGTGCAGATACAAATTTAGCTAATTGGCGTAACCAACTACAAAGTATTTGGCAGGATCTGAAAACCTTGGTCAGGATACAGAATCTTGAACAGCCAAAAAAAGCCCTACTGGCACCCGATCAGCGGTATTTTTTGGTACAAAATCTGCAAATAACTTTACGTGCTGCAGGTTTGGCGCTCCTGCAGTCGGATCAGAAACTGTTTCGTCTGCAATTGGGGACTGCAGCACAATGGCTGCAGGATTATTTTGCAAAGAGTCCGGGTCGCAAAGCTGCCCTCGCGGCTCTGGCCGGATTGCAAAAAGCCGAGATACGTCCGGCGATGCCTGATATATCGGCTTCCTTACTCGCCTTGCGTCGTCTGCGTAAAACGCAGAATCGTCAATGAAAGTTCTGGCTCTGGTATTTTTGACGCTTGTCGGTGCCATTTTTGGTACCCATCTCGCAAAAGTAGATCCGGGATATGTGCTCCTGACCCGGGGTCACTGGAGCGCCGAGTTGTCGTTGACGGTATTTTTATTTTTGTTGTTCGGTGCGGTCCTGCTGTTGTACTGGCTAATCAGATTTTTCGGTAGCGTAGTGCGTTCCCCGAAACGTTTCGGATCTTGGCGCCAACGTCGGGGAAGCAACCGTCGCTTGCAAAAAGCCGCAAAAGGCCTTACAGAACTTGTCGAAGGTAACTGGGTGAAAGCTGAGCAGGTACTGAAAAATACCACGGAGGATGGGCCAATCCCGGTACTGGGCTATCTGGCTGCTGCCTATGCAGCACAACAGCAGGGGCGACTGGAAAATCGTGACCAATATCTGGCTAAGGCCGGTGAGGCAGATCTTGCAGGTAGTTTGGCCGTCGGCCTGACCCGGGCACGTTTGCAGATGAATGCTCAGCAGTGGCAGGAGGCGCTCGCTACCTTACAAAGCCTGAAGGGTCAGCAGCCACGCCATCCACGGGTGTTACAATATTTGCTGGAAGTGTATCAGGCACTCGGTGACTGGCGACTCTTGCTGGAAACCCTGGCGACTGCAATAAAACTGAAAGTACTGCCACAGCAGGATTTGCAGGCGCTGAAATTGCAGGCTTGTGAATCGTTGCTGGCTTCGGCATCCGTAGATCGTGAAAGCCTTGTTGCGCTTTGGAACACGTTTGATAAGTCATGCCAACAACAGCCAGTGTTACTGGCCTTATATGCCGAGCGAATGCTGCAAGTTGATGCGGGTGACTTGGTTTCTCCAATGCTACAAAAGACACTAAAGCGAAAGATGGATGACAAATTGCTGGAAGTCTATGCCCGATTCAAAGGGGATGCCATCCAGCAAATTGGCTTCCTTGAAGGTCTGTTAACCAACCATCCCCGCAATCCCATGCTGTTACAAGCTACTGCACAGTTGTGTTTGCGGGATAAGTTGTGGGGCAAGGCGCGCGGTTATCTTGAGTCCGCTATTGCGGAAGGTGCCGATCACTCCGCTTATCTCAAGCTTGGTGATTTGTATGCACAGCTTGGTGAGTCAACCAAGGCCAGCGAATGCTTTCGCAAGGGATTGGTGCAAAGCCAGCATATCGCGGTACAGCTGTTCTCCGATTCTCAGGTGGATTCTTTGGTGCCTGCTGTCACAGTGGCGTTGAATTCGAAGGAATCATAAAAGAATCGGTCATTGCTCAGACCACGCGCTGCAAAAGTACCACGCGCTGCTGCAATCATTGGCGGCGGACCACTGGCATAAAGATCAAACTCGGTTAAATCCGGGTAGTGCCGCAGTAGTGCTTCGTGCACCCAGCCAGAGGCTCCATCCCAGGTACCATCCACAGCTTCCGATAATACCGGCGTGTACTGGAAATTCTTCAATTTATCACACCATGATCGCAACATGGTATCCGCGTACAGATCCGCTTTGTTACGTACACCCCAGAACAGGTGAATGGAACTGCGGGTGTTGTGTTGTAACTGTTGCTCAAGTATGGCCTTGGCTGGAGCCAAGCCAGTACCACCAGCCAGCATCAGTACCGGACGACTACTATCCTGGCGCATAAAAAAAGTCCCAAGAGGACCCTGAATTCTCAGGATGTCTTTGATTTTTAGCTGTTTGAATACATGCTCGGTAAAGTCACCTCCTTCTACGTGACGAATATGCAGTTCCAGCTGATTGTCATCGGAGGGGGCGTTGGCGATAGAGAAACTGCGGCGTCTACCATTATCAAGCAACACGTCAAGATATTGTCCAGGGAGAAAGTCGAAGATTTTCTCTTTGGGTAGCTGTAATCGTATCCGCATCACATCGTCGGTCAGTCGGGTCATACCGGCAACGCGTGACGGTAGGGTGTGGATTTTCAGTGAAGCCGCAGCCGCACCAATTTCAGCGGCATCCAGGGTCAGGTCACTACAGGGAATGGCCTGACACAACATCACCATGCCGGTAGCATGTTCTTGTTCTGAAAGTGCCGCCGGTCGCTCATCCTTTTCAGCGTAGCGAATCGAGCCTGCAGTCAACATCGTTTTGCAACTGCCACAGACGCCACTGCGGCAACCATAGGGAAACAGGATGCCGAGACGCAATGCCGCATCGAGTATAGATTCATCTTTATTGACAGTGAACTGCGTTCCAGTGCGATGGTTGGTAACACGATAACTCATAATCAATCCTGTGGCTGCGCTTTGAAAGGTTATCCGTGGCCGGCGTAGTTAAGCACCATCGGCCAGCCAGGTTGCAACCTGCTCGCTGTAGTAACTCAACGTTCCATCAGCCCCGGCTCGCTTACAGCCGAGCAAGGCTTCAAGCACGACGGCCTTTTCATTCAGCCAGCCATTTTGGGAGGCGGCCTTGAGCATGGCATATTCGCCACTGACCTGATACACGAAGGTGGGAACCTGTAATGTGCTTTTGACACGTTGCACGATATCCAGGTAGGGCATACCGGGTTTGACCATAACCATATCGGCGCCTTCCTGCAAGTCCATGGCCACTTCATACAGCGCTTCGTCACTGTTGGCAGGATCCATCTGGTAGGTATATTTATTAGTACCACCAAGATTCCCGGAGGAACCGACAGCATCACGAAAAGGACCGTAGAATGAAGAGGCATATTTTGCCGAATAAGCCATAATTCGGGTGTTGATATGGCCCGCCGCTTCCAGGGCCTGGCGGATGCTACCGATGCGGCCGTCCATCATATCGGAGGGAGCGACGATTTGTGCGCCCGCATCAGCGTGGGAAAGTGCCTGTTTGACCAGTGCCGTGACCGTCAGGTCATTAACTACGTAGCCCTGATCATCGATTAGCCCATCCTGGCCATGACTGGTGAATGGATCCAGAGCCACATCCGTCATAACACCCAGATCCGGAATTTGGTCAGTGATCGCACGAATCGCACGTTGCAGCAAACCTTCAGGGTTCCATGATTCTTCGGCAGTCAATGATTTTTTTTCGGTCGCGACCACCGGGAATAAGGCTACAGCAGGAATACTCAGTGCAGCTAGTTTTGCACATTTTTCCAGCAGCAGGTCAATACTCAAGCGATGAATGCCTGGCATGGAACCTACCGCTTCACTATGGTTAGTTCCTTCGCAGACAAACAAAGGTTGAATGAGGTCGGCCGTACCAAGGCTATTTTCGGCCATCATACGTCGGCTGAAATTGTCACGGCGCATCCGCCGCGAGCGGCAGCTGGGAAAGTTACGAAAGACGACTTGCGGATTCATGATGGTGTATTTTATTGCCCGCTGTTCTGGAAGACACGCTAACCGAGAGAGGGTTGAGTTCCTCGTCCAGCACATCACAGAGTTGCTTGAAAATTTGTGTAGCAGGCTGTGTTGGGTCGATGGTGCGGAGTTTCTGTTGTGCACTGTAATAATCTACAAGACGGACGGTCTTCTTGTGATAGTCCTCAAGGCGAAGATTGATGGATTGCTGGTTGTCATTGGCCCGGTGTTGTAGTGTATTCCCGCATTGATCACAGATATCCGTACTGGCAGGTGGTGCGGTATCAACATGATAGACCGTACCACAACGGTCACAGACCAGACGGCCACACAAACGTTGTCTGGCGATATCGAAATCCAGATTGAAATGCAGAACGACTTCAACGGCACGATTTACCCAGGCCAGGCGGCTGTCGAGTTCCTGGGCTTGTCCGATACCATGAGGGAAGCCGGCCATGATAAAGCCGGCATTGGTATCTCTCAGCTTCAGTCGTTGGTCCAGTAGATCGATAATGATGTCATCTGCCACAGCCTCACCATTGCGCATAGATTTTTGAATCTGAGGATCTTCGGATTTACTTAATATTTGTCCAGATAACAGACAGGCAACACGATAGTGCTTAGCCAGTTTATGTGCCTGGGTTGCTTTTCCAGAGCCGGGAGGGCCAATAAGAACGACACGCATGAGCTTGTTCTCCCTCTAACGGAGGTTTTTCGGTAGTAAATCGGTGCGGATTTTTCGACCGCGGTACACTACCTTCCCGAAGGAAGTTCGTCAATCAAAAATAACGAAAAAACCGTAGTAATAAAGGTAGTCCCCCAGGAGGCCGCCCGAGAACAGGGGCCGTAGTGAGGGAAAGCTATTTTGAGGGTAACTACCCAGCTTGTCCATGATTTGCACGATAACTGCACCAAACATACTCGAGTGCAGGAGCACACTGCGCGTGTTTTCCTTTTTCTTGAACAAATCGTAACGATTCAGCGTGTTTAGATTTTGGTTCAGTACAAGGCATATTCGCACGGAGAATGTGAACATTCGAGTACGAACACACGCCGCAGTGGGGCAAAAGATGAATACGCTGAATAGCGACTCACCCCGCTTCGTGGCCCCCAATCATAGAATAACAAAATCAATCATTTACGATTTTGTTATTCAAGAGTTACAACAAATCAAGGGCAATCTGAGTAGTTACGAGGCCCTTTGAATCTATGTCATTTTTTGCCCTTAGTTGTCTAACATCGCTCCCATAATGGAACATGCACCGAGTGGCCCACAGCGAGGACAGGCCTCAATCAGGGCTGAGAGTGCCTTGTGGATCTCTTTTAAGTGGGCAATTTTGCGATCTACTTCTGCAAGTTTCACCGTCGCCTGTTTCTGGATGTCACTGCAATCGGCCCCAGGATCCGATTGCAGTGACATCAGTTCATCGATTTCCTTGAGCGAAAAGCCAAGCTCCTGTGCTTGACGAATAAAATGAATTTTGTCTAGCGTTTCTTGTGGATAGGTTCGATAGCCACCATTATCGGGTTTGAGGGGTTGTTCGATTAAGCCTTTGCGTTCATAGAAACGGATTGTTTCGACTCCGACCCCGGCTTGTCTGGCCACTTTGCTAATCGTCAGCATTACCCCTTTACCTTTTTTTGCAGCCATTTTTGAATGCGGTTGTTACCAAAGTCAGCGGCAAAGACCGTGCCGTCATCGGCTACGGCAACCGCCGTCACGTGACTAAATTGGCCTGGACCACGGCCTTTTTGCCCGAAGGTTGTGAGAAAAGTTCCGTCCCTTGAGAACTTTTGGATACGATTGTTATAGAAGTCGGCAACAAAAACATTGCCTTTTACATCCAGCGCCAGACTGGTTACTGTGGCGAACCAACCCCGGAACGGACCAAAGATATTCATGGCAAAGGGACCACCCCATTTTTTCCAGAACGTGCCGTCTGCAGTAAACGCCTGTACCCGGTCATTGTAACCATCGCCAGCATAGATGGTGCCATCCTTTGCCAGCAGAACATCGGTTGGATAGTTGAATTGTCCGGCACCGATACCCACTTTGCCTGTTGTGCCCCACTGGCGGATAAAGCGCCCATCCGCTGTTAATTGTTGGATCCGCTGGTTGTAGAAGTCGGCAACGAATAGATCGCCATTGGCGGCTACATCGACACCGCCCGGTGCATTAAATTGGCCTGGACCCGAGCCACTGCTGCCGCCGATGATTCGGTGCGAGGTTCCGTCGAGACCGAACACCTGGATACGGTCGTTCCAGTACTCAGCGACGTAGAGTTCATTGCCGACGATGCGCAGATTCATCGGTCGCTTCATCTCACCAGGTTTTTTCCCCGGCTTACCAAATTGACGTAGAAATTTGCCATTGAAATCGAAAACTTGAATCCGCCCATTGCGGGCGTCGGCGACGAAAACCTCTTTGCCAGCTACCGCCAGGCCGGTTGGATCGCGAAATTGACCCGGACCACTGCCTTTACTGCCCCAGGCCATGGCGAACTGGTAGCCCGGGCCTTGCGGACTCGGTACAAAGGCGATCCATCCGACAATTGCCAGCACCACCAGAGAAATGATAAAACCTCCAACAATCTTGAGAATTTTGCGGAGCATGGTCATTGTTCCTCTTTTTGTAGATTAAATCTGAATCTGGGTAGGACTTCGCCCTTGGCTACCGGTAATGCACTGTCGAAGTTTTCAAGGGTGGCTTGTAAGCTACCTACACATGTGAAAAAAGCCTATGTAGAAAAAGAAATAAGCAGCATGCCTGCCCCGCCTGTCGGTTCTGGCAAATGGTGCTTTCCGGGCAGCTTTTGATTTGCAAAGCCTTCTTGTTCTGAAATCAAAACTCGTATTTCGCAGTGAGTTTGAACCGGTAATCAGAGGACGGCTGACTGCCATTGAGGCGTTCTGCAAGCGGAATTTGTACCCCTGCGGTAATGGCGTAAACACCGACTGTCCAGAAAACACCTGGTGATATAAACAGTTCAGAACCACCTGTGTTGGCCAGGTTCACACCATTGAGTGAGTCATGCTGAGCATCTTCCCAGTTGAGCTCGAGAAATAAAACCGTATCGGGTTCTTTGTACTTGGTCAAAACCGGACGAACACCGCCGACCAGATCCAGTAAAACTTTGTCACCCTTTCTCAGACCACCACTGCCTTGTGCATTGCGTCGGTAGCGTGCAGCTACGTTGTAGTACCAACGGCGTGACTCAAGTCCGTGCAACAGGCCGACAACAATATTGGTCGAGCCGCTGCCCAGCCGGGGGTTCTTGCTGTCGTCACCTGCGGGTAATTTTGCCTGGAGCAAAAGTGCGGTGGAAAATTGCTGGCCGGGCAAATCTTTCCTGATGAAGCGGTACTTGGTCCCCAGCGTAAGATCACCCAGTCCAGACGATTGGTTGCCGTTGACTTTTCTATCGACCAGCGGAGCTTCAGCCTTGATGGTCCAGTTTGCGGTAATACCGTATTCATATTCCAGGCTGAACTCCTGTTTGGTCTCTGCCTCACCCGCACCACTACTTCGATCACGACCGTATTGCAGGGTGAGTTCATGGCCACCTTTGGAATGAACATGAGCACCCGGTGTGAAGATCGGTTCATGGGCCTGTGCTATTTGCGTCAGACCCAGCATCAAGCCTATGGACCAGGCCAGAGTCGGGGAACACGGATAAGTGGTTCTGCGGGTGATTACTATACTCATTAATTTGTGCTCTTTTCAAATTTACGTAGGGTAAATCCAGCATCACTGACCGCCTGCTTGGCATCCGCTTCGCTCAGTGTCTTATCAGGTTCCATCGTTACTGTGACGAGCCCTTGGTCGATTTCAATATCTACCGACTGCACGTTGGCCAACTTTCCGACCTGCTTTTCAACGCCATAGGCACAAAAAGGGCAGGCCAGACCATCCACATGGAGCTTGTAGACTGGGGTAGCGGCAAAGACCGGCATGGCCCCCACTATCGCCAGCAAAGAGATGAAAGACATGCGTTTCAACAATGCAACCATTTCGAATACTCCGTTGATCCAGGAGCATTCACTATAAACTCCGTACTATAGTACAGAGTCAAGGATTTTTTGAACAAAAATTATTGCTGACCATCAACGATAAATAACCAGCAGCCGAGGGTTTGTTGTGAAAATACATATGATTGAATAGATTGATGTGGGTTCTCTGTTCTCGGACAGCCTCCCGGTCCAAAAATCAGGGTAAAATAGCAGCATAGGTCCAGCTGCTTGTTTTGTACTGGTTGTCTTTAACGAAAATCAGAGGAAAATCTGGCCAAAGTCCGCTTATCCGCAGTAGGTTCTTTATTCTCGGACAGCCTCCTAGATTTGATACGTGAAAATTAATGACTGAATATGATGATTTTACCGCGGCCGACCTGGCGCAGGTTCGCGCTGTGTTGCAGGCCCGTTACCATGAGGTAACGGAGGTCCACTTGGCAGATAGTGAGGTTCGGTTGGACCCGGGTCAACAAACGGCACGGGAGTGTCCGACCCTGTACTGGAAAGCCCGACAGTGCCATTATGTGGTCATGAAAACGGCTGAAAATGAATTCCGTTGCCAATTTTTCTATGATCCGGGGGATCAGTATGGTACCGGGATTGTGCGCTATGATGATTTGCTGGCGTGTGTTACCGATTTACTGAAGGTGCAATCCGATCATGAAAGGGCGCGTGAGGGAGCAAAATCCGGTATTACCGGTGCTGATTTGAAATTGAATACTGGCTATCGAGGTGCCGAAGAAGATGAGTGAACCGAAAAATGCTTTTTATGCCCAATCTGGTGGTGTCACGGCGGTGATTAATGCTTCCGCCTGTGGTTTAATCGAAACTGCACGTCGGCACCCGGACAAGATTGGCAAGGTCTATGCCGGTCGTGACGGGATTATCGGGGCCTTGACTGAGGACTTGATCGATACCAGTCAGGAAAGTACCGCTGCGATCGGAGCCCTGCGCTATACCCCTTCCGGAGCCTTTGGCTCCTGTCGCTATAAATTAAAAAGTCTGAAACAGAATCGACGCGAATACAAACGGTTGATCGAGGTTTTTTCAGCCCATAATATTGGCTATTTTTTTTACAATGGCGGTGGCGATTCTGCTGATACCTGTCTTAAGATCTCACAGTTATCACAAACCATGGGTTATCCCCTGCAAGCAGTACATGTGCCGAAAACGGTGGACAATGACCTGCCGGTTACCGATAACTGCCCGGGTTTTGGTTCGGTGGCTAAATACATTGCGGTTTCAACCCGTGAAGCTTCCATGGATGTGGCCAGCATGTCCAGGACTTCCACCAAGGTCTTTGTGCTTGAGGTTATGGGTCGGCATGCCGGCTGGATTGCTGCCGCTGGTGGGTTGGCCTCAAGTAAGGATTTTGACATCCCCGTATTGATCCTGTTCCCTGAAGTAGTTTTTGATCGGGAACACTTTATTCAGGCGGTCAAGGAGAAAGTAGCGAAGTACGGTTATGTGAGTATCGTTGTTTCAGAGGGAGTCAGCGGTGCGGATGGCCGGTTTCTTGCGGACCAGGGTCTGGTCGATGCGTTTGGTCATGCCCAACTGGGCGGCGTGGCACCCGTTGTGGCCAATATTATCAAACAGGATCTGGGATTGAAATACCACTGGGCAGTGGCCGATTACCTGCAGCGGGCAGCCCGCCATGTGGCCTCAAAAACCGATGTCGAGCAAGCCTATGCCATGGGTTGTGCTGCGGTCGACTTAGTTATTGCTGGAAAAAATGCGGTTATGCCGGCAATTATTCGCACCTCCAGCAATCCTTATCGTTGGCAGGTCGGGGAAGCCGCGTTATCGGCTGTTGCCAATGTGGAGAAAAAAATGCCAGCTGATTTTATCACCGAAGACGGATTGGGTATCACCGAGGCCTGCCGCGAATACCTGGAGCCGTTGATTTTTGGTGAGGATTATCCACCGTACCACAATGGTTTGCCGAGCTATGTGCAGTTGCAAAACATCGCGGTCGAAAAGAAGTTGCAGGATGGTTTTGTATTGTGAGCGGTAGTCTGCAAATATGACGGTGGACCGGGCGCGGGAACTGTTGGCCGTACAGGCCGATTTCGGAGGCTTCTATAACCGAAATGCGGCCAAATTAATTCTCCAGGAGGTTGCCCGGGAACATGGACAGGATGCCGTTAATCGCCTGATTCAGGAACTGGGTTTGGAGGTGATTTTCCATTTCAAGCCTTACCCGAATTGAAGATATTAGGGTCTGGATGTCGCGCATTGTGAGGTGATTCCTTGGCTCGGCGTGACGGAGCCCAGCACAACGGAATGCCGCTCGTACAGCAATCATCTAAAGGGAAGATACTATTGGATTTTCAGACACTCATTTTTTCACTGCAGCAGTACTGGGCACAGCAGGGCTGTGTGGTCCTGCAACCCTATGATATGGAAGTTGGTGCAGGAACATTTCATACCGCCACATTTCTCGGTGCCATAGGCCCTGAGCCTCTGTGTGCCGCCTATGTGCAGCCCAGTCGACGACCAACGGATGGTCGTTACGGCAATAATCCCAATCGTTTACAGCATTATTTTCAATTCCAGGTGGTGCTCAAGCCATCACCTGATGCCATTCAGGAATTATATCTGGGGTCATTGCAAGCCGTTGGGATCGATTTTCTGCGCAATGATGTCCGTTTTGTCGAGGATAACTGGGAATCTCCTACACTCGGTGCCTGGGGCCTGGGGTGGGAAGTGTGGCTCAATGGTATGGAAGTCAGTCAATTTACCTATTTTCAGCAGGTCGGCGGTCTTGAATGTCGGCCGGTTATGGGTGAGATCACCTATGGACTGGAGCGTATCGCCATGGTTTTGCAGGGTGTCGAGAGTGTTTACGACTTGCGTTGGAACCGAGGGGTTTCCTATGCCGATTTATTCTTGCAAAATGAGCGTGAGTCTTCCGCCTATAATTTTGAATATGCCGATGTTGAGGAATTGCTGCATCAATTCGACGTCTGTGAACGAGTCTGTCGGCAACTCGTCGAGGTGGCGCTGCCGATCCCGGCCTATGAACAGGTTCTCAAGGCTTCGCATACCTTCAATTTGCTGGATGCCCGTCATGCTATCAGTGTGACCGAACGAGCCCGTTATATTGGGCGGGTTCGTGGACTCGCCAGGCAGGTTGCACAAGCGTATTACCAATCCCGGGAGCAATTAGGGTTTCCCGGACTCCAGGGGAATGGGAGGGCTTGCTCATGATCGGTTGCAAACCCCTATTGTTTGAATTGGGCACCGAAGAGTTGCCACCGAAAAACCTGCAGCAGCTGGCCAGTACCCTGGCCGAGCAATTGCAACAAAACCTTAACGCACTGCAGTTATTGCCTGAGCAGGTGGCAGCACCGCACTGGTATGCGACGCCACGCCGCCTGGCCGTATTGTTGCCGGCAGTGCGTAACAAGCAGCCAATGGTCCTCAGTGAACGGCGTGGACCTGCGGTAACTGCCGCATTTACTGCCACGGGTGAGCCCAGTCGTGCGGCACAGGGTTTTGCCCGTTCCTGTGGAGTGGAAGTTGCCGACTTGCAGCGCCTGATTACAGACAAAGGGGAGTGGCTGATTGATCGAAAAAGACAGCCGGGTAAAAAAGCCAGCGAATTAGTACCTGAGGCCATCACGGTGGCTTTGAAAAAACTGCCGATCGCCCGGCGCATGCGCTGGGGCGAGGGTGATGCAGAATTTGTTCGCCCGGTCCACTGGGTCGTGTTGTTGCATGGTAAAACGGTGATCAAAGGCCAATTTTACGGAATCCGGGCCGGACGCAAAACGTATGGGCACCGCTTTCATGCACCAGAGGCCATCAAGCTCGAGCATCCGGGTCAGTATCTGCAGGCCTTGCGCAAACCGGGTAAGGTCATAGCAGACTTTTCTGCGCGCCGGCAAAAGATTGAAAAACAAATCCACAAACTTACTGCCGTAGCGACGGGTCAGGCAGTGGTTACCAAGGCATTGTTGGACGAAGTGACTGCTCTGGTGGAGTGGCCAAAGGCCATATTGGGTGCGTTTGATCCCGAATTTCTCAAGGTACCTGCCGAGGCTCTGGTCTCAGCGATGGCAGATCACCAGAAATATTTTCATTTGATCGATACAGATGGCAAATTGCTGCCCGCCTTTATCACGATCTGCAATATTGATACCCGTTCCGTAGCACAGGTACGCCATGGTAACGAGCGGGTATTGCGTGCCCGTTTATCCGATGCACGGTTTTTCTGGCAGACCGACCGCAAGCACAGCTTGGCCTCGCTCTATTCTTCCCTGGAATCATTGTTGTTTCACAAAAATCTCGGCTCCGTACAGGACAAGAGTCAGCGTTTGCAACAGCTCGCTGTGGTGATTGCCAGCAGCCTGGGGGTGGATGCCAGTTTGTGCAAGCGTGCAGCGATGTTGGCAAAATGTGATCTTAATACCGAAATGGTCGGTGAGTTTCCAGATTTACAGGGCACGATGGGCCGCTATTATGCTCTCGCCGATGGTGAGCCTGATGCGGTCGCGGAAGCGATTTCTACTCACTACCTGCCACGTCACGCTGGGGACACCATCCCGACAGACCGTGTCGGGCAAGTGCTTGCCATTGCGGACAAGCTGGATACTTTGCTGGGCCTGTTTGCCGTAGGGGAAATTCCAACCGGGGACAAGGACCCCTATGCTCTGCGAAGGGCCGCGCTGGGGTTGTTGCGGATCATGACCGAGGCCGGGTTAGCGCTGGATCTTGAGGATTTGTTGCACAATGCTGCCACGGCCTATGCTGAACAGGCGTTTGTAGTCACCGGGCAAGTCCGGATGCAAACCCGGCAGTTTATTGAGGATCGTTACCCGGCGCTGTATGTTGCTCAGGGCTATCCGGGTGATGGTATCCAGGCCGTGTTGGCCTGCCAGGTTCATAGCCCTGTTGACTTTGAGCATCGGCTCAAAGCAGTGAATGACTTCAGAAAACGACCCGAGGCGGCGGCACTGGCTGCGGCCAACAAGCGTATTGCCAATATCCTGAAAAAAACCACAGTTCCCACAACTTCGGTACAGGCAGCCCGGCTTGTTGAGCCCGCAGAACAGCAATTGTACCAGTCTTTGATGATTCTGCAGCGGGAGGTAAGGCCTTTGCTTGCTGCTGGAGAGTATGTAGAGGTCTTAGGTAAGCTGGCGGGTCTGCGCGGGGTTATAGACAGGTTTTTTGATGAGGTCATGGTCATGGTCGATGACCTGGAAGTACGTAACAATCGACTGTCGTTGTTACAGCAGCTGGCCGCACTGTTCCTGAACGTAGCCGACATCACTCACTTACGGATAGACACACCATGAATGTGACGATCTACCAGTATCCGGGCTGCTCGAATTGTCGTAGGGCACTCAAATTTTTGCGGCAACAGGAGATCCCCTTCGAAAGCATCGATATTTCGCTCACGGCACCGGGCCGTGAACAATTACTGATGATGCTTCAGGCCTATGGTGGGCAGTTGAAAAAGTTGTTTAACACCTCGGGCCAAAAGTATCGGCAGCTGGCACTGAAAGATCGTTTGCCGCGAATGTCAACAGATGAGGCACTGGCGCTGCTGGCAAGTAATGGTATGTTGGTTAAGCGTCCGTTTGTACTCTGGTCCGAAGGGGCTCTGCTGGGCTTCAAAGAGTCTGAATGGCGGCAGCAATTATTGGGAGGGAATGACCGGTGAACATACAAAAACATACCTATCCGGCGATGCTGGCCGCAGTCCAGGCCTTTCACAACAAGCATGCGCTGCGCCAGGAAGGTGGTGAGGATATGCCTTATCGAGTGGCGCTGATGGCCGAGGAACTGGGTGAGATCTCCGCTTGTGTTACCAAGGGCAAACCACAATCAGAACTGGCTGAGGAATGTGCAGATTTGCTGATCCTGCTGTTGGGAACCGCCATAGCCGGTGAATTTGATCTGCAACAGGCCTTCTGGGATAAAATGACAAAACTTGAGGGTCGTAGTAGTCGTGTGGTCAATGGTCGGATTCGGGTGTCGGAGTTTACCGATTCATGAAATTGCTGATCCTCGACCGTGACGGGGTTATCAACGTGGACTCTGATCAGTACATCAAGACGCCGGAAGAATGGCAAGCTCTTCCGTGTAGTTTGGAGGCGATTGCCAAACTATGTCGCAACGATTATAAAATCGTCGTCACCACCAACCAATCCGGCATTGCGCGTGGACTGTTCAATATGAGTATGCTGAATAAAATCAACAATCGGATGTTGACCCAGGTACGACAGAAAGGTGGTGATATTGCTGCTGTACTATTTTGTCCTCATGGGCCTGAAGATGGTTGTAACTGCCGTAAGCCCATGCCGGGTATGTTCAATGAATTGGCGATGCGGATGAAGACCAGCCTGCTCGGAGTGCCCGCAGTGGGTGATAGCTTGCGAGATTTACAGGCAACGCGGGCAGCCAGGGCTTTTCCAGTGCTGGTGCGTACCGGCAAAGGAGAACAGACCCTGGCCAGTCGCGATAAGGACTGGTTGGCGCAAGTACCGGTTTTTGATGATCTGGCTCATTTTGCTGATGCCTTGTTGCAGGGCGAACTGGATCAGCGTATTGCGGAGTTCGTCGATAGCAGCACAAGGGGTCCGTGCCCGGACAGCCTCCGATGACGGCTAAAGATTGATGCTGGTTCTGCGGTCGTTACTGTTTTTGCTGCTGCAAGTGCTGACGGCCATTCCATTCAGTCTGCTGGCCGTACTGGTTTGGGGGTTCCCGGCGCGGCTACGGTCACGTATTATCGGTTCCTGGGCACATTTGATCACCTGGCTGCTGGGCAAGATCTGTAAGCTGTACTACCGGGTTGAAGGGGCTGAGCAGCTCCCTGAGCGAGCGGTACTGATTTCCAATCATCAGTCAGCTTGGGAGACGATCGCCTACCAGGTCATCTTTCCTCCACAGGCTTGGGTGTTGAAACGGGAATTGCTCTGGATTCCAATTTTCGGCTGGGGTTTGGCAGCGACCGTACCGATTGCAATTGATCGGAAGTCTCCACGCAAGGCGCTGGAGCGGGTAGTTAGTGAAGGCCGGGAGCGTTTAAACGGTGGGCGCTGGGTGGTGGTTTTTCCGGAAGGCACCCGCATTCCCCCCGGCGATGTCAGTAAATACAACCCAGGCGGTGCTCTGCTGGCAGTCAAAGCCGGTGTGCCGATTGTCCCGGTCGCCCACAATGCCGGGATTTTCTGGCCCCGACGCGGTTTTATCAAGCATCCGGGCACCATTGAGGTGGTGGTTGGGGAGCCCATAGAGACGGCAGGCCGCAAGGCTAAAGAAGTTAATTTGCAGGTGGAACAGTGGATTCGCCAGCAGCAGGTACGGTTGCCGGGGCAGTTGGTATTGGGTTAACACGACCGGTCGGTGTTGGTAAGGCTTGCTTGTCCACAGGGTTGTGGCATAGTGACTCGATCGGCAGATCGATCTTGGCACCATGGATAGCACTGAGAACCGCAACACCTTGTGCACTAATCTGATATACCAGGTCGGAATCGTTGCTTTGGTCCATGGTTTTGCCGGTATCCAGGTCCAGCTCGGTATTCGGTTTAAGCAGGATCGGCCCCAGCAAAATCGGGTCCAGTCCATCAGCAACACGGCCGTACAATACCAGTTCCTGCAGCGTTAACACCGGGTCAGTGGTGCTGTCGTTGCGTTCCCAGGTAAACAGAAATTTGCCGCTGGCATTTCGATTCGTGTGGACGATGGCCACACCCTGACCACGGTGACGCTCGTTCAGATGCAGCAGTCCACGCTGCATGCTGAAAAACTGTTCAAAGCTAAAATTGTCCCGGAGCGTGGTAACATAACGATCCGGCTCGACCAGGAACTGTCGTTGCATCAAGCTGTCGTATTCATCGTAGACGACACTGCAGTCAAAATAGCCGGCGACGGCGGGGCTACTGACACCGAACAGCAGTAGACAGAGGGTGCATAGTAAGGCTGGGAAATTCATGCCGGTATTATACGTGAACAGAAAATCATTGACAGTCCAGGGCTAGGTATTCATCGGTGCTCAATAGTCGCATAGGAGCTGCAAATAAATAACATGGCTATATATATACCTGGATTTACGTTACCTAAATTCGTATCAGATTAGCGTGATACGATTGAGCAAAATAACGAATTGTGATTGTTCCACATTGAGTTTTTTGTGATAGAGCAACGCTAAGATGATGTGAAGGCTGGATATTAAATGGCTATATTATTTATTTATAGATCCTTAAAGGCAGCTTCCTGTTGGCATAATACAATTCATTTTGGTAACTATTCAGCGCATTCATCTTTTGTCCCATTACGGCGTGTGTTCGTACTCGAATGCTCACATATGACCTATATGCTCACATTCTCCGTGCGAATATGCCTTGTACTGAACCAAAATCTAAACACGCTGAATCGTTACTCATTTTGATATCTAACCCTGTGTGCTACCTTCATAACTTGTGGATTCTGTACGGAAAATAATCATGCACTCTTCTATCATGCATTCTTCGTTTTTGCGTTTGATCAGGCTTTCCGGCTTGTTGTTGCTGACTCTTCCGGGAATCAACAATGCCCAGACCGCGGAGCCTGTAACCAACACAGATGCCCCAATATTGCAAAACACTATTTCCGCTGATCAGAACAAAGCGGCGAATGTGATCAGTGAACTACAGCAACTACTCGGCAGTAGTGACGATAGCAACCGGGAGTTTTTGGATCCGAACAAGGCCTTTGTACTGCAGCTTACGGTGGCTGACCCCTCAAGACTACAAGCCGCCTTCAAGGTCGCAAAAGGCTACTATCTATACCAGAATAAAATCAAGTTCACCTCAGACACTCCGGCCGTACGGTTTTCCGGGCCGCAATTTCCGAAGGCTGATGAGAAGAATGACCCCTATTTTGGCAAAATGCTGGTTTATCATCTCCCGTTTACCGTGCAATTGCCCTTGCGTCGGGCCAGTCCGGATGCGACCCAGTTAGTTGTCCAGGCCGAGTATCAGGGCTGTGCGGAAGACGGCATCTGCTATCCACCCATTAAAAAGCAACTCACTCTTGATCTGCCGGCATTGTTGATAGCACCGGCCCAAGCCGCAGGTTTGACGGATACCCCAAACGCAGCCACCGTCACTCCTGGAGCCAGTAAACCTGCGATAGGGGTTGCCAAGGCAGATCAAAACTCGATACCTATCAGCCTGTGGGGTTATTTGCTGGCAGCTTTTGGGGTGGGTATTTTGTTGACTTTTACCCCTTGTGTGCTACCGCTGATCCCGATTCTGTCGAGCATTATCGCTGGTCAGGGTGTGGTTGTTACCCGGCTTCGTGGCGGGATGTTGGCGCTGTCCTATGTGTTGGGTACAGCGGTTACCTACGCTCTTGTTGGTGCAGTCGCTGGTGCTACCGGTGAACAATTACAAGCCTACATGCAAAATATCTGGGTCCTGGGAACGATTGCCATCTTGTTTGTCGTCATGGCTCTATCCATGTTCGGTCTCTATACCATCCAGTTACCGGGTTGGATGCAATCGCGATTGGTAGTTACAACCTCGAAAATACCAGGTGGAACCTATGGGATGGTCTTTGTGCTGGGTTTACTTTCGGCATTGATCGTCGGTGCCTGTGTTTCACCGGCGTTGATCTCACTGCTCAGTGTCGCCATTGTCCGTGGTGATCCTTGGTTTGGTGCAGAACTGATGTTTGTGATGGCCCTGGGTATGGGCGTATTTTTGGTTATACTCGGGCTTGGCGCCGGGACCCTGTTACCCAAAGTGGGCGCCTGGATGGACCAGATTAAATATGTGTTTGGTGTCATGATGCTGGCCGTAGCGATTTATTTGCTGCGGGTTATCCCTGAAGTTCCGGTTATGCTGTTGTGGGCTGCATTGTTTATCGTGGTCGGCGTTTATCTGGGTGCAACCCAGGCCTTGCCTGATGGCGTCAGTGGCTGGCGTCGCTTGTGGAAGGGGTTAGGTACTATTCTGCTGCTGTGGGGTGCGTTGGCCCTGGTTGGTCAGTTCACCGGTAGCCGGGATATTATGGCACCCTTGCCTGCTTTGTCACCCTCCCTGTCAGCCGGAACACCATCAGTTGGCCCGGTCAACGGTGCTCGGGAAGTGTCCCTGTTTCATCGGGTAGCCAATGTTGCTGAGCTCGACCGGCTGATCACCAGTGCCGGACAGTCTGGTAAATACGTATTCCTCGATTTTTATGCAGATTGGTGCACGGATTGTCTGCGGATGGACAAAAATACCTTCCGTGAAGCACGGGTTAAGGCTTTGATGAAGAAATATTTTGTCATGTTACAGGTTGATGTGACCGACCCTTATAGCGTGGATGGTAGGGAGCTGAAGCGTCGTTACGGTGTTTTCGGACCACCGGCCATGTTGTTTTTCAATCCTCGTGGTAAGGAAATGCGCGGCCAGCGCCTTTATGGCTATCGCGATGCAGATGAATTTCTTACCATCCTCAATAAGGTCGTAAATAACGGGAGCCTCTTACAAAACTCATGAGCGGCCAGCTCTTGCGTGAGCCGAAAACCAATACGCACAGCAGTTGACAGTCGGGTTCTTGGATAACAATGCTTGCGGGTGGAGGTATTGCGTATGGTTACTCATGGGGTGCTTGCCCGAGGTATAAAGAGTAATCCCACCTATCAGTGGGAGCTGCTGGTTCTGCTGCAGATTTCTGTCCCCGGACAGTTTTCTGTGCTGGAAATCACTCTTCGGATCACCGATACTGTGCCACCCAATTGAGCGGCGCGACAAAGCTTATGGATGTATCCCATATTTTTGAATCCCTGAATGATGCACAACGTCAGGCAGTATCCAGCGGCGCCGGCGCCATGTTGGTACTGGCTGGTGCCGGTAGTGGCAAGACCCGGGTGTTGACGCAGCGGGTTGCCTGGTTGGTTGAAGCCTTGCAGGTATCCCCGTTGTCACTGCTGGTGGTGACCTTTACCAATAAGGCAGCACGGGAGATGCAGGGCCGAATTGAAACGCTGCTCGGTTATCCGGTACGAGGCATGTGGATGGGGACCTTTCATGGCTTGGCCCACCGGCTGTTGCGCTACCATTATGCTGAAGCGGGTTTACCCAAGCGTTTCGAGATTATCGACACGGATGACCAGCTCAGACTGGTCAAACGTTGTCTACGTGAACTGAGTCTGGATGAAGCCTATTGGCCACCTCGCCAGGTGTTGTGGCAAATTAATGGTCACAAGGAAGAAGGCCGCAGGCCGGCACATCTCGAGGGTATGGTGGATCACCAGCAGCAACATTTGCTCGGTATTTACCAGCACTACGAAGCCCTTTGTCAGCGCCTTGGTCTGGTCGATTTTGCCGAGTTGTTGCTGCGCGCCCTGGAGCTGTTACGCAATAATGAAGCGATCGGAGAGCACTATCAGCAGCAGTTTCTGCATATTTTGGTCGATGAGTTTCAGGACACTAATGGTGTTCAGTACGAGTGGTTGAAACTCCTGGCCAAGGGTCATGGCAACATTATGGCTGTCGGTGATGATGACCAGTCCATTTATGGATGGCGTGGTGCCAGGGTCGAAAATATGCAGCTGTTGCAGCGTGAATTTGCACCGGTGGCCGTGGTCAGACTGGAGCAGAATTATCGTTCCACCGGGGCCATCCTGCGCTCTGCCAATGCCGTAATTGCTCATAACGAAGGTCGCCTGGGTAAATCGCTCTGGACCGCTGGCGATGAGGGCGAAGCGGTACGTTTGTATACCGCCTTCAATGAAACCGATGAAGCACGTTTTGTTATCGAACGGGTGGTGGACTGGCAACTACAAGGTGGTCGGCGCGATGAGGTCGCAATTTTGTATCGCTCCAATGCTCAGTCGCGGGTCTTTGAGGAGATCTTCCTGGAACGTGCAATTCCATATCGTGTTTACGGTGGCTTGCGATTTTTTGAACGAGCGGAAATTCGTGATGCCCTGGCTTATCTGCGCCTGCTTGATCGGCGCGACGCCGACACCGGTTTTGAGCGGGTGGTCAATTTACCACCGCGAGGCATTGGTGGGCGTACCGTAGAGTGCATTCGCAGCCGTGCTCAACAACAGGGTTACAGCCTGTGGCAGGCCGCTTCAGAGCTGGCGGATGAGCAGCAGCCGTCGACACGGGCCGCCAAGGCTGTCGCAGTATTTTTGCAACTAATCGAGGATCTGGCTACACTCTGTGCCCACTTGCCGTTACATAAACAGGTGGAAATGATGCTTGCCCACAGCGGGTTATTAGAGCATTTTGGCAAACAAAAGAATGAGAAGGCTCAAATCAGGGTCGAGAATCTCAACGAGCTTATTTCTGCCGCTCGCCAATTTACTCACAATGATGAAGAGCCTGAAGAAGGTGGCACCGTACTGGGCCGATTTCTTGACCATGCTGCGTTGGAGGCAGGTGAGGGGCAAGCTGAGAAGTGGGAGGATTGTGTTCAATTGATGAGTTTGCATGCAGCCAAGGGTCTGGAATTTCACCTGGTTTTTCTGACCGGACTGGAAGAAGGCTTGTTTCCGCACCAGCGCTCACTCGAAGAACCGGGACGTTTGGAGGAGGAGCGGCGCTTGTGTTATGTGGGTATGACCCGGGCCAGACAGCAGCTGGTGCTAACCCATGCCAAAATCCGGCATTTGCATGGTCGGGAAATTTACGCTCGACCATCCCGTTTTATCAAGGAAATCCCAGCTGAGTATCTGCAGGAAATACGTCGTGGTGGAAGGCACAACAAACCTGGCCGAACTACCGTTACCAGGGATTCCCATGCAACGGCTGCGGTCGGTGGCATGGCTTTGGGCAGCCGGGTTCGGCATCAAAAATTTGGTGACGGCATGGTCATTACTATTGAAGGCAAAGGGGAATACGCCAGGGTTCAGGTCAATTTTGAAGAGGCCGGAGAAAAGTGGTTGGTACTGGCCTATGCCAATCTGGAGATGGTATAAATCAGTTGCTGTCATCATGGGCTTGAAGTGTGTGGAGATACAAAATTACAAAAAGTTGGGTGAATGGGGAAAGGCGGCTGGGGAAATAAGCAAATGGATCTAAAAATGTTCTTAACGGTATTTGCCGCCGTTTTTGTGGCTGAACTTGGTGACAAAACTCAGCTGGCAACCCTGTTGTTTGCTGCGGACGGCGGTGTCAGCAAATTAACCGTGTTCACCGCCGCATCACTTGCACTGATCGTAACCTCTGCGATCGGTGTCGTAGCAGGCGGCTTCCTGGCTTCACACATGCAAACTAAAACCCTTAATCTGTTGGCCGGAAGCGGTTTCGTTATTATCGGTTTATAGACAATTTTCAAAGCATGACCATGCCCTGTGCAAGATATAAACTTTTAGTGATATAAATATTTATTTATGTTAGGATCCGACGCGCGAACTGTCAATCTGCGGTAAATAGGTGCCGTGTCGGATTGTGCGTTCATTATTGATTACCCCGGCCTTCTGGATTGTTGGGAGGCCATAGCTTATGAGAACAGCTTATGTCCCACGACTATATCTTTACTTCTGAATCCGTTTCAGAAGGCCATCCCGATAAGATGGCGGACCAGATTTCTGATGCCATACTTGATGACCTGCTGCGTCAGGATAAACATTCACGGGTCGCCTGTGAAACCCTGATTAACACCGGCATGGTGGTCATATCAGGAGAAATTACTACAAAAGGCTATGCAGATTGCCCACAAATTGTACGTGATACGGTCAATGAAATCGGCTACAACTCCTCGGATATGGGTTTTGATGCCAACAGCTGCGCGATACTGGTGTCTTTGGATAAGCAGTCACAGGATATTGCCCAGGGCGTCAACGAAGGTCAGGGCCTGGATCTTGATCAGGGTGCAGGCGACCAGGGACTTATGTTCGGTTATGCCTGTGATGAAACCACCACACTGATGCCGTTTCCGATTCACTATGCTCACGAACTGGTAAAGCAGCAATCCCGAGTACGCAAAAGCGGGATTCTGCCGTGGTTGCGCCCCGATGCTAAAAGCCAGGTCAGTGTGCGGTATGAAAACCACCGGCCGGTTGCCGTGGACACGGTGGTGCTATCCACCCAACATGAGGCCAGTATCAATCACCAGGATTTGAGCGAGGCCATTATCGAGGAAATCATCAAGCCCGTTCTACCAGCTGACATGATTACCGAAAATACCCGTTACCTGGTCAATCCGACCGGCCGGTTTGTGATCGGTGGACCGGCTGGTGATTGTGGTCTGACCGGGCGGAAAATTATTGTCGACACCTATGGTGGAATGGCACGACATGGTGGCGGGGCATTTTCTGGCAAGGACCCATCCAAGGTCGACCGTTCAGCGTCCTATGCAGTGCGGCATGTTGCAAAAAATATCGTTGCAGCTGGCTTGGCAGAACGCTGTGAGGTGCAGGTGGCCTATGCCATCGGTGTTGCCCGCCCGGTATCGGTAATGGTCGATACCTTCAATACCGGCAAACTTGATGACAGCCGTATTGCTGAACTGGTGGCTGAGCACTTTGACCTGCGACCCCGCGGTATTATTCAGGCGCTGGATCTGTTGCGTCCTATTTATCGCAACACTGCGGCCTATGGCCACTTTGGTCGCACCGAACCTGAGTTCACCTGGGAAGCCACGGATAAGGCCGACTTACTCAGAGACGCTGCCGGGCTCTAGTTCGTATCAAATCATTCATTTCGATCCGATGGGCTATCAATCTTCGATTGGCAGCGCCTGGGGACGTCATTTTTCTGGAACTACCTTATGACCATTGTCAATAAAAGCGAACATTATGTTGTAGCTGATCTTAGCCTAGCATCTTGGGGGCACAAGGAAATTGCGATCGCTGAAACTGAAATGCCAGGCCTGATGGCTCTGCAAACCCGCTATGGTGAGGATAAGCCACTGGCTGACTGCAAGATCGCAGGCTCTTTACACATGACCATTCAGACCGCAGTTCTGATTGAGACACTGGTCAAATTGGGTGCACGGGTGCGCTGGGCTTCCTGCAACATCTTCTCAACTCAGGATCATGCCGCTGCTGCAATTGCCGACCAGGGCATCCCGGTATTTGCGGTTAAGGGTGAAACCTTGGATGAATACTGGGAGTACACCCATCGAATTCTGGACTGGGGTGATGATGAAAAACCTGATTTGATTCTTGATGATGGTGGCGACGCCACTTTATTGGTAACTCTCGGCGCTCAAGCCGAACAGGATCCATCAGTACTCGACAATCCAAGCTGCGAAGAAGAAGTGGCCTTATTTGCCTCCATCAAAAGCCGCTTGCAAAGCCGTCCCGGCTGGTATCGTGAACGTATCGAAAGTATTCAGGGCGTAACCGAAGAGACTACGACGGGTGTGCATCGTCTGTATCAGATGCAGGAAAGGGGCGAGTTGCCTTTTGCGGCCATTAACGTCAATGATTCGGTCACCAAATCCAAGTTTGACAATCTATACGGTTGCCGTGAGTCATTGGTGGACGGCATCAAACGGGCCACCGATGTCATGGTAGCTGGCAAAATCGCACTGATCTGTGGCTATGGTGATGTAGGAAAGGGTTGTGCGCAGAGTTTGCGCGGTCTGGGTGCTACCGTTATGGTCACTGAAATTGACCCGATCTGTGCCCTGCAGGCGGCTATGGAAGGATTTCGTGTGGTCACCATTGAAGAGGCAGCACCGCAGGCGGATATTTTTGTCACTGCCACCGGTAACTACCACGTTATCGGGCATGACCACATGCAGGCCATGAAAGATCAGGCGATCGTCTGCAACATCGGGCATTTTGACAGTGAAATTGACATTGCCAGCCTAACGGATTGTAAATGGGAAAATATCAAACCGCAGGTTGATCATATTATTTTCCCCGATGGCAAACGGATTATTCTATTGGCCGAAGGTCGTTTGGTCAATCTCGGTTGTGCCACCGGTCACCCCAGTTTCGTGATGTCCAACTCCTTTACCAACCAGGTATTGGCACAGATGGAGTTGTGGGTACATGGAGAAAAGTATCAGAATGCGGTCTACACCTTGCCGAAGAAACTCGATGAAGAAGTCGCCCGCCTGCACCTGGCCCGTATCGGAGCACGGCTGACCAAGTTATCCCAGAAGCAGGCAGATTATATCGGCGTCCCGACAGAAGGCCCTTACAAGCCGGATCATTACCGTTACTGAGTGAACAACAGCAAACGGGACTTGACTCAACTGGGCGAGTGCCGTTTAATCTCGCCCTTGATGGCCAGGTAGCTCAGTCGGTAGAGCAGGGGACTGAAAATCCCCGTGTCGGCAGTTCGATTCTGTCCCTGGCCACCATTTGTAGGATTAAGTATATTTTAAGCGCTTCAAGCATGCCTAAATCTATACTTCCGGTGTAATCGTTTCAACTTTTTATTTTATGAATAAAATCTTATAAAAAATAAATTAAAGGGGAAATTGTTATTAAAAAAATCAATTAAAGGCAATTATCGATTAAAAATCTCTATTAAAGGCTTAAAAGAAATAATAAAATCCCGTTATAACAAAAGGAATATAAAGCCCAACCCATGGCAATTGGCAATATCTTATAAAAAGCCCATTAGACCGCTATCTCATCAATATTCGGAAAAATGACTAAGCAGCTTTGCTGCCTAGTCGTTGAAGCTTTTCTATAGTATCCGGAAAATGACCAACCATTAAAATCAAAGCCGCAGCCTGAGAATTTGGTTTCGTGCGTCCCTGCTCCCAATTTTTAAATGTTTTTTCTGAGACACGTAAATAACGCGCAAAAACTGCCTGTGATAAGTTAAAACTTTTACGGATACGGCGTATTGTTTTTTTGTCAATTTCCAGCGGAGGCAATACTTCAATTTCATGTGTTCGAAGTGTTATTTTCCCCTTCCGATGTTGCTGCATGTCTTCAATGCCCTGTATAAGTTCGTTCATCATGCTACGTTTTTTTTTCATAATTATTTTCTATAATTTCAGAAATAACAACCCAATTCATTGTGTTCATATTTGATGAATCAATGGGTTCATGAAGTGAAATACTTTTAATAGCGCATTTTAAATGGTTAATTTCAGGAATGCGTTTTAAC